>SAMEA104404097__coassemble_143_pt1 | contig 76935 bp, 70 predicted proteins | sample SAMEA104404097__metabat2_high_PE_061 | metagenome-assembled genome bin SAMEA104404097 (sample SAMEA104404097) | Balaenoptera acutorostrata | reverse complement strand
TGACTTCATTCAGGTATGTTCTCAGCACTGTCTCACGGGACATTGCATTGACCAGGGTCATTTCCATTGCTGACAGTTCCAGCCCCGAAGGTACAAGGTCAACGGCTTCCTCGTGATGCAAAATTCCATCGAAGGGGTTATCCATTGTTTCTCCAATGACCGCCGTGAGCTTTGTAGCCAGAGTTGATTCCAGCATCTCAGTATCACGCCAGCCGAGACAGGTTGTGAGATCTCCCTGGGGATCTGCATCCACAAGCAGCACTCGCTTTCCCTGCATTGCAAGACCTACGCCCAAATTGACAGCAGTGGTGGTTTTGCCCACGCCGCCTTTCTGATTGCAGATTGCAATCGTTTTACAGTTTGGCATTCTCATAGCCTCCTTTCCATTTATTTATAGCTGCCCTGTAAATGACAGCTATGTAAAAAGACGCAGTATTTGTTCTCAACACCCCCTGCGACGGCTTACGCCTTATGGGAAACACATCGGTCACACTCTGCTAAAGTGTGTCATAGGATTTTCACCTCTGCCGGGTTCTCCGCCAGCTCCGTAGAGAAGTATCATTATCATTCCGACTGTCATCGCCATATCAGGTGCAGCCTGATACTCACAGCAGGGATTCTCGCTCTTTCTCATAAAGAGAAGTCTCGGCGTACCTGCTGAAGTAGCTAAGCATTGGAAATAAAGTCCGGTGTGTCTGTATATTCAATTTTCAAGATACAGTGAATAGGTTTTTCCCTTGTGAGGAAATAACCCCTTCACTCATTTGGACAAAGGGGGTCGAAATGCACACCCAAAATCGCCCATTTTTCAAAAATTTCTTAAAAAATTTTTTTATTTCTTGAAAAAAGCAAAAAAATAGGCTATCTGATCCTTTTGGACCAGACAGCCTATCATTTCTATTTAGTTTATTTAACGGTCATCATTTTCCTTTTTGCTCTGATTATTTTACAAATCACATCATCTACTGCATCTGTGTAGCGTCCAGCTTTAAGCAGAGCATTTTTCTTTTCTATTAAAGACTGGATAATTTCACTGCGTTCAGATTCAGTAAGATATAAATAATATTTTTCTTTTCTCATATTGAAGTCCTCCAAGTCTTATATTTTTCTCTTATCAATTTTACATCCTGTTCCGTATCCGAGGATATAAATATATGTATCTTTCTAAATGCAGCTTTGATTTTAGTTGCATATTCAAGGTCTGTTTCTTTCGTGAGGAAAGGAACCTTTATTAGTTTGATTTTTCTTTTACCGCATAGATATGTTTTCAGTTCTTCTATTTTTTCTGATTCATATCGTGTTTCAAAAGCAACTCTTTCTTCAGCTAAAAAGTATTGTAGTGGAATTCCTATACTCGTATCTGAGTTTACTGTCAGCGAAATATTTGCCCTTCGAGAATAATAACTCAAGATTAAATTAGGAAAAGAATATCTGTATTCTTCATCACAGACCTTGCATCCTCCACCATCAAGAGTTCTGCTTGAAATTTTATCTCGCCAGGAATGACCACATTTACATTTCCACCAAACAATCTTCATCGAATTCCGTGATACTTCTGTTGGCTTTATATTTTTGTTCAAATCATAGTCCCATTCCGATAAAAGATGTTCGTCCGTTGTTGCCAAGTCGTTATATCCTTTCAATACAGCTCTGTCAGCACATACGGGGCAGACGGTTCCTTTGATACGGGATTTCACCAAAGATTTCCACTCATAACCGCAGGTCTTGCATTTCCACCAGACATTCTTTCTTGATTTCTCATTTACCATATCTGGAGTTAATGGAAGATTCTTGTCTGACCATTCTTCTGCAAGCTCAGGGTATCTGGTGGCAAAATCATTGAATCCTTTCAGTAATGTATATCCACTGCAATAAGGGCATTTACTACCACCCGATCTGGTAGATATGAGGGTATACCATTCATTCCCGCAATCCTTACACTTCCACCATACCTTCCTGTTCGCAAAGGCCGTTACCTGCGCCGGTAATAGTGGTTTGTTTTTATCCGACCATTCTCTTGCAATAGAAGGGAAAAGCGTTTGTAGGTCATTGTAGCCCTCTAACACGAGGTTGTGAGAGCAATAGGGGCAACCGGTACCATTTATTGTTCTACTTTTAACGCTTGCTTCCCATTCGTGTCCGAGTTTGCATTTCCATAACACCTTTTTATGAGATGCTACCGAAACCTGTGTCGCTTTCAATTTATTTTTCTGTGACCATTCTTGAGCCAGCTGTGGGCGTAAGGTCGCTAAATCATTTATACCTTCTACAACTCTTGCTCCAGAACATATCGGGCAACGCTCGCCGTTGGATCGAGCTTTAACACTTGCTTGCCATTCGTGGCCGCACTCGGCTTTCCACCACACCAGTTTATTTGAGCCATAAGTAATTTGATCCGGTGTCAGTGGCAAGTTCTTTTCTGACCATTCCGATACAAGCTCTGGATGAACGCTCTGTAAACTGTTGCTCATAGCATATCCACTCCTTCCTCTCCGTTTATCCTAATTATATTGATAAACATCAGGTTGGTGTAGTTTGCGATTCTCTCCAAAAACTATGATAAAAGAAAGAAACTCCTGAAAAGCAACAACTTCTCAGGAGTTTCGTAAAATACTAAAATATGCGATTTTTTTGCATCTGCATCATTTTAAGCACCATTTGGTGTAACTTTGGTGTATGATGTAAATTTTTATCCGATTTTCAAAATGAAGTACATCTCTCTTTTAGAGGGAAACGGTACATCAATACATCTTTGCACCAGCAGGGATATGCTCGTCCAGCTGAATCAGATTCAAGCCTTCCTGACCGTCCACTTCGTGGATAGCAGAAATCAACATACCACAGCTATCAATGCCCATCATCTTGCGAGGAGGCAGGTTAGTGATAGCAAGCAGAGTCTTGCCAACCAGATCCTCCGGCTCATAATAATCGTGGATACCGCTTAAAATAACACGATCTTCACCGCTTCCATCGTCCAAAACGAACTTTAAGAGCTTCTTGGACTTCTTCACAGCCACGCATTCCTTGCACTTTACGGCACGGAAGTCAGACTTCTGGAAGGTTTCAAAATCAACCATATCCTCAAATAAAGGCTCAACCTTTACCTTGGAGAGATCCAAAGAAGCCTCTGCATTTTTCGGAGGAACAATGGAAGAAACAACGGCTGCGGATGTACCATCTTCATTTTCGCAAACTGCTTCAGAAGCGGAATTGCTTACACCATTTTTCTTCTGTACATCATCCAGGGGTTTCATTGTGGGGAATAAAATAACATCACGAATGGAAGGAGAATTTGTTAACAGCATAACCATACGGTCAATTCCGATGCCGAGACCGCCTGTTGGAGGCAGACCGTGTTCCAGTGCAACGATGAAATCTTCATCCATTGGATGCGCTTCGTCATCACCCTGTGCTTTTGCTTCTACCTGTTTTACAAAACGTTCTCTCTGGTCAATCGGGTCATTTAATTCAGAGAATGCATTTGCATGTTCTCTACCAACAATAAACAGTTCAAAACGATCTGTTAATTCCGGATGACCGTCTTTACGACGAGATAACGGAGAAATTTCAATTGGATAATCGATTACAAAGGTAGGCTGAATCAGATTTTCTTCAACTTTGTCGTCAAAAACTTCTGCCAATACTTTACCTTTTGGCATATCATCTGTTACTGCCACCCCGATCTTACGAGCAACTTCTCTTGCTTCTTCATCGGTCGGAATCAGATTGAAATCAATATCGGTGAACTGTTTTACAACATCATTCATTGTAATACGGGTCCATTTTTTACCCAGATCAATTTCTGTATCACCATAAGTGATTTTTGTGGTGCCCAGCACTTTTTCTGCAACGTATTTAAACAGTTCTTCTGTTAAGTCCATCATATCATTGTAATCAGCAAATGCCTGATATACTTCCATCAAAGTAAATTCAGGGTTATGACGGGTATCAATCCCTTCATTACGGAAGACACGACCCAGTTCATATACTTTTTCCATGCCGCCTACAATCAGACGTTTTAAATGCAGTTCCAACGCAATACGCATGTATAACTGCATATCCAGTGCATTATGATAGGTAATAAAAGGACGAGCGTTTGCCCCACCTGCTAAGGTATGCAGTACAGGAGTTTCTACTTCTAAAAATCCTTTATTATCCAGGTATTCTCTCACATAACGTACAATTTTACTTCTCATTACGAAAGTATTCTGTACTTCCTGATTCATGATCAGGTCAACATAACGCTGACGATAACGTAATTCAACGTCAGTTAATCCATGATATTTTTCAGGTAATGGACGCAGAGATTTTGTCAACGGAGTAAATTCACGAACAGAAATGGTCCATTCCCCTTTTTCTGTTTTAAATACGGTACCACGAATACCTACAATATCACCAATATCCGCTTTTTTGAAAAACCAATGGTTTTCTTCACCAGCTACATCTAAGCGGGAATATAACTGAATCTGTCCAGTGATATCCTGAATATTTGCGAAACCTGCTTTACCCTGTCCTCTTTTTGCCATCAGACGACCGGCAACTACCACTTCTTCACCAGAAGTCATTAATGCTTCCGCATTATCCAGTACATCTTGGGCATGATGTGTGCGTTCAAAACGCTGACCAAAAGGATTTACACCTTTTTCACGCAACGCTTCCATTTTATCCATGCGCACCTTCATCAATTCATTTCTTTGTGCTTTTGTTTCTTTTGCCACGATGGTCCTCCTCCAAATTTACCGATTAGTTTTTACTGATTTCCAGAATTTCAAGTTTGATAATTCCTGCTGGAACTTCAACATCGATTGTTTCGCCTGCTTTGTGTCCCAGTAATGCACGGCCTACAGGGGATTCATTTGAGATTCTGTTACTCATTGGATCCGCTTCAACTGTACCAACTAAACGATATTCGGAGATTTCATCGAATTCAATATCTTTTACTTTTACTAAAGAACCAACAGAAATAACACCTTCCTGCTGTACATCTTCTTCAATAATTTTTGCATTCCGGATCATTTTTTCCAATTCCAGAATACGGCCTTCCATGAAAGCCTGTTCGTTTTTAGCATCATCGTATTCAGAGTTTTCACTTAAGTCCCCTAATGCGATTGCTTCTTTTAATCTTTCTTTTACTTCGGTCCGTTTTACACTGCGCAGATTTTCAAGTTCATCTTCCAACTGCTGCAGACCTTCTCGGGTCAAAATAACGTCTTGTTCACTCACTACATAACGCCCCTTATAATTAAAATAAAGTAACTAGTGTATCTTATGATTATAGATATGCTTTTTCTTTTTGTCAAGGTCTTTATTTGCCTTCCATTTCGTATTATAATAAGGTTGAATTATTATGAGATCCTATTTCACATAATACACTATAAAAACGGAGGTTATTTATTATGACAGCTAAAATTGCAATCAATGGATTTGGGAGAATCGGTCGCTTATGTGTTCGTGCATTAATGCAGCGTGACGATATTGAACTCGTTGCTATTAACAGTACATCCAACCCAGAAGGGACTGCACACCTGTTCCAGTATGATTCCACCCATGGCACCTATCGCGGAGAAGTTTCCTACACCGAAGATAGCCTCATTGTAGATGGGAAAAAAATTCGTCTGTTGTCTGACAGAGATCCTAAAAATCTTCCTTGGGGAGACCTCGGTGTTGACATCGTAATCGACAGTACCGGTAAATTTAAATCCAAAGAAGATTGCCAGGTTCATTTAGACAATGGTGCAAAAAAAGTTATTATTACTGCTCCAGGTAAAAATGTAGATGCTACAATTGTTTTAGGCGTTAACGAAGAAGTATACACACCAGATTGTCAGGTTATCTCCAACGCTTCCTGCACAACAAACTGCCTGGCTCCTGTAGTAAAAGTAATCAATGATAACTACACCATTAAACACGGCTCCATGACAACAGTTCACTCCTTCACTAATGACCAGAAAAACCTGGACAACCGTCATAACAAAGATTACCGTCGTGCAAGAGGTTGCACACAGTCCATTATTCCTACCACAACAGGTGCAGCAAAATCTGTTGGCGTGGTTATTCCTTCCATGCAGGGTAAAATGAATGGTCTGGCACTGCGCGTTCCAACTCCTAACGTTTCCTTAGTAGACGTAGTATTCGAATTAGAAGAAAAAGTTACCGTTGAAGAAGTAAATGCTTTATTAAAACAGGCTAGCGAAACCACAATGAAAGGAATCCTCGGATTCTCTGACAAACCTCTGGTTTCCATCGATTACAACGGCGACGATCGTTCCAGCATTGTTGATGGTTTATCCACAATGGTTCTCGGTGACACCATGTTAAAAATCATTGCTTGGTATGACAATGAATGGGGTTATTCCTGCAGAGTTGTTGACCTGGCAGCTTATGTAAGCAAAAACATGTAATTTAAAATGACTCGTTTTTACGGTTAACACAAGAGACGGCTTTCATTTCCAAATGAAAGCCGTCTCTTTTACTTTTCAATCAGTCAATTTCCTGACCTTCTATTAATTTGTATAATGTTTTCGCGTCATCCGCTCTGACATTGTCTCTTACTTCTAAAATTTCAGCACAAACTTTTCTCTGTCCGAAACTGATCTCAAGTACATCGCCCGGTTTAACTTCCGCACCGGCTTTTGCCACTTTACCGTTGATCTTTACCTTACCTCCGTCACAAACATCTTTTGCAACTGTTCTTCTTTTAATAATACGGGATACTTTTAAATACTTGTCTAAGCGCATACTTTACCCCTTTCCGGTTTCATTTCTTCTGCTATATAATGACATTCTTCTTATAATAATGAAAAATCCGCTGATCTGAAACCAGCGGATAGCATTCATATAAAATCTTTAATTAGTTCTTTTTTGCAGCTACAACTTCTTTTAAGCCTTTGCCGGCTTTAAAAGCAGGTACCCGTGTTTCAGGGATTGTAATATCTTGTTTTGTCTGTGGGTTTTTTGCTTTGCGAGCTTTACGTTCTCTTACTTCAAAAGTACCAAAACCAACTAACTGTACTTTTTCACCTTTCTGCAGACTTTCAGATACGGATTCTAATAATGCAGTTACTGCTTTTTCAGAATCTTTTTTTGTTAATCCACTCTTTTCCGCAACGCTTGCTACTAATTCAGTTTTATTCACTGAAATCCCTCCTAAAACTTCTTAAAATTTATTTCATTTTAACATTGTAGGCCTTTCTAACGCTTTAACAGCCTTATTTTATCATATTCTAGGTAAAAACAAAAGCCTCAATGCTGAAAACTTGAAAAAAAACGGCGATTTTTCGCCATTATTTCCTTTCCTCATCCTTTGCAGCTTCCCACAAAAAATCTAATTCTTTTACAGTATAATTGTCAAACTCTTTTTTGTCTAGCATTATTTTTCTTTCCATAGACTTAAACCGATTAACAAATTTATTCGTGGAACGATTTAAGGCCTGTTCAGGATCCACCTTTGCAAAGCGGGCATAGTTAACCGCAGAAAACAGCAGATCACCAATTTCATCCTCTATATCCCCGTTCCCTTTTAGAGCTTCGTCAACTTCGGACAATTCCTCATCCAGTTTCATTCTTGTTTCTTCAATATTTTTAAAATCAAAACCAACACGGCGCGCCTTCTTCTGCACCTTTTCCGCTTTCATCAAAGCAGGAAGTGTCGGTGGAAGGCCGGACATAATACTTTGATTTTCCGGCTTTTCTCCTTTGGCCGCCTTCTCCTGTTTTTTTATTTCTTCCCAATTTGCCGCAACCTCTTCCGGGCTTTCAGCTTTGACATGTCCAAAAATATGCGGATGTCGTCTAATCATCTTTTCCGTAACAGTATCTACTACATCCTGCATCGTGAATGTACCGCTCTGTTCCGCAAGTTTTGCATGAAAGACAATCTGTAATAATACATCTCCCAGTTCTTCTTTCAGATTCTGCATATCCTTATTGTCAATCGCTTCAATAACTTCATGTGTTTCTTCCAATAAATATTTACGAAGTGTCTCATGGGTCTGCGCTTTATCCCATGGGCAACCGTCTTCTGCCAGTAATCTGGTCATGACATCCATTAACGGTTTCAGATCTGTTTCCATACGTAATTACTCCCTTACCAGTTTCAATTTTAAAAGAATACCGGCCAACTTGTTTCCGAGTTTAGGTACTTTTCGAATAATTTCAATACTGACACCGCCGATCATCAATAAAACTGCAAAATAAGCGGCTCCTCCAACAATAATGGAAAGGAGTGTTGCAACTCCGTTACTGTTCAGTATTCCAAAACATACATGGTAGCAACCTAATACCACAACTGCCATCGCAACTACACTGATTAAAGGTTTTATAATATGATACTTCAGACTGAGCCACTGCCATCCGATTCTTCTTGATGCCTGGTAGATATTATTCAATGCTGCCACAGCAAAACCTACAACACTGCCGAGAGCCGCACCGCGAATTCCAAGAGACGGAACTGCAGTTAAAGAATAGGTCAATATCACCTTAATCAATGCTCCTAACAGCAGGCTGTACATTGGGATCATTGCCTTCCCCATTCCCTGTAAAGTCGCCGCACTGATCTGATACAGGCCAACTGCCAATACTATACCGGCTGACCACAACATTGCAACTCCCGCACCCGGTTTTGCAAACAATAAATCCATAATCGGTCTCGCCAAAGTCATCAGCCCGACTGTAGCCGGCAATACAATTAAGATTGCAAGCTGCATCGCATTTCTGAAATTATGATGAACCTGATCCTTTTCGCCCATAGCAAGAGCTTCTGAAATATTTGGAACCAGACTTGCTGAAATTGCCGTGGTTAAAATAAACGGAAGATTAATAATCGGCAATACACACATAGACAAATAGCCATAAACTGTCATAGCTTCCAAATGACTCATTCCGCCGGCTTCCAATCTCGGGAGCACCATCACGGAATCAATCGTCTGCATAATCGGCAATACCAGACTACCTATAGAAATAGGAATTGCCAGCGCCAAAACCTTTCCGATCAATTGTTTATTTGCTATTGTTTTGTCATCATTCTGATCTGTGCAGATCACTTTTTCTCTGTTATTTTTACGATACCGCAGATAAATCACAAAGATAACGCATAATGCAATCATTCCACCGATTGAAGCACCGCTGGATGCCCCTGCCGCCATAATTTCATCTCCAAACGGCATCAATGTAAAGAGTGCAATAAAGATAACGCCTACGCGCATAAACTGTTCCGTAATTTGAGAAAGCGCTGTTGGAACCATCTGCTGAAGGCCCTGAAAATATCCACGAAAAACTGCCTGCACACAAGTAAAGATCATTGCCGGTGCAATCGCTCTTAAACTCCACGCCGCCTTTGGCTCATGAAGTAAATTTGCCGCAAGCCAGTCTGCCTTTACAAAAATCAGCACTGCCACAGCTGCCCCTACCGCAGATAATAACAGTAATGACACTTTCAGTATCCTCATACTGATTCCAGACTTACCCTCTTCTTCATACTCTGCAACCAACTTAGAAATTGCAAGCGGAATACCTGCTGTTGATAACGCCAAAAGCAGATTATATAATGGATAAACCAACCCGTAAATTGCAATACATTCGTCACTGCCAATTCGTGCAAATGGTATTCTGTACAACGCTCCAAGACATTTTGCAAGAATTCCCGCAACGCTCAAAACTACTGCACCTTTAACAAAAGATTTTCCTGTCACAATTTTCTCTCCTTTTGTTCACTGTGATCCTTTTTCAAGTTACACGGTGCGATTTTTTACTTACATTTTCACATGGTAATATTATCTTATCTACCTTCTGAATGCAAGCATTATTACTTCCCTCTTCAACTGCTGTTTTCCCTTTCTCGTACAAAAAAAAATATAAAAATCCGCACAAACCATACAATTTTCCTAAAAAATACAGATTTTCTTTTTTTTCAAAGTACTTAGTTCTATATCGAACTAACAGTTTCAATACATATTAATAACACGAATTTATAGTTGAAATAATTATATTTACAGTTTTTATGATATTTGGTATGATAGATGTATATCTTATATTAGGTGAGAGGGGTTATGTTTTTATGAAAAATTGCAAGAAAAAAGCAATTGCTGTCATTACATTAATTGCTATGGCTGCATTAGCTTTGGCAGGTTGCGGTGGAAGCGGCGACAAAGGCGGCGCTGCTGATGAAACCAGACTGATCTATGCTGCAGGCGGTACTTCCGGTACTTATTATCCTGTTGCTGGTGCTATGAAACAGGTTTGGGAAAACAACGTTGACGGAGTAACTGTTGACGTACAGACAACAGGTGCATCTGCTGAAAATCTGAACTTACTGAAAAACCAGGAAGCTGAAATCGGTATCGTTCAGAATGATGTTATGTATTACGCTTATACTGGTACTGAAGGTTTCAAAGATGCCGGTAAAAATGAAGGTTTCTTAACTTTAGGTACTGTTTATCCAGAAGTTTGCCAGATCGTTGTTGACGCAAGTGCTGGTATTGATTCCGTTGCTGATTTAAAAGGTAAAGCTGTTTCCATCGGTGCTCTGGGTAGCGGTGTTGAATCCAACGCTAAACAGATCTTAGCTGCAGCTGGTTTATCTACCGATGACATTAAAGTTCACAACCTGGACTTTGCTGAATCTGCAAACGCTATCAAAGATAAAAAAATCGTTGCTGCTTTCTTAACAGCTGGTACACCTACCACTGCTGTTACTGAATTGGCTGCTACAAATGATATCAAAGTATTATCCTTAGGTGAAGATGTTGTTAAAACTCTGTGTGATAAATACAGCTACTACACACCATACACCATCGAAGCTGATGTTTACAACACTTCCGAAGCTGCTTCTACAGTAGCCGTAAAAGCTACCGTTGTTGTAAAAGCTGATCTGGACGAAGAACTGGTTTACAACCTGACAAAAGGTCTCTTTGATAACCTGGACGCTGTAGCTGAAGCTCACGCAAAAGGTAAAGAAATGAGCCTGGAAGGCGCTGTCGAAGGTGTATCCGTACCATTACACCCAGGTGCTGCTAAATATTATAAAGAAAAAGGTTTAGACGTTGAATAATCAACGGCATTCTAGTTAATGAAGACAAAAATCAGTAAGTTTTATGCCGCAACCACAATTCTTGTGGTTGCGGTTATTTTCGGAATGACCTTTGTATCCTGTAAGGACGCTCTTACACATCCGGTACAATATTTGCAAATGGTCAATGCCGATACCAACGAAATTTATTTTGAAGAGCCTTTAGAAGAAGACGGCGTTTTTTCAGTATCCTATATTCATTCTGTTAATAAAACAAATGTAGAAGAGTATTACCGACTGGAAGATGACTGTATTTATCTTTTTAAAGCACGTTACCGTTCCTTTGGAGCCGGTGTAGCGACAGAAATCGAACCGGGGCAAACTTTGCGCTACGAGGATGGTTACATGGTAATCGAAAATATCCATAATGCATTGCCTGATCTGATTTATAAAGTTGGCACCGTAAGTGATCCTCTTATACATATCGGGCAACAAATCTGGCATATGAAGGAACTTGCTCCTTCCCTTACCAGTGTTCGTTTCCTAGTAAAAACAATTTATTTTTAATAGAAAGGAGTCTTCTTATATGGGTGATCTGAAAAAAGAAGGTCTTCTGGATAATGAAGAAACTGATTTATCCACTCATCCTGCTGATTCAGCGGATGAAAATTTAGAACATATTTCTGCTGCAGAAGTAAACGAAATCATGGCAAAATATGACCGTGAATCTGCAACCCGTATTTTCAGTGGTAACAAACAGTTACTAATGAGAATTCTTCTGATTAGTTTTACAATTTTTGCGGTTGCTATCAATACTGTCGTTCACTTAAATGCACAGATTCATCGTTCTCTGTTTATTGCATGTGTCTTATTTCTGGCATTCTTGCTGTATCCAGCAAAAAAGAATGCACCGAAAAACACAAACAAGGTACCTTGGTATGACTTATTATTAGCAATTGCAAGTTCATGTTCTTTTCTGTACATGGTTGTTAATTACGAGAAATTAATTGGACAGGCTGGATCCTATACTCCGATTGATATGATTGTTGCAATTCTTGCCATTGTATTATTAATGGAAGCCTGCCGACGTGTTGTTGGTCTTCCGATTCTTATAGTTGTAACCTGCTTTATTGCCTATGCATATTTCGGTGGATATATTCCAGGATATTTTGGGCATCGCGGTTTTACAATTCAGCGTATCGCAACACATCTGTATTTCACTACAGAAGGGGTTATCGGTACACCGCTTGCGGTTTGCTCTACATTCATCTTCCTCTTCATTCTGTTTGGTGCATTTTTGGAACGCACCGGTATCGGTCAGTTCTTTATTGATATCGCAAACAGTTTGGCCGGGAAAGCAACCGGTGGTCCTGCGAAGGTAGCTGTTATCGCCAGTGCGTTACAGGGTACTATCACTGGTAGTTCTGTAGCAAACACTGTTAGTAGTGGTAGTTTTACCATTCCTATGATGAAAAAAATGGGATATCGCCCTGAATTTGCGGCGGCAGTTGAAGCAGCCGCTTCAACCGGTGGACAAATCATGCCACCTATTATGGGTGCTGCAGCATTCTTAATGTCAGAAATGACCGGTATTCCATACTCCAATATTATTATTGCAGCAATTATTCCTGCTTTCCTGTATTTTACAGGTATTATGATCATGGTTCATTTAGAAGCAAAACGCTTTGGATTAAAAGGTCTTCCTGCCGAAGAAATTCCTAATTTCTTCCGTCTGATGCTGGGTTACTGGTATTTACTGATTCCACTGGTTGTTTTAGTTACCATGATGATGACCGGTTATACTCCAGCTCGTGCAGCTTTAATGGCTATTATCCTTTCTATCGTGGTTAGTATGTTCCGGAAAGAAACCAGAATGAATCTGAATTCTTTCCTGGGTGCTTTAGAAGCCGGTGCACGTAATATCATCGGTGTAGCAATCGCCTGCGCTGTTGCCGGTATGATTGTTGGTACTGTTACTTTAACCGGTATTGGTTTGAAACTGGCAAGCGGCCTGTTGGCTCTTTCTGGCGGACACACCATGATTGCTTTATTCTTTACTATGATCGCTTCTATCGTATTAGGTATGGGCGTACCGACAACCGCAAACTATGTTATTATGGCAACCATTACAGCACCGATTGTATTACAGTTAGGTGTCGAATTACTGCCTGCTCATATGTTTGTATTCTATTTCGGTATTGTAGCAGATATTACTCCTCCTGTTGCTTTAGCAGCATATGCAGGATCTGCGATTGCACGCAGTAATCCGCTTAAAACAGGGGTACAGGCGACGAAACTTGCAATTGCCGCCTTCATCATTCCGTATATCTTTGCTCTGAATCCATCCCTGTTACTTTTGGGTTCCGAACCGTTAGATATTATCTTAGTAACATTTACTGCACTGATTGGTATGGTCGGGATTGCATCCGCAACCGAAGGGTATTTCATTACTCTTATGAAACCGCTCTCAAGAATTCTTTCTTTGGCCGGCGGTCTTCTCTTAATCATTCCTGGTCTGCTCACAGACGTAGTTGGACTGATTCTGATTGCAATGTCTATCCTGCTCCAGCTTGGTCAGCGTAAAAAAGAAGCAAAAGTACAAGGTGCAACTGCTTAATTTTATTCTTTGTTTTATTTGCTCTTTTGGAGTATCTTTAAACATTTGTTTAAAGATACTCCTTTTTATTCCAAATCATGTCTGATCGAATCTGAAATGAAAAAGATTGAAATATTTCCTTTTAAAATATTTCCTTTTAAAAAAAATATTTCTAATGAAAACGGTTTTTTATCCATTTTGCATTGCATACTGAAAAAAATAGATATATAATAAGTTAATTACAGGCATATCTATTGAAATCGGTCATTTGATTTCTATTCTCGTTAAATGTTAGTTGTGGAGGTATCGTTCCTCCCTTAACAGTACTTATTATGCGAATGAAAAATTTAACTATATTTTATGAAAAGGAGAGTTTATTGTGGCTTACTTTTTTGATCAACCATCTCACACTTTTGGAGAATATCTTCTGGTACCAGGTTATTCTTCTTCCGAATGCATCCCATCCAAGGTTTCTTTAAAAACCCCTCTTGTTAAATACAGAAAAGGGGAAGAACCTGCAATTTCCATGAACATCCCAATGGTTTCTGCAATCATGCAGTCTGTTTCCGATGATCGTATGGCAATTGCACTTGCAAAAGAAGGCGGCGTATCCTTCATTTACGGTTCCCAATCCATCGAAAGTGAAGCCGCTATGGTTAGCAGAGTAAAAAACTATAAAGCTGGTTTTGTAAGCAGTGATTCCAATATTCAGCCTACCGCAACACTGGCTGACGTATTAGAACTGAAAAAAGAAACCGGTCACTCCACAATGGCTGTTACCGATGACGGTACAGGTACCGGTAAATTATTGGGTATTGTAACCAGCCGTGACTATCGCGTAAGTCGTATGTCCTTAGATACCAAAGTTGAAGAATTTATGACTCCATTTAATCGTCTGATTTGCGGTAATCAGGATACCACTCTGAAAGAAGCTAATGATATTATCTGGGAAAACAAACTGAATGCACTGCCATTAGTTGATGAAAACCAGCATTTATTATACATCGTATTCCGCAAAGACTACGATTCCAGAAAAGAAAATCCTTTAGAACTCTTAGATGAAAACAAAAGCTATATCGTTGGTGCAGGTGTTAACACCCGTGACTATGCTGAAAGAATTCCTGCATTATTAGAAGCAGGTGCTGACGTATTATGCATCGACTCTTCCGAAGGTTTCTCCGAATGGCAGAGCCGCACCATTAAATGGGTTAGAGAAAATTATGGCGAATCCGTAAAAATCGGTGCCGGTAACGTTGTAGACAAAGAAGGGTTCCGTTTCTTGGCTGAAGCAGGCGCAGATTTTATTAAAGTCGGTATCGGCGGTGGTTCTATTTGTATCACTCGTGAAACAAAGGGGATCGGTCGCGGTCAGGCAACATCTGTCATTGAAGTTGCAAAAGCACGTGACGAATATTTTGAAGAAACCGGCGTATACATTCCAATCTGCTCCGACGGTGGGATCGTTCATGACTACCATATTACATTAGCACTGGCTATGGGTTCTGACTTTGTAATGTTGGGTCGTTACTTCTCCCGTTTTGAAGAAAGCCCAACCAACAAAGTAATTATCAATGGTAACTACATGAAAGAATATTGGGGTGAAGGCTCTAACCGTGCCCGTAACTGGCAGCGTTATGACCTCGGCGGTGCAGGAAAATTATCTTTCGAAGAAGGCGTTGACTCTTATGTTCCATATGCAGGCAGCCTGAAAGATAATGTTGGTGTTACACTCGCAAAAGTTCGTTCCACCATGTGCAACTGCGGTGCACTGACCATCCCTGAATTACAGGATAAAGCAAGACTGACATTAGTATCTTCCACAAGTATTGTGGAAGGTGGTTCTCATGACGTTGTTGTAAAAAATAACAACATGAATGTTGCAGAACGCTAATTGACACTTGTAAAAAATATTATACTAAAAATATAATAAACCAAAAAAACTCTTGATATCTTTATCAGGAGTTTTTTTCCGTACTTTGAGTTTCTTATAAAAGGATGGTGCCCATGAATTTTGAATTTGAAATTTTAGACTTTATTGCAAAATTTCATACAGCGTTCGGTGATCAGATTTTTCCTCTGATTTCCTCTTTTGGAAACGGCGGAATTGGTTGGATCATCCTTTCTGTTTTACTTTTGTTCTTCCCAAAAACCAGAAAAGCCGGCATTGCAATGGGCATTGCTTTAATTTTCTGCCTTTTGATTGGAAACGTTACTTTAAAACCTTTGATTAACAGAGCCAGACCATACAGTTATTTTCCGGAAATGACACTCCTGATCCCGCCGTTAAGTGACGGCTCTTTTCCGTCAGGACACACTTTTGCTTCTTTTGCCGCTTCTACCGCTTTATTTCTTCATCATAAAAAAAGCGGGATGGCAGCACTGATCTTAGCAAGTGTCATCGCATTTTCTCGCCTGTATCTGTATGTCCACTTCCCTTCCGATGTACTGGCCGGAATTATTTTAGGAATTGCCAGCGGATTCACCGCATACAAAATGGTTACCTGGTTTCAAACCAAATACCATCCTTCCTGGTTGCACTAGGAAGTCCTATTCTGTTTACACAAAATTTTTCTTGGAGATGTTTTTATGAAAGGTTTACAAAAATCTCTGCTGATCGGCTATGTTCTTGCTATCAGTGGCGGTATCTTTTGGGCTGTCGGCGGTTCTTGCGGCCAATATCTTTTTGAGCATTACGGAATCAGTTCGGATTGGCTTGTTCCGATACGTTTAAATTGTTCCGGCATTCTTCTTCTTTTAATCGGTTTGGTTCGAAAACAAAAGCTGTTTGAAATCTGGCATGATAAAAGAGATATCTTTGACTTAATCATTTTCGGGCTGTTTGGCTCTGCTCTGTGTCAGTTTGCATTCTATTCCACAATTGAATATGCAAATGTGGCTTTAGCAACGGTTTTAGCCTATATGTCCCCTTCTCTGATTCTGGTTTATACAGTAATCAAAGAAAAGAGAGCTCCGAAACTATACGAAATCATCTGCGTATCCCTTGTACTGGCCGGCGCATATACCTGTACAACTCATTGGAATTTAAATGCACTGGCAATTACACCAAAAGCCTTATTTTGGGGGATTCTCAGCGCAATGACCTTTGCTCTTTATACGGTTCAGCCGCTTCGTCTTCTTTCCAAATATGATCTTCCTGTCGTTATCGGCTGGGGAATGGTGGTCGGTGGTGTTGCACAGGATATTCTGTTTCAACCGTGGAACGTTTCTATAAAAACAGATCCAGTCTTTTTCCTAAATTTATTTGTCGTGATTATTTTTGGTACAGTATTGGCTTTTTTCTGCTACCAGTTCGGTATTACAATGGTGGGCAGTATCACCGGAAGCATTCTTTCTTCTGTAGAACCGATTGCCTCCATGATAATCTCTGTCCTTTTCCTGAATGTTGCTCTGGTCGGTTTGGATTATCTCGGATTTATTATGATTCTTTCCAGTATTCCAATTATTGCCCTTGGCAATTTAAAAAAAGCAAAAACCATGAAAAAAGCATAACCGCAAAACGGCGCAGATCCAATAGAATCTGCGCCGTTTCTTTTACTCTTTAGGAATCTGTCGATCCAGAATTTTTTTCAAAAACTGTCCGGTATAGGATTTTTTTACTTTCGTAATCTCTTCCGGTGTTCCGGCAGCAATCACACGACCGCCGCCTTTCCCTCCTTCCGGACCCAAATCAATGATATAGTCCGCCGATTTGATGACATCCAGGTTATGTTCAATAACCAGAACACTGTCCCCTTCCGCAACCAAACGGTTCAACACTTCCAGAAGTTTATGGATATCCGCAATATGAAGACCGGTTGTCGGTTCATCTAAAATGTATAATGTTTTTCCTGTACTGCGTCTGGATAATTCCGTCGCCAGTTTTACCCGTTGTGCTTCGCCTCCTGACAGTGTGGTTGCCGGCTGTCCCAGTTTTATATATCCGAGTCCGACATCCTGTAAGGTCTTTAGCTTTCGATAAATTTTCGGCATATTTTCAAAAAACTGCACCGCCTGGCTGACTGTCATATCCAGCACATCAGAAATATTCTTCCCTTTATAACGTACTTCCAATGTTTCACGATTATAACGCTTTCCTTTACATACTTCACACGGCACATAAACATCCGACAGGAAATGCATTTCAATCTTAATAATCCCGTCTCCGCTGCAGGCTTCACAGCGTCCGCCTTTAATATTAAAGCTGAAACGACCGGCCTTATATCCCCGCATTTTGGCTTCCGGTGTTTGAGCAAACAGTTCCCGGATTCCGTCAAATACGCCTGTATAGGTTGCAGGATTGGAGCGTGGGGTTCGTCCGATCGGAGACTGGTCAATATTAATGACTTTATCTATATTGTCCAATCCTTCGATTCCTTTATGTTTTCCGGGACGAATTTTTGCATTTTTATAAAGTGTTTTCGTCAGCGATTTGTACAGAATCTCATTAATCAATGTACTCTTTCCGGAACCCGAAACACCGGTAACACAGGTGAAAACACCCAACGGAATTTTTACATCAATTTTTTTCAGATTATTTTCCTCTGCTCCTAAAACAGTAAGCCATTTTCCCTCCGTCGGTTCTCTGCGAACGGTCGGAACCGGAATTTCCTTTGCTCCGGATAAATACTGTCCGGTAATCGAGTTCGGATTGGCTTTGATTTCATCGAGTGTTCCCGCCGCCACCACTTCTCCGCCGTCTGATCCTGCTCCGGGACCAATATCCACGATGTAATCGGCAGCATACATGGTATCCTCATCATGTTCCACCACAATCAAAGTATTGCCTAAATCTCTCAAGCGTTCCAGAGATTCAATTAATCTGGCATTATCCCTCTGGTGCAGTCCGATACTTGGTTCATCCAGTACATACAGCACTCCGACTAATCCGGAACCAATTTGAGTAGCCAAACGGATTCTCTGCGCCTCTCCACCGGAAAGTGTTCCGGCTGCACGGCTTAGCGTTAAATAGTCCAGACCCACATTGACAAGAAAGTCCAGTCTTCCCTGTATTTCCTTTAAAATCTGATGTCCGATAAACTGCTGTCGTTCAGTCAGCTGCAGATTTTTGAAGAATTCTGCAGCTTCTAAAATGGTCATATCCGTTACCTGTGCAATGCTTAACCCCCCAACTTTTACCGCCAATACTTCTGGTTTCAGTCGTTTGCCTTTACAGGTTGGACATTCCCTGTTTGCCATATAGTTTTCTATTTCTTCTCTGGCATAATCAGAACTGGTTTCCCGATATCTTCTGGTCAAATTCGGAACCAATCCCTCAAAGATACTGGTATGTGTTTTTACCTCGTTAAACAGATTTGTATACTGGAATGTAATCTTTTCTCCCGGTGCACCGTATAAAATAATTTCCCGGTCTTCTTTCGGAAGATCCTTCCATGAAATATCCAGATTAATGTTCTTTTTCTCCGCAATCGCTTCCACCAGTTTCGCGTAATAGTTACTGATACCGCCTTTATTCCATGGAATCAGCGCACCCTCATGAATACTTAACGAATCGTCCGGAATAACCAGTTCCAGATCAATCTCCATCTTGCTTCCGAGACCGTCACAAGAAGGGCAGGCTCCGAAAGGGCTGTTAAACGAAAACATGCGGGGATTGATTTCTCCAATACTGATTCCGCAATCCACACAGGCAAAGTTTGAACTTAATGTAAGCGGTTCGCCGTCAATCACATCCACTATAACAATACCTTCTGCAAGTTTTAGCGCAATTTCAATGGAATCGGCCAGACGGGACTCTATCCCCTCTTTTATAATAATACGGTCAATAACTGCCTCGATATCATGCTTTTTATTTTTATTTAACTTAATCTCTTCTTCCAGTTCCCGCATTTCACCGTCTACACGAACACGCACATAACCGCTTTTTTTCAACTGTTCAAATGTTTTTACAAATTCCCCTTTTTTACCGCGTGCCACCGGAGCCAGAATCTGCATTTTTGTGCGTTCCGGGTATGTCATCAACTGATCCACCATCTGTTCCACAGTCTGCTGAGTAATCGGTTTCCCGCACTTTGGACAGTGTGGCGTTCCTACTCTTGCAAACAGCAGTCTCAGATAATCGTAAATTTCTGTTACCGTTCCTACTGTGGATCTCGGATTTCTGCTGGTCGTTTTCTGGTCAATCGATACCGCCGGAGACAGACCTTCTATATAATCCACATCCGGCTTATCCATCTGACCCAAAAACTGTCTTGCATAAGAAGACAGCGACTCCATATAACGCCTCTGCCCTTCTGCGTAAATCGTGTCAAATGCCAGAGAAGATTTCCCGGAACCGCTAAGGCCCGTCATAACAATAAACTGATCTCTCGGCAGTTCTATATCTATATTTTTCAGATTGTGCACTCGTGCACCCTGAATTTTAATCTTATTCTTTATCACCTGTTCACTCATCTTCCACTTATCCCTCTATTTCTCGCAGTTTTTTTATTTCATCCCGCAAGTGTGCTGCAAGTTCGAATTCCAATTCTTTTGCCGCAACTTTCATCTGCTTTTCCAACTGTCTGATACGAATCTCCCGTTCTTTCGGAGTTAATTCTTTGAGGTTTTCCTCATCTTCTCCTTCTTCCGGCGCAATTCCCGCTTCAATGACATCACGGATTTCTTTCCGAATCGTTTGCGGAATAATCCCGTGTTCCTTGTTATATGCCATCTGTATCGCGCGTCTGCGTTCCGTTTCATCAATTGCCTTCCGCATAGAACCGGTGATGACATCTCCATACATGATAACCTTTCCCTCAGCATTTCTTGCAGCTCTTCCGATTGTCTGAATCATAGACGTTTCCGAACGCAAAAAACCTTCTTTATCCGCATCCAATATCGCCACCAGAGAAACTTCCGGCAGGTCCAGACCTTCTCTTAAAAGGTTGATTCCAACCAGTACATCAAATTCACCTTTCCGAAGATCTCTTAAAATTTCCATTCGTTCAATGGTTTTTACTTCCGAATGAAGATATCTCACGCGAATTCCCACACTCTTCATATAATCAGTCAGGTCTTCCGACATTTTTTTTGTAAGCGTTGTAACAAGCACTCTCTGGTCCTTTTCCACGCGAATACGGATTTCCTCCAAAAGATCGTCAATCTGGTTTTTCACCGGACGGACTTCCACTTCCGGGTCCACCAGTCCGGTCGGACGAATAATCTGTTCCACTACACGCTGGGCATGCTCTTTCTCATATTTTCCGGGTGTGGCAGTCACATAAATAGTCTGTCCTGTTTTTTCTTCAAATTCTTCAAAACGAAGAGGACGGTTATCCAATGCCGACGGCAAACGAAACCCAAAATTAACGAGATTTTCTTTTCTGGATCGGTCTCCCGCATACATTCCGCCGATCTGAGATACCGTTACATGCGATTCATCAATAAACGTTAAAAAATCCTCCGGAAAAAAGTCCAGCAGGCTGTTCGGCGTTTCCCCCGGTGCTCTGCCGGAAAGCGGTCTGGAGTAATTTTCCACACCGCTGCAGAATCCGACTTCCTGAAGCATTTCAATATCATAACGCGTTCTCTGTTCGATACGCTGCGCTTCCAGCAGCTTGTTTTTTTCTTTAAAATAAGCAATCTGCTCTTCCAGTTCCGTTTCAATAGCCTCAATGGCTGTATCCATGTATTCCGGATCTGTTACATAATGTGTATTCGGATAAATACTTACATGTTTTCTCCATGCAAGCACCTTTCCTGTGATCACATCGATTTCTGCAATACGATCGATTTCATCGCCGAACATTTCAATCCGGATTGCATCTTCACTGGCACCTGCCGCCCAAACCTCAATACTGTCTCCTCTCACACGAAAAGTCCCTCTGTGAAAATTCACATCATTGCGTTCATACTGAATATCCACCAGTTTGCGCAGAATCTCATCTCTATCATACTCCAGCCCGACACGAAGCGAAACGGTCTGCTCTCTGTATTCTTCCGGAGAACCCAAACCGTAAATGCAGGAAACACTTGCAACAACAATAACATCTCTTCTCTCCAGCAGAGATGCTGTCGCCGAATGACGCATTTTTTCAATTTCCTCGTTAATCTGAGCGTCTTTTTCAATATATGTATCTGTTGAAGCCACATAAGCTTCAGGCTGATAATAATCATAATAGGACACGAAATATTCCACCGCATTTTCGGGGAAAAATTCTTTAAATTCACTGTATAACTGTGCCGCCAATGTCTTATTATGCGCAATAATCAGAGCAGGTCTGTTCGCCTCTGCAATAATATTTGCCATTGTAAATGTTTTTCCCGATCCGGTTACCCCAAGCATAATCTGCTTTGGTACACCAGAATCCAATCCGTCAACCAACTGTGCAATGGCTTCCGGCTGGTCTCCGGTTGGTTGATATTCGGATACAAGTTTAAAATCCGGCATATTTTCACCCCAGTCTGCTACTTATAATTTTTACTCTTTATATATACCCCTACTGAAAAAATATCAAAATAAATTGACAGCATCCGCTGTTTTTGTTTTTACACCGGAATCCCCATAACCATTTTTCTTTAGGATTCCGTCCGGGATTTCCACATCATCGAAAACGCTCTGTATACCGCCTTTGCATCCGATGGAACCCCGAAACAGATGTTTTATATACCATACATGCATTCTACTGTATTGTGTTTATGATGTCAATATCCGTCCCCCTTTTCCCGCAGAGCATGTTATTCCCTACTTTCTTCTGTCCCAATCGGGAAATTTCTCCCTGATTTCCTTGTCTCAGCCCCTTAATTCGAGTACAATAAAATAGGATTTTATTTTTACCTTTATTTCTCCAGAGGGGGCTTTTCATTGCAATACGGATTTGTAAAAGTTGCTGCGGCAACTCCCGAAATAAAACCGGCAGACTGCATGGGTAATGCAGCTGCTATTAAAAAATTATGGAAAGAAGCAGATCAGAGCGGATGTGATCTTGTTGTCTTTCCGGAACTGGCAGTCACCGGTTCCACCTGCGGAGACTTATTCCTGCAGGGATCCTTACAGAACGGATGTATTTCTGCGGTACACGAACTTGCAGACTACAGCCATTCCCTCCGCTCAACCGCTGTCATCGGGGCTCCGGTGGTTCATAACGGAAAACTGTTTAACTGTGCCATTATCATGCAGAGCGGTACGATTTTAGGAATTGTCCCAAAGAGTGTTCTTCCCGCTTCTCAAAAGCGACATTTCCAGCAGGCAGAAACAGAAACCACACGGTTCCACGAAATCGGACAATACCAGATGCAGGAGGCACCTCTCTTTGGTACCAAACTGCTCTTTCATGCCAAAGAACATCCGGATTTTGTCTTTTCAGCCGAAATCGGTGAAGATCTCTTTGCACCGCTTGCACCGTCCGTTTTTCACACGGCACAGGGGGCAACCCTGGTTGCACATTTATGCGCAACTGCCGAAGTCATCGGCGGAAATGAATATCGTAAACAAAGCGCACTGTCTCAATCCTCCAGATTAAAAGCAGCCTATGTATCCGTCAATATTGGGGAAGGGGAATCTTCCACCGATGCCGTTTACTCCGGCGTAAATATCATTACCGAAGACGGTTGCACCCTGTCTGAAAGTACTCCCTTCCAAACAGGGCTGACCACCGCTGAGGTGGATTTGGAACGACTGATGATTGATCGCAGAAAAGAAAATATCTTCCAACTTGCAGACACAGATCCTTCTTATACATGGATTCCGTTTTCTGCAAATGCGGACTTCACTTTTTCAAGAACCATTGATTCTATGCCGTTTATTCCTCATAACGAAGAAGAACGCGCGGCACGCTGTGAACAGATTCTTGCCATTCAGGCACATGCACTCAAAAAAAGACTGGTTCATTCCTGGTCTAAAAGCGCTGTCGTAGGTATTTCAGGTGGTCTGGACTCCACCCTGGCACTTTTGGTTTCTGTCTATGCCATGGATCTTTTAGACCGCCCTCACACCGATGTTGTTGCCGTTACCATGCCTTGTTTCGGAACCACAAACCGAACTCGTTCCAATGCGGAAATTTTATGTCAGGAACTCGGGGTTACATTCCGTACCGTTGACATTGGAAACACAGTAAAAGCACATTTTACAGATATCGGACATGATTTTAACGACCACAGCGTCACCTTTGAAAACGGTCAGGCCAGAGAACGCACTCAGGTACTGATGGATATTGCAAACCAGACCGGAGGCATGGTAATCGGAACCGGAGACTTATCGGAACTGGCACTGGGCTGGGCAACCTATAACGGAGATCACATGTCCATGTACGGTGTGAATGCCTCTCTTCCGAAAACCCTGATCCGCTATGTGGTACGCCATATCGCAAATAAACATCCGGGTACAGTTCTTGCAAAAACATTGCTGGATATTTTAGATACCCCGATCAGTCCGGAATTGCTACCGGCTGACGATGAAAAGATCTCTCAAAAAACAGAGGATCTTGTCGGACCTTATGAACTGCATGACTTCTTCCTGTACCATGCACTTCGTTGGGGCTACTCTCCGAAGAAAATCTATTTCCTTGCGAAAGAAGCCTTTCACGATGAGTACAGTAACGAAGTTATCCTGCACTGGTTAAGAACCTTCTTCCGTCGTTTCTTTATCCAGCAGTTCAAGCGTTCCTGCCTGCCTGACGGTCCTAAAATCGGTTCTATCTCTCCATCTCCGCGCGGTGGATGGGAAATGCCTAGTGACGCAGTTTCTTCTCTTTGGCTTCAGGAAATCGATTCCCTCAAAGCTTAACGGAATTGCTTACAAAAATTTCAGAAATACAAAAAAGCCTGATATCCGACTCTTTTTCTGATCGGATATCAGGCTTTAAATTTTTTAAACAGTTACCGGTTTTACCTTGATATGAGGCAAATACTTATCACTCATATGCATCTGGCTGTAACCAATCTGTACCAGCCAGTCTACCGTTTTACACAGGAGCATAACAGTCATTCCGACACTTGCGCCGAATTCCTGTGTAATATCTTTCTGATGTTCTTCGGAAAGAGAAACAATTTCACCCATCTGACCCAACGGTAATTCCTGTAATGTCATAACGTCCTGCATAAAAACACCTCTTTATTCTAAATTGAAACCGTCAAACTATTTTTCTTCAGTCTTTTTTTCATCCTGAACAACGGTTTCTTCTGTAGCAGTTTCCTCTGCTGCAGCTTCTTCTTTCTGTTCTTCCGCTTCTTCCATTTTTGCGGCTTCTTCTGCAATAAATGCAGCATCATCTTCTGTAATCGGATCCTCTTCTACGGTTTCTTCCGCTGCATCTTCTGCCTGAGCAGGATTGGCAGGAGCAGGATTATTTAAAAGAGATACGTTTGCAAGATCCAGTAAATCCTGCAGTTTTCCAGAACGCAATGCCACTTTAATTTCCTCTTTCCCGATAATCTGACCAGGCCATACAATTACATTGCCTTCTTCATCCAGTACCGGTTTTTCAACAGTCAGATCATTCAACTGAGACGCCAGATCCGCAGCCAGAATATCTTCCGGTTCTTCTCTGTGATTCATTCTGTTTTTCAAATCTTCCTTGAATTCATCCATATCAAAGTTTTTAACGCGTAGTCTTAAAATGTTAAACAGACTTTTTGCTTCTTCACTGAAGCGGTCAATGAAGCGGTCTGTCTGTTCCTGAAAACGATCGCTTGTTACTTCGTCTTTCAGTTTATTAAAGGTTTCGCCAACTGTTTTTGTAATACCGTCAATGGTCCCTTCCACACCCTGGCGTGCTTTATCTTTTGACAGATCATCATCAGCATCCAAGCCGTCCATATATTCGTTTTCTTCATCGGCAATTTCGTCCAGCATTTCATCCATCATTTTCCAGTCTCCGTAGAAATCTTCTTCCGGAACACGGAAATCACCTGCAGAAAGGTTTTCATCTGCAACAACAACATCTTTCCCGAAAGTCAGGATTTTATCTCCGGAAAGAATTCCGCGTCCACCGATCATATTTTCTACCAGGTCGCCTTTAATCACAACTTCTTCTACAACGCCGGTTTCGGAATCAAAAGCAAATTCTTCTACACGACCCAGTAAATTACCATCCGCAGTGATAACATCTTTTCCGATTGCTTCGCGAAGTTCTGTATATACGGAGCCATCCACACCTGTTAAGGTAATCGTCGGTCCAAATGCTTTTACATTTTCAAACGGTACCAGCATGGCAGTTCCCATAAATTTTTTCTGTTTTACTTTTAATCCAGCTACTTTATTATCTTGTGCCAGTGCAACACCGGAGACTTTCCCAATCATACTTCCTTCGGTAACATCCAGAATGTTCTTACCCATAATACTGCCGATATTAATCAGCTTCCCCATAACAATTCCTCCTAACTCTACTAGAAATCTGCATATTTACTGTTGATTCTGTTTTGCTTCTTTCTTTAACTTGCGCTTATACACAAATCGAGAAATCTGAATCCCGATTTCATATAATAACATCATCGGAGCTGCCATACATAACTGGCTGACAATATCCGGAGGTGTAAGCATCGCCGCCAGAACTAATACAACCAGTAATACATACTTGCGGTTTTTTGTTAACATCATAGGAGTAATAATTCCAACCATAGTCAAAAAATACACGACCATAGGAATTTCAAAAATCAAACCGAAAGGAATTAAAAATCCCAGCACAAATGACATATAGGAATTTGCCGTAATCATTGGTGTCAGTTCGGTCCCCGCCAATTTGATCAGGGTGGACATAACCGGCTGTAATACCAGGAAATATCCAAAACATACACCGCCTACAAATAACAGAATTCCAAAAAAAGTCATAATGAAAAATACTTTCTTTTCTTCTCTGTATAATGCCGGTAAAATAAATCTGGCAATCTGCCAAATTAACACCGGACTAGCAAGAACACATCCACCCAGCAACGCAATCTTCATCTGAAACAGAAAGCCTTCTGCAAATTTTGTATAGATCATGTCCTGCTTCAAAGCCATAAACGGCCCCATCAGAATATCTGTCAGTTCCTGTTGGAACAGGGTAAGACAAACTACCATTCCTAACAGTAACGCCAGAATACAACGAACCAATCTAGTTCGCAATTCATTCAAGTGCTCCATCATTGGCGCGTTTTTTTCTTCCATAAATAATTTCACCAACTCTTATCCGTAGCCCTGCCTATCCGCTACTCATTTTATCAATTCTTTCCTATGTTTAAAAACTATTCTTTTTCCTCTTTGGAAACAGCGTCTGCCTTTGCGGAAACTTCTGCTGTTTTATCTGCTGCAGGTGTTTCTGTTAAGTCAATTTTTACAGCATCTTTGATATCCTGCTGAATATCATTGATCGTAGCTTTCATATCTACCGCATCTTTAATATCCTGTACATCGTTTTTAATGTCATTGACCTCTTTTTTTACATCTGCATCCATATTATTAATAGCACCCTTAAATTCACGAATTGCTTTTCCCATCATCTGACCGAGTTCCGGCAGTTTCCCCGGACCGAATATAATCAGTGCAACACCTAATACCAGGATTAACTCTGTGGGTCCAATATTAAACATTTTAAAATCCTCCCCGATTTTTCTCTATTTTTTTCTTTCCAAGTTTCTTTTTATTATATCATAGCTCCCTTTAATTTACTAGAAAAGAGCCTTTTAATTTACTTTTCGCCTATAAAAATTTTTCATTTTTTCTCTATATTTTTTTTGAAAGATCTATAACAATATCCCTGTTTTTCTGCTGAAAATCCGTCTTTTGAACTACCGCAAAGTGCTTTTCTTTCTTTTGTAAAAAATCAGATACGATCTGACCCGCAAATTAACTTCTCAATTTCCATGCCCTAGCGCTGCAAATTACACTATCACTTTAGGAAGATAAGCGGGAATCCCCGGTAATGTATTACCGAGATAAAAGCGCAACTATTATATTTTATCTAAATGTGATATACTATCTGCATGAAAGAAAACCTGGTACATGCAAGAACGTGTATATATCATATTCATTACCATGTGGTGTGGTCCGTTACATACAGATGTAGAGTTTTATCACCAGAAATTGAGAAAAGGTGCTTTATGGAATCATAGTTATTACGTGGAGACAATAGATTCCGTCTCAGAAGAAAATATAAGACGGTACCTTGAGAAACAAACGAACTTCGATTAATTCTATGGAAGTATCTAAAAAATACGCTGAAAAAAAGAATCGAAAACATCGTGGACTGTATACAGACGGCAACCATATTTACAAGGCCGATATGGTAGTATACGCTTACTGTATTACGAATACGATTCTGTCTATGACCTATACATTAAAATTTGATAAACATCAGATGCCCGGTACTTTTGTACCGAGATCGTTCCCTATAATAGATCCGGAAACATTCATTACAAGTTAGGAAAACACTCGCTGTGTATTGTTCTGCCGATATCGGACTTTCGCATCCCGGAATCGTCATGCCTCGGCAAACTTTCAATAACCGGTGTTTTTTCCAGACACGCCCTGACACCTTGAGTATCACTGCAAAAAATCTACAAACTGATCGGAGGATTTCATATGCCTGCTAGTTTTACTCATTATCTTTTTGGACAACAGGTTGCACCGCAGGTGCCTTACCAGATTCAAGATATTATTCTTTCGCATAAAGATTTATACGATATCGGACAGTTCGGACCGGATATTATTTTCTACTATCGGCCACTTCTGCCTCATTCTGTTTCCCGTATCGGTTATCAGATGCATAAATTCTCCGCCCGTTATTTTTTTGAACAGGCGCAGGATATCATTCGTCAGACAAAGGACCCCGCACTGTTAGCCTATACGTTGGGATTCATCTGTCATTTTATACTGGACAGCAACTGCCATCAGTATATCTATGAAAAAATTAAAACAAGCAAAGTGTCCCATGTTGAAATGGAATGTGAATTCGATCGCATGCTGATGCTTTCTCAGCATCTAAATCCATTGCGAACCAACCCGACTGACCCGATCACTGTCGATATGGAAATAGCCGATAAAATTTCACAGATTTTTATACCCTTAACACCGGAACAGGTTTATGACAGTCTTCAATCTATGAAATTCTATCATCAGCTTCTGATCAGTCCGTCTCCGTCTAAGCGGCATCTCGTTCGCAGATTCCTTTCCATGACACACACAGAAGGTCTTTTGGGCGGATTTATTTTAAAACCGCTTCCAAATCCAGACTGTGACGAAAGCAATCAGGAACTTTTAAAACGTTATTATACCTCGTTGAAAGAGGCTCCGTCCATACTGACGGAATTTTATGAAAGTCTTTTTCACAATGATCCGCTCAGTATTCGATTTGACCGAACCTTTCAGGGATAATACCCTGCCGTTTGGCTCATAAAAACCGGTGACGGACAGCATTCTGCCAATCACCGGAATATCCGGATTCTGTCCGAGACAGCGGAGAAAACAATCCGGATATAAAAATTTTCACTCTTACAAATAACCGACCATCAACTTAGGAGGAACTTTATTATGGAAACAAACTACTTCCCAAATCTGGATCTTGATGAATTTTGGGATGACGATGAACTGGCTTTAAAAGAATATGTGGACGATGCTCCAAACGATCTCCTGATCGCTTCGGTTGAACAAGAACTGGGATACACACTCCCTGCTTCCTATGTTGCTATGATGAAAAAACATAACGGTGGAATTCCTTTTTCCACCTGTTTTCCAATCCCGGAGGATGTCGACTCCGACGAGGAATATATTGAAATTACCGGATTCTTAAGCATTGGGAAAAAGAAAATGAACTCTCTTTGCGGTACTGCCGGAAATAAACTCTTTAAAGACGGATGGCACTATCCGGATTACGGTGTTTATATCTGTGACTGCCCGTCTGCAGGATTTGACCTGATTCTTCTGGATTACAGAGAATGCGGCGAAGACGGAGAACCAAGTGTAGCACATGTTGACATTGAAACCGGGAAAATCACTACTCTGGCACCTGATTTTGCAACTTTCGTACAAGGTCTCACCGATGAAACCGCATTTATTGATCCAGAAGAAGACCGTGCTTACGAAATTCACCTAGTGGAATACGGTAACCTTTCTCCGTTACTTTCGAAAATGTGTGTAAAATGCGGCCTTCCAGACGCTGAATTATGGGTTCGCTCTGTTGCACGCCATCTGGTTGAAAAAAAAGGCTTTTTCGGTCTGCACGAAGACGAATTATCCTGGCATATGTATGATTTGGAATATCTCATGTACTCCTTTGCATTCCCAAAAGCAACCTTTAAGCAATATCTGCACGACTATCCTCTGATTCTTGCGGAAGACGGTGAATTTTCCACAAACGGCTATGCACCTGCATTTGTTGCCGACTGGCTGGAACATCGCACCGAAGAAGGAAAACTGACTCAGGCAGGCATCATGCCAGGACAAAAAAACTGTCTTGTATTCACGGCTGAGGCTATGCTCGAAATCGTAAATAAAACAAAGGAAATCGTCGCACTTTACGATATGGATTTATAAGTTTCTAAAAAAATTCCCCAACCGTTTTGATCCGGTTGGGGAATTTTTGTTTCTCCTCCTTATCTTCTGCCCGCTCTTCCGCTTCCCCGATTTTTCCAAAAAAATACATTCGGGAATTGCAATGCCATCACAATTCTTACCGAATGTATCTTAAATAATTCTATTTAATTTTCATGCCTTCTTTGTAAACCGCTTATCCTTATCGTCTCAACTCAGAAATCATTCCGTTAATCTGTTCTCTTTCTTTTTCCAGAGAAGCAATTTTATTTGTAATTTTTGTTCTGGTTGCCTTTAAGGATACATCTCCCGGAGACGCCGCAATTTTTTTGTCACAGATTGCAAGATCCCGGTATAATCCTACCAGCTTCTGATCCACTTCCCGGATTGCATCCTGGTAGGTCTGAATCATTGCGTCATTGTTATTTTCATTGGAGTACAATCCGTTGCTTCCGCTCTCAAAAGCTGATGAAAGCGGAAAGGCAGGCATGGACATTCCCGGTTTTGGAATAATAATTTCATCCTCCGGCCGGTCGGGAATAACCGGCTGATCCGGAATGATTACATCTCCCTCCGGAACCGTTGCGTCCGGTTTCGGTACAAGGTTTCCGCCATCCGGGTACCTGTTTTCTCCGTTCTGAACCAAATCATCCACGCCGCCGATTACCGTGTGCTGACTATTCTGCGGTATTACAACCAACTTATCAGCGTTTTCTTTTTCCACACGGTCTGTTTCATTTTGTAACAGGTTTTCATCTTCCGATTCTTCAAAAGTTTCTCCGACAACTGTCCCCGTATGTTGTGTCGAAGGTCTCTGCATTTCCGGATCGGTTGGATCCACAGCCATCTGTGTCTGTACAACAGGAATACAAATAACGGCAAATACCGCTGCCGCCGCAACCGACATCCATTTTTTGTTTCGCACAAAGAAAGGTAACACCTTCTCTTTTTCCTGTTCACTTGCCTGAGCATGTAATTTTGCCATTAATTGCGGATGAAACTCATCCGGCACAGGAACTTCTCCCTCTGCCCATTCTGTCAGTACCCGATTCAATTCCTCGTCAGAAAGCCTGTTTTTCTTTTGCTTAATATCTTTTGGCACGACTTATTCTCCCCTCCTGTTTTTCTCTGCCAAGATACGTTCTTTTAGATACTCTCTGGCTCTTGATATTCTTGATTTTACCGTTCCAAGGGAACAGGACAGCATGGATGCAATTTCATCATAAGAATGCCCTTCCAGTTCTCTGAGTACTAACACGATTCGGTACTCATCCTTCATCTGTCCGATCATCTTCTGTACATATTCCACTGTTTCCTGTCTGATCGCATAATCTTCCGGGGTTCCGATATCGGAAGCGATTTCTTTTTTTATACTTCCTTCTTCCAGTTCCACCTCGGAATCCAACGAACTCATTTTCACCTTTTGTCTTCTTCGCAATTCATCCAGACATTTATTAGCAGTAATGCGTCCGACCCAGGTTCCGAAGGAAGATTCCCCGCGAAAATTTTTTATCGACTGATAAGCTTTCAAAAACGCCTCCTGGGCAATATCACTGGCGTCCTCGTGGTTTCCCATATATTTAAAAGCAATCGCATAAACTTTTTTTTCGTTTTGAAGCAACAGTTGCTCAAATGCAGCCATATTTCCCTGCTTTGATTCTCTTATCAGGTCTTTTTCTTCCACGCCGGCGCCCCCTTTATCCGGTATTTTATAGACGTGTTTTTTCTCAAGAAAGTTCCTCACTTTTTCCACATCTATGTAATTTTCTGGCACGCTGTAAGGTATCTCCACCGTATTTTTCATTAATCTGATCCATTACCTGATCCAGGATACCGCTTTTTTTGTTTTTTTTCGAATCAGAAAACAGCTCCTGCTGCTCCACTATCCTGCTTTCTTTTTCAAGATGAGATACACTCATCCCGATCAGCCGAACCGGAACCGCTTCGGAATAATTTTCTCGAAATAACGTTTTTACGACTTGATACACCGTTTCAAAATCAGATGTGTATTTTTCCACCGTAACCGCTCTGGTAATCTGACGTAAATCCGGATATTTTATTTTTACAGAGATTGTTTTCCCTTTCATCTGATGTTGCCGTAAAGAACAGCACACCTCATCTGTTAACGTGAACAGAACCGTCTCAAGAATCTCTCCGTCTCGGATATCCTGCGCAAACGTGGTCTCTTTTCCCATAGACTTTGCCTCATGAACAGGCTGCACCACTCGCATATCCACACCGTTGGCAAGCTGATGCATAACCATTCCCTGCTTGCCAAACCAGTTGACCAAAAGTCCTTCATCCAGCTTTGCCAGATTTCCAATGGTTTTTACACCCATTTCTTCCAAAAGACCTGCTGTCTTATTTCCAACACCCATCATACGTCTGACCGAAAGCGGCCACACTTTTTCTTCCAGTTCATCCGGCATAATGATATAGTATCCGTCCGGCTTATTGTAATCCGAAGCAAGCTTCGCAAGAAATTTATTATAAGAAAGTCCCACAGAGGCTGTCAGATTCAATTCCTCTCTAATGGCATGTTTAATTTTCCAGCCAATTTCTTCCGCCGTTCCAAACAGTTTCCGGCTTCCCGTTACATCTAAAAAAGCCTCATCCACGGAAATCGCTTCCACTTCCGGTGTAAACCGTTTAAAAATAGACATTATTTGACCGGAAACCGCATGATATAATTTCATATTTACCGGCAGAAAAATTCCTTCCGGACATAATCGCACAGCTTCCGCCATCGGCATTGCCGAATGCACACCAAAAGTTCTCGCCTCATAAGACGCTGTGGAAACAACCCCTCTTTGCTCTTTTCTTCCTCCGACAATTACCGGTTTTCCCCGATATTCCGGATGCTCTCTCTGCTCAACCGATGCAAAAAAGGCATCCATATCCACATGTAAAATTGCAGGTTGCATGTTATTTTCCCTTCTGCTTTAGAATGCCCTCGAGCCCTTCTTATAGATCTTTATCATAGATTTCCTCTATTGAAATCTCATTTTCTGTTTTATGCTTTTGACCCGTCTTTATAAAAAACGGCTGTCCCGGAAACATGAAAACGAACCGTTCTGCGGCTGCATTGATTTATATCTATCTATCAGTTTTTCTCCCATTCCCGTTCCGGCATATCTGTTTTGGAAAAAAGAAACTCAGCTTTCTTCCTTAACAATATCCTCGGATTCCGCTATAAAGCGTTCGTCACTGTTTTCAGTCAAGATTTCCCAAAACCTCACCGATTTTCCCGTTAATTGTCACTGCCGCCCTCTGATTATAAGACGTATCCTCCAGATTAATTACAACCAGCCGGCTTCCCTGATAAAAATCAAGAAAACTTGCCGCAGGATAAACTCTGAGAGAAGTTCCTCCAACAATTAATAAATCCGCCTGGCTGATTTCCATGATCGTTTGCGCAATAACTTCATCGTCCAGAGATTCTTCATACAGCACAACATCCGGACGAATAATTCCTCCGCATTCGCATCTTGGAATTCCTTCTGCCGTTTTAATTTTATCCAGAGAATACATCTTCCCGCACTTAGTACAATGATTTCTATGTATGCTCCCATGTAATTCGAGGACGTTCCGGCTTCCGGCCATCTGGTGCAGTCCGTCAATATTCTGTGTGATCACTGCCGAAAGCTTTCCCTCTTTTTCCCACTGTGCAAGTTTTTTATGTGCCTGATTCGGCACAGCATGTAACGTCGGCTGCACAATTTTATCCTGATAAAATTCATAGAAATCTTCTGTGTGTGTTTGGAAAAAGGTTTTACTTAAAATTGTTTCCGGATCATACTTGTATTTTAAATGATATAAGCCGTCCACACCGCGAAAATCCTTAATCCCGCTTTCTGTGGAAACACCCGCTCCTCCAAAAAAAACAATTCGTTTACTCTGATCAATATATTCTTGCAGTTTCTCCATATTATCCATATCCGTACACCTTTCCCCTATTTATTTTGCAGATTCTTTTCCATAAAAAATGCCACAAATCAAATACGATGGATCCGTTTGTGGCATTTTCTCACTGTTTTCTTATAATCTTTTCTTAACCCTCTGCCGGCTGGTCATACAGTTTGGTAATCACAGGCATTCCCGATCCCTTGATTTCCACATCAAACTGAATTTTTGTTTCCGGATCCATGCTTTCCAGTTTTGCACCAATGTTATCATCATAGAAAGAATACATTTCATATTCTCCATCTACCAGAATTTCAACACTGTGACCGTCTGCCAATCCCTGAAATTCTCCTGTAACAGTCGCATATTCTGTTTCAGCGGCTTCCTCAGAATCGTCTTCTTTCTCACTGTCCTGTACTTCCTGTTCCTGCTGTGCTTCTTCCTTTGGTTCTTCTTTCTGTTCTTCCGAAGGACCGCAGCCCGCCATGAGTCCCATTGTTAAACACATTATCAAAAAAATAGAAAATATCCGTTTCATAATACTCTCCTTTCAATTTGCCAAATGTCTGTTTTAATTTGCAAATTTATTATATCATATGCCTATCATACGGTAAAGGAAGTTATCTCTTTCTTTCGACTTCAGAGTGATCTATTCTTATATAACAACCGAATAGATCTATTTTCAAAAAACAATATTTTCAAATATATTTCATTTTATCTATGCTTCTTTTCTGTTTTCGTCATTCCCCGGATTTCTTTTCAGAAGACTACTTTCTTTTTCTATCTTTTTATTGTATAATGTATAGACCTAGCTACCATGTATAGTTTCTTTTTTGTTTGTAACGTGAGAGTATACATTACCAGCTATAAAGTACTATGTGTTTTTAAAATTTTTTTCTTTTATTTACACAATACGACTTTCTATGCAGAAACGAATAATCCTTATACCGGAACCATTTCTTTTTTATGCAATCTATTTTTAAAGACTAACCTTATTTTGCACCGTGTTTTGGTTGACGGGACTCTGCATTTAAATTAGATGTATAAATAAAATATTATATTTTAAATTCCATTGCAACATAATATCTATTTTTACAAAGTCCGGTCAGAACATGCGGTATTGTTTTGATAAAATTCAAGGGATGATACTTTGAACGGATGATAATCTTTTTTTGTAGACGGCTCAATATAACAGCGTACATTTTATGTACAGCAGAAGAATAAAACAAGCATGGCGATCTTTTCCCTTAACCGCATATGAAAAATTTCGCCTGAATTTGGATGAATGAGGATGATTTTTTATGGAAAACAAAAGTGTAAAACGGTATCCTCTGTCAAAACAAGTTGCCGATAAACTTGAACAGATGATAGAGAACGGGGAATATGCTGTTGGTGAAAAAATCCATACAGAAACCGAATTGATGGAAATCTTCCAGGTTAGCAGAAATACCCTGAGAGAAGCAATTCGCTCTCTCACCTCAGCCGGTGTTCTGGAAGTGAAACAGGGAGACGGTACCTATGTCCGGTCAAATAACCGTTTTCATGCCAATATGAATCTGGAATATGAGCAGGTATCCATCGAAGACATAAAAGAGGTCAGAAATTCTTTGGAAATTACAATCGCCAATTTAGCTGCACAACGCAGAACCGATGACGACCTTGCCAAAATTACAACCGCCTTTGTAAAAAGAACAATGTCGAATGACACCGTAAAAGAAAATACCATTGCGGATATGGAATTCCATATGGCTATTGCGGAAGCCTGCCATAACAAAATTCTGATCGACCTTTATAAATCAATTTCCGCCTATCTGGAAAACCATATCGCAGAACGTCAGCTGGTTACCGATATGGAATTTGAACAGATTGACACCATACATGAAAAACTTTACAATGCCATCAAAGATCAGGAACCAAGTGTAGCCACAATTTGTGCACATAATATTCTTGAAATTTAAGAAAAACAGTCATATTTTAGGACTGAATTTAGAACTTTGCAAAACTGCAGGTTCCAAATTCAGTCTTTTTTTTAATTTTTTTTAAAAATTTTTTTAGATTCTTTTTGTATTTTTTTATGTAGTTTATCCCATCCGTTTTCCTTGAATTCAATATGTTTGCATAGGCTTACACAATATAATTTAATTAAAGATTTTTTCGCATTATTACTCTTTTAATTAAAAAAACTTAAAAAAATACATATTGACAGTCATGTTAGACTGTGCTAATCTAATGGGCGTAGAAAGGTAGGATGATTGGTTCATCCAAGATAGGATGATTCGCTCATCCCTTTTCTTATGAGGTTAGTCTAAGCTGATATATTAGAAAGATAGGAGGGTCTTATGCCGATTTATTTAGCTGAAGCATATCGGGAATATCCGATCGTGCAGATTACCGGCGATGATAAACTCAAGAGACATCTTGAAAATCTTGGTTTCTTCGTCGGCGAGCCGATTACATTGATCAATAGGGTTGATGATAATGTAATCGTAAAAATCAAAGGTGTTTCTCTGGCTATTAGCAGAGAACTAGCAAAAAGAATACTTGTTTAAAGGAGAAGTCATGAAAACATTAAAAGATCTCACAATTGGCCAGAGCGGTGTGGTTGCAAAAGTTGACACCACTGGCGCATTAAAGCAAAGATTGGTTGACATGGGCATCACAAAAGGTACGGATGTCTCCGTTGTTAAAATCGCTCCGTTAGGCGATCCAATCGAAATTGAAATTCGCGGCTACAACTTAAGCATTCGTAAAGCCGATGCTGAAAAAATTCTTATTAAGTAGGTGAACAGAGGAAATGAAAAACATTGCATTAGTAGGGAACCCGAACAGTGGTAAAAGTACTCTCTTCAACGCACTGACAGGTTCTTCTGCATTTGTAGGTAACTGGCCTGGCGTTACCGTAGAAAAAAGAGGCGGCAAAACAAAAATTAACGGTGAAACCGTTAACGTAATGGACCTTCCGGGTATTTATTCTTTATCCCCTTATTCCAACGAAGAAATTATTTCTAGAGATTATATTTTAAAAGAACACCCGGAAGCTATCATTAACATTGTAGACGCTTCCAATCTGGAACGTAACCTGTATTTAACCACACAGATAATTGAACTGGGTGTACCGGTTATCGTTGCATTAAACATGATGGACGTTGTAAAAAGCAAAGGCGAAAAACTGTCTTCCGCTGAACTGTCCAAACAGTTGGGTTGCCCTGTTGTAGAAATTTCTGCCATTAACAAAGAAGGCCTTCCTGCATTAAAAGACGCTGTTGCTAAAACATTCTCCAGCGGAAAAGCTCCGGCGCATCACTTTGCATATTCTCAGGACATTCAGGACGCTGTTACAAAATTAAAAGCAACTGCTGAAACTGCAGGTCAGGCAATTGATAAAACTGCCGGCGACTTCTATGCTTTAAAAATTTTGGCAAATGAAGAATCTGCTCTGAAAAATATCACGGTACCGGCTGCCGTTTCCAGTGAAGCTGCAACTCTGCGTGCTGGTCTAGAAGCGAAATACGATGATGATGTGGAAAGTATTATCGCCGAACAGCGTTATATTTGGATTAAAGGTCTGATGAACACAGTTATCGTGAAACGTCGTGAAAAGAAATTAACCTTATCCGATAAAATCGATAAAGTGCTGACTAACAAAATCCTGGCACTTCCTATCTTTTTCTTAATTATTTACTGTATCTATTTCGTATGCCTGAATCCAAACGGCTTAGGTAAAAAATTAGTAGGTATCACATTTACCTGGGTTATCAATGCTATGATCTGGACCTCTACCACTCTGACCGAAATGGGCGTATCTGCTTGGTTAGTATCTCTGATCTCTGACGGGGTTGTATTCGGGGTTGGTATCGTTGCTGCGTTTATCCCTTACTTAATGGTTCTGTTCGTATTCTTAGCAATTTTGGAAGAATGCGGTTACATGGCTCGTGTAACCTTTATCATGGACAGACTGTTCCGTCGCTTTGGTTTATCCGGGAAATCTTTCATTCCTATGTTATTAGGTACCGGTTGTACGGTACAGGCTATGGCTTCTACCCGTACACTGGAAGATGAAAATGACCGTAAAATGACCATTTTCCTGACACCGTTCATTCCATGTGCGACTATGATGCCAACCATTATCTTAACTGTTGGTTTATTTACTGACAGTGCTTTAGTGGCACCTATTATTTATCTGATTTCCATCTGCTTCATCATCTTAGGTGGTATCTTACTGAAAAATACTTTCTTAAAAGGAAAACCTGCTCCATTCGTAATGGAATTACCTGAATATAAACTGCCACGCCTGAAAAACATCTGGCATTTTGTTTGGGAAAAAACAGTTAGTATCTTCCGTAAATTAACATCTATCATCGTTGTTTCCACTGTTGTTATTTGGTTCCTGAAATACTTCAGCTTCAGCTTTGAAGCAGTTTCCATCGAAGATAGTATGTTAGCTTCCATCGGTAAATTATTAGCACCGCTCTTTGCTCCGATCGGTATCGGTTCCTGGCAGATCATTGCTGCTCTGATCACCGGTTATGTTGCGAAAGATAACATGTTAGCTACATTAGGTATTATTTACGGTGCAGAAGTTGTTGACGTATCCATCTTAAGTGGTTTATTCACACCTGCTTCCGCAATTTCTTTCTTATGCTTCTTTATTCTGTCCTGCCCATGCTTTGCTTCTATCGGTGCTATGCACAAAGAACTGGGTTCTGCAAAACTGACATGGCAGGCAATCGGATTCCAGATGGGTTCCGCTTACCTCGTAGCTTTAATTGCTTACCAGGTATTAAGATTCGTTCTGTAATTCAAATCTCATTTAATTAACTATCAATCTAATAATGATCAGCTTAAGCTCCCGGGAATTTTTCCCGGGAGCTTTTTTAATTTTCATAAATTAATAGATTCATAACATGTTTTTAGTAAGCAATATATTTTTATTTTAAGCCTCGACAAACTATATTGCATATCTTTTATCCTTTCAAAAAATCTGTCCTGTTAAAACGGAAATTACAGGCCCCGTAGTGTATTTCCGTTTCCTTCCTATAGCTAAAAAAGATCTTTTCGGGATCATTGCTTGATCCCGAAAAGATCTTTTTTTACACTTCACATTTTTTTAAAATACCCAGTCCGATTGGATACGGTCCGGTATGCACACCAATCGTTGCACCGATATGAATTTTCACCCAGTCTTCCGGCTGAATACCTGTTTCGTCAAACCGTTTCTGAAGCATTTTCTGAAAATCTTCATATTCCGGAATATCCAGGCCGACACCGGTTCCAAACAGATAACCTTTTAAATCGATTTTTTCCTCCTGCAGAAATTTAAAAAACATGTCGGTTACTTTTTCAAGAGATTTTTTTCTTCCCCGACAGACAGAAGTCGGACCTAAATCACCGTTGTAAAAATGAAGTACCGGCTTCATGTTCAACATACTTCCGGCCACACACGCAACTTTCCCGAGTCGCCCGCCGTGTTCAAGATACTTCAAGTCCTTTGTCGTGAAAAAGATATGTCCGGTATCCCGGATATCTTCCAGCAGAGTAACCGCTTTTTCCAGATCAAGATCTAAATCTCTTAATCGGACCGCTTCTTTTACAAACAAACCCTGTAACGCTGTTACCAGTTTAGAATCCATGACATAAATATTCGCTTCCGGATATTTTTCCAGTAAAAGCTGTCTTGCATTTAAAGCAGATTGCATGGAACCGCTGAATTTTTGTGTCAGACAGATGCACAAAACAGGCATTCCGTCTTTAATATACGGAAGAAACGCGTCAATATAATCATACACAGCAGGCATTGATGTTTTTGGAAAACAATCCGCATGATCCACCATTTCCTGATAAAAATCATTAATTTGGATTTCAACGCCTTCTTTTACATAGGTGTTTCCGTCCATTGATACATAAAACGGAACAACGTCAACGCCCGCCGCATCTGTGTAAGATCTTGCCAAATCCGCTGCGCTGTCGCAAACTATTTGAAATTTCATAAATAAAGCCAAAAATACCACCGTTTTTCGGATATTTCTGACATGCTCACCAACCTTTCCATTAGAAATTCGTTCCCTTTGCCGGAAATATCGTTATTTCCAACAAAATTTTTCCCATATTTTTATTTATACTCTTATATTCCAAGTTACCGGTTGATATTCCCTTTCCAGAATGACTATCCTTTGTATTTATTTTTCCATTCTCCAGAATCACTTTCCGCCATAACCCGTCCGTCTATCGCTTGCAACTCCTCTGCTTTCCGGTAAGTTGTCTGCTCAACAAATACTATAAAAAGAAATCCCTTTTGAATCGTTTCATCCAAAAGGGATTTTTCTCACAGTTTCAAGGCCATATCCTATTTTACTCTTTCAGGAAACCCGACTTTCTTCTGTACTTTACGCAGAGTTTTCTGTGCATAATAACTTGCTTTTTCAGCATTTTCTTTGATGATGCCATCAATATATGCTTTATCCTGTTCCAGTCTTGCAACTTCATCCTGTAACGGTTTTAATACGGATACAATCGATTCTCCGACCGCTGTTTTAAAATCACCGTATCCCATGCCGTCAAATTCTTTTACGGCTTCATCCGGAGTTTTATTACTGCAGGCACAGTAAATATTAATCAGATTTTTTACACCAGGCTGTTCATCACGATAGAGAATCTGTGCTTCAGAGTCTGTTACCGCACGTTTACATTTTCTCATAATGGTGTCCGGGTCATCCATTAGATAAATACTTCCGTTTTTATTTTCATCGGATTTGGACATTTTTTTGCCTGGATCCTGCAGGCTCATAATTTTCGCACCGATTTTTCCTACATATGCTTCCGGAATGGTAAAGACATCTCCGTAGATTGCGTTAAATCTCTGTGCAATATCTCTTGTCAATTCCAAATGCTGCATCTGGTCAATCCCTACCGGAACAACATCTGCCTGATATAAAAGAATATCTGCAGCCATTAATACCGGATAGGTAAACAGCCCTGCATTGATGTTGTCTGCGTGTTTTGCGGATTTATCTTTAAACTGTGTCATACGGTTTAATTCCCCCATATATGTAAAACAGTTTAAAATCCATGACAGTTCCGCATGCGCAGATACGTGGGACTGATAATAAATACAGTTCTTTTTCGGATCCAATCCCGCTGCAATATATAAAGTCAGTAAAGATCTTGCTCTTTTTCTCAAAATTGCAGGATCCTGTCTTACTGTAATTGAATGCATATCTACTACACTGTAAAAACATTCATATTCATCACTTAATGAAACCCAGTTTTTTAATGCTCCCAAATAATTGCCCAGTGTCAGATTACCGGTCGCCTGCATTCCACTAAAAAGTACTTTTTTATCATTAATCATTTTAGGCTCACTCCTTTTACTTCTTTTAGTTTACACATCAATTTCCATCCCGTCAAGACAAGGATTCTTCTTTTTCCGGAATCCTCACAATGTCTTTCCTCTCCTGTTTTTTTACTCTTTTCAGAGAAGGAAAAGCTGTCGCTCATCTGCATCCCAACCCTTTTTCTTCTCTTTTCTCCCTGTTCTATTTTTTCCACAACCCACAATACTCTTGACAAATATTGCTCATAACGATATCCTAATTTTAGCATTGCTTATTTTTAGAAGGATTTGCATATTTAATAAAACTATAACTAACGGAGGATTTCTCATGTTAAAAAAAATCTCGTTTCCTTTCATCCTCTGTCTTTGTCTGTTTCTAACTGCCTGTCAGGGAGCAGAAGAACCGCAGAGCACAGCAGTTACCGAAGAAAAAACCGCTACCATTCATGCAATGGACACAGTTATGAATCTGTCTGTCTACACAGAAGATGATTCTCTGCTGGAACAGGCCGATGAACTTGTTACAGACCTTGAAAAGCATCTTTCCACCACAATTGACAGCAGTGAAATTTATACCTTAAATCAGAAAAAATACGCAGAACTTTCAGATGACACGGCATACCTATTAAAAGAAGCTCTTCGTTTCTGTGAAAAAACGGATGGTACTTTAGATCTCTCTATCTATCCGATTGTTCGTGCCTGGGGCTTTACAACAGATTCCTATCAGATTCCTCAGCAGAGTCAACTGGATCAATTGCTTCAAAATGTGGATTATACCAAAATCGATTACGATGAAACAAAAAAAAGAGTCTCCATTCCGGATTCTATGGAAATTGACCTGGGAAGTGTCGCAAAGGGCTATACCGGAGACCGACTTATTGAATTATTCCGTGAAAACGACGTCACCTCTGCCCTCTTAAATCTGGGTGGAAATGTGCAGGCTTTGGGAAACAAACCTGATGGATCCCCATGGAAAATCGGCATTCAAGATCCTCTCGGAGAGAATTTTATCGGTGTACTGTCTGTCACTGACAAGGCCGTTATTACTTCCGGCGGTTACGAACGCTACTTTAAAGGAGACGACGGAACCATCTACTGGCATATTATTGATCCGAAAACCGGAAGACCTGCAAAAAACGGCCTTATTTCCACTACAGCCATCGGTCCAAAGGGCGTCTACTGTGACGGATTATCCACCTCTCTCTTTATTATGGGACCGGAGAAAGCCATTGCTTTCTGGAAAGAACATCGTGATTTCGATATGATTCTCATCACAGAAGAAAAAGAAATCCTGGTGACACCGGATCTGGCCGATTCCTTTGAACTGGTGGAAGGTGTTCCTTATACATTGAAGGTGATTGAAAATGCTTAAATCGAAAACTTGGATACTTATAATTGGAATTCTTCTCGTCCTCTGTATTGCCGTAACCGCTTTTCTCTATCTCGGAGCAGAGGAGCCTATAATGGTGGAAGTCCTTCAGGACGGCCAATGTATTAAAAGCATCGATATTGCAAATGTCAAAGAACCCTATTCCTTTACCGTACAGGATCCTGATGGTGGAAGTAATACGATCCGCGTAGAACCGGGGCGGATCTGCATCACAGAAGCGGACTGTCCGGATCATGTCTGCATCCGCAGGGGCTGGCTCGGGGAAAACACTGCTCCTATTGTATGTCTTCCTCATAAATTAGTGATTCAGGCAGTTGAAACCACTGAAATTGATACTATGGCACAATAAGGAGGCTGTCACCTTGGCAAAACGTTTAACCCGTATGGGTCTTTTGACTTCTTTAGCTCTGATTATTTTTATGATAGAGGCTCAGATTCCTTCCCTGGTTCCTATTCCCGGCGTAAAACTGGGGCTGGCCAATATTATTACGGTTTATGCGATGTTCTGCCTGGGACCTCGCGATACCTTAATGATTTTACTGACCAGAATTTTTCTGGGAAGTATTTTTTCCGGTCAGATGATGACTTTCTTCTATAGTCTGAGCGGAGGCCTTCTCTGCTTTGTCGTCATGCTGTTTATGCGGAAAATCGTAACGGAAAAACAGATTTGGGTCTGCAGCGTTCTTGGTGCTATCGCCCATAATATCGGGCAAATCATTGCAGCAATTATTATTGCAGGTACCCTGGGACTGATTGTTTATCTTCCGGTTCTTATGATTTCCGGAATTATTGCCGGAACTTTTACCGGCCTCTGCGCTCAGTTCATTATTGATCGCTTAAATAAAATCTAATAAAAGAAGCCACTGCAAAATTGGTATGCTCACCAATCTGCAATGGCTTCTTTTATTAAAGTAGTGGAATCAAAAACTGAAACATATTTCTTAAATGAGCTGATTTTCTTTCATTAATTCATAAATTGTTGTACCCTGCAGCTTTTTAAGCACCTGCTTCAAGGCAAACCTCTGCGGGAACGGAAGCGCCATATCTGTGATTTTTCTTCCGTCCAGCATATGATGGGTAACCCGCATCAATACCCGAAGATCATACTGGGAAGCAAATACCTCAGGAACTCCGCGATCCAGTTCAAGAAGCGTATACACTGCCTCCATACCGGTTCTGACTGCAAACTCAGTCGTAAATACAGTATCATTCGGAGTTTCTACATGCTCACCGATAAAGGCGAAGTTTCGTGCTCCTTCCGGTACAATTTTAGGGCGATCTCCTACACGGCGAACCATGAAGTACGAAGTGACATAAGGCATCATGCACGGAATGGTAACCGCGTGGTGTTTTGCCAGTTCCGGAATTTCTTCCACAGGAACACCAATATGATATAACCATTCCATACAAATTTCTTCACCGGTACATTCAGCCATGGTTTTCTTCACATAATCACCCTCTGTGTCTGAAAACAGCCCATAAACCCAGGCTACAATTTCATTGGGCTTCTGAACGGCGAAATGAGGCTGTCGACTGACCGTCCAGCTCATAAGCCAGGAAGAATCCCGGGCGGTAATCGGACCACCGGTTACAATCTTACCGTTATAAGGATCTCTTCCGGTTAACTTTGCAATATAGGCCGGTATTTTTTCATCGAAACAGGTAATCGTTGCACTTTCCCAGTTAGAACCTGCCCGATCTCCGCAGAACTTCCGGGGATTCCCGAAATCATCGCTCTGTGCTGCAATATTTTCCCACAGTTCCCATGCCGGTCCAATTCCTTCGGGAACATCAGCCGGGTGAGTCTGATCACCAAATCCGCTCTGCTCTGTATTCGATCCGAGCGTAACAAACACCAGATCCTCCGCACCGATCTCAATGCTCTGAGCATCACCGGATACCTCGCAAATCAATTTAACCGCTTTTTTCTGTCCGCCCTGCGTATTAAATTCCACATTTTTCACCACGGTGTCATACTGAAAATTCACATCGTAATTTTCAAGATACCGCAGGAGAGGAAGAATCAGGGATTCATACTGATTATATGTGGTAAACTTCAGACAGGAAATATCTGTGATATTGTGTGCATGATGGATATACCTGGTCAAATATCTGCGCATTTCAATAGCACTGTGCCAATCCTCAAATGCAAACATGGTGCGCCAGAACGTCCAAAAATTCGATTCAAAAAACTCTTTTGTAAAAACATCCGTAATGCGCTTGTCATTTAAATCCTGTTCCGGAGTCAAAAACAGCTGTGCCAATTCCATCGCGGCCTTGTCCGTAAGTCCAAACTTATGCAGGGTGTGAGCATCTTGACCCTGCTTTTCTGTCACACGAACAGGTGAACTGCTGGGATCATCCTGATTCAGATAATTGAATTCATCCAAAACCGATTGCCCCGGATTTTTCAGAGAAGGGATGGAGTGAAACAGATCCCACAAACATTCAAAATGATCTTCCATTTCACGGCCGCCCCGAATCACATATCCGAGTTTCGGATCGCAAATACCGTCACAACCGCCACCGGGTAATCCCAGTTCTTCCAGAATTGTAATGTTTTTACCGGGCATCTGACCGTCTCGGATCAGAAAAGCCGCTGCCGACAGACCTGCCAGCCCTCCGCCCACAATATAGGCATGGCGTTTTTCTATATTTTCAGGCTTTCTCGGTCTAGAAAATGCTGCATAGTTTCCGTTTGTATAATACATAACGCTTCCTCCTTTTGCACATTTCAATGATGTTAAACTTTCAACCGTTTTCCATTACGTTATGGTTATTGTAGCACTCCGACAATCGAATGAACATTTACAAAAGAGCACCTGTGTCAAAAAAATCTTGACACAGGTGCCCTTTTGTAAGATTTATCGGTTAATTTCCTGAAATTTCAGCAACGCCTTTCGAAAATCTCCTTCGATCATAAAATTAACTCGTTCCGCGACAACTTCGGGGCTGTCAACCATACCGGTTCGAATCCATTCCAGAGAAATTGCATTAATTGCCAGCGTATAAAACTGGGCAACCGATGCGCACTGTTCCTCTGTGACATGAAGATCCTGTGCCTCTGTTTCCACAACCTTGATAATATACTGATACAATACGCGGTACATAAAAACTTCAATATATTCCCTCTGAATAGAACGATAGGTGTTCATGACCAGGGGCTTGTTTTTCTGTGCCCATCGCATAATCCGGATATATCCGGTCTGCCAGCTGTCAATGTCGGAGTATTCATTCAATGCGCTTTCCAGTTCCTGCGTAAAAATCCATTCGAGCAGATCGTATATATCTTTAAAATAATAGTAGAAAGACTGTCGGGAAACACCGCACTGATTTACGATATCGGTTACGGTAATTGCGTTAAGTGATTTTGTGTTCATCATATCGATTACAGTATTTGCAAATATCTGTCGCATATTAGCCATAGTACTTCCCCTTTCAAATAAATACTGCCTGTTCCTGTCAAAATAATAAGAAAAAGCCGAAAACTCTTGATACAGGTGAGTTTTCGGCTTTCATTTTATTATTCAAATTCAATTGTAGCTGGTGGTTTTGGAGACATGTCATAGCATACTCTGTTAACATTTGGAACTTCCGCAAGAATACGGTTTGTAATAACTTCCAGTACATTCCAGTCTACTTTTTCAATGGTAGCTGTCATCGCATCAATGGTATTGATGGCACGAATGATAACAGTATATTCAAAGCATCTTTCATGGTTTTTCATACCAACAGATTTGAAGTTTGGTACAACCGTGAAGTACTGCCATACTTTTTTGTCCAGACCTGCTTTTGCAAATTCTTCTCTTAAAATTGCATCGGATTCTCTTACCGCTTCCAGACGATCTCTGGTAATTGCACCCAGGCATCTTACACCCAGACCAGGACCAGGGAATGGCTGACGGAATACCATTTCATCCGGTAATCCCAGTTCCAGACCGCAAGCACGTACTTCGTCCTTAAATAACTGTTTCAGAGGTTCAACCAGTTCAAACTGCAGGTCTTCAGGCAGACCCCCAACATTGTGATGGGATTTTACCATTTTTGCAGTTTTGGTACCGCTTTCGATGATATCTGGATAAATAGTACCCTGACCTAAGAAATCAATACCTTCCAGTTTTCTTGCTTCTTCTTCAAATACGCGGATAAATTCACCGCCGATAATTTTACGTTTTTCTTCCGGATCTGCAACGTTTTCCAGTTTTCCTAAGAAACGTTCGGTAGCATCTACATATACCAGATTTGCATGTAATTCATCACGGAATACCTTTACAACGCTTTCAGATTCATTTTTACGCATCAGACCGTGGTTTACGTGTACACAAACCAGCTGCTGACCGATTGCTTTAATTAATAAAGCAGCAACTACAGAAGAGTCAACACCGCCGGATAAAGCCAGCAGAACTTTTCTGTCGCCAACCTGTTTGCGAACCAGTTCAACCTGGTCTGCAATAAAGTTTTTCATATTCCAGTTTGCTTCTGCTTTACATTCTTCGAATACAAACTGTTTTAAAGTTGCTTCATCCGGAATGGATGCATACTGTTTTTCGCATTTAGAGGACGGATAGTCAATAGAAATCATAGGATAACCCAAGCTATACAGTTCAGATCTGATTTCTACTTCTTTCCCATCTACAACACGGTTTTCACCGCCGTTTAAAATAATCCCTTTTACATTATCTAATGCTTTTAATTCTTCTACGGTAATATCATGAGGATGAATTTCACTGTAAACACCCAAATTGCGAATTTCTCTGGCAACTACAGTATTTTCTGTACTGCCCAAATCTAAAATTACTATCATATCCTGTTTCATGACAATTCTCCTTTTAAACTCTTAAGTAAAATGTACCCTTTATTATAATGCTTTTCTTAAAAAAAAGCATTATAAAATGACCATTTTTTTGAAAAAAGTTATTTTTTTTATCTATTAATCCCGATATCACAGGTTTTCTTCCGGATTTCTACTGTCTTTTGCTACCTTCTCACACACCTGTTGCACGAAATCCGGCGCACAGTTTCTGTCATATTGTTTAAACTCTTCCAACGACAGAAGCTTCGCTCCGATCCGTTCCATATCTTCCAGATTAACACGTTGTATTTCTTCTGTCTGTGAGGAACAACATTCCGGCAATATCACCACATTATAATCCAGTGCAATCGCATCATAACAGGTTGTCCGTACACAATTCGGTGTTGTGGTGCCAATCAGAATCAGATGCTCAATTTTCAGTCTTCGCAGAATCAAATCCAGTTCCGTCTGAAAAAAAGCGCTCCATCTCGGCTTGATAATGGTGTAATCTCCCGGTTGGGGTTTCATCCCGTCCGGCATTTCACAACTGCATGCACCCGTACTTCCGGGTGTCATTGCCCGTCCGCCTGCAATCCATCCATTATAGCGGGTCGCCTCCACATCACTACCGTCTGCACGGTACATGCGATTCACAAAAAAAACCGGAATTCCTTTGGCTCTTGCCTGTTCTATTGCCTCTGTACAGGCAGGAACTGTACCCTGTGCTGTACAAATACAATGTGCAGAAGCCGAATCAACAAAACCCCGCTCCATATCAATTACAATCATTGCTGATTTTGTAATATTTCTACCCATTATTCCTCCTACGAAAAAACAAAAGAAAGAACTGTAACCTCTGCACAGTTCTTTCTTGAGAAATTTCTTATTTAACGTGCTCGCTGATATAATCAACAACCGCACCAATATTTTTGATTTTTTCTGCTTCTTCATCAGGAATCTGAATATCAAATTCATTTTCTAATGTCATAATAACTTCTACAACATCTAAAGAGTCGGCATTTAATTCATCAAAACGAGTATTCATGGTAATTGTTTCAGGTTCAACACTCAACTGTTCCGCAACAATATTTCTGATTTTATTGAAATAATCCAATCCCGGCACCTCCTTCCATAAAGTAACATTCCTTTGTTTTCTTTTTAATTATTTTTCTATCTTTTGTTCAAAATTTCCTTTAATTTTTTCAACAAAATTACTTTCTCGGCAATGACAAGCCACTTCAATCGCCTTGCAAATTGCTTTGGCTTTGGAACTTCCGTGGCAGACAATACTGATCCCGTTTACACCTAAAAGCGGCGCCCCGCCGTATTCCGCATAATCCATTTTATGCTTTAATGTACGCAGTGCAGGCTTCATTAATACCGCACCCGCTTTTGTTCGAAGGGAAGACATTACTTCATCCTGAAGCATAGTCATAATGGTTTTACCCATTCCTTCCATTGTTTTTAAAATAACGTTCCCTGTAAAACCGTCACAAGTCATAACATCCGCTTTACCTGCCGGAATGTCACGCCCTTCTATATTTCCTATAAAATTAAAATTTTTCAGTTCTTTTAATTTCTGATAGGTTTCCTGTGTCAGGTCACTGCCCTTGGTTTCTTCGGAGCCGTTATTAACAAGCCCGATTTTCGGAGCTTCAATCCCCTGTACACTCTGCATATAGATACTTCCCATCTGTGCAAACTGTACCAGATTATTAACATCCACATTCGTATTGGCACCCGCATCTACCAAAAGTTTTCCGCCGGTTAAAGTCGGAATCATACATCCGATGGCCGGTCTGCTTACGCCCTTAATTCTTCCTAATCCGAATAATGCAGCAACCATCTGACCTCCGGTACTTCCGGCAGAAACAACCGCATCTGCGGTTCCCTCCTTAACCAGTCGGGTTGCCACTGTAATAGAAGCATCTTTTTTTCTGCGATAAGCGGTCGCAGGATGATCCGCCATTTCAATAACTTCACTTGCTTCCACAATCTCAATTTTTTCATTTGCTGTCTGATTTTGTTCTTTCAGTTCAGCCTCAATTTTATCCCGTTGTCCAACCAAGTACACTTTTTCCAGGCAATCATACGCCTGCAAGGCCTGCAGTGCACCTAAGATCACTTCTTTCGGAGCGTGATCTCCGCCCATTGCATCCAGTGCAATTTTCATAAATATTCCTCCTGCCTATGTCAAAAGCATCCTTACCGAACAATCTCTTCAGTCCGCTTCCATTTGACAAGTATTTCTTGTTGTGCAACTTTACATCTGCTTTGACATTATATCATATAATATTTAATAAGGATAGTTTTTTTCGGAAGAAGAACTCCCGAAAACATGTCTACCATGTTGTTTTTCTCAATTCCCACTTCTTGAAAGAAATGAAAAAAGACAACCAACTAAATTGTTGATTGTCTAATTTACTAAGATATTTTTATAAAGATATCTGTTATTACCTGTGAAATTATTCAGCTGCGCTTACTTCTTTTGCAACTACTTCACGGCCTTTATAATAACCGCAAGAAGGGCAAACTCTGTGTGGCAGTTTTGTTGCGTGGCACTGTGGGCATTCCATTGTACCAGCAGCAGTCAGTCTGGACCATGCAGTTCTTTTTCTTCTTGTTCTTGCTTTAGATCTTTTACTCTGTGATAAACCCATTCTTTACACCTCCTCAGCATCCTTCAATTTTGCTAAAATAGCTAAACGAGGATCTACCTCATGCAAATCGCAATCGCATTGACCTTGATTTAAGTTTTTTCCACACTTTGGACATAACCCACGGCAATCATCCTTGCACAATATCTTCTGGGGTAAAACCGCCAATATACTTTCCCGAATGATGTCTGTGATATCCAAAGTATCGTTATCATAGATAAAATACTTTTCTTCCACTTCACCAACAGCTAGATGGGAAAAAAGCGATACATCCTTCGCATAGAGCAATTGCTCTGCAAAATCGCATTTTACAGGAACTTTCACCTCATCTAAACAACGAGAGCAAACACCTTTTACAACAGTATTCACGTGTCCTTCCAACTCAAGAAAACGCCCCTGGTGCTGAACATGCGCATCCACTACAACAGGTTCTGCCAACGTCCAGTCATCCATCATGAAATCTAAAGTTTCAGACTCTAGATGATAACTTTCTTCGCTACCATCCACGCTTCTTATTTTACGGATATTGATGTCTAATGTCAATTCTGCCACTCCTTTTCAGAAGTTGTCAAATGCAATCACTACTTAACCTTTTTAATTATATATATCCAGCGGATTATTGTCAAGAAAATATTAAACAACCAACCTTTTTTCTTTGAAATTTATTCAAAATCAAGGCTTTTTTTCTTGCATATTACCTCTGCTTGGATTAAAATGCTAGTGTTAGTGTGATTTAACTAAATATTTTGGTGGTGAAATTTTAAAATGAAAGTTTCCGGCATTGTTGCTGAATACAATCCCTTTCATAACGGGCATCTTTATCATTTAAATGAAACCCGTAAAAAATGTCAGTCTGACGGTATTGTCGCCGTCATCAGCGGTAATTTTACACAGCGTGGAGAACCGGCTGTTTTTGACAAATGGACCCGTGCGGAAATGGCACTGCGTTCCGGAGTCGATCTTGTTTTAGAACTTCCTACTGTTTTTGCGGTAAGAAGCGCGGGCTACTTTGCACAGGGCGCTGTTGAGACACTGGCCGCTACCGGTGTCATCGACCAACTCTCCTGCGGTGTGGAAAGTAAAGATCCTTCCAGTCTGAAAAATCTGGCTGAATTTCTCTCTCATGAAACACCTGAATTTCAGGAGCGGTTACTCGCTCACTTAAAAGAAGGGATCTCCTATCCCGCAGCCCAACAAAAAGCCCTGCAGGACTTAAATATTGTGGGATGTAACGATTTAGACCGTCCCAATAATATTTTAGCTGTAGAATATCAAAAAACGATTTACAAGCAAAATCTGTCCATAGATCCTGTTTTTATTTCCAGAAACGGTGACTATCGTGATAGTCGTCTCCCTGATTCAAAATCCCAGTACGCCAGTGCTACCGCAATTCGCAGCACTATGATGCCCGGATCTGTTTTATGGAAAAGACATGTCCCGAATACTGTTGCCGACATCATTATGGACAAAGAACTTTCCGGATCCGATCCGATGACAACCAATCACTTTTCTCAGATGCTTCTGATGCTCCTCAGAAGAAGTACCGCAGAAGAGCTCTCAAGAATCACGGAATTCTCTGAAGGACTGGAAAATCGGATGATTCACGCCTCGTATCAGGCGCAGTCTTTTAACGAACTCTGCAATCTGGTAAAATCCAAACGATATCCTTACAGCAGAATCCAGAGGAGCTGTATTCATCTTCTTTTAAACTTCACAAAAGATTATGAATTTAATCATCCTGAATATCTTCGCGTTCTCGGTTTTAACAAAACCGGTCAGAAAATCTTAAAAGAAATGAAAACAAAATCCGAACTTCCTGTATTGATTCGGCCGGCACGTCAGCAGAACGAACTGACAAAAGCAGGAAAGAAAATGTTTCAGCTGGATTGTCGCGCAACCGATATCTATATGCTCGCCTACCAGCTTCTTGCCCTGAGAAACGGTGGTCTGGACTTAACCAAGCTTCCGGTTCAGGTATAAAGATTAAAACGTATCCCTCAATAAAAAACACCCGGACTGCACTGCACCTCAACCGCAGGGCAATCCGGGTATTTTTATTAAATCGAAGGACAACTCCCTCTCTTTATAAATGCTTTTCTTTTAAAAACTTATATTACAAATTCATTTGCTCTTCTTGCGTTGCAGGCTTTTTCCAGTTTATGCTGTGCAATCGTATACATCAGTTTATTGACAGATCGAGCCTGCTGTGGACAGTAGGTTACACAGCGCATGCAGGAAATACATTTTTTATGGTCTGTTTTAGAAGGATCCTCTGTCGAAATCGCATTTGCCGGACATTCTCTGGCACAGAAACCACATTTTACACAGTCTCTATTTGCTTTTGGTTTAAGTGGAATTCCGTTATATTTCCTATACGGCATTTTTCCCTTAACGACAATTTCATTCCAAGGCTCATCCTCATGTACAGATACTTTTTCCCGAACCAGATCAATAAACTTATTGATTTCATCCCAGTCTCTCATATCCGGTCTGTCCTGTCCCACCGTCGGGAAAATCGAGTGTTCTGTTACAATTGCCGCAGCGGCAATGACATGAAACTCACTTTCTTCCACAACATTTTTCAGTTCCAGTAACGCATCATCATAATCTCTGTTCCCGTAAGTTACAAATATAACGGCAGGCGTATTTTCTCCGTGAAGACACTTTAGGCGTTCCGCAGCCAGAGCCGGAATTCTTCCCCCATAAACAGGCATCCCGATAACAGCCAGTTCTTCCTGTTCGAAAAAATACTCCCGATTGCTCATTTCATAACTGGTTAAATCCAACATTTTCGCTTTTGTTTCAACAGCCTCTGCTATATGATATACAATTTCTCTTGTATGCCCTGTCGGGCTGAAATACACACCCATTACTTCTGAAATTTTCATTTTTTGTGCCAAGGATATCTTTGACCTCCGTCATTGGTTTCCTTGACATATTCACCTGCCTTTCAATTGCAAAAATTTTTTCAGTTTCATTCCTGTTAGAGCGGATGGTTCCCCATCTGCTCCTCAAACACTTCTCAGAAAATCTAAATGCCTGCTTCTGTATTCCGGCAGAACCACGTTCCTCCAGGGAATACGCATGTAACCGGCAACGCCTCTTACCTCATTAGAATTTTGCCTTTGTTACTTTTCTTACTTTCGCTTTAATCGGTTTTGTCTGCAGCGTTTCTAAAACCAGTTCCCCTTTTCCGTTTAAAATTTCCACGGTACTGACCCAATCCATAATATGAATCACGCCGATATCCTCCGCTTCCATTCCGGGAATCGCACAAATGGTTCCCACCAAATCAACCGGTCTGATTTTTGCTTTTTTGCCGTCGGCAATCTGCAATTTTAAAATCTGCTGATTGAGTTTTGCATTCCGGCTTTCATGTTCTTCCGGTTCCTGCTCCATTTTTTCCCGAAAAGCTTTCTCCGCCTGCTTGATTTCCTCTTCTGTCGGAACAGAAAGTTCTTCTATGTTCTGTTTTAGTATTTTTTCAAGTTGTCCAAGTTCCCGAACTTCCCAATTTTCTATAAATGTCAGTGCCTGACCTGTTTTTCCGGCCCGGCCGGTACGTCCGATTCTGTGGATATAAGTTTCCTGCTCCGGCGGAAGCTCATAATTGACTACAAGCGAAATGTCTTTCACATCAATTCCTCTTGCCGCCACATCGGTCGCAATCAGATAACGAAACATCCCCTTTTTAAAGTCTCTCATAACTTCTGTCCGTTCCCATTGCTCCATCCCCCCATGAAGGCGGGCGCAACGAAAACCGTCTTCCCAGAGCATATCATAGATCTTTTCAACCTCGGAACGCATATTTGCAAAAACAATACAACTGTCAGGGTTCTTCACTTTTAACACATTTAAAAGCAGTTCCATTCTGTCTTCATCCGTACAATTATAATATCCGTGATGAATTTTCTGATTGCTGATTGTTTCTCCTTCAATTTTCACCTGGATCGGATTTTTCTGATACTGTTCCGCCAGATGTACAATTTCCTTCGGCATTGTTGCGGAAAACAACATGGTAACGCGATCTTCCGGAAGATAGGAGATAATCTCTTCCACCTGCTCCAAAAATCCCATATGAAGCATTTCATCTGCCTCATCAATAACCAGATAGCCGATATAGCCCGGAAATAGTGTTTCCCGTTCAAGATGATCCAGAATTCTGCCCGGTGTTCCAACCACCATATGTGATTTCTGTTTTAAGTCTTTTTCCTGCTGACGGAATGAATGCTGACCGTACAAGGCCGGCGCTTTGATGCGTTTCAGTTTTCCGATATCCTGTATTTCCTGCTGCACCTGAATCGCCAGTTCCCTCGTCGGTGTCAATACCATAACCTGCGGCTTATTTTCCTCCCAGTCGACCATATGACAAAGTGGAATCGCATACGCAGCTGTTTTTCCACTTCCAGTCTGTGCCTGCGCAATCACATCTTTCTTCTTTAAAATCTGCGGAATAACCTGCTCTTGAATCGGTGTCGGCTTCGTCATGCCTAACAGCTTTAAAGCCTTTAAAATCTTCTGATTCAAATGATAGTGTTCAAATCCCATTATTTCCTGTTTTTCTTCTGTGGTCATTCAAACGTGCCAGAGATCCCCAGTTCCCACTTTGGTGAGGAATTGACACATTCACCATCCTCTCAATTGATCTATTTTTTCCGTAAATTCCTGTTTGTAATCGGAACCCCTTTGATTCCGGATGAAACATTTTAAAAAATCACATAGTTTCACATAATACCATGATAACCGTTTTTTCTGAAAATGAAAACCCATTCTTACTTATTATCCATGATAAAATATTTTATTAGTATTTCCCCATACATTGTAGTACAATAAATACGGACAAGTATTATCTCATTAATCACTCTGTCTATTTCGATATATTGGAGGAAGTATCATGGAAAAAAAAGACGTTACCGTATATACTATGAACCGCTGCCCTTACTGTTTACAGTTAAAACTGTTCTTAAAACGTCAGGGTGTTGAATTCAAAGAAATTAATACCTCTGAACATCCGGAAGTATTAAAAGAATTACAGGACGAAACCAGTTTCCTTACATTACCTCAGGTATTTGTAGGCGATTTGTTCCTGGGTGGTTATGACAACATCATTGATTTACATCAAAACGGTAAATTCAATCGCATTTTTGGATTGGAAAACTAATTTTCTAGTGATTCTATGAACAAATTTAAAGCCCCGTTTCCAAATGGTCTCATACCATTCGGAAACGGGGTTCTTTAATATTCTTTTACAAGTCACATAAAACAAACCGTTTTCGACCGGTTCATCCCCTGCAAACGATAAAATCTTATCAAAAAATTGGTTTTCCCTAAGTGGAAGCAGGTGTCTGAAACGCTGTTTTCCTGTTATAAATTCTCTGAGCCCGTTTTCGGAGTTCGTTGTATTCCGGAGCCTCCAATCCAATTTCTAAAATTTCCTCTGCTAAAATCTTACTCTGTTCCAGAATTTTAATATCCTTTACCAGATCCGCTATTTTTAAATCCGGTAATCCGTGCTGCCGTGTACCCAAAATTTCACCGGATCCACGCAGTCGCAAATCTTCCTCTGCAAGCACAAAACCGTCATTGCTCTTTACCATAATTGCCATTCTGCGTTTTCCCTCTTCTGTTTTCGGTTCGGAAATCAAAAAACAGTGAGCCTGTGTCTGACCTCTTCCGACACGGCCGCGTAACTGGTGAAGCTGAGCCAAACCGAAGCGCTCTGCATTTTCAATCACCATTACATTGGCATTCGGCACATCCACGCCAACCTCTATCACCGTTGTGGAAACCAGAATCTGAATCGTTCCTTTTCGAAACGCTTCCATGATTTCCGCTTTTTCCGCGGGCGCCATTTTTCCGTGCAATAAGCCGACGTGGTTATTTTGGAAAACATTTGCAGCAAGATGATCCGCCAGTGCTGTTGCATTTTCCAGATCCAGTTTTTCGGATTCTTCCACCAACGGACAGACAATATATACCTGATAACCCATACGGATCTGCTCATTCAAAAATCCGTAAAGTGCTTCTCTTTTTTTCTCTCCGATACAATAGGTTTTTACTTCCTGCCTTCCCGGCGGCAGTTCATCAATCACCGACAGATCCATATCGCCGTAAAGTGTTAACGCAAGGGAACGCGGAATCGGTGTTGCTGTCATAACAAGAACATCCGGCGCCTTCCCCTTATTTTCCAGCGCCATTCTCTGACGTACTCCGAATCGATGCTGCTCATCAATCACCACACACCCCAGGTTACTGTATTCCACTTCTTTCTGAATCAGTGCATGCGTCCCTACAATAATCCGGCAGCTTCCGCTTCGAATTTTTTCATAAACTTTTTCCCGCTCTTTTTTCTTCAGGCTTCCCGTTAACAATTCCGGTTTTAAATTGAGCGGTTCCAGCATTTTTGTCAGTTTCAGATAATGCTGTTCCGCAAGAATTTCAGTCGGTGCCATCATAGCCGCCTGGAACCCTCCGGTTACCGCCTTTAATAGCGCATATACCGCCACAACGGTTTTCCCGCTTCCGACATCTCCCTGTACCAGTCGTTTCATCGCAATTGGTTTTTCCATATCTTTTTTTATTTCCAGCACCACTTTTTTCTGCGATTGTGTCAGTGAAAAAGGAAGCTGATCAAAAAACGATCTGGTCAGTGCCTCATTCTTTTCATGCGCAATCCCCTGCTTCTTTTCCATCGTTCCGTGCAGGGACAGACCTAACAGTAATTCCAGAAATTCATTCACAACCAGTCTGTGACGTGCCTGCTGCAACGTCTCCCAGCCGGTAGGAAAATGTATTTCCCGCAAGGCTTCCCGATACTCCATCAGGTGATAGTCTTTTCTCTGTTTTTCAGGCAAAAACTCCTCCAGATCCGTGATTTCTGTTTCCCGTATCTGCTGTTCGATTTTGCGCACCATCTTGGAACTGATTTTTTCGGTTCCGTGATAAACCGGTATAATTCTCTGGTAGTTTTTTAGAGCCTCTTCATCCTGAACCAGTTCGTAATCTGTTACTGAAATCTGTCGAATGTATCCTTTTCCCACTTTTCCTGTGGCAATAATCATGACGCCCGGCTGCATTTTTCCTTTTAAATGATTCTGATTAAACCAGACTAATACGGCATTGCCGTCATGTGTCCGGATTTGCACCCTTAAAAGCTTCAATCCCTTTCTCGGATATAAATCCTGCGCGCCGATGATTTCGCCCATAATGGTTTCCGTATCGCCTTCATGCATTTCATAAAGCGGCTTTAAGCGGGAGCGGTCTTCATAATGATACGGATAAAAGGTCAGAAAATCCTCAACCGTCCGAATACCGATCCGATCAAATTCTTTGACACGCTGTTTCCCGATCCCTTTCAGAACCGCTATCGAATCCATTGCTGAAATCATGTTTTCACCTCCAGAAATCAGTCTCTTTTTATGTAACTTGTTTTCCTTACCCTATGTAGCCCGAAATCTTCCGCAGGAAAACCCGCGAAATTCCTCGCACAAGGTGCCTCTTACAGCATTTTCGGATCCGGGCCGGCCGCATCGTTTCACTGTAAAAAAGTATCTTGCCTCCTGGTTACAACCAGTATACCACTTCGGTCAACGCACTCTCAGAAGCTGCCTGCCCTATCCTGAAAAAAGATTTTTCTTTTTATCTGCTACCTATTTGTTCCTGTTTTGTAGTATAATAATTTAAAATCACGAAAGAAAGAAGCGATCCTCTTGTTTATCGATTATCATATCCACTCCAGATTTTCACCGGACAGTGAAACCGATCTGAATGAAATTTGTCGTACTGCCATACAGAACGGTCTTGACGAAATATGCTTTACCGATCATATGGATTTTACCTATCCGCATGCTTATGAAAATCTGTATATCCACGATCTGGACAATTATCTGAAAACTATCGACAACTGCCGGAAACAGTTCGACGGTCAGTTGAAAATCCGTTCCGGCGTGGAAATCGGACTGGAAATCCACCGTCTGAAAGATTATGACAATATGCTCAATCTGTACCCGTTTGACTTTGTAATCGGTTCCGTTCACGAAATTAACGGGATTCCTGTCAGCCGTGCGGATTTTTTTCAGGGAAAAAAGAAAACGCAGGTCTATCAGGAATACTACTCCAATCTTCTGGAGTGCATTCGGGAATTTGATAATTTCGATGTCATCGGACATTTAGATTACTGTAAACGATATATGCCTTATCCTTACGAATGCGGTGATCATCTACATCATATGGAACTCATCAATACCATTCTGAGCGAACTGGTATCCCGTGGAAAAGGCATCGAGGTCAACACCTCCGGATATCGCCACGAATCCGCTATGTGCCTGCCTCACTTCGATATTCTGAGACACTTTCACCAGTTAGGCGGCACCCGTATTACAACCGGATCCGACAGCCACAAGAGTGAGCACGTCGGATATAAAGTTCCGGAAACAACCGCTGTACTGAAGGAACTCGGATTTCAAACCATTTCCACCTTTGGACTCCGGCATGAATATATCATGCCCCTTTAAACCATCTGCAAAACAAAAGCAATTCCGTGGATCAGACCTCTGCAGTGTCTGACTGAACCGGAATTGCTTTTTTGATTGCCTAGTTTACCTGAATTTCATCAACTGCACCCAAAACTGTAATCTGCAGATTTTCCTTACGGAACATTTCCTCTGCAACAGCTTTCACATCTTCCACAGTCACTTTCGATAATTTTTCGATATTTTCATCCGTTGTTACAATCCGATCATAATCCAAAAGGGACCGACCCATTTTATTCATACGACTGTTTACGGTTTCCATCCCCATATAGAGACTGCCCTTTAACTGGTTGAACGCTTTTGTGATTTCTTCCTGTGTCATGCCGTTTTTCCGTACCCGTTCCAATTCTTCGAGAATGATATCAATTACTCTCTGACAATTTTCAGGTCTTGTACCGGCGGCAATGACAAAAGCGCCTGTCTCGTCATAAGAACCGTTGTAAGAATAAACGGAATAAGCCAGACCTTCTTCTTCCCGGATCTTTTTAACCAGGCATGCACTCATCCCTCCGCCGAGATAGGTGTTTAAAATTCCTAACGGAAATAATCTCGGATCTTTTCGCGCAATACTCGGGAGTGCAACACAAATCTGTGCCTGAAAAATATCTTTTTTATAAAGATTGATACCCGGCTGAGCACGTCCGGCAGGAGAATATACATTTCTGCTGCCCTTTGGAATTCCTCCCAGGGTTTCCTTAACGGCTTCCACAACCTGTTCATGCTCAATATTTCCGACCGCGGAAACAACAATATTACTGCCTGTATAGTACTTTTTCATATAGGCCTTCAGCATGTCATGATCAAACGGTGCAATACTTTCTTCCGTTCCGAGAATCGGTCTTCCCAGCGGATGATTCGGCCATAAATTCAGGGATAACTGATCCTGTACCAAATCGTCCGGCGTATCTTCATACATTTTAATTTCTTCAATGATAACTTCCCGTTCTTTTGCAATTTCCTCATTGTCAAAACGGCTGTTTAAAAACATATCCGATAAAATATCCACAGCCAGAGGGAAGTCTTCTGTTAATGTTTTAATATAATAACAGGTGCTTTCTTTACTGGTGAATGCATTAATCTGTCCGCCGACAGCATCCACTTCACCGGAAATTTCCTCCGCGGTTCTTTTGTCTGTTCCTTTAAAAAGCATATGCTCAATAAAATGTGTGATTCCCCATTCCTCTTCGGATTCAAAACGGGAGCCCACACCAACCCATATGCCCATCGACATAAATTGAACATGTGTCACCTTTTCTGTGATAACGCGAATTCCATTATCCAGCGTTGTCATCTTGTAATCTAAACCCTGCATCACTGCACCTCACATTTTCTATTCTGTTTATACATCCTTATTTTGCTGATTCGTCATACTGTTTTTTCCCACAATCGGCCGGCTTTTTCCTTTATTTTAAAAAATAATTTCCCCGGTCCCAAAACCGTTCTATAAAAAAAGAACCACTCTCGCTGATCCGTGATTTGCTATGATCCCGATCCTGGTTCTTTCCTGTCTACTTCGCCATTATTGCATCTGCTTCTTCGATCGAATCCGTAATGTCAAAGATTTTATCCAGTTTTGCATAACCCATAATTTTTCTGACATAGGATGTCGGATTATTGAATACTATTTTTCCCTGATGCTCATTGATCATTTTAAACCATGCAATTAATGCACCCAGTCCGGAGGAGTCCATAAAACTGACTTCGGAAAGATCAATCATCAAACGGTACATCTGATTTGCCTCTGCATAGTTTTTTACTTTCTCTTTGATTTCACTGGTGGAACCCAAAATAAACTCACCGTTTAATGTTACAGAAAGGTAATTTTCTTTCTTTTCCAACTTCATCTGACACATATTGTCATCCCCCTCATTGATTAACTCGAACCGCTATATAATTAATATCATCCGTAATCTGATATTTCTCCGTATACATCTTGATTTCCTTCTGTAACTCATGAATCCGGTCAATCCCGATCGGTTCCGTCTCCCCTTCAAACACATCCTGAAGGCTGGCACAGCTTTTAATCGGCTTATGATTTAATTCTATTTCAAAAATACCGTCCGTATAGAGAAACAGTTCATCCCCTTTTTGTAAAAAGGTCTTTTGTTCATCATATTTCATTTCCGGTAAAATACCAAGAGGCAGCCCTTCCTTGTTTTCTAACGGAATCAACTCCTGTTGTTTACAGAGAAACGGCGTGCTGTGTCCGGCGTTACTATAGCAAACCGAATGATCTCTCAAATCTAAAATCGCATAAAATGCTGTTACAAAATAATCATTCGCCGTTGTGCTGAAGAAATGTTCCAGTCTTTCATTCAGCCTTCGAAGCAACTGATCCGGTTCATAAGAATAATTCCGCAGCTCATGCATATGAAATTTAATCGTAGCCGTAATCATTGCAGACGCAACTCCGTGCCCCTTTACATCACAAATAAAAATACCGAGATGCTGAGCATCTAACTCAAAGAAGTCATAAAAATCGCCGCTGATGAAACTGCTCGGCTTGTACAATACTTCTATTTCAAGAGAATCATACTGAGGAATATGTTTTGGAAGAAAACTTTTCTGTAATTCTCTTGCAATAACAAGTTCTTTATGTAATTGGCTATAGCGATTGTCCAGATCATTTGCAATACTTTTCATTTTCAGCAGATTTTTTACTCTTAAAATCAACTCGTGACTATCTACCGGTTTGGTCAGGAATTCATCCGCTCCGGATTTCAGTCCTTTTAACATACTCTCCTTATCATTGAGAGCGGTGATCATGATAATCGGGATATTCTGATACTGTTTGCAACCTTTTAAACACTGACAAATCTCATAGCCGGAAACATCCGGCAGCATGACATCCAGCAGGACCATATCCAGATTCAGTTGTTCTACATACTGAAACGCTTCTCTTCCTGTCGACGCCTTATAAATATTCATGGGAATCCCACTCCGCTCCAGAAATGCTTCCAAAAGCTCAAGATTAACCGCATAATCATCGACAAGTAAAATGTTGGATTTCTCTGCCATCTGTCATACCCCCTTCTGTAAAATGTCGAAATATAAGAAGAACGCTACCTAGCAAATAGATAGCGTTGCTCTTCTTTGTTTATCTCGGTTCTTATTTTAATAAGTCGCCGATTGTGCTTCCCATTGCTTCCTGTACAACTGGGATGTCTTCTTTTTCTTCTTTTACTTCTTCTTCAGCAGCTGGAGCTGGAGCTTCTTTTACAGGTCTTTCGGTCAGCTGTTTAATGCTTAAGCTGATTTTTTTGTTTTCTGTATCTAATTCCAGTACTTTTGCTTCAATTTCCTGACCGATCTGCAGAGCATCTTCAACTTTTTCTACACGTTCCCAGGAAATCTGAGAAATGTGAACTAAACCGTCAACACCGTCTTCTAACTGTACAAATGCACCGAAAGGAACGATACGTACAACTTTACCGTTTACAACGTTGCCTACTGCATATTTTTCAGCAGCGGTATCCCATGGGTTTGCAATTAACTGTCTTAAACCTAAGGAGATTTTTTCTTTTTCTTTATCTACGGACAGTACATATACTTCGATTTCCTGACCAACTTTTACAACATCGCCAGGGTTTTTAACACGTCCCCAACCCATTTCGGAAACATGTAACAGACCGTCTACGCCGCCTAAATCAACAAATGCACCGAAAGCAGCCAGTCTTCTAACGATACCTTTTCTGGTCTGACCTTCTTCGATGGACGCCCATACTTCTTCTTTACGTGCTTTTTCTTCTTCTTCTAAGATTTCACGACGGGACAGAACGATTTTTCTAGCTTCTGGTTCAAATTTGATAATTTTAAATTTCAGAGTCTGACCAACGAAGGATTTCAGATCTTCAATGTATTTGATATCTAATCTGGAAGCAGGTACAAAACCTCTGGTTCCGATATCAACAATAACACCGCTTCTTACAACATCTACTACAGGAGCTTCAATGATAGCGCCTTCGTTGTATAAAGCTTCTAATTTTTCCATAGCTTCTGCCTGATCCACTCTTTTTTTGGATAACAGGATGTTGCCTTCGCTGTTTTCTTCTTTAATTACCATTACACGAATTTCTTCGCCAACTTTTACAACTTCTTCTGGGTTAACATTTTTTGTGAAGCTCAGTTCACGGATAGGAATAATCCCTTCAGATTTTCCACCGATATCGACTAAAACTTCATCGTTATCTATTTTTACTACAGTACCAGATACAATATCGTGTCTCCCGATATTACCTCTAACGCCATAGCTTTCCAAACCCTGTTCCATTGTTAATTCTTCCATTTTTAAAGTAACCTCCCTAATAATCCAGTCAGGTGTTGATGCACCTGCTGTTATTCCCACATTTTTGACATCATCAAACCAACGAATATTTATATCATCAACTGATTCGATATGTTCTGTTCGGCATCCACTCTGCCGACAAATATTTGCCAGTTTTTGCGTATTGGCACTGTTAGAGCCACCAATCACTAGCATAAAGTCCACGGTTTCCGCCAATTCGAGTGCAGCACTCTGACGATCCCGTGTTGCTGAACAGATTGTATTGAATACCACCAGTTCATTAAGTTCATACTGTTCCAGTACCTGTACGGCCTGTTCAAAACGATCAAGATTTTCTGTTGTCTGAGATACTAAACAGACCTTCTTGTCCCGTAAATCCAAGTGTTCTAATTCCTGGATGTTCTGAAAAGCAATTCCACTGCCTCCGGCCCATCCTAAAATTCCTTGAACTTCCGGATGATTGCAATTCCCCAAAATCAGTACTTGATACCCGTTCTGACTGTGTTCATGTGCAATCTTCTGCACTTTATTTACAAAAGGACAGGTGCAGTCATATATCTCAAGTCCACGTTTTTCAGCTTCCTGATACACATGAGGTGCAACACCATGCGTCCTGATTAAAACCGTCTTTTCACATATTTCCTCAAAACCGTCCCGCGCATAAATGCCCAGTTTCTCCAGGCGTTTTACTTCCTGCGGGTTATGAATCAGAGGGCCCAATGTTGCTAATGGCGCATGACCACTTTTGACCAGTTCTTCACCTTTTCGGATGGCCATCTTTACACCAAAACAGAAACCTGCTTGGGGAGCTATCTGAAATTCCACTCCATCAGCTCCTTGTCTAATTAAATCACTTACCCTACTATTATAACGGATAACGGCAGGAAGTGAAACAGTTATTTTTCAATCTTTTGAAAAAGTTTTTCAACAACTTCTTCAAATGTCAAATCACTGGTATCTATAAACTCAGCATCCGGTGCCTGAACCAGTGGAGAAACTTCCCTTTTCGAGTCAAAATCATCTCTTTTGGCAATTTGTTCCTTCACTTCTTCCAGATTCGGATGTTTTCCTTTCTCTACATCCTGTTCAAAACGTCTGCGTGCACGTTCCTCCAGAGATGCGGTCAAAAAGAATTTATATTCCGCATTCGGCAATACCGTTGTCCCGATATCTCTTCCGTCCATCAGCACATCATGATCTGCAGCAATTTCCTGCTGTCGTGCAACCATTTTTTCACGTACCATAGGAATTGCGGCAATTTTTGAAACATTTCCGGAAATCTCCGAAGAACGAATCAACTCGGTAACATCTTTCCCGTTACAGAAAAGATGCTGTTCCCCTGCAATTTCTTTGAATTCAATTTCTATCGTCGCAAGTAAGTGTTCTACCTCTTCCGGATCATTCAGGTCTATCTTTTGTTCCATTGCAAGCCATGTAACCGCACGATACATCGCTCCTGTGTCTAAATAAAGACAATTCAGCTTTTTGGCAAGTACTTTTGCAACAGAACTTTTACCGGCCCCGGCCGGTCCGTCAATCGCAATCTGCAACGTTTTTTTCACCTTTTGCACCTCTTTAAGATATGGTTCTGTGAGCTAATCCCACTGCCACCTCATCCAAATGCAACAGGCCGACACCCAGAAAAACGGATATACTCAGGTGATCCTGATACCGGGCAATCCCCAGCTTACCACCAACATTTAAACCAATTGCTTTATTTTGAATCTGTGACAATGCTTCTCTGGTAGCACCGGCAATCGCGCCTTCTTCTGAATGAGTATCACCAATGATACCCTCTCTCTTTCCGGCAACAATCGCATGTTCTACAATTTTGTTAATCGAAGACAGATATTCTCCGCCAAAGTCAACAGCAGCACTTTTTACGCCCATAGCCGCATTTTTCTTTTTTTCCAGGCTTTCTTCTTCTCTTGTTTCTGTCAATGCCATTCTCAAAGCGATTCTGGCTATCTTTTTACTACCATACGTTGGCATAGTCTCACCCCATTAATTGGATATTCTATTTTATTTTAATGCAGAACCTTCATTTACGCAAGCAATCCCAGCTAAATAACCCGTAGAAAATGCGGCCTGAAGATTAAATCCTCCTGTCATTCCGTCAATATCTACGACTTCACCGACAAAATACAAACCTTTTACCAACTTGCTTTCCATCGTTTTTGGGGACAGTTCCTTCACGCTGACTCCACCCGCGGTCACAATAGCTTCATCAACCGGACGTGCTTTTGTCAATGTAAAGCGCATACCTTTTAACTGCTCTACCATTTTTCTTCTTTCTTCTTTTGTGATCTGATGCATAGCTTTTTCCGGAGAAATTCCGCATCGTTCAATAAATACCGGAATCAGTTTACTCGGCATTAATGTATGCAGGCTGTTTTTCAACTGCTTTTTATGCTGCTCTTCTATTTCACGCAACAGTCTGGCATCTAGTTTTTCTTCGCTCAGTGCCGGTTTGTAATCCACTTTTGCAATCAATGGCTGCTTTTGCTTCATCCAGTAATCCACAGCCTTGTAGCTCCCGCTTAAAACAATCGGACCGGTAATTCCGAAATGCGTAAACATCATTTCCCCAAAGTCTTCATACAGTTTCTTGCCCTCTTTGGTTTCTATGGTCAGACGAACATTTTTTAAGCTGAGACCCTGTAATTTTTTCACCCATTCTTCCTTACACTCTAACGGAATCAGGGAAGGTCTCAACGGAATGATGGTATGTCCTGTTTTTTTTGCAAAATGATACCCGTCCCCGGTAGAACCGGTTGCCGGGTAGGAAGCTCCCCCGGTTGCAATAATCACATGATCTGCAAGTATTTTTTTTCCGTTCGGAAGCATTACACCCTCCACCCGATCTCCGTTCATCAGAACTTCTTTCACAGGTGCATTGAGCCATAAATCAACGCCCGCTTCCTGCAGTTTTCTGCGAAATGCATTTACAATATCCTTAGACTGGTCGGATACCGGGAAAATCCGCTCTCCGCGTTCCACCTTCAACGGAACGCCCGCTTCTTCAAAAAAACGAATCACCTGCTGATTATCCAGTTTATTTAATGCCCCGTACAGGAATTTTCCGTTATGAACAAAATTCCGGATAATTTCCGGAACATCCTTATTCGTTGTCACATTACATCTGCCTTTTCCGGTAATCAGCATCTTTTTCCCAAGTCTGTCATTTTTTTCGAGCAGCATAACCTCTGCTCCTGCCGTTGCCGCAGAATAAGCGGCCATCATACCGCTTGCCCCTCCGCCGACAACAATTACTCTGTTTGCCATATAGTAATCCTTCTCTTCTGTATATTTTCTTTTTCCATAATGCTTGCCTCCATCCATATAATCGGGGACAGATGTAAACATCATTATGTAATGCAATCAGAATTTCCGCCGAATATTTTCCGGAGGAAATTCTGATAACTAAAAGTCTCTTATTTATGTTCTGTCTTTCGAATTGTTTCTCTGACAATCGGAATAAATCGACTGGCAAATTTCAATTTTCCTCTGTATTTTACATAGATATATCCGATTGCGGAGAATGTCAGCGCACCGATAAAGTTTACAAACAGATCATTCATTGTATCAATCAGACCGATATCCAAATATCCGCCAAGCCCAAGCGGTCTCCCGTGAATGTAAACTTCCTCGATCCCCGTAATCTTTGTCGGAACATTTCCCCCCGCAGGGTCTAACATAACCGAGGAAATCGTACTGACAATCGTATCTTTCTGCATATCCAGCTGAAACAGCATATCCATTGTGAATTCAAAAAATTCCCACATTACGCCGATTGTCATAGAGAAACAAAATGCCACAATTGACATAAAGATCGGCGACAGGCGCACACTGAACTGCTCATTTCTGTTTAAAATATCTACCATGGAAAATCCGATGGCCGCGGCTAAAAATCCGTTCAGCGTGTGCAGCATCATATCCCAAAACGGAAAGATAATATAATATTCCTGAATTTCACCCAGTATTTCCGCTGCAAAAATAAATAATAAAATAATAACTTCTAGTGTATCGGGTAATTTAATATGATAATTCAACTGAATGAAACTCGGAACAAAAAACAGAATTAATGTTAGTATACACAGAAATACGTTTTCATAGTTTCCGTTGAAGAACTGCATAATCATAACAATAATAACAAGCACTCTTAATACAAGATATAATCCGAATGCCTTCTTATTTTCCTGAAACTGTTCTTTTAATGCTTTAAATTTTTCCTTGAGTCCTGTTTTTTTCATAATAATGTTTATACCTCTTTACAGTTTCACTTTGCGGTGTTTTTATTTTGCAATCGTACAGTCTCTTTCTTCTTTTTTCAACACGGAATCAAGCGACGTGCGTCCGGAACGTGTGATTTTTTGTTTCCAGATCTGTTCAAAAAAAATCTCCTCATCATCCTTTCCGAGAATCCCTGTCGGAAGCCGGAACAGACTGTCCATGGTTACCGCAAGCATAAATCCGTTAATAATCCCTTTATGTTCCTCATAGAGTCCTAACTTTTCGTAAAACTCACGATAGTACTGATATACTTTTTTCTTAATTTCATAAATGTTATTATTACGCATTTCCGTTCCGACAAGACTGTCTTTGCGTTTCACGTAATAATATACAGGCGTCTGCAATACAAAAATCTGCTCTGTATATGCAAAATACTGCAGATTAAAAACAAAGTCCTCACACCAGTTTAATTCCGTGTCACATTTGATCCCGTTCTTTAAAATCAAATCTCTTCTGTAGAGCTTATTCCACATTACGCCGTAATAAAAATTGGCCGGAGCCTTCATCAGATACATTGCAAAATCTTTTTTGGATATTTTTTCTTCTTTCCGGATATGACCGTTTTCAGTCATTAAACGACCTACAACACGATAAAACGGTGCTATTACCATTTCACAGTGATGTGTTTCGGCACTTTCCACTAATTTTTCCGTTGCCGTCGGTACCAGCCAATCATCACTGTCTACAAACTGAAGATATTTACCCTTAGCCAACGCAATCCCTTTGTTTCTGCTATCGGAAACGCCGCTGTTTTTCTTATCAAGAATTATGACACGCGCATCCTGTTTCGCAAATTTACTGCATACTTCCAAACTGTTATCTTTACTTCCGTCATTCACAAGAATTAATTGGATATTGTGATAGGTCTGTTGGAGAATACTGTTTAAACAACGATCCAAGTAATCAGCTGCATTATATACAGGTACAATTATACTTACCAACGGTTGTTTGTTTGATTTTTTCAACGCTATTTTCTCCTTTTTATTTTACATTTTATATAGCCTATTCTATTCTCTACCGTAACTACCCTGCTGTCAATCCATTCGAAAAAATAAAAGATAACTTTATGATATTTGTTACCAAATCCATATATATGATTCAAAGAGTCTGTTATTCAGAGCAAAATAACCCTTTTCAGCTATTTCTTCGGAATCCAAAATCCTCTTTTTTTTATTCTATGTTATAATAAAAAGAGAATTTTCAATCATTTTATTACCGGATTTAAAGGATGTGATTTTTATGTATACCTGGGAAGAAATCGAAACCATGATCAACCGCTGTCATCGCTGCTCTCTTGGAGATACAAGAAACAAACCGGTGATGGGGCGCGGTGACCGCAATGCAAAAATAATGTTCGTTGCAGAAGCTCCCGGTGCCCAGGAAGATCTAAAAGGAATTCCCTTTGTCGGTCCTGCCGGAAAAGTTCTGGATGTTCTTCTGACATCGGTCTCTCTGAAACGCGATGATGTTTATATTACCAATATCATCAAGTGTCATCCGCCTCAGAACCGGGATCCAAAACCTATAGAACAGGAAACCTGTCTTCCTTTTCTGAAGTGTGAAACACTCCTGCTCCATCCTCCGATCATTGTCTGTCTCGGAAGAATTGCAGCACAGAGAATTATCTCCCCGCAGTTCAAAATTTCAAAAGAGCATGGCACCTGGGTACACAGAAAAGGGTACTGGATGACTGCAATTTATCATCCGTCAGCCATTCTGAGAGATCCTCGCAGAATGGAAGAAACGAAAGCCGATATGCAAACCATTATAAAAAAAGTACAGGAATTAGAGGATGACAACTCTATCCTTTAAAAGACACACAGCCCGTTTTAAAAACGGGTCTGTGTTCTTTTTTTCTTTAATACTTCCAGTCTGTTTAAAGTGTCACGGTCTTCCGGACTGTATTCCAGTGCCTTATTCAGATCAGCCTCCGCCTCATCAAAACGATTCAGCGCTGTATATAAACTTCCACGCCCCTTATATGCATAGAGATAATACGGATCCAATTCCAGGGACTTATTAAAGCATTCCAGCGATTTTTCCCATTCTTCCGTCTTATAATACAGGTTTCCCTTATCTTTATAAATAATTGCCGCAGAATACGGAGACAGCTCCAAAACACGATCCAATCCCTGCAGAGCAGAATCAAATTCTTCTCTGTCCATTTCAATCAGAGATTTATCCCAAAGAGCAAGTGCATAATCCGGATTGATTTTTAAAGCACTTTCATAATCTTCTAACGCACTGTCTACATCTCCCATATTTAAAAACAGCAGCGCTCTGTTGTAATAATATCCTTCGTCATCTTTTTTTAACGCGATTGCCCTGTCGTAATCCTCCAGTGCTTTTCCGTATTCTTTTAAACTGTGATTATAAATATTCGCTCTGTAAAAATAGGCTTCCGGCCGTTTCCAGTCTGTCGCAATTGCTTTTTCAAACCATTCCAGCGCTTCCGGAAAACGTTCATAATTTTTTGCTTCCTGACCTTTTTTCAGTGCTTCTTGGTAATCCATTTGACAACCTCCCTATCCTCTTCAACGATAACAATAGAAAAAAAAAGACAAACCTTTCAGTTTGTCTGTTTTATCATTTTGAAACTAATCTTCTTTGCGACTGGTAATCTGTTCCATGGACTGACGAATTTCTTCCTTTCCGTCTTCCACATATTCAAAATAAATCTGCAACTGATTTTCAATTTTTTCCATGATGCTATCTGCATACTGGAATGCACCCAATGTAATTTCTTCGGATTTTTCATAGGCATTGTCCAACATTTCGCGGGCACGTTCTGCAGCAAGACGTTGAATTTCAGAATCCTGAACCATCTGTTCAACAGCCTGTCTTCCTTCCGAAAGAATTCTTTCATAATCTGCCTGCGCCTGTTTCTTAATTTGTTCGGCATCTCTTTTTACCCACTGTGCGTCTTTAATTTCTTCCGGCAACGCGGAACGAATCTGGTCAATAATTTCATACAGGTCATCCGGATTGATAACAATTTTATTGCTCTGCATCAGGGAACGTTTACTGTTTTCAATTGTACTCTCCAATTGATCTAACAAATTATATATACTCAAAGTACTTCCTCCTCATCTGCTTTATATTTTAAATAAACGACACTTGTGTCGCCATAAGTTTTTTCTTTATATATAAAGAATATACTATTTTTTGTATAAAGGGAAGCATTTTTTGCACATTCCATGATTATGATTCCGTCGTCTGCAAGTAATGATTTTTCTTCAATTTTTTTCAGAGTCATCTGATATAGATCACTCTTGTACGGAGGATCAATATAGATCAAATCAAACTGTTTTTTCTTCTTTCCAAGAAGATTCAGAGACTCCATGGAATCTCCTCCAATTACTGTGCACTTATTGTGCCCGCAAACATCCACATTTTCTTTAATCACTTTTAACGCTTCTTTATTTTTTTCCAGCAAAACTGCCTCAGAAGCTCCCCGGCTGACAGCCTCCAGCGCTATATTTCCCGTTCCGCTGAATACATCCAAAACACGACACCCGTAAAGCATTCCCTCTATGGAACTGAATACCGCTTCTTTTACTCGGTCTGCAGTCGGTCTAGTGTTCATTCCCGGAACTGCTTTTAACTTACGGCCTCTGTTTTGTCCTGCAATGATTCTCACTCACAATCACCTCGCCTTATTATAGCATACTTTACATGAAAACATAGATGAATTCATACTGTTTCACTCCGAAAAAATGGAATTTTATTCTCATTTTTTTACATTCGTTCTCTCTGTTCGGGTAGAAAACCTTCCATCGTTTTGTTCTTCTGCCACTTTGAAAACAGAACCGCCTCAGAGCTGTTTATTTTCGTTTTAACCACTATACGGTATAAAATCCTCCATTTGTATAGAGAGACTTCTCGATCCGTTTAAAACAGATTATACTCTTTCTCGATTCATACTGTTAAGGTTAGCCCCATTGCTTCCTTCACTGAAAAGAGCAAAAAAAAAACAACTTTGAGAAATTCTCAAAGTTGTTTTTTCTAATGCCGGAGACCGGGGTCGAACCGGTACGAAGGGTTAACTTCGCAGGATTTTAAGTCCTGTGCGTCTGCCTATTCCGCCACTCCGGCGTGGAGGCGACATCCAGATTCGAACTGGAGGTGAAGGATTTGCAGTCCTCTGCCTTACCACTTGGCTATGTCGCCGTTCCAACTGACATTTATAGATTATAGCAGGGCTCTATAGAGATGTCAACACTTTATCGAAAAAAAATTGAATTTTTTTTATTTTTTTGCGATATTAGCTTTTTTCGTAATAAATGAGGCATAAAAATAGCCATATCTTAGTTTTTTTATGCCTTGCATTCTTAAACGTGGTTATTTTATGGTTTCCTTTAAATTTTTCTTATTTATTAAATAATTAATACTATCTAATGATTTTGCAGTTGTTTTGCAAATATAGAGACAACAAACTCATTTTTTTGTTTTTTTGTAATCCTTCCATTGCAAACAGCACCCCAGAGACAAATAACGTGTATCTTCTTCAGTCATTGGCTCGTTTTAATATCCTTCCGTCATTCCTCTTTTTTTGACTCTATTCTTTTTCCTGCTTTTCCGCTGCTTCAAATTCTGTTACATACCAGGTCTGATTTCTTTCACGCATCTGAAACATAATTTGCTTGTCAATCTGTCTTTGTCTGCTGTTGGCACCTGTAATTTTCACTTTGCATACCTTTCCCTCAAAATTATTAACCGTTTCCAACAGTTCCGCCTCATACAGTACCTTTAAACCATCCTGATTCTTATATGAACGTGTCCCTTTAAATCCGTCCGAATCCAAATAATAACGCAGAACTTTCTCATCCGGAATCTGACAGCCTAAGAATTTTTCTGCATAAATACCCGCCGCCCCTCGTAAAGCTTTGGAGAGTGGCCCTACAGAAACGCCACTGCTGTTTATATCCATCCTTAGATTGGTAAAATCTATTTTTTCCTGCTTCAATCCGCTACTGTAACCGATACCGCCGTCTTCACTTAATAATACAGAGCTTCCTGATATTACCCACGTTTTTTCTTCCTTTCCTTTTGAATTTACAAAATGCAAAATATATTTATCTTCCAGGTAATCATTTTCTCCTGTAATGTATATAAAATTCCCGTTTTTTACGAATTTCGCATCATAAACATAATCTTCTGTTACAGTCATACGATTGCTTACCTGATTAATATTTGCAACATACGTCAATCCGAAATTATCATCCTGACTCAACAGCACACTTCGGAAATAGTGATCTTTATAGTTTCCGTCGCCGATAACCTTGACTACTTCCTTATCCTGATTCGCAAGAACTGTTTGAATTTTTTCCTGATTATCCGAATCATTTCCCCATACAGTTGCATAAAAATACTTCTTATTCAGTTGGGCTTTATAATGCAGCTGCTCTGCCGTTTCATAAAGTTCCGCTTTTTTCTGCGGTTTCATATAATAAAGCAATCCAATCGCATTATACGGCTGTTCCAGATATAACTTTCTGCTTTCCAGCGGAGACCAGTAAAAAGAAGTAATCGTTTCGTGAACGGTTTCATTATTTAATACCACGATTTCTTTGTCCAGATCATAAACAATCAGCGATCCTTCCCCACAAAAGGCAACCATATTTTTGCTTTTATTCCACTCTGTTTTTACAATAAACGGTACATCCTCCGCAATCAGACTTTTTTTCTGTCTGTCTTTATCCCAGATATATAAATTTACCATCGTTCGACCGGGACCGGCCAGTACAGACTCATCCTGACCAAGTGTTCTCTGCTGATAAAAAACTTTTGTCTTATCCTTACTTTCTGCCAGATAAAGCTGATTAATCCGAAAATACTGCTGGTGTGTGTTTTCTTCCGCAAAAGGATTCTTTTTCTCAATATCAATCCAGTCCACCACACTGTTTTTTTCCATCTGTCCGCCTTTTTCCACAATATAAACCTGATCGTCATGATAGATTTCGCTTCCACATGCGGAAACAAAAATACTCAAAAACAACAGTCCGCATATAATCATCCACTTCTTCATCTTTAGCCCTCCTCCCCAGTCAATGTTATCTCTCAATAATTACGGCTTATTCCACAGGAATTCCTTCTCTGATAGAAATACCCGTTCCATCTTCTTTCAACGTTCTCTGTTCGTTTTTCAGCTTCAGGTACGTACATTGCCGCATAAGATCTTTCCTAGTTGTTCCGTCTTGCTTTTTATCGATTGTGCGCTCTTTTTTGTATTTTATCTTATTTTTTTCAAACAATCCATATAATTTTATTTCTGATGGAATTCTTTTCCGGATCAGTATGGCAGAACGCCCCCACCTTAATCGGTGGGGGCGTTCTGCCAGATTATGTTATCTCTACGACATTCTTTTTTGTTCTTACGGAAATCAGTTCCCGCATTCAACACTGATATCGTTAAAGATTGTTAAAATATCATCTACCTGTGTTGCTGCTTTCTTTTCTGCATCTAAATCCAAAATCGCATGTCCCTGATGCATCATAACCAGTCTGTTTCCATATTCAACAGCATGACGAAGGTTATGTGTTACCATTAAAGTTGTCAGCTTTTTCTCTTTTACCAATTCGTTGGTCAGCTCCATAATGATTTCAGATGTCTTCGGATCCAACGCCGCAGTATGTTCATCTAAAATTAAAAAATCAAGCGGTGTCATTGTCGACATCAGTAATGCCATAGCCTGTCTCTGACCACCGGATAAGGCTCCAACCTTAACATGGAGCTTATCTTCCAAACCTAACTTCAAACGGGACAGCTGCTCCTGATAATAGTTAATTCTTTTTTTATTAACCCCGCCCGTCAGGTTAAACGCTTTTCCCTTATTATCTGCCATTGCCATATTCTGCAGAATACTCATGGAAGGACAGGTTCCTTTTGAAGGATCCTGAAATACACGTCCGATAAATTTGGATCTCTGATATTCTTTTAACTTCATTATGCTTTTTCCCTGAACCAGAATATCTCCACTATCAATCGGAATTGTTCCACAAATCATATTTAAAATAGTGGTTTTCCCAGAACCGTTACTCCCGACTACAGCAATGAATTCACCCTTATTAACGGTTAAATTAAAGTCGGTAAACAGTGTTGTTTCATTCACAGTACCCTGGTTAAATGTTTTACAAATATGTTCCAATCTAAGCACGGCTCTGACCCCCTTTTTTACTCTTTGTGTTGATGAGTAAAACTGCTAAGAATAATACTGCAGTAATCGCTTTCATATCTACAGCCTGCATACCAAGTGCAATAGCACCTGCATAACATGTTTTATAAATAATTGCACCGACAATCGCCGCTGTTGTACCTTTTACAAAACTGAAATTTTTCAGTAAATTTGTACCGATAATAACCGCAGCAAGACCAAGTACGATAGAACCAGGTCCCATACCGACTTCAAAGAATCTCTGTTGCTGACATAATACAGCACCGGATAATGCAACCAAACCGTTGGCAATAACCAGGCCCAGGATTTTTACTTTTCCCTGGTCTTTTGCCAGTGCGGTGACAACCTGTCCGTTATCCCCTGCCGCAAATAACAAAAAACCAGATTTTGTATTTAAATACCAGTCTAAAATTAATTTACAAATAATAATTAAGAGCCCACTGATAATTAATGTGCTGTAAGGCTGTAAAGCCGCCGGAAGCATTGTTGCCAGTCCGCTGTTAAAAATAGTATCCCCGGTAAAAATCGGCAGATTTGCTTTCCCGTCAGCAATATGAATATTAATACTGTATAATGCCGTCATCGTAATAATCCCGGAAAGCAGGTCTCTTACTTTACAATTGACATGAATCACACCAGTAGCCAGTCCTGCTACCGCACCTGCAAAAAATGCAACGATTAAAGAGATCCACGGGTTAATCCCGTTTACAATTAAAATAGCCGCAACTGCCGCACCCAAAGGAAAAGTTCCGTCAACCGACAGATCCGGAAAATCTAAAATCTTATATGTAATATATACTCCCAAAGCAAGAATCCCATAAATGAAACCCTGTTCAAGAATCCCTATAATAATATTTGCCATTCTTGTAACCCCTTTATCTGCTTTATTTAATAAGAATCAATGCAGATCCCACAGTCAGTGAGATCTGCAATCATCCGTCCAAACTTTATTTCTACCTTATTCCGCAGAATTTTTTACATCTGCAGCTTCTGTTACTTCCATATCATCAGGAACGGTAATATTGAATTTTTTCAATACTTCGTTATTTACAACAATATCATTATCTTCAATGATTTCATACGGCATAGTTGTAATATCCGCACCGTTCAAGATTTCAGCCGCCATTTTACCTGTCATAATTCCTAATTTATAATAATCAATATTTGCGGCAGCCGCACATCCCAATTTTACCTGTTCAAATTCAGAACCGAAAACAGGAATTCCTTTTGCATTTGCCTTATCTAAGATAAGACCTAAAGAATTTACGACTGTATTATCTGTCAGATTGGTCAGGCAGTCAACTTCATTCAGAATAGAATCTGCTGCCATTGGAATATCTGCAGGAGCGGTAATTCCTTTAGCTACTAAAGTAAAATCATAATCCTTTACAATTTTTTCTAAACGAGCCACATTAGAAACAGAGTTCGCTTCACTTGTGCAATAAAGAACACCTAATTTTTTGGCATCCGGCATTAATTTACGAATCATAGCAACCTGTTCATCTAAAGGCAGTAAATCGGAAGTCCCTGTAACAGCCATTCCGGATTTTGCATCTTCAGTAGCAAGACCAGCTTCAACCGGATCAGAAATTGCTGTGTAAACAACTGGTATTCCTTTTGGCTCTGCAGCATTGAAAGATGCCTGTGCAGAAGGAGTAGCAACCGCACAAATCAGGTCTACTCCATTAGAAACATGTCCTGTTGCAATCTGGTTTGCAATCCCAGGATCGTTGTTTGCGTTAGAATAATCAAATTCCACATTTTTACCTTCTTCAAAACCTGCCTGGCGTAACCCTTCGATAAAGCCTTCGCGGCAATTGTCCAAAGATCCGTGTTCAGCGTACTGGTTAATGCCGATTACATATGTTTTGTCGTCGGAAGCCGCTCCTTTATCACTTTCTCCGTTACCACCACAAGCTGTCAACATTCCTGCGCAAGCTACTAAAGATAATGCAATTCCGATTTTTTTAATAAATTTTTTCATAATAAACATCCTCCTGAAATATCATTTTTTTGTTTCTATTATCAAATTGGAAATAATCTTTTTTCTGCCACCAGTCTTCGATCATACCATCAACCCCTTTTAATAAAAAAAGCACTTATCCCAACAAAGGGACAAGTGCGTTATATGCTCCTGCGGTACCACCCAAATTAGCCATTTTGGCTCGCTTATTCCATACACAACCATGTATGCTTCCTTTGTAACAGGTGAAGATCCCGTCAACGCCTACTATTGGTTCGGGTTGCCCTCATAAGCCCATTCAATACAATATATTATACTGTGATTTCACCGGCCACAGCTCTCTATGATAATAACGTTTGTATCTACTCTTCTTACTCAACGGTTTAAACGAAATTGATTTATAGATATAATAATATGTGATAATATCTTGTTTGTCAACTGTTTTTAAAAATATTTCCATTGTTTTTTCTGATGGAAATTTATGTATAGATACAGAAGCAAAAAAAGAGAGCTATCAAAAGATAACTCTCTCGGTAATCCCGGCAACGACCTACTCTTCCACGAAAAGAAT
>SAMEA104404097__coassemble_135_pt1 | contig 79342 bp, 73 predicted proteins | sample SAMEA104404097__metabat2_high_PE_061 | metagenome-assembled genome bin SAMEA104404097 (sample SAMEA104404097) | Balaenoptera acutorostrata | reverse complement strand
AACGGCTTTCATCCCACATGCAAGCATGTGGGTTTTCGCCGCAAATTTATAACTTGAAAATTGTGTTTTTTCCTGAAAGAGGTTGAAAAAGAAACGGGAAAAATTTATAATAAAGTGATACATATGGATAATTCGGTTAACCATAATGATTGTTAGTAGTAGGAAGGGGCAAGCATAATGCTAAGTGGGAAAGATATCAGACAAAAGTTTATTAAATATTTTGAATCAAAAGGTCACACACATGTGCCGAGTTCTTCTCTGGTGCCTTACAATGACCCGACTCTGCTGTTTACCAACGCAGGGATGAACCAGTTCAAGGATGTATTTCTGGGATTGGAAAAAAGGGATTATACCCGTGCAACCACTGCACAGAAATGTGTACGTGCAGGCGGAAAGCATAACGATCTGGATACGGTAGGCCGTACCAAAAGACATCATACTTTTTTTGAAATGCTCGGCAATTTCTCCTTTGGGGATTACTTCAAAAAGGATGCCATTCAGAATGCATGGACATTCCTGACAGAAGAACTGAAGCTGCCGAAAGAAAAATTATATGTAACTGTTTATAAAGATGACGATGAGGCTTATGATCTGTGGAAAAAAATTGCACAGATTCCGGACGATCATCTGATTCGTTTAGGAGAAAAAGATAACTTCTGGCAGATGGGCGAAACCGGTCCGTGTGGTCCTTGCAGTGAAATTCATTTTGACCGCGGTGCGGAATTCGCATGTGATCATGAAGACGGTTGCGCACTGGGTGTTTGCGACTGCGATCGCTGGCTGGAAATCTGGAACCTGGTATTTATGCAGTACAACCGTGATGAAAACGGCGTGCTCACTCCGCTTCCTCATCCGAGCATTGACACCGGTATGGGTCTGGAACGTATTACTTCCATTATCCAGAATAAAGAAAGCAACTATGATACCGACCTGATTTATCCGCTGATTGAAAAGGTGGAAGAAATCTCCGGTAAAAAATATGTAAAAGGACATGACGGCTTCCCGTTCCGCGTTATTGCAGACCATGCCCGTTCCTGTACCTTCTTAATCTGTGACGGTGTTCTGCCGAGCAACGAAGGACGCGGTTATGTACTGCGTCGTATTCTGCGCCGTGCGGTACGTCTCGGAAAAACACTGGGAATTGAAGGACCGTTTTTATATCAGTTCAGTTCCAAAGTGGTAGATCTGATGGGTGAAGATTATCCGGAACTGGTGGATAAATTATCCTTCATTGAAAAAGTGATTAAAACAGAAGAAGAACGTTTCCAGATGACTTTAAATGACGGGATTCGTATTGTAAATGATACGATCAGCCGTTTAAAATCCGAAGGAAAAACCGTAATTGACGGTCCGACTGCGTTCATGTTCTATGATACTTACGGCTTCCCGATCGACTTAACCGGAGATATGGCCGAAGAAAACGGTATGACAGTCGATGAAGCGGGCTTCGAAGAAGCGATGAAAGCGCAGAGAGAATTATCAAAAAAATCGAAAAAAGATATCACCGCGTGGGATCTTGCATTCACCGTGAAAGAGCAGCTGGGTGATTTAGATAAAACAGAATTTATCGGCTATGACCAGCTGGAATGTGAAACCGTTCTTTCCGGTATGATTGCAGACGGTCAGAAAATTACCGAAGCGGAAGAAGGCCGAGAAGTTTATGTGGTACTGCCAACAACACCGTTCTATGCAATGAGCGGCGGTCAGGCAGGAGATCACGGTGTCATTTCCGGTGCAACCGGCAGAATTGATGTGGATCATACCGAAAAAATGCCGGACGGGAAATATGTACATCACGGTGTAGTATCCGGAAGCATTGTTACAGGGGAAACCGTAACCGCAGCAGTAGATGCGGAAGTTCGTCAGGCAACCGCAAGAAATCATACCGCAACTCACTTACTGCACAAAGCATTACGTGAAGTACTCGGAGATCATGTACATCAGGCAGGTTCTTCTGTTGACGGTACCCGTTTACGTTTTGACTTCTCTCACTTAAGCGCAGTGACTGCGGAAGAACTGGCAGAAGTGGAACGTAAAGTAAATGAAGTTATTTTGCAGGCAATTCCTGTCAATATTTTTGAAACCGGTATTGAAGAAGCGAAAAAAATGGGCTTTACCGCACTCTTTGGAGAAAAATACGGAGATGTTGTTCGCTGCGTGCAGGCAGGGGATTACAGTATGGAATTATGCGGAGGTACTCATGTAAGCAATATCAGCCAGATCGGTCTGTTTAAAATTGTGAGCGAGGGCGCTGTTGCGGCCGGTGTTCGCAGAATTGAAGCGGTAACCGGTATGGTTGCATATCAGTATGCTTTGGATAAAGAACATCTGGTAGGTGATTTGAGCAGAACATTAAAAGCTTCCGAAAAAGACCTTGTTTCCCGTGTGGAAGGACTGGCAGCCCAGGTTAAAGATCTGGAAAAAGAAATTGCACAGATGCATGCAGAGGCTTCCAAAGGACAGGTCGATTCCTTACTGAGCCAGGCAAAAGAAGTAGCCGGTGTAAAAGTACTGGCCTGTGAAGTGGAAGCAGCGGATATGAACAGTCTGCGTGATATGAGTGACATGTTCCGTGATAAACTCGGAAGCGGTGTTGTAGCACTGGGTGCAAAGAGTGATAACGGTGTAAATCTGATTGTTGCAACAACGAAAGACCTGACCAAACAGGGTATTCATGCCGGTAAAATGGTAAAAGAAATGGCGAAAGTAACCGGAGGCGGCGGTGGCGGTCGTCCGGATATGGCACAGGCCGGCGGGAAAGATTACAGTAAACTGGCAGAGGCACTTGCTCTGGTTGACGGATTGGTAAGTGAGCAGTTAAAATAAAAGAAGAAGTACGGCATTCAATACGAGGAGTGATAAGTATGGATTTAGATAACACAATGTTTTTCAGAGCAGATAATGGCAAGAAGGCGACAATCAAGGAAACCTTAGATACTGTATATGAGGCACTGGTGGAAAAAGGTTATGATCCGATAAATCAGATCGTGGGTTATATTCTTTCAGGAGATCCTGCTTATATTACAAGTCATAATAATGCCCGTGCTCTGATTCGTCAGATTGAACGGGACGATCTTGTGGAAGAAGTTGTTCGCAGCTATCTGAAGAAATAATAGGAGAGACAATCGTGAGAATTATGGCACTGGACGTTGGAACCAAGCGCATCGGCGTGGCTCTCAGCGATCCTTTAAAAATTACGGCACAGGGATTACAGACATTTCATCGTACCAGCCTTGAAGAGGATATCAAGGGGTTATGGGCATTGATCGATGAGCATGAAGTTTCCGAACTGGTTGTGGGACTGCCGAAAAATATGGACGGTTCCGAAGGTTTTAAAGTGGAAGAAATCAAAGCGTTTATTGCAGATCTGACGAAAGACCGGGCGATCACCACGCATTGGGTGGATGAACGTTTGACTACCGTCAGTGCCGAACGTGTTCTTCTGGAGGCGGATGTTTCCCGTTCCAAGCGGAAACAGGTTATCGATAAAATGGCTGCTGTGATTATCCTGCAGAGTTATTTGGACAGATTGTAAAAAAAAGGTCCGCAGTTTTTCAAAAAGGAAAACTGCGGACCTTTTCAGTAGGAACTGTATTGCAAAATGATTTCCGGTACGGTATAATAATAAAACATTGGTTTCATTCTGACCGGATATTTGTGAAAAAGATTCGGCAGAGAAAGTGGTAAGTAAAGAAGAAAGAGGTGCACATCATGGCAGATAAAAAAGATATGATGGAAGAAGAATTTGACGATATTCTGGTACTGATTGACGAAGAAAACCAGGAACATTCTTTTCAAATGATCGACATGATTGAAGTTGACGATTCTCAGTACGCAGTACTGGCTCCAATGGATGAAGGAAATGATGAAGATGAAGCAATCATTCTGAAAATCGTGAATGAAGACGGCGAAGACGTTCTTTATGATATCGAAAGTGACGAAGAATGGGAAAAAGTTGTTGACCTGTGGAATGATTCCCAGGAAAACTAAGTTCGGCAGAATCTTTTACGGAGTTTTTCCAACAGGAAAGACTCCGTATTTTTTTATCCGGAAAAGATAAAAAAAAGACTTGCTTTTTTGTTGAAAAAAGAGTATAACTAAATTTGTAGCATGGTAGGGCAAAATGGTTTGCCGAAATATTTTGTAGGATGGTTGTATGGTAGTGTGAGAAGAAGAACAGTCGCACTCCCTTCTTTTTGGAGTGCTTTTTTTGTACCCTTTTCACAACTACCCGCCTGAATTGGAGGGTATTCTTATGATTATTGTAGTAAAAAACGGAAATGATGAAACAAAACAGGAAAAAGTGATCCAGTACCTGGAGGAACGCGGCTTGAAGCTGCATGTGTCCAAAGGGGTGGAACGTACGATTATCGGTCTGGTCGGTGCCACGGCAGAAGAGAAAGCCAAGTTGAATGTGGAAAGTATGGACGGTGTGGAAAAAGTAATGCCGGTCGTAACACCGTATAAACTGGCAAGCCGTGAATTTCATCCGGAAAACAGTGTGATTCGCATCGGAGATCTTACTATTGGCGGTGATGAGTTACAGGTAATGGCCGGTCCTTGTGCTGTTGAAAGCAGAGAGCAGATCCTGGAAACCGCACAGGCGGTAAAAGTGGCCGGTGCCAAGATTTTAAGAGGCGGTGCTTTTAAACCAAGAACCTCTCCGTACTCCTTTGCAGGACTTGAAGAAAAGGGACTGCAGTACATGGCGGAAGCACGGGAAGCCACAGGACTTAAAATCGTAAGTGAGGTTATGGATCCGAGAATGGTTCCGATGGTTGCCGAATACTGTGATATTGTTCAGATCGGTTCCCGCAATATGCAGAATTTTAATCTGCTTCGGGAGGTTGGAAAAATTCATAAACCTGTATTATTAAAAAGAGGATTAAGCTCCACCATTGAAGAATGGATTATGGCGGCAGAATATATTTTATCCGGCGGAAATGAAGATGTGATCTTTTGTGAGCGCGGCGTAAGAACTTTTGAAACTTTCACCAGAAATACCGTTGACATTGCGGCGGTTCCGATCATTCACGAACTGACACATTTGCCGATTATTGTGGATCCGAGTCATGGAACCGGGAAATGGAATCTGGTGGAACCGGTAGCTAAGGCGGGTATTGCAGCAGGTGCAGACGGATTAATGGTGGAAGTTCATCCGGAACCGTTGAAGGCGCTTTCAGACGGTCCGCAGTCGTTAAAACCGCACAAATTTGAAGCGATGATGGATGGTGTCAGTCAGATTGCAAAAGCAGTCGGCAGACATTTTTAAGAAGAAAACAGGTTGTTGCAGACACTGCTTGCGACAGCCTGCTTTTTTTATATTGCATAAAAATGCGAGAAAGACTTTTCAAACGTAGGAAAATGTGGTATTTTTCTTATATGTATAAAAAAGGGGAGGGAGAAAACAGACAGATCTGTCTGTGATGACGATGAAACAGAAAATTATGCCGAGCAGAGGCTTGCGGGGCAGTTTAACAGTTCCGGGAGATAAATCCATTTCACATCGCTCGATTATGTTTGGAGCGCTGGCGGAAGGTGATACAGAAATTACCGGATTTTTAAACGGAGAGGACTGTTTGAGCACCATAGCTGCATTTCGCGGTATGGGAATCCCCATTGATGTAAGTGAAGATAAAATTGTAGTACACGGAAAAGGACTTTTCGGATTGACAGAGCCGGATGACTGCCTGAACGTTGGCAATTCCGGGACAACGATTCGCCTGATTTCCGGAATTCTTGCAGGACAGAACTTTCATACTGTCCTGACAGGGGATGCTTCGATTCGCAAGCGTCCGATGGGACGGGTGATCAAACCGTTAACCATGATGGGAGCTAAAATTCGCGGGCGGAAAAAGAATACACTGGCACCGCTTGCCATTGAAGGAACCGCATTGAAAGGCATTCATTATGAGTCACCGGTTGCCAGTGCTCAGGTGAAATCCGCTGTGCTTCTGGCGGGGTTGTATGCGGACGGGGAAACCTCTGTTACAGAGCCGTATCGGTCTCGCAATCATACAGAATTAATGCTTGGTGCTTTCGGCGCCCGGCTGGAAACAGAAGGCAATACCGTGACATTAAAAAGCAGCGGAACCTTAACCGGTCAGAAGATAGAAGTACCGGGAGATATTTCTTCTGCAGCTTATTTACTGGTTGCCGGAAGTATTATCCCAAACAGTGAAATTCTTTTGAAAAATGTTGGATTAAATCCGACCAGAACCGGCATTATCGATGTACTGGTTGATATGGGTGCAGACCTTACAATCAGTAATGTCCATGTAAGCGGCGGGGAGGAAATCGGAGATATTCTCGTAAAAAGCGCTCCGCTTCACGGAAGTGTGGTGGCGGGCGATCTGATCCCGAGACTGGTGGATGAAATTCCGGTTCTTGCAGTGGCAGCGGCATGTGCGGAAGGTGTCACGGAAATTCATGATGCACAGGAGCTGAAGGTTAAGGAAAGCAACCGACTGCTGACGGTATCCGAAGGACTCAGAGCGTTTGGCGTCAAAGTGGACGTTCTGGACGACGGACTGCGCATTGAGGGAACCGACTCCTTACAAGAAGGAGCGCTGATTCACAGCCACGGCGATCATCGGATTGCAATGAGTATGGCGATTGCCGCACTGAAGGCGGAAGGCAGTACAGAAATTGAGCAGTTTGAAGCGGTCAGTGTCTCCTGGCCGAATTTCGCGGAGGATATTAATAGGTTGGAACAGTAAAACAAAACAGGAAAGGAAGAGCCCGACGGGTCAGGTGATAAGATCATGATTGATGCAAAGACAAAATTGTTTGGATTACTTGGAAATCCTTTGGGACACTCTCTTTCTCCCTTCATGCAGAATCATTACATGGAAGAATGCGGAGTAAACGGTGTCTATCTGGCATTTCCGGTGGAAGCGGAGAAACTCGGAGATGTGATCAGAGGGATGCACGGAATGGGTGTGATCGGGTGTAATGTCACGATTCCTTATAAGGAACAGGTGATACCTTATCTGTGCGGGATGAGTCCTGCGGCAAAAGCATGCGGGGCGGTCAATACCCTGATTTATACACCGGACGGTTATTACGGCGAAAATACAGACGGAGCCGGCTTACTGGCGGCACTGGAAGCAAAACACGGCTGGAAGGCCGAGGAGGAATCGGTTCTGATTGTTGGTGCGGGAGGCGCCGCAAAAGGAGTATCGGTTGCAATGGCTTTGAAAGGTGCGAAAAAAATCGGTATTGTAAACCGAACCACGGAAAAAGCGGAAGCACTTGCAAAACAGATCGGTGAAATCTGTCAGAGCGAAACGGAGGCAAAATCGTTTGATGCGCTGCAGGATCCGGCGTTGTATCAGGAATACACCACCATTGTGAATACAACCTCTCTCGGGATGAGCCCGAATGTGGATAACCGGATACCGGTTCTTATGGATGCGCTGGGAAACGGGCACCTGGTGGTGGATCTGGTATATAATCCGCTTGAAACCAGATTGTTAAAGGAAGCAGGGGCTCATGGAGCAAAAACGGCTTCCGGACTCGGTATGTTTTTATATCAGGGGGTTCTTGCGTTTGAAGCATGGACCGGAAAGCGTCCGGATACGAAAAAAATGGAACAGATGCTTATTTCAGAGCTTTCTGCTCAATAGAACAATATTGTTAGAATAGGGTGATAGTATGATTAGATATTTAGAAGCCGGAGAATCTCACGGAAAAGGACTTTTTGCCATTGTGGAAGGTCTGCCTGCAGGAATTCCTCTGGATCTGGATTTTATCAATAAACAGCTGGCAAGAAGACAGGGCGGTCACGGTCGCGGCGGACGTATGAAAATTGAAAAAGACCGCGTGGAATTTATGACCGGTGTACGTGACGGAAAAACCATGGGATCTCCGATCACATTAATGATCAAAAATCGTGACTGGGAAAACTGGGAAACCATCATGTCCTCAGAAGCCGGCTGTGACACGGAAACAAGAAAAGTGACCCTGCCGAGACCGGGACATGCGGATTTAACCGGCGGAATAAAATACGGCCACAAGGATTTGAGAAATATTCTGGAACGTGCCAGCGCAAGAGAAACCGCTATCCGCGTTGCGGTGGGCGCACTGGCTCAGGATGTGCTGAGACAGTTTGGAGTTCGACTGTGGGGCCATGTGGTATCCATCGGTGCGGTGGAAGCGCTGCCGGATTACACCCGTTTAAATGATGCATTATATGATACTCCGGTATACTGTACGGATCCGGTTGCGGAAAAAGAAATGATGAAGGCAATCGATACGGCCAAGGAACACGGTGATACGTTAGGCGGGGTCACCGAAGTTGTTGTGGAAGGACTTCCAAAGGGTATCGGTACCTATGTGCATTATGACCGGAAGCTGGACGGAAAACTGGCACAGGCCGTTATGAGCATTCAGGCTTATAAGGGTGTGGAAATCGGGCTGGGTTTTCAGGCGGCACTGCTTCCGGGAAGTGAAACCCATGACGAAATTTTCTACGAGGAAGAAAAAGGATTTTATCATAAAACAAATCGTGCAGGCGGTCTGGAAGGCAGTATGACCAACGGAGAACCGATTGTAATCCGGGGTGCGATGAAACCGATTCCGACGCTTTATCAGCCTCTCGCAAGTGCAGATTTTCTGACGCATGAACCGGGTCTTGCCAGTGTTGAGCGGAGCGATGCCTGTGCGGTTCCTGCAGCGGCAGTTGTGATGCAGAATGCAGTGAGCTGGACGATTCTGGAAAGTTTCCTTGAAAAATTCGGGGGCGACCAGTTTGACGAAGTAAAACGGAATTATACCTCTTATCTGGATTATGTGAAAGCGGTAGAATCATGAAAAGTCTCTCTCTGATTGGATTTATGGGCTGCGGAAAAAGCAGTGTGGCGAATTATTTAAAAGAACAGACGGGAAAAAAGCTGGTAGATCTGGATGACGAAATTGTAAAAGAAACCGGAATGCCGATTGCCGAGTATTTTGAGAGATACGGTGAGGAAGCTTTTCGCAACCTGGAGCATGAAATGCTGGAACGTTATGCGTCTATGCCCGATCTGATTCTTTCTCCCGGAGGAGGAGCGGTGTTGCGGGAAGACAATCGAAGGGTGCTGGAAGAGAAAACCTGTCCGGTTGTTTTAACGGCAAGCGCTCCGGAAATATTAAGAAGGGTGAATCAGGACCAAACCGTTCGTCCGGTTCTGGAAGCGAGAAAAGAAGGGCAGAGTAAACTGGAACGCATAGAGGAACTTCTGTGTGCACGTCATCCTGCCTATATGGATGTGAAAACCGATCTGGTGATTGATACAACCGATCATTCGATTGCGGAAGTGGGTGCCGTGATTTTACAGGCATGGACAGCCGGGAAGGATGAGGATGAAATGGAACTGTTAAAAACAGTGCATGTGGAACTGGGTGCACGCAGTTATGACATCAAAATAGGAAGCGGCACCTTAAAAAGTGCCGGCAGAGAAGTCAGCCGATTTGTAAAAGGCAGACAGGCAGCGGTGATCACAGACAGCAATGTCGGTCCGCTTTATGCGGACACGGTGAAAACCAGCCTGGAAGCGGAAGGGTTTTCGGTTCGTGTGGTGACGATTCCGGCCGGAGAAAGCAGTAAAAGCTGGGAAAATGCGGAACGGATTCTGACCATTCTGTTGGAGGAAAAATTTCACCGGGATGCCTGCGTGGTTGCTTTAGGCGGCGGTGTCGTGGGAGATCTGGCGGGATTTGTGGCAAGTGTTTACCAGAGAGGGATTGCCTTTATCCAGATTCCGACCTCTCTTCTGGCACAGGTGGACAGTTCTGTCGGTGGAAAAGTGGCGGTGAATCATGCCCTTGGGAAAAACATGATCGGTTCTTTCTATCAGCCGAAGCTGGTGCTGATGGATATGGATGTTTTGCAGACGCTGGAACAGCGACACTGGCAGAACGGTCTGGCTGAGGTTGTTAAATACGGTGTGATTTATGATCAGGATTTTTTCTGTTTTCTTTCTGAACATGCAGAAGCGCTGCTGGAAAGAAGTCGGGAAGAAAGTGCAGAAATGATTGCATGCTGCTGCAGAATCAAGGCGGAAGTGGTTGCGGCGGATGAAACCGAAAAAGGGCTCCGCGCCATTTTAAATTACGGGCATACGATCGCACACGGTTTGGAACTTGCCGGACATTTTACCGGATATCTTCACGGAGAAGCGGTTGCAATCGGAATGGTTCTGGCGGCAAGACTGGCGGCCGGGATGAATCTGTGCGGAAAGGACGTGGAGGATGCGGTCGGAACCTTGTTACGGCGGCTTCGCCTGCCTGACCGGATTCAGGCAAAGCTTTCTCTGGAAGATATTCTGGAGGGAATTGTTCTGGATAAAAAAGTGGAAGACGGTCAGCTTGTTTTCGTCTTGCCCGAAGCGGTCGGGAGTGTTAAAATAGTAAAAGGTGTTGCAAAAGATCAGGTTGTGCAACTCCTTCAGGAAGAATTGAGTCGACAGGAGTGAGTTCTTTGAAAGCAATCCGAGGAGCACATACAGCAAAAGAAAATACCGTGGAAGCAATTCGGGAATGTACGCTGGAATTGCTGCATAAAATAATAGAGGAAAATGATTTGCATGCAGAGGAAATTGTTCAGGTGATTTTCAGCGCTACAAAAGATTTGACAAAGGTTTATCCGGCCAAATGTGCCAGAGAACTTCCGGGATGGGATCAGGTGCCGCTTTTCTGTGTACAGGAAATGTATGTGGAAGGGTCTCTGACATCCTGCATTCGTGTTATGCTCTTAACCGAACGTGACCGTAATGCGCAAATCAAGCATGTTTATCTCGGGGAAGCAAAAAAGCTTCGTCCGGATTTGCAGAGTAAAACACCGATGAAGTAGGAACATCAGGTTTTACTTAATATTATCAAGAGAAGAGAAAGAAGGAATATGGTATGTATACCACACGTCTGCGTGCAGATAAAATGGCTGCACTGAAAGCAAAAGATACTGTAAAAAATAAGGTGATTACACTGTTATTATCCGGTTTAACCTACAAACATAAAGAATTAGGCCGCGATTGTACCGAACAGGAATGCTTAGATGTCATTGCAAAAGAACTGAAACAGGAAAGAGAAGCTCTGGATATGGCAAAAGGCAGAGAAGATAAAATGGAAGAACTGCAGAAGGAAATTGCAATTCTGGAAAGCTATCTGCCGGAACAGATGAGTGCGGAAGATGTCGCAAAAGCTGTTGCAGACATTTTGGATCAGGCAGGCATTGAAAAAACCGTGAAAAACAAAGGTATGGCAATGAAAACCGTTATGGGTGAATTAAAAGGGAAAGCCGACGGAAAAGTGATCAGTGCCGCTGTAAATGAATTATTGAAATAAGATATACGAAAATCCGCTGTCCGGAAAGGCAGCGGATTTTTTTGTGGAAGGAGCTGAAAAAAAGACTCTGCGGAAAATCCGCAGAGCCCAAATCATCAGAATGGATTATTTTACAGCATCATACTGTTTTTTTGCAAAGTTTGCAACTGCTTCCAGATCAGCTTTGTTTGGATGACCTGCAACCATTTTGAAGTTTTTCAGCATCATTTCAGCACGATCTTTCATAAATGGATCGTTTAACAGAGGTTTGTACTGGTCTTCAACGGATGTAGGCATTTTACCTGCACACATGTAGCTTCCAGGCATTTGTGCACCTGCAGGCAGGAATGTCATAACACGGTCAATGATATTTTTGAAATACTCTTCGGACATACCGAAACCGGCGGTACCGAATAAAGCAATTCTGGTGTTTGGCAGGTCAGCCAGAACCTTCTGAGAAGTTTCGGAACAGCTTCCGCTGTTGGTCCAGAACCCGTAGAAAATCAGGTCTGCATCTGCAGCAACTTCAGGATGTTTTAAATGTTCAATGGTAGAGTAGAAGCAAAGACAGTCTTCTGCAGGCAGTGCACGACGGATTTCCTGTGCCACTTTTGCAGTATTTCCGCTATGGCTATCGTATAAAATTGCGTATTTCATTAAAAAAATCCTCCTTTGGATGAATAGAAATTCTTATATATATTATACACTATTTGTCAAGGGGTGAAACCGTTTACCGGTGTTTAAAAAAAAGGGGCTTTGTACGGCTGAATCGGGAGTTTTTCGGCGTTTTTGTCCAAAGTGCGGAGGTTTGCAAAGAAGTTTCTGTTTGTGATATAATATACTGCGTTGAAAAAGGCTCTTTTTCATGGCAGAGAGTGTTGTACATAAGGCATGAAGACATGTCAAAAAGGAAGGAAGAGATTGATTTGAAATATCAGTTAGAATCATTAGACAAACAGGCTTATCTGGATTCCACAGAATTTATGGACTGGAAAACTCCGATTATTCAGAAAAAAGCAGAGGAATTGTTCAAGGACTGCAGAAATGATCGTGAAAAAATCAAAGTGGCTTTCGATTTTGTCAGAGATCAGATCCCGCATTCCGGAGATATTCAGAGTCATAAGATCACACATACCGCATCCGAGGCATTGCAGGAAGGAGAAGGGGTATGCTATGTGAAATCTCTTCTTCTGGCAGCGCTGCTCAGAAGTCAGGGCATTGAAACAGGTCTTTGCTATCAGAGACTGGCGCGTGCCAATGATCATATCATTCACGGACTCAATGCTGTTTATTTAAAAGATCTGGAAAAATGGGTTCGGGTGGACGCAAGAGGAAATCTGCCGGGAAAAACTGCAGAATTTTATGTGGAGGAACCGGACCGCGAACAGCTTGTTTTCCCGATTCGGGAAGATGAAGGAGAAGTGGATTATCCGGTAATTTATGCAAATCCTCCGAAGGTTACCACACAGGTTCTTGCAGAAAGTGATGATTGTATGGAACTGTTAAAAGGAAGCCTTCCGGATAAACTTTAAAAAAAGAAGGTGCATTATGGCAAATAAGGCAAATAAACGAACCGCGGAATCAGTTGCCAGAGAAAAACAGAAGAAACAACAGAAAAAAGAACGAAAAGCGGCAAAGGCACAGGCGGAACAGGATCGTCAGTTTCGAATGAAACGAAGAAAACAGTTTTACAGTGTAGGCATCGGTATAGCTGCTTTTGCACTGCTTTTAAGTCTGTTTTCCGGGGCGCTTTACGGAAAGACAATTTATGCATGGATTCAGATTTTTATCTATGTACTGATGGGTGTCTGCGGATTTTTAACACTGGCTGCTTCATTTTTTGAAGAAACACAGAAAAGAACAGGCTGGATGCAGACGCTCGGAGTGATCTTTATACTGATTTCAATCGGTATGATTATTTCTCAGGTAAGACAGTTTTTATTATAAGTAAGAGAACGTCCGTTTTCTTGTTTTAAACGGAAACTCTGCTTGTAGGGAGATATAAAGTTTGTGAAGTGAAAAAAGGAGAAGGTTATGGCAAAAATCATTCGCAATGAAGCGGTCGGCCCGGATTTTTATCTGTTAAAGGCAGAGGGTCATTTTGATGTGCAGATGGGTCAGTTCTGTATGCTGCGCGCATGGGATCAGTATCCGGTTCTGAGTCGTCCGATCAGTATTTACGACTGTGATGAGGAAGGAATCAGTTTTCTGTATAAAGTAGTAGGGGAAGGAACAGAATTATTTACCCGCCTGAAAGCAGGAGACGAAATTGATGTACAGGGACCTTACGGAAACGGGTTCCCTCAGGAAGAAAATAAAAAAGTTGCGTTAGTTGGCGGCGGGGTCGGGATTGCACCGCTGTATCTTGCAGCAAAAAAACTGAAGGAAGCCGGCTGCTCGGTGGATTTATATCTTGGATTTTCTGATGAAGCTCTGCTCGAGGATGAATTCGGTGCGGTCTGCGACCGTCTGATTGTGGATGTGGGCGGTTATATTACCGATTCCGTCAATCCGGATGAATATGATGTGATTATGACCTGCGGACCGAAAATCATGATGCAGGTTTTGGCACAGAAGGTAAAAGGAAGTCGTGCAAAACTGTACGTTTCTATGGAAAACAGAATGGGATGCGGAATCGGGGCCTGCCTGGTATGCAGCTGCAAAACAAAAGACGGCAACAAAAAAGTATGCAAAGACGGTCCGGTATTCCCTGCAGAGGAGGTATTTTTCGATGTCTAAGCTGGAAGTGACTTTTGCGGATGTGGCGTTTAAAAATCCGGTTGTAATGGCAAGCGGAACCTTTGGATTCGGTAGAGAATACAATGAACAGTTTCCGATTGAAAAACTCGGCGGAATCTCTTCCAAAGGATTGACTTTGAGACCGAGAAGCGGGAATGAAGGCATTCGAATCTGGGAAACACCTTCCGGCATTATGAATTCTGTCGGTCTGGAAAACCCGGGGGTAGAAGGTTTTATTGAAAAAGATCTGGACTGGGTAAACAGTCTGGATTTAGTAAATGTGGTAAATGTGGGCGGTCACAGCATGGAAGATTATGTGGAAGCTGTAGAACGTTTAAATCAGGAAAAGCTTGATCTGCTGGAACTGAATATTTCCTGTCCGAATGTCAAACAGGGCGGTATGAATTTCGGGGTAAAAACCGAAATGGCGCAGGAAGTGGTCAAAACCATCCGGAAAGTGTGCAAACATAAACTGGTTGTTAAATTATCTCCGAATGCGGAAAATATTGTCGATCTGGCAAAGGCCTGTGAGGCAGAAGGTGCAGACGGCGTTTCGCTCGTCAATACATTCCTGGCGATGAAAATCGATATTAATAAACGGCGTCCGGTTTTTGAAAACGGATATGCCGGACTGTCCGGTCCTGCCATTAAACCGATTGCACTTCGTATGGTTCATCAGGTATGCAAGGGAGTTCAGATTCCTGTGATGGGAATGGGCGGAATCATGACCTGGAAAGATGCCGTGGAATTTATCATGGCAGGGGCTAGTGTTGTGCAGGTTGGAACCGCAAACTTTATGAAGCCGGATATTGCACTGGATATTATTGACGGCCTGGAACAGTACTGTGATGATCAGGGTATTTCCAATCTTTCTGAAATCAGAGGCTGTATCTAGATAGAAGAAAAGAATAAGAGAAGAGTGGAAGGAACATGCTAGAATTATTGCCCATGCTACTGGTGAGTACACTGATTGCTGGAATTGTTCAGGGAATCAGCGGGTTTGCCTTTGCGATTATTTTTCTCGCAATGATGCAGCCCTTTTTACCATATATGGAATTGTTGTCACTTTCATCGATCTTATGTGTGATCATGTTGGTGATTAATGCCTACCGTTATCGGAAATATATTGTCTGGAAATGGATTCCGCTTCCGGTGGTAATTAATTTTACATTTACCATGGGCGCTATTTATGTTTTAAATGGGGCTTTAAATTTTCCTTACTGGCATAAACTGTTAGGAATTGTGTTTATTTTCCTTTCAGGATATATGTATTTTTTTCAAAGTAAAATCAAAATCAGACCGACATTCACAAACGCCCTGCTTTTCTGCGGAATCGGCGGAATTTTAGGGGGACTGTTCGGTGTGGGAGGTCCGCCCGTTGTGTTGTATTTTTTGGCGGTTGCAGACAGTAAAGAACATTATATCGGAACGACCCAGATGTTCTTTCTCTTTAATATGATTTACGATTTTATCGGGAGAATTCTAAGCGGGATGGTAACAGCCGTAACACTGCAGAATGCTTTGCTGTCGGTTCCGACCATTCTGATCGGGCTTTGGATCGGTGCACGTTTGTTTGAACGCATCGATGCGGAGATCCTTAAGAAAATTGTTTATTTCCTTATGTTTTTAGACGGTTGTTATATGCTGCTGACTTAAATTAGGAAAAGGGAAATAGAAAACAAAGAGAGAATCTTTTTTTAGAGAGTTTTTGTAAATGTACGGATCGTTGTTCGTTACCTGCTTATGTCGGGAACAGGGATTCAAAGAATAAGGAGAAGGAGTTAGATAAATGGTTAAGATTGATATTATCTCCGGCTTTTTAGGTGCCGGAAAAACAACATTAATTCAGAAATTATTGAAGGATGCGCTGGCTGGTCAGAAAGTAGTTCTGATTGAAAACGAATTCGGTGAAATCGGAATTGACGGCGGTTTCTTACAGGAAGCGGGCATTGAAATCCGCGAAATGAATTCCGGCTGCATCTGCTGCTCCCTCGTTGGGGACTTTAAAACCTCTTTACAGGAAGTTATGAAAACCTATGAGCCGGATCGCATTTTAATTGAACCTTCCGGAGTCGGTAAATTATCTGAAGTTGTGACAGCTGTACAGGGTGCCGGGGAAAATATCGTTGTAACCGGTAAAGTTGCGGTTGTAGACGTTAATAAATGCAAACTGTATCTGAAAAACTTCGGGGAATTCTTTAAAAACCAGATTGAAGTTGCAGATATGGTAATTTTAAGCCGTACCGGTAATGTAAAAGAAGAAAAAGTGGAAAAAGCGGTAGAAATGCTGCGTGAACTGAACCCGAATGCGGTTCTGGTTACAACTCCTTGGGATCAGTTAGACGGTGCTGATTTATTAAAAGAAATGGAAAACAAAACAGATATGGAAGCAGATCTGTTAAAAGAAGTACAGGAAGAAGCGCACGATCACCATCATGATCACGACCATGATCACCATGATCATGACCATCATCATGAACACGGAGAACACTGCACCTGCGGCTGCCATGACCACGATCATGAACATCACGATCATGACCACCATGATCATGACCATCACCATGAACATGGGGAAAGCTGCGGTTGCGGACATCATCATCACCATGCGGATGAAGTATTTGCAAGCTGGGGCATGGAAACAGCGGCAGTTTATACCAAAGATGCTCTGGAAACCATCTTAAAAGCACTGGATGATGATGAAAAATACGGAATGGTTCTTCGTGCAAAAGGTATGCTGCCAATGGAAGACGGAACCTGGGCTTATTTTGATTACGTTCCGGGCGAATGGGAATTAAGAGAAGGCAAACCGGCAGTAACCGGTAAATTCTGCGTCATCGGTTCTCATATGAATCAGGATGCTTTAAAAGAATTATTCCAGAAATAATCAAAGCCTATTCCAAAAGAAAAGGAATGCTGTTTCTCTTTGGAACTGAGGAAGGAGGGTCATGTTTTAAGACATGACGGAAGCACACATGACAACACCTGTATATTTTATCAATGGTTTTTTGGAATCCGGAAAAACGGAATTTATCAATTACACTATTGAAGAAGATTATTTTAAAATTGACGGCGTGACGCTGATTATTGCCTGTGAAGACGGGGAAATCGAATATGAAGAGGAAGCGTTAAAAAACGGGAATGCTGTTCTGGAGATGCTGGAAGAGGAAACGGATTTTACACTCAGAAATCTGAAAGCGCTGGCGGAAAAACACAATCCGGAACGAATTATCATCGAATATAACGGAATGTGGAATCCAAAGGATGTTCTGTTACCGACCACCTGGCATATTGAAGAACAGATCACATTGATTGATGCGACAACATTCCCGGTTTATTATGCAAATATGAAATCTCAGCTTCTTGAAATGGCACGTAACTCACACATGGTAGTTTTCAACCGCTGTGACGGGATCGAAGATCTGCCAAGCTATCAGAGAAGTATTCGTGCGGTAAACCAGATGGCGGAAATCATTTTTGAGGATTCCTACGGAGAAATTGATGAGCTGGGGGAAGAGGATCTGCCGTATGATGTAAAACAGGATACGATTGAGTTAACGGATGAAACCTATGCGATCTGGTATCTGGATACAATGGAACATACCGATCGTTATAAAGATAAAACGGTAAAATTCCTGGCTATGGTGATGCATATGGATGATTTTCCGGATGGCTGGTTTATTCCGGGAAGAATTTCCATGGTATGCTGTGAAGAAGACGTAGCCTTTTTAGGATACCCTTGCCACTGGGAAGGGGAAAAGGAATTCAAGGATCAGCAGTGGGTTATGGTAACTGCAAAAATCAAAGAGGAATACTGGTACGAGTATGAAGAGGACGGTCCGGTTTTATATGCGGAAAGTGTAGTGCCGGCAGAGGCTTCGGAAAATCTGGTTGTTCAACTGGGATAAATATAGATTACATGTAATTGATCAAGACGAGGAGATGATTCCGATCGGAAAAGAAACAAAGGCATTTTTAGCTTATAACGAGAAGTTTGTAGCAGAAAAACAGTATGAGAAGTATCAAACCAGTAAGTTCCCTGATCGTAATGTTGCAATTGTAGCGTGCATGGATACGCGCCTGACGGAATTACTTCCGGCTTCACTGGGGATCAAAAACGGTGATGTAAAATTAATAAAAAATGCAGGCGGCGTAATCATGTCCCCATTTGACAGTGTTATGAGAAGTCTGTTAATTGCAGTTTATGAACTGGGTGTCAATGAAATCATGATTATCGGCCATTATGATTGCGGTGTGCAGCATATGGACGGAGATCTGATGATTCGTCATATGAAAGAACGCGGTGTGAATGAAAAGAGTATTGATTTTCTGGACTACTGCGGCTTTAATGTAAAAGAATGGCTGACCGGTTTTTCCTGCGTGCAGGAAGCTGTATTAAAAAGTGTGGATCTTGTTCGAAAACATCCGCTTATGCCAAAAGATGTTGTGGTCGGTGGCTATCTGATGGATCCTGAAACAGGAAAAATTGAGTATGTAAGACCGTAAACAGAAAGCAGAGGAAGGGATATGCCGTTTTTGGCTTGCACTTCTGATATAACTCTGTTATAATGGCTTGGAATGGAATAAGATTCTTTGCGATGAAGAGGAGTCCTCATTGATAACACTTACAGAGACCGTTTCCACTGGCTGAAAGGAACGGACTGGAAAGATGAAGGAATTCACCTTGGAGCATTTCTGCTGAAAAAAAGGCAGAACGTAGCGCCGGCGTTAACGGTTTGAGAGACCGGAATCCAATGGATGACGGTAATTAGGGTGGTACCGCGAAATCAGACCTTCGTCCCTTTGAGACGAAGGTCTTTTTTATTTACAAGGAGGTTGCAATCGTGCGCGACGAACTGAAAAAAATCAAAGAAGCCGCCATTCGTGAAATGGAACAGGCAAAAAGTATGGAACACCTCAACGAACAGAAAGTTCGTTTCTTAGGGAAAAAAGGTGAACTGACAACCATTCTGAAGGGAATGGGAAAACTGAGTGCTCAGGAAAGACCGATCATTGGACAGTTTGCCAATGAAGTACGTGATGAAATCAATCAGGTGCTGGACCGTAAAATGGCAGAACTGAAAAAAGCGTTATTAGAAGCAAAACTGGCTTCTGAAACCATTGACGTTACTCTGCCTGGTCGTTCCTTAAATCATGGGACAAAACATCCGATTACCATGGTAATCGATGAAGCAAAACAGATCTTTATGGGTCTGGGATTTGAAGTTGCAGAAGGTCCGGAAATTGAAAGTGACTACTACAACTTTGAAGCATTGAACCTGCCGAAAGATCACCCTGCAAGAGATATGCAGGATACTTTCTACATCAATCCTGAAGTGGTACTGCGTACACAGACTTCCGGCGTACAGGTACACACCATGGAAAGAAAACAGGGTGAACTGCCAATTCGTGTTATCTGCCCTGGTAAAGTATATCGTAAAGACGATGACGCAACCCATTCTCCAATGTTCCACCAGATCGAAGGTCTGATGGTGGACAAAAACATTCGTATGAGTGACTTGAACGGTCTGCTGTTATCTTTCTGCCAGGAAATGTTCGGAAAAGATACAAAAATCCGTCTGCGTCCAAGCTACTTCCCATTTACAGAACCTAGTGTAGAAGTAGATATTTCCTGCTGCATGTGCCACGGAAAAGGTTGCCGTATGTGCTCTAACACCGGCTGGCTTGAAATTTTAGGTGCAGGTATGGTTCATCCAAATGTACTGCGTGCAGGCGGATACGATCCGGACGAAGTAACCGGTTTCGCATTCGGTTTAGGGGTAGAACGTATCGCAATGCTGAAATACGGAATCAATGACTTACGTCTGATGTATGAAAACGATTTACGTTTCTTACGTCAATTTTAAGGGGAGGTAAAAGGTAATGCAGGTTTCTTATAACTGGTTAAAAGAATATGTTGATATAGATATTACTGCCGCTGAACTGGCAGAATTAATTACAAGAGCCGGGGTCGAAGTGGACCAGGTTGTTGCAACCAATAAAGGTGTGGAAGGCGTTTTTGTTGCAAAGGTTCTGGAATGTGTTGCACATCCGGATTCCGATCATCTCCATCTGTGCCAGGTAACAACAGATGGCGAAAACAAAACACAGGTTGTATGCGGTGCTTCCAACATTGCGGCAGGTCAGAAAGTGCCGTTTGCTGTTGTAGGTGCAAATCTGCCTGACGGAGTTCATATTAAAGAAGCGAAATTACGCGGTGTGGAATCCTACGGGATGATCTGCTCTGCAAAAGAACTGGGGATTGACCCGGATCAGATTCCTCCTGAACAGAAGGAAGGTATTCTGGTTTTGCCGGAAGATACAAAACTGGGTACTCCGATTACAGAAGTACTGGGTCTTGATGACTATGTACTCGATCTGGATCTGACTCCAAATCGTTCCGACTGCCTGAGCGTACTGAATGTTGCAAAAGAAGTCGGTGCGTTACTGGGAAAAGAAGTTCATTTGCCGGAACCGAAATTTGAAGCAGACAGTGACAATGTGGCAGATATGGCAACGGTTGATATTCAGGCACCGGAACTGTGCCACCGTTACACCGGAAAAATGGTACGCGGCGTAAAAATTCAGCCATCTCCATACTGGATGCAGCACCGTTTACAGTGTGCCGGTATGCGCCCGATCAACAATGTTGTTGACGTAACCAACTACGTTATGATGGAATACGGTCAGCCGTTACACGCGTTTGATTACACAACACTGGCAGATCATAAAGTGATTGTCCGTCATGCAAAACAGGATGAAGAAATTGTGACCTTAGACGGCCAGACCAGAAAACTGGAAGATGACATGCTGTTAATCTGCGACGGCGCAAGAGCTGTTGCGGTTGCAGGTGTTATGGGTGGCGAAAATACAGAAGTAACCGACGATACCACAGATGTATTTATTGAATCCGCTTATTTCCAGCCGACATCTGTACGTCGCACTTCCACTCGTATGGGACTGCGCTCCGAAGCATCCATCCGTTTTGAAAAAGGTGTAAACATGGATACGGTACTGGAAGCTTCCGAACGTGCTGCTCAGCTGATCCAGATGACCGGTGGCGGAGTTGTTATGGGTGGTGCCATTGACCAGTACCCAACCAAAAAGGAACCGGTATTAATTACACTGCCTCTGGAAAAAGTAAACCGTATTTTAGGAACCGATATCAGCGATGAACGAATCAAGGAAATTCTGGTTAGTCTGAATTTCAAAATTACAGAAGATAACGGTACTTCCATTACGGTTCTGGTACCTGGCTACCGTCCTGACTGCAGCATTGCAGAAGATCTGGTGGAAGAAGTTGCACGTATGTACGGTTATGATGAAATTCCACAGACCTTACCGTTTGGCAATTCTGCAAGAGGCAGCCTGACAGAAGCTCAGAAGATTCGCGACGCAATCATCGGAAAACTGGCCGGTTTAGGTCTTTCCGAAGTCATGAACTACAGCTTTATCAATAAAAATAACGATGAAAAATTAAATTATCCGGAAAATGACGTACGTCGCAACAGTATTCCAATTATGAATCCGTTAAGCGAAGAACAGGGTCATATGCGTACCAGCATTGTTCCGGGTCTGTTAAATACGGTTTTATTTAACCATAACCGCAGAAATGATGATATCGCAATCTTTGAACTGGGTAAAATTTATCTGCTGGAAGGCGAACTGAAACCGGATACTCTGGCAACAGAAAAATGGACCTTAGGAATTGCATTAAAAGGCAAAACAGAACAGAGATGGAATCAGAACGGTGTGGCATATGATTTCTACTATCTCAAAGGGATTGTGGAAGAACTGATGGCAGAACTGAAAATCAGTAATGTTCACTATACTGTATGCAAAGATAACAGCATCTATCATCCGGGCAGAGCCGCTTATCTGATGATTGGTGATAAAGTAGCCGGTGTATTCGGTGAAATTCATCCTGCAATTGCAGATAATTATGATTTGAATGACCGTGTATATCTGGCAGAAATTGATGTGGATGCAATTATCGAAGCAGGCAGAGGGACCATTCAGGTAAAACCGTTACCGAAATTCCCGGCATCTACCCGTGATATGGCAGTTGTTGTATCTGAAACCGTAGCGGCTTCCGATCTGGTTGATGCAATTTGGGGTGTCGGCAGTGAATTATTAAATGATGTAAAAATCTTTGATATTTACCAGGGCGGACAGATTGAATCCGGAAGCAAGAGTATCGCATTTGCGTTGAATTTCCAGGCAGACCGCACCCTGACCGTAGAAGAAGTAAACGCAGAATACGACAAAATTTTCGGAGCACTGCGTCAGAAATTCCACGTTTCAGAACGTGTATAAGTTATTTTTTCGTTGAAAATGGCGGTTCGGATGTTGCAAAGAACAGAAGGATATGCTATCATTTAAATAAGTTAAAGATCCCTGCTAAGTGCGTGTATGTCTGGTAAGTTTTTTACCAACACCTTTTATAAGGGAGTCTGGCTCTGCTGAAGGATTTGATATCGCTTATGTTTAAGTGGGACAGTGAAAAAGCAGGAGGACACCCACCTGCACATGCAGGTTCAAAACGCTGGACATTACGGCCGCGTGGGGATAAAAAAAACGATTGGATTTCCAGTCGTTTTTTTTCTGCTCGAAAATAAGCTGGAGGTGTCTATTTTGCAGGAATTATGGAAACTTTTTTGGATTTTTTTCCGGATAGGTGCGTTTACATTTGGCGGTGGCTATGTCATGATTCCGATCATTCAGCATGAAATCAGTGAAAAACATAAGTTAATTGATGAAGAAGAGCTATCAGAACTGATTGTGATAGCACAGTCCCTTCCGGGTCTGATGGCTGTAAATGCGGCCACTTCTGTCGGCTACAAGTTGAAAGGGAAAAAAGGGGCATTGGTATGTGCACTCGGAGTGGCACTTCCTTCTTTTCTGATCATTGTGCTGCTGGCAAATCTGATTCTGAAATATAATGACAATCCGCATGTAGCAGGAGCATTCAGCTGGGTGAGAGCGGTGGTTGTCGGAATGATTACAGCGGCCGCGGTAAAAATGGGAACGCCGTGCTTAAAAAACAAAAGACAACTGATGCTGGTTGCCCTTGCACTTTTACTGGCCATTTTTGAGGTCCACCCGATTATTCTGATTTTAGGCGGAGCATTAGCCGGTTGGATTATGTCAGGTTATCATAAGGAGGCGGATCAGTCATCGTGAGTATTTATTTAGAAATGGCGTTTGTCTTTTTTGTAATCGGGCTGTTCTGTTTTGGAGGCGGATATGGAATACTTCCGTTTATTCAGGGGGAAGTGATCGGTCGCGGTTGGATGACGGTGCACGAGTTTGTAAACATTATCGCTGTTTCCGAGAGTACACCGGGGCCTCTTGGAATCAACGTGGCAACTTATGTCGGTTATAAAATGGCAGGTGTTGTCGGGGCTGTTTTCTCAACGGTAGGACTGATTCTGCCTGCATTTATTCTTGTTTTAATGGTCACAAAAGTCTTACAGACAGAACGAGGAAAACGAATCTGGAGCAGACTTACCATTGGAATTCGTCCGGTTGTGGTAGGATTAATTTTATTTGCCGCATATTCGATTGGAAAAACCGTTCTGGTTTCCAATGCGGGAGGGCATCTGGAAATCGATTGGTTAGGTTTTTTACTGGCTGTAATCGGATTTGTGGGTATTTATAAGTTTAAGGTACATCCGGTGCTTCTGATTGGAATTTCAGCCTTATTAGGTGCACTGTTGGCAGTGTGAGGAAGGATCTGCCAGGATGTTCTCATTTTTTTGTTTGACAATCACGAATGGATATAGTAGTATATTAGCATACTAAAGTAATAAAGGAGCGCGGGAGTAATGTATCAAAGTAAGATAAAAGATGAACAGATTGATGCCCTTTTTGAAGCGATGCAGCAATTAAAATCGAAAGAGGATTTCTATCGTTTTTTTGAGGACATTTCTACCGTATCCGAAATCAAAGCAATGGCGCAGCGTATGGCAGTTGCAAAGATGTTAGATGAGGAACAGACTTATACAGAGATCGCAAAACAAACAGGTGTGAGTACGGCTACAATCAGCAGAGTCAAGCGTTGTCTGAATTATGGTGCTGACGGATACAGATTGGTATTGGAACGCTTAAAAGAGAAATAATCGAATAAGAAACGATATAAACAGCGGGATTGTTCCCGCTGTTTTTTATTGTCGGGAAAGGGATGCGGGTTGGAAAAAAAGAAGAAGAGAGAAGGTACCTTAAGAAAAATCGGAAACCGGAGCGGAGAGAGAAGAGGGGGCAGTTTATTGGAAAAAGAAATAAAAAAAGACAGTCTTGAAAGACTGTCTTAAGCCGGTGATGGGATTCGAACCCGCGACCTGCTGATTACAAATCAGCTGCTCTGCCAGTTGAGCTACACCGGCGTATATTCTGTAAATAAATTTGGGTAAAAAAAAACGACGCAGATGGGGATCGAACCCACGACCTCCAGCGTGACAGGCTGGCATTCTAACCATCTGAACTACTGCGCCAAGAAAATAAAAAAATGGGGGTTGACGGGTTCGAACCGCCGACATCCTGCTTGTAAGGCAGACGCTCTCCCAGCTGAGCTAAACCCCCGAGATAGAATGACATGTACGGGATTCGAACCCGTGAATGCCAGCGTGAAAGGCTGGTGAGTTAAGCCACTTCTCCAACATGCCATAGGCTTAAGTTTTGTTCGCTATCTCTTGGCGACGTTGATTAGTTTATCGCATGTGAGAAGAAAAGTCAACACTTTTTTTGAATTTTTTTTAAAAAAAATAAAAAAACTTTAAAAAAGGCCGAAAATCAGGCTTTTTACAGTATATTTTCAGAGGATCAGCTGTTATTTAGAGAAAAAAAGAAAAAAATAATGAAAAAAAAGCGGATCATTTTTGAGATGATCCGCTAAAAAAATCTTAAAATATTGCTACTATAAATTTATTTTAACAAATGAACGAATAAACCGCTGCGCAGTTTCGGTTCAAACCAGGTGGATTTCGGAGGCATTACTTTATTTTCATCCGCAATCTGCATCAGTTCTGCAACAGATGTTGGGTACATGGCAAAAGCCAGTTTCATTTCTCCGTTATCGACACGGCGTTCCAGTTCCTGAAGACCGCGAATCCCGCCGACAAAGTCAATCCGTTTGTCAGTTCTCGGATCTCCGATTGCTAAAATCGGTTCTAAGAGCTCTTTTTGAAGAATAGATACATCCAGACGTGTAATACTGTCTTCCGGCAATTTTTCAGCGTCAAAGCTTAAACGATACCATTTTCCGTCCAAGTACATCCCAAACTGGTGTGCATTGGCAGGGCGGGCTTCATCGGCATCTTTTACAAGTTCCGGATGGAAAGCATCCTGAATAGTGTCTAAAAATCCTTCTGTGGTCAGCCCGTTCAAATCTTTTACCACACGGTTATAATCCCAAATGGATAATTCCTGATCCGGGAAGATAACAGAGAGGAAGTAGTTGAATTCTTCTGTTCCGTCGTAGTTTGGATTTTCTTCTCTTCTTTTTAATCCTACTTTTACGGCAGAGGCGGTTCTGTGATGACCGTCTGCAATATAGAGAGCAGGAACTTTACCAAAGGCTGCCGCAAATTTCTGGATAGTATCCGGATCCGCAATCTGCCAAACGGTATGACTGATTCCGTCTTCTGCAGTAAAGTCATAGATTGGATCATTGGCAGCTTTCCAGTTTTCGGTCAGTGTCTGAATCTGATCTTCTCCGCGATAAGCCAGGAAGATCGGACCGGTATTGGCATCGCAGTAATCAACGTGATTGATACGATCCTGTTCTTTGTCTGCTCTTGTAAATTCATGTTTTTTAATAGTTCCGTCAAGATATTCATCGATACTGGTTGTTGCAACCAGACCGGTCTGACTGCGACCGTTCATTGTTAAGCGGTACAAATAGAAGCATGGAGTGTTGTCTTGGATGAAAACACCGTCTGCAATCATTTTCTGCAGTGTATTCCGCGCCTGTTCATAAACCTGAGGGGAATGTACATCCACATCCTTCGGCAGATCTATTTCAGCTTTATCGATATGAAGAAAGGAAACAGGATGTCCAACAACCATTTCTCTTGCTTCATCGGAATTCATGACATCATATGGTAATGCAGCAACTTCAGAAGCCTGTTTTGCTTCCGGTCTGACTGCACGGAATGGTTTTACAGTTGCCATGTGAGGCCCTCCAGTCGAGCGTGATGATAATTAGTTTTCGATAACGATTCTTGTTTTTACAACGCCTTCAATTTTGTTCAGTTCTTCCAGTAATTCAGCACCTTTATCGGAGAGAGTATCCAGATCGATTAAGGTGTAAGCCCAATCGCCTTTACTTTTATTAATCATATTGTCAATGTTCAGGTTTTCTTTTGCAAATACATTTGCAATGGAACCGATCATGTTTGGAATATTTTTGTTAATGATGGAAACACGAGCTTTTCCTTCTGTGTATGGCATGGTGCAGTCAGGATAGTTTACGGAATGACGAATGTTACCATATTTTAAGAAGTCGCTTAATTCCATAGCAGCCATAGCAGCGCAGTTCTGTTCAGCTTCCGGTGTGGATGCACCCAGGTGAGGAACAGCAATTGCTTTGTCTAAAGCCAGAACTTCAGGTGTTGGTAGGTCGGTTACATAGCAAGCGATAGTACCTGCATCCATAGCATCTTTCAGAGCAGCGATATCTACCAGACCGTCACGGGAGAAGTTCAGGAGACGGGTATCTTTCTGCATCAGATCAAACATTTCTGCATTGAACATGTTTTTGGTCTGATCGGTCAGAGGAACATGCATGGTAATGTAGTTACTGTTTGCAACAACTTCTTCTACGCTTGCAGCTTTATGAACGTGGCTGTCGATGTTCCAAGCAGTATCAACATTTAAGAATGGGTCGTACCCGATAACGTTCATGCCCAGATTAATGGCAGCATTTGCAATCAGAGTACCTGTAGCACCCAGACCGATAATCCCAAGGGTTTTGCCCATGATTTCAGGACCGACAAACTGTTTTTTGCCTTTTTCTACCTGTTTTGCGGCGTCTGCCTGGCCTGCCAGAGTTTTTGTCCATTCAATCCCCTGAACGATTTTACGGGAGGACAGTAACAGTGCGCACAGAACGATTTCTTTTACAGCGTTTGCGTTTGCACCAGGAGTATTGAATACAACAATCCCTTTTTCAGAGCAAACATCTTTTGGAATATTGTTGGTACCTGCACCTGCACGAGCAACAGCCAGCAGAGAATCAGGCAGTTCCATAGAATGCATGTCATAACTTCTTAAGATAATGCCGTTTGGTTTTGTTGTATCATCACTTACTTTAAATTCATCCTTAGGCAGTTTAGCCAGACCAACTGGAGAAATAGCGTTTAATTTTAAAATATCGAACATGATAGTCACTCCTAAAATTTTAGAATTTTAAATCTTGTATATATAATAAGAAAGAACAGGAATGCAGATGCATGTTACTGCATTCCTGCGATTATTTTTTACGGTATATTATTTATGAGCTTCTTCGAAGTCTTTCATAAATGCAACCAGTTTTTCCACACCTTCAACAGGCATTGCATTGTAGATACTAGCACGCATGCCGCCAACGGTACGGTGACCTTTCAGGTTTACCATGCCGGCTTTTTTTGCAGCGTCAATAAATTCAGCATTTAATTCATCGGTAGGTAGTACGAAAGGAACGTTCATGAGAGAACGGTCTTCCGGAACAACGGTACCTTTGAATAATTTGGACTGATCCAGGAAATCATATAAGATAGCAGCTTTCTTTTCGTTGATTTTCTGTAAAGCTGCGATACCGCCCTGTTTTTTCACCCACTGCAGAACCAAACCAACGATGTAGATGGAGTAGGTTGGTGGAGTGTTGTATAAGGAATCTTTGTCTGCCTGTGTTTTATAGTTTAACATGGTTGGGGTGAAGTCCATTGCGTTTCCGAGCAGATCTTCACGAACGATAACAACGGTAACACCTGCAGGCCCCATATTTTTCTGTGCGCCGGCAAAAATCAGACCGAATTTTGTTACATCGACTTCTTCGGCAAGAATATTGGAAGACATATCCGCTACCAGTGGAATGTCACCGGTTTCAGGGATTTTATCGGTTGTATAGTGGGTTCCGTAAATGGTGTTGTTTAAAGTAATGTATACGTAGTCAGCATCCGGACGGAAATCTTCTTTGTTTACTTTTGGGATATAGGTATAAGTTTTGTCTTCAGAGGAAGCAGTTACTTTTACATCACCGTAGCGTTTTGCTTCAGCGATTGCTTTTTTTGCCCACTGACCGGTCTGGATATAATCTGCTTTTTTATTTTTGTTCATCAGATTCAGAGGTACGCTGGCAAACTGAGTGGAACCGCCACCCTGTACAAATAAAACTTTATAGTTATCTGGAATATGCATTAATTCACGTAAGTCAGCTTCTGCCTGTTTAATAATATTATCGAAGTCTTTGGAACGATGACTCATTTCCATTACAGACATACCGGACTCACCGTAGCAAAGCATTTCTTTCTGTGCCTGTTCTAAAACTTCTACCGGCAACATGGAAGGACCTGCGGAAAAATTATACACTCTGTTCATAATAAAAAAACCTCCTTAAAATATTGAACCATAGAATATAAAACGAAATTATGACTGAAAAAAGCCCGAAAATAAAAAAACTCGTCCTTCAAAATGAAGGACGAGAGTTATTCCCGCGTTGCCACCTAAATTGTAAAATCAAAATGATTTTACCGCTTGAACTGCTGTAAAGGGCAGACCCTGCTGGTTCATCATCAGCGACTCAGAAAGTGGACCACCTTGGTTTCTACCGGTTTGCACCAACCACCGGCTCTCTGGAAGAAAGAGAAAGGTTTTGTTTTCTTCACAGTCAAAATATTTTTTAAATTGACCTCATTATATCACTTGAAAAAAATAATGCAAGCCCTTTTTTTGTATTTTTCACAAAAACATTTGTCTATGGTAGATAAAATTAATATTAGTTTACTATGAATACTTATTATAGTATAAGTTTTGGAAGAATCAAAAACTTAAAAAGTTAATTGTAAATGACAGTAAGAATAGTATTAAATGATTGCAACAATTTTTTTCGGTGGTATAATATAGTGAACTGTATATTTTATAGATACTTAATAAGATACAACTGAATTTTAATAAAATATTTACAGTATTTTTATGTGAAAAATATTTTATTTTGTAAGGGGCGTATTGCACTATGAAGGCTGTAATTATTGGCGCCGGGAAAATCGGTTACAATATTGCACAGACATTATCCCAGGAAGGGCATGATGTCATTGTGGTTGAACAGGATGAAGACAGAAAACAGATTGTGGAAGATAATCTAGATGTTCAGGTTATGTTGGGAAACGGGGCAGATTCCCGTCTGTTGGAAGACCTAGACATCGAAGAGGCGGATCTGATGATTTCCGTTACGGAAAATGACGAACTGAACATGCTTGCATGTATGTTAGCGGGGCAGTACGGAGTCAGCAAAACGGTTGCCCGCGTGCGAAAAGCGGAATATAACCGTAATAATAAACTGGCATCCAATCCGGCCCTGAATATAGATTTGATGATTAATCCGGAACGTGTAGCGGCGGCAGAAATTGCGAAAATTCTGACCGTACCGGAGGCCGTAGATGTAAATTACTATGCACAGGGCAAAATTATGCTGGTGGAACTTCTGGTGGAAGCAGGAAATCCAAATATTGACGTGGCACTGAAAGATATCCGCGGAGAAAATCATTTTCTGGTTGCGGCGATTTTGCGTGATGATGATCTTATTGTACCGCGAGGGGATGATCATATACGACTGGGTGACCGTATTTTTATCATCGGTCGTACCGATCAGATGCGCGAAATTGAGGAAATACTGGGTTTTCAGCGCAGAACCATTCATTCTGTGATGTTGGTAGGCGGAAGTCGTGTTGCATACTATCTGGCACAGATTCTGGAAAAACGGGGTCTGGAAGTAAAAATTATTGAAAAAAATTATAAACATTGTAAAAAACTTGCTGGGCTGTTGGACGAAGCTATTATTTTAAATGGTGATGGTGCAGACATTGATTTGCTTCAGGATGAAGGAATTGAGGAAACCGACATGTTTGTTGCGTTAACCGAAGATGATAAGCTGAACATTCTGGTATCTCTGATGGCAAAACGTCTCTGTTCCGGAAAAATTATTGCGCAGGTGCGCCGTTCCGACTATTTACCATTAATCGAGGCAGTCGGGATCGATGTGACCATCAGTCCGCGTCTTCTGACTGCGGAAGCGGTGTTGCGCTTCGTAAGAAACAGCGAATTCCTTTCTTTGAATGTACTGGATAAGGGATCGGCAGAAGTATATGAATTTATTCTGCATCATGAAATGAAGCGAATGTTAAACAGACCAATCAGTGAAATCGGCCTGCCGAAAGGTGTTTTGATCGGTGCGGTATTCAGAGATAACGGTCCGTTTATTCCTTCCGGGAAAGATATTCTGCAGGTAGGAGACAGGATCGTAATTTTTGCGGCAGCAACTGCGGTTCACAAAGTGGAGCATTTCCTGCGTTAAGAGGTGGACAGAGTGAAAAAAAGTTATGTTTGGAGCAGTATCGGGAAACTTCTGGTAATTATTGGGTTCTGTATGATGATTCCCGTTCTGGTAGGATTGTTTTATCATGAGCAGGAATACAAGATGTTTCTGAGCTGGGGCATGGCTACAATGGTGATCGGTGCGATTGTTTTCCTGGGCTTAAAACCGGATAAACCGAAGAGGAGTCATGTCTATCTGAGGGACAGTTTTGCAATTGTTGCATACGGATGGATTGTAGTAACACTTTTTTCGATGATGCCTTATCTGTTATGCGGTACTTTTACAACCGTGGCGGATGCGTTTTTTGAAACCATGTCCGGTTATACAACAGTAGGGGCTTCGGTTCTGGATGATATTGAAGGAACAGCAAATTGCGTGCTTTTATGGCGAAGCCTGACCCACTGGTTAGGCGGTATGGGGATTCTTGTACTGTTTGTTGCTCTGCTTGCCGGACAGGGAACCGGGGCTATGCAAATTTTCAAGGCGGAATCTTCCGGCCCTGTAAAAAGTAAGTTGCATCCGAAAATGGTGGAAACCGCCCGCAGTTTATGGTTTATTTACGTATTAAATACAACCATTGAAATTTTGTTAATGAAAGTGGCCGGTATGACATGGTTTGATGCGGTAAACCATGCCTTTTCAGCGATTGCGACAGGCGGCTTTTCCACAAAAGGAAAGAGTATCGGTTACTATGACAGTGCGCTGATTGACTGGGTAACAACATTCTGTATGTTTATTGCCGGTGTTAACTATTCCATTTTCTTCTATGCACTCAGAACAAAGAGTCTGAAACGCTTTTGGGAGAGTCTGGAGTTTAAAGTATATCTGGGTGTTGTAGTCGTGGCTTCGCTGATCGTAGCGATTTTGATCTTCCCGCAGTATGATCACAACATATTGGAAGCACTCCGATATGCATTCTTCCAGGTTGTGTCGATACTGACCACAACGGGGTATATCACGTGTGACTTTGAGGAATGGGTTCCGGCTGCACAGCTTGTCCTGGTTATTCTTCTGATGTGCGGTGCCTGTGCGGGATCTACCACAGGTGGGATCAAAATTGACCGACACGTGATTTTGGCGCAGAAGGCGATTCAGGAAATTCGCAGATTCCTGCATCCGAATATGGTCACCAGATTAAAATCGAACAATACACTGGTGGATGATGAAACGGTATTAAGTGTAACTACATTTTTCTACATCTACATGATATTAATTATTATTGCAACATTCTTTATGGTATGTCTTGGCGGACCGACTTGGGATTCTTTGACGGCTGTTATGAGTTGTCTTGGTGGTGTAGGACCGTCAATCGGGGCGTGGGGACCTACCGAATCCTATTCTTCGGTTCCGTATTTTGGAAAATGGATTTTAAGTTTCCTGATGATGATCGGTCGATTGGAATTATATACCGTATTGGTACTGTTCCGTCCATTCCATAAAAAACGCAGACATCTTCGTCACACAACAAGTGTGGAATCCATGGAAGAAGACGGATTGATTGAACCGTATCTGCGTGAAATTAACAGACCGCGCCTGTAATCCGGAAAAATTTGAATTATGACGGATAAAACGGCATGTTCTGTAGTCGGTACAAACAGGTCGAAGTTTTGAATTTTAGAGGTGAACTACGATGGCAGATTATACAAACTGGATTCCGAAATGTGCCTATCGCTTTCAAGAGGGCGTTTCCACAGAAGTTCATCAGGGAATCGGACCCGGAGGGATATCCTTTGTTTTCTACACGCTTCCGGATGCAGATTTGTCTGTTTTTGAGGATTGCTTTCGTCGGCATGGCGGGAAATACGGAGAGCGTGTCACCTGGTTGTTTACCCAAAGGGGACAGATTCTTGTCAGCAAGCGCATCAGCGGGATAGATGAGAATACGCTGGTTTTGGAAGGATTGGGAGCCGGCGCGGATGATGTCCGCTTTGATGACGGAGACCTGATGGAAATTATTATGAAACCGAGAAAACTGGAACAGATTGCGGATGTTTTGGATTTGGAGGATATTCCAACGGTACAGAAAGGGTGTATCTGGCACCCTCAGAGTCTGATTCCTTTGGAGGATCGGGATACCATTACGGAAGTACTTTCCTTTTTGGATGAAATACTCCGGTATGAAAAAATTGTAAATATGACAGCAGATTTTTGGATTTCCGATGAAATTATTTACGGAAAAATTTAGATTCGTGTTTTTTTCGCGGAAAAAAACACCGGCCGATGGATATCGGTTTGATTTCAGAAAAAGAACTTTGTATAATATGAAACAGGGGCAGACAGGTCAGAGGACGGTTTGCCCTTGTTTTTCGCAAAAAAAAAAGGTATAATGAAAACGTTCTGAAAGGTCGTAACAGCGCCTTTGGAACGAATGACAAATAATAAGTGTTTGATATCTGAAAAGGTATTATGAAAGCCTGGGCGAGAGGGCTTCGAAACGCGTAAAAAGGAAGGGGACTCGATATGTCCGTACAGCAGATTTCAGTTTTCTTAGAAAACAAAACAGGTAGTTTGGTAGATTTTACGAATGTTTTGCAGGCAAGCGATATTGATATTCGCGCATTTTCTATTACAGAAGCACCGGACTTCGGAATTGCAAGAGTTATTGTGGATGATTTTGAAAAATCCAAGGATACTTTAAAAAAAGCAGGTTATGTTACCTCGATTACACCGGTACTTGCTGTAGTGCTTCCGGACAGAGCGGGCGGTCTGTATGAAGTGTTGAATATTTTGAGTAATGCAAGTGTGGGAATTCGTTATACTTATGCATTTACAGGAAGAGAAAAAGGATTGGCTTATCGTGTATTCTGCGTGGATAATGATGAAAAAGCAACAAAGGCATTAAGAGCAGAAGGTATTCAGGTTGTGGATCAGGATGATTTAAACTGCGATCATGACCATATTTGTGTATAAGATGAAAAAGTAAGAGTAAGGCTCACAGATTGGAGAAAAATTTGTGAGTCTTTTTTCTTTGGAACAAGAAAAATCCTGTAATTTGCCATCTTTTTATGGAGGTTATATCGGTATCATGTTATACTGTTACATGAAAGCAGAGAAAAAATTCAGAGAATAGAAACATAAGGCATACAAAACGATATTATTTATAACGTATTACTGTTTTCAAAAGAAGTGTGTTGTGGGTAAGTTAAAGATGTGAATGTTTTTATTACAGTAAGGGGGAAAAAGTATGGAGCAATTATTATTTGCTAGATGGCAGTTTGGGATTACAACTGTCTATCACTTTCTGTTTGTTCCGCTGACATTGGGACTGTCGATTTTGGTTGCGATTTTGCATACACAGTATTATCGTACCAATGATATAAAATATCGTCAGATGACCAAGTTCTGGGGCAAACTGTTTTTAATCAACTTCGCATTAGGGGTTGCAACAGGGATTGTTCAGGAATTCCAGTTTGGGATGAACTGGTCTGAGTACTCAAGATTTGTAGGGGATATTTTCGGTGCACCGCTCGCAATCGAGGCACTTGCTGCTTTCTTTATTGAATCTACATTTCTTGGCATTTGGGTATTCGGCTGGGACAAACTGCCGAAGTTTTTCCACATGATTTCAATTTGGCTGGTTGCTTTTGCAAGTAACCTGTCTGCATTTTGGATTTTAGTGGCAAACTCTTTCATGCAGAATCCACAGGGTTTTGTATTAAACGGCGGCCGTGCGGAAATGGTGAATTTCCTTGATTTAATCACCAATCCGTATTTATGGAATCAGTTCCCGCACGTTGTAACCGGCGGGATCACGACTGCAGGGTTCTTCGTAATGGGGATCTGTGCATGGCATCTGGCCAAAAAACACGAAGTGGAATTTTTCAAAAAATCCTTTAAGTATGCTTGCGTATACGGTTTGATCGGTGTACTGGCAGTATGCGGTATCGGCCATATGCAGGGTCAGTATCTGATCGATGTACAGCCAATGAAAATGGCTGCGGCAGAAGCACACTGGGAAACCGAAGATCCGGCTTCTTTCGTAGCGGTTGCTGCAATCGATGAAGAAAAAGGGGAAAATACTTTTGAAGTAAAAATCCCGAGAATGTTAAGTTTCTTAAGCTATAACACTTTTGACGGAGAAGTGGAAGGGATCCACGATCTCCAGGCTCAATATGAAGAAGAATACGGAGAAGGGGATTATGTACCGCAGGTAACACCGCTGTTCTGGAGCTTCCGTGCAATGGTCGGTGCAGGTGGACTGATGGTTCTCCTCGCTCTGTTAGGTCTTGTATTCCTCAAAACAGGAAAACTGCAGAATAAAAAATGGTATCTGAAATTTATGCTCTTTGCCATTGCGCTTCCTTATATTGCAAACTCCGCAGGCTGGCTCATCACAGAAATGGGTCGTCAGCCTTGGATTGTATACGGATTGCAGAAAACAGCAGCAGGGGTTTCCACTGCCGTTCCTAGCGGTTATGTATTAACCAGTATGATCGGCTTTACCGTTCTTTACGGAATTCTGGCTATTGTTGATGTGATGCTTCTTGTAAAATATGCAAAGAAAGCTCCGGAAGAGGAAGCACCTGTTGCAAGTAAGGAGGGATCATTATGGACTTAAACATTTTATGGTTTATCCTGATAACGATTCTGTTTATCGGATTCTTCTTTCTGGAAGGATTTGATTACGGTGTAGGGATGTTGAATCCGATTGTTGCAAAAACAGATACAGAACGCAGAATTGTACTGAATACTTTCGGACCGTTCTGGGACGGAAACGAAGTATGGCTGTTAACAGCCGGCGGTGCAATCTTTGCTGCATTTCCAAACTGGTATGCAACTTTATTCAGCGGATTTTATCTGGCACTGTTTTTAGTACTGGTTACTCTGATTGTTCGCTGTGTCGGGATTGAAGTACGCAGTAAAATGGATAGCAAAACCTGGAGAAACACCTGGGATATGCTGATTGCGATCTGCAGCTTACTCTCCGCATTCCTTTGGGGTGTTGCGGTTTCCAATCTGATGACCGGGGTGCCAATTGATTCCCGCATGCAGTTTGCAGGAAACTTCTTTACACTCTTAACACCGTTTACCATTTTAGGCGGTGTGGTATTTGTACTGCTGTTCGCATTCCACGGAAGCCTCTTCCTGAAATTAAAAGTGGGTTCCGATGCGGTTCTGGAACGTGTGGTTGCTGTTTCTAAAAAATTAGGCTTTGTAACAGTAGCTGCGGTAGTAATCTGGGTTGTATGTGCGTTCTTAATGACTGACATTTACAGTGGTCCTCTGGCACTGGTACTAGTTGCACTTGCTGCAGTATGTCTGCTTGCTGCTGTATTCCTCGGATTAAAAGGCAAACAGGGGATTTCTTTTGTGGCTATTTTCTTAACCATTCTGTTTGTTACTGCCAGCGTATTTGCGGGTATGTTCCCGAATGTTATGATTTCTACTTTGGATCCGTCCTGGAGTCTTGATATTTATAATGCAAGTTCCAGCCCGTATACCTTAAAAGTAATGACAATTGTTGCATTCACACTGGTACCGATTGTATTACTCTACCAGTCCTGGAACTATTATATTTTCCGTAAACGCGTTACAGAAAAAGATATTAAATATTAAAAAATATTTTGTACTGCCGGAGTTTTCCGGCAGTATTTTTTTTATGTTTCGGCGAAAGAAGAAGAAGGGATAAAGTTGCGGATTGTCTGCTGAGATGTGGGAAGGTTGGTTTCATCGGAAAAAATATCTAATGGACATACTTGTGATTGACGGATTTGGAGAAAAATTTTACATGAAAGTATGCAGGATTCCGCGGCAAATCAAAAAAACGGAGGGATAAGTATGAAAATTAAGAAACAATTCTTTGTGATAGGGTTGTTACTGGCCTTGTTACTGATTCCGACAGGTGCGTTTGCAGGGCAGGGGATTTCCATTCAGTTAAACGGTTCGGATATGCATTTTGTTGATGCGAAACCGATTAACCAGAACAGTCGCGTCTATGTGCCGTTTCGTGTTGTATTTGAAAACATGGATGCAAGTGTCGATTATGAAGACGGAAGCAGAACCATTACAGCGATAAAAGGTGATACCACTGTAAAATTTGTCGTTGGAAACCCAAATATTACCGTAAACGGGCAGACGATAAAAACCGATGCTGCTTCTTTTATCAGAGGATCGCGTACCTATGTGCCGGTTCGATTTGCTGCACAGTCTCTTGGGATTAAAGTAGGCTGGGATCAGGCAGAGCAGAGTGTAGTCATGGTAGATCGTGCACAGATGGAACAGATGATACCGGGAGCATATCACACAATGGATGCTTTTATGGAATATTTAAGAGAACAGAAAGCACAGACACTTAATGTAAACGGAGATATGAATCTGGATATGAAACTTGCCGTGAAAGGAAAAAACGGTGTGAAACATGTGCCGGTTACCGGAGCGTTTGATTTGACCGGTTCTTCCAAAGGAAATCTTTCCAATCTGAATCTTAGCGGATCCATGGATATGGATGCATATCAGAAAGCATTGAAGGAAGCAGGAAAACTGCGGGATGAGGATGTTCACACAGCAGAGGCGATGAAAAACGTTCAGATGAAACTGATCGCAAATGGAGATCTGCAGAAGGTATATCTAAAATCTCCGGTTTTTGCTTTAAACGGTTTGGATGCAAAGGCATGGTATCAGATGAATCAGGAAGATACACAAATGCAGGAAAGTTTCGGACCGGATGCATTTCAGAGAGCGGCCGACTATGACAGTTTTGAAACCTTTGTGACCAGAGAACTGGCGACACTGCCTCTGGAAAATGCCAAGTATTGCAAAGCGTTTTTAAGTGCAATGGAAGGGTATCGTGATATTCATTTTGTAGATAACGGCAGTGAAAAACGTGCGGTTATTGCCCAGGGAGATCAGAGTGCGGAGGACGTGGTTCTCACACTGAAAACAGCAGGCAATCGTGTAAATGGATATGAACAGAAGACAATCACATATGTGAAGGGTGTTCCGATTTCCACATTAACAGTCAACGGAGACCGTAATACAGAATCGGTTCACATGACAATGAATATTGCAGGAACAATGACCGTGGACTTTAAAGGAACAATGCATTATACATCCGGTTCTCAGATACCGGTGGGCATGCCTCCTGCAGGGGAAAAAGTAGTGGTACTGCAAAACTAGAGAGAAATACGGGAAAACAGGAAATACATCAGGATATGTATAAGGTAACGAAGGTTATCCCTTTGGAGAAATAAATTGACCCGGATCCTGTTTTGCAGTATAGTAAAAAAGGAATGGCATATTCCAGGGAAGGACAGGATGGCTATGAGTGAAGAAGAAACCAAGTTACCGGAAATAAATCAGGAAACGGAACTCGAAAAAAAATCCGAAAAAGAAAAGGAAAAAACATCGTTGAAAGATATACTGCAGGTTGTCGTTGCGGCATTTGTACTGGCATTTTTGCTGAAAACTTTTGTTGTGGGAAACTTCTGGATTCCTTCGGAATCAATGGTTCCTACAATTGAAGTAAATGATAAGGTAATCGTAACAAATTTCAGCTACTGGTTTAGTGAGCCGAAACGCGGAGATGTTATTGTGTTTAAATATCCAATGGATCCGAAAACTGATTATATCAAGCGTTGTATCGGATTGCCGGGAGAAACCGTGGAATTTAGAAACAGTCAGCTGTATATCAACGGAGAGCTGGTAGAAGAACCTTACTTGCCGGATGATCTGGTCTTTGCAGATTACGGACCGGTTGAAGTACCGGAAGGGCAATACTTTATGTGCGGTGATAATCGAAATCACAGTGCGGACAGTCGCGTCTGGGGATTCCTGGATGAAGATCTGATTATCGGAAAAGCACAGATTATTTACTGGCCGTTTGATCGATTCGGAAGACTGTAATACAGAAAGCGCATAGATGCAAAAAGAGACAAAAAAGAAATCAGGTGAACAGAATGACATTGAGAGAACAAATCGGGGCACTGTCTGATGATCAGTTAAGACGTCTGTTTCAGATCCTGGATACGATTCAGGACAGATTGAGAGCAGGCATGTCCTTTGCCGGAGAATTCAACGCATTGAGTTATGAATTTTCTTTTTCTGACGCAGACTTACTGGATACAAAGAGTCTGATGACTGTTGCAACACAGGAAGCGGAAAAACGCGGTATGGAACGTTAAGAGAAAAAACGGCATCCTCCACACAGGAGGATGCCGTTTTTTTTGAAAGAAAAGAACAGTTTATAGAATAAATAAATCTTTATAATATAATTTCTAAAAAAAAGATTGCCTAACCGTAAGGATTCTGTTATAATAAATCTTGTTTTGAAAAGGGCGGTCCGCTGTTTTACAAGAGGTAAGATAAGAACGTCTAGCAGGGAGGAGGATGACCGTTATTATGGATATTATTAGAAGTATTGAACAAGAACAGTTAAAATCTGATATTCCTGACTTCAGACCTGGTGACACAGTACGTGTTGACGTAAAGGTAGTTGAAGGTAACAGAGAACGTATTCAGGCTTTCGAAGGCGTTGTTATCAAACGTCGTGGTGGTGGTTTAAGCGAAACCTTCACAGTTCGTCGTGTTGCTTATGGCGTAGCTGTTGAAAGATGTTTCCCAGTACATTCCCCACGTGTAGATAAAATCGTTGTTGTACGTCAGGGTAAAGTAAGACGTGCAAAGATTTACTATATGAGAAATCTGTTTGGGAAAGCAGCAAGAATCAAAGAAGTACGTCGCTAAGAAATCAAGAGCTGAGGAGTTATCTCCCCAGCTCTTTTTTTTTCTGATATAAGCGATACATAAGAAAAAAAGCTGAAAAAAGAGACTTCTTATAGTATAATGTACATAGTTAAAATAATGGGGGGTTATTATGAAAAAAAACGCAAGCCCGTCTTCAAAGCAATCGGGGACGAAGAAACAGAAAAATGTTTTGATTATTCTGGTTACAGTTGCATTCCTGATTCTGGCAGGAGCCGTTTTTTTCTTTCTGAATCAGACAGGTCCTGCAGATAAAAGTGATACCGATGCGATTCCGATTCAGGTGAAGCAGGGAGAAACAGCGGATCAGATTGCCGATACGTTGAAAGAAAAAGGTGTTATTAAAAATAAAATGGCTTTTAAATCATACCTGAAATCTCATAATGTGGCGAATAAACTGCATGCCGGAAGTTATCTGTTAAGTCCGTCTATGACAACGGAAGAACTGGTGAATGAGTTGTTAAACGGCGTTGGAGAGGTTATTAAAGTAACGATTCCGGAAGGGTATATATTAAAGGAAGTTGCAGAAGAATTTGAGAAAAAAGAACTGATGGATCAGGATACTTTCTGGGATTTGGTGAAACATTACGATCTCAGTGATTATTCCTATATGAAGGATGCTCCGGAAAACGAGCATCGAATGGAAGGAATTTTCTATCCGGAAACCTATTTCTTTGAAGTGGGCAGTACGCCGGAAGAAGTTTTTGATACCATTGTAGGTCATTTTGATAAAATCTGGGCAGAATTGCCGGAAAATAAGAGCGGACTATCCGATTACGATATGTTGATTCTTGCTTCGATGATTGAAAAGGAAGCAAAAAACGATAAGGAACGTCCGACAATCGCATCTGTCTATCTGAATCGACTGGAACGTGATATGCCGATGCAGTGCGATGCAACGATTTTATATGCAATGCCGGAACGTAAGACACAGCTTCATTATTCAGATTATAAATATAAGTCCATCTATAACACGTATTTATATCGCGGTTTTCCGCCGACACCGATCTGCAATCCGGGTGTGGAATCTCTGAAAGCGGCCTGTCAGCCGGATGATACCGATTACTTGTATTATTTATGGGATCGGGTGGATAAGGACGGTCATATCTTTTCTAAGACTTATAAAGAACACCTGAAACATCAGGAAAAACTCGGATATTAACAACAAAAACCCTTCAGTTTTTTGGAGGGTTTTTGTATGACTGATTGAGAACAGAGGAGAAAAACTTCATGAAGGATGTATTGGATGAATCTCTGCAGCTGTTTTTACGGAGTCTTCTGCCAAAGGAAGATAAGGTTCTAAGTGAAATGCGAATCTATGCGGAAGAACGACATATTCCGATTGTGGATCCGGAAGTGGGAAATCTTCTGGAACTTTTGACAAGTCTTGTCAAGCCGGAGTCTGTGCTGGAAATCGGCACGGCCATCGGCTGTTCCACAATTCATATGGCAAAGGCAATGTCGAAGGGTCAAATAACAACGATTGAACTGACAGAGGAACGACATGAAAAAGCATTGGAATACTTTGAACAGGAAGGCCTCCGGGACAGAATCTGTGCAATTTTGGGAGATGCCAGAGAATTAGTACCGACATTAACCGGTCCGTATGATATGATTTTCATGGATGCGGCAAAGGGACAGTACGGTGAATTTCTGCATGTTGCAGACAGAATTTTAAAACCGGGCGGGTTGTTGGTCGCGGACAATGTGCTGTTAAACGGATGGGTCGTAGACCTAAGCTACCCGAGACATCGTCAGAAAACGATGGTATTACGAATGAAGGCATTTTTGGAAGGATTTAAGGAAAACGAACAATATACATGCAGCATCGTTCCTCTGGGAGACGGTGTGGCTTTAATCAGAAAGAAAGAGGCGTAATTATGCAAAAACCTGAACTGCTGGCTCCGGCCGGCACCCTGGAAAAATTAAAATTTGCGGTACAGTACGGTGCAGATGCTGTTTATATTGCCGGTAAAAAATACGGTTTACGTGCATTTGCAGTAAATTTTGATCATGATCAGATGGCGGAAGGAATTCGCTTTGCGCACGAACGTAACGTAAAAATCTATGTTACAGTCAATGTCTTTGCACACAATGATGATTTTGAAGGGCTGGAAGATTATCTGAATGAACTTCTGGATCTGAAAGTGGATGCGATCATTGCGTCGGATCCGGGAATTATTCGTATTGCAAGAAAATATGTGCCGGATTTACCGGTACATATCAGTACCCAGGCAAATACAACCAACTGGTCTGCAACACAGATGTGGAAGGATCTAGGTGCGGAACGAGTTGTGCTGGCCCGCGAACTGACTTTGCGAGAAATTCAGGAAATTAAAAATAAAGTAGATGTTGAACTGGAAACTTTTGTACACGGTGCCATGTGCATTTCTTATTCCGGCCGCTGCCTGTTGAGTAACTATATGGCAGAACGCGATTCCAACAGCGGACAGTGCGCGCAGGCGTGTCGCTGGAATTACAATCTGGTGGAAGAAAAACGTCCGAATGAGTTTTATCCGATTCAGGAAGACGAACGGGGAACCTATGTGTTTAACTCCCAGGATTTGTGCCTGCTGGGGCACTTACCGGAATTGATTCAGACCGGAATTGCAAGTTTAAAAATTGAGGGCAGAATGAAAAGTGCTTATTATGTGGCAACGATCATTCGTGCATATCGTAACATGATTGATGCATGTTTTGATGGTGCTGAAATTTCCGGAGATCTCGGTTTTTGGATGGAAGAACTGCAGAAAGTAAGCCACAGACCGTACACAACCGGATTTTATTTCGGAAAACCTGAAAAAGGAGCACTGACGTTAGAAAGCTCTCAGTATATCCGTCCGTATGATTTTATCGGAGTGGTACAGGATTATGATCCGGAAACCAAGATGGCGACGATCGAGCAGCGTAACCACTTTAAAGTGGGAGATACGATTGAATTTTTCAGTCCGAAATACGGATTTTTCCGTCAGGAAATTAAAGAAATGTGGGATAAAAACGGAGAAGCACTGGCCGTGGCACCGCATGCGCAGCAGATTGTCCGCATGCATGTCGATCAGCCGGTATATCCTTATGATTTGATGCGTAAACAGGTAGCAGGTCAGGAGTAAAAAGATGATGAAAACATTGCAGGAACTGGAAACAAACCTGGAAAGTATGCGGGATCAGGGTTATCGCAGGTACCAGGCTGCATTGATGCCGGATATTGATAAAGAGGCTATTATCGGGATTCGTGTGCCGGTATTGCGGGATCTGGCCAAAGAAATGGCCGGAACCCCTCTGGCAGATGAATTTTTGAACGCATTGCCTCATAAGTATTATGATGAAAATAATTTACATGCCTATCTGATTGAACGCGTGGCGAAGGATTTTGATACAGCCATCCGGCTGACAGATGCCTTTTTACCGTATATTGATAACTGGGCAACCTGTGATACCTTTTCACCCAGAGTGTTTCAGAAAAATCTGAACCGGCTGTATGAAAAAAGCGTCGAATGGATGCAGAGTGATCATCCGTTTACCGTTCGATACGGGATTGTCGTGCAACTGCGATATTTTCTGACAAAACAGTTTCGTCCGGAAATGCTGGATTTTATGGCACAGATTCATACCGATGAGTATTATGTCAATATGGCCATTGCATGGTATTACAGCTATGCTCTGATTGAGCAGCGTGAGGCAACGATCGGATATTTTCTGGAGAATAAACTGGATCGATGGATTCATAATAAGGCTTTACAGAAGGCGGTGGAAAGCCGACGTCTGGAAAAAGAAGATAAATTGTATCTGGCAGGACTGAAACGTCCGAAGGAATAAAAAAAATCTGTTGAAAGGAATTGAAACTTTCAACAGATTTTTTTTTATTTCAAAAGGATTGGATCTGTTTTCTTCTGTACAATAAAATAAATCAGGCGGAATAACAGATAGTCTAACGGGATGAATCCCATTAGGAACAGATAAGCAATCCAGCTCAGTTTTGAAATTGCAAACAGGCCCGGGAACAGAACAATCGCACCGATGAAGGCTGTAATTAACAGCACATACATCACAAAGCGACCTTTGTTGAACGGTATGCAGATTCTCCATAATACCAAAAATCCGGTAAAGCCGGTCAAGAAAACACAAAGGGTACTGATTTCTTCATGCGCCAGTTCAAAGAAGAGGGAGCAGAAGAGGATCAGGATCAGATTGACAACAATGGTCAGTCCGCCCGGAAGTGCTTTACTTAGAATATTCAAAAGGAACTTACCTTTGACCCGATCCCGGTTTGGCTCTAAGGCCAGCAGGAAGGAAGGAATTCCGATGGTGATGGAACTGATCAGGGTAAGCTGAATCGGAATAAACGGATATGGCAGTCGAACAAACAGGAAAATCAGTGCAAACAGTGTTGCATAGATTGTTTTGACTAAAAACAAAGAAGCGGAACGCTGGATATTATTGATCGAGCGTCTGCCTTCTCCTAAAATTTTCGGAAGAGAATCGAAATTGGAATCCAATAACACCAGTTGCGAAACATTTCTGGCGGCATCGGTTCCGGCTGCCATGGCAATACTGCAGTCAGATTGTTTCAGAGCAAGAACATCATTCACGCCGTCTCCGGTCATCGCAACTGTATGACCGATATTCTGCAGTGCAACCACCAGAGATTTTTTCTGCTCCGGTGTAACGCGACCGAATACCGTGTATTTTTCAGCGGCTTCCAGGAGTTCCCGTTCCGTTTGAACGGTTGTCATGTCTACATAGTTTTGCCAGTTCGGAACGCCGGCTTCTTTTGCAATACCGGAAACTGTTTTTGCACTGTCCCCTGAAATTACTTTAATGGTTACATTCTGTTCCGCAAAATATTCTAATGTCTGTTTTGCGGCCGGGCGCAGTTTGTCTTTTAAGAGAATAAAGCCGATTGGTTTCACATCTTCCGGCAGTTTTCCCGGAGAAACCGGACTTCCGGTCCATGCTAAAAGCAGAACCCGGTTGTTTTCAGACAGGCGGAAAAGCGTCTGAGTGACTGCTTCGTCTCTTTTCGGCAGGACAAATTCCGTTGCCCCTAAAATATAGGTGCCGTGTCCTTCAAAGCTGGCTGCGGACCATTTGTATTTACTGGAAAACGGAAAGGTTTCCGTTTTGGTCCAGGTAGCCTTCGGAGGACATGCCTGACGCATTGCCTGGAAGGTTGCATTATTATCTTCCAGGGCAGAGGTGAAATTTTGCAGAATTTCCTGAATCGGATGTCCGTCGGTATCTAATTCTTCAAATCCGGAAACAAACAGATCTCCCTGTGTCAGGGTTCCTGTTTTATCCAGACAGAGAACATCTACACGCGCCAGAGATTCGATACAGTAAAGATCCTGAACCATAACCTGCTGACGGGCCAGACGAACAACACTGACCGCAAGAACCGTACTGGTCAGGAGAACCAGACCTTCCGGAATCATACCGATTAATGCGGCAACCGTTTGTACAACGGCCTCGGTATAAGTGTTTCCCGGCAGTTTTAACTGATTATAGAGAAGAATCAGACCGAACGGGATGATAATCATTGAGATGACACCGATGACTTTATTTAGTGTCGTCATAATTTCCGATTTTGTTTTTTTATAATATTTTGCTTCTTTTGAGATGGACGAAATATAGGTTTCGTCGCCGATTTTATCAGCTTTTGCACGACAGGTACCACTGATGATGACACTGCCGGATAAAATGGTATCGCCGGGTTTTTTGTAAATAGCATCAGATTCCCCGGTAATAAAAGATTCATCCACTTCACATTGTCCGTCGAGAACAATACAGTCCACTGTTGACTGGTTTCCGTTCTGTAAGAGAAGAACGTCATCCAATACGATCTGATTGACCGGGATTTCATGGAACTGGCTGTCTCTCAGAACAACCGCTTTGGCGGCATGGAGCAGAGAGAGCTGGTCAATGGTACGTTTTGCACGGATTTCCTGAATGATTCCGATAAACAGATTACTTAAAACAACACCCATAAAAAGCATGTTTTTATAGGAGCCAACAGATAAAATGGCAAGAGCCAGAATCGCATTAATTAGGTTGAACAGGGTACAGATATTTTCCCTCAAAATGGTGCCGACCGATTTTGTCGGTACCGTGGTATCAAAATTAAGAAGATTCTGCTGTTCTCTTTGGCGGACTTGTTCTGTCGTTAAGCCGGTTTTATAATCAGGAGTATAACGCAAAACGGATCACGCCTTTTATTTAAAATTACTGTCTTAAGCTACCACTTTTTTTATCTTGCGGAAAGACAGCTATAGACTATCTTCTACAAGCCTCAAAAGAATCCTTGTCAGATATTCAGACATTTTTTGCAATTTATAAAGAATTCCTATCTTTAAAGTTGTACATAAACAGAAGAATGAAAAATATTTCCTTCACTCTGGAATTCCACATCTCCGCCTGCTTTTTTCGCAACGGATCGAATGGATTCCAGGCCGATTCCGTAATCATCTCGTTTTGAGGAATGATAACGGTTTCCCTCCGGAAAAAGTTCTCCGTTGAAGCTGTTGTCCATTGTAATTGTCAACAGATCATACTGCAGGCTGCTTTTTAGGATAATAAAACGGTTTCCGTCCGTTATACGCTCGCAGGCTTCCACAGCATTTTCCAAAAGATTTCCGAAAATGACACAGAGTTCACTGTCATTCATATGCTCTTTGGCGGGAGGAACCACCAGATGTAAAGATAAATCAATCTTTGTGTTTTTACAGATGGAGACATAGTGAGAAATAATGGAATTTACTATGGTATTTTCACAAAATCGCTCTTCGGATTTCGGAATCTGTTCAATCAGTTCGTTCAGATAGTCCTGAAGAGGCTGATTGTCCGGATTTGCAAGAGCCCGGATGACCGTTATCTGATGGCGCAGATCATGGCGCTGTTGTCTGAGTAACTGTTCCTTTCTTGCAAGCATCAGACCGCGTTCTTTCTGTTCTTCAATCTGAATACCCAGAATACTTTCCTGGAAAGCAAGCTCTTTGTTTTTATTGGTTAATGTAATGCTGTCTTTGATTACAATTCCCACAAAAAAGCCCATAAACAGCAGAAAGAAAACAACTCCGATCTGGAAAACCATCGAATCCGGACATTGATTGGAAAAACTGTGATTGATTAATTCCAGAACAGAAAAAGAAGCCAGTATTGCCAAAGGCGGGGAAAAATATTTTGCGATAATATTGTTGTTTGAAAAACCTTCCCGTGCGGTGATCCAGGTCAGAAAAATCAGAGCGGGAGACAGGACAACATTATAAAAAAGAGCAGAGGCTGAGCAGGCAAGAATGCCGAAAAACTGAAGTGCAAAAAAAACAACAGCACAAATAACAAAGAAAAATTCCAAATTCCGCAAAACGTTCGGATGCTCAAAATCGATCATGGTTCTGGTAAAATGAAGCAGCGGAATAATAAAAGTGAAAAACCCAAAGTATGTGACCAGATAGATAACAGTCGGATTTTTTAAGGCCATACTGGTGAAATAGTTTTCTCCGAATGCCCATACCCCGGAGGTAAAGGAAAAGAGTCCCATCCAGAAAAATAGCAGCCCTTTTTTATCTAACACCGCAATACAGACAGAAACAAAAAGAAGTGCCAGTCCACCTAAAATTTGCATAGTGGCCAAAACCAGCGGCAACAGGTTATTGTGAAACTGATTAAAGATTAATAACTTATCATCGCCAAGGATCGGCGGATAGACGGTCAGAGAGTCCTGATTCGACGGAGATGAATAAACCATTTTCAGGGTCACGGATCCTGTATTTTCGGGAATTCCGACGACGTGGACCTCCGTCCCGGGATCCAGCATAAAGTCTGGATAGTTATCCCGTAAACCGAATTCATAGGCCGGTTTATCATCCAGATATACCTTGGCCGGAGAAGAAACAGTTTTCAGAGAAAAGGAATCGGAGGCACTGGTCTGAACGGTTTTTGAGATTGTAACAGGTGTGCAGGGATCCAGATTCTGAAAGGTGTGCGGCAGCGTGATGGTTTGATTCGGACCGCCGTTCACACTGGCTGTTGCAGTTTTTAACGGATGAACGGTATCCACAAAGGACTGGTTTGTTACATATCCGAAAGAAGAAAACAACAGAAGCAGAATCATCAGAATCATCAGAATATAGACAGCAGCCAGATTGAAGGATCGGTTTTTATACATGTTCCATCGCCCTCGTTTTTGAAAAAAGATAATTTTTGATGATCTGCTTGGTCTTCCCCAGAGATTCTCTGCGAATCGGTACGTTTTCATGACGATACATCACAAGACATCTTAAATCAGAGTCAATGGATCTGACGTAAGACGGATTGACGAGAAAGCTTTTGTGTGGCTGAAAAAATGCTGTGTCTTCAAACTGCGGAAGGATACTGGAAAGTTTTTTGCGGAAAACTTCAACGGTACCGTCCTGAAGATGGACATGTAAGAGATGTTTCTGCTGTTCCAGATACATAATTTGCGAAAATCGAATTCTGCATTCGATGCGATTTCTTTGGATGACTAACGACGGGGCACTGAATCGCTCCAGTTGTGCCAGTTTCAGAATATCATCCAGATCTTTTTGTTTGAACGGTTTTTCAATATATTTTAAAGCAGAAAGGCGATATCCCTCCAGTGTGAAATCCGTACTTGTTGTAATAAAGGCGATCGGGATTGATTCATCCAGTTCTCGAATTTTAGTGATTGTTTCTACACCGCCGATCCCATCCATAAAAATATCGGAAAGAATTAAATCATAGACATGCGGCCGGTATGCGTTCAGTAAGCTCTCTCCGTTTGGAAAAACAGTGCATTCCGAAGGAATGTTACATTTCGAAATGGTTTCAAGCAGCAGCTCCTGGTCGGTAACCGCATCTTCGCATATGGCGATGTGTAAAGGATCCTCCATGGAATCTCCTCCAAATCTAAATATATTTGCTAGAAGTATTTTACATTACTAACATAAACATGTCAATTTGTAAACTAAGAGAAGTTCTGAACGGGGTGCAGAGCGTACATGTCGCATAAAAAAAACAGCGCAGGAATTTCAAGACGAAAACAGAAAAAAATATTAAGATAAATAGAAACTGTTATAAGACAATTACCGTTTTTTGTTGTGAAATTGAATGTGTTATAGTATAATTAATTTGAGGTGAACGTATATGGCATCAACGAAACATGAACAAATTTTACAATATATAGAAGCGCTTCCGGTCGATACAAAGGTATCTGTCCGTCAGATCGCAAAAGATTTAGAAGTCAGTGAAGGAACTGCATATCGTGCCATTAAACAGGCAGAGACGCTGGGACTTGTGAGTTCCATTCCGAAAGTGGCAACAATTCGTATCGAAAAGCCTGTCAAAAAAGAATTGGAAGATATGACTTTAAATGAAATCAATCTGATTTTAGAGGGTACCTTCCTGACAGGATTCAGCCAGAGCAACCGTATTCCGAAGTCTTTTACGGCATGCTTTACAATGGAAGAACTGGAAAAGAAAAATATCAGCAATACCACGCTGGTGATTGTAAGTAATATAGAAGAACTGCAGAGTTATGCAATCCAGAAAGGTGCGGCACTTTTAATTGTAGGCGGCATGGCACCGTCAAAAATGCTGTTAAGCCGTGCAGAAGAAATGGGAAGTCCGATTATCTTATGTCCGTATGATTTATTTGAAACGATTTCCATGATCAACAAGGCGATCTATGAAAGACTGGTTCAGCAGGAACTGGTTCGAATCGGAGATATTATGAAAACGGATGTGACCAGTATGTATGCCTATGATACCGTTCAGGACTGGCATGAACTGGCAAGTAAATCCGGACACAGTAACTTCCCTGTGATTAACGGGGAAAATAAACTGCTTGGTGTCGTAACTCCTTTGGTGGTATCCGGGATGAGCGGAAACATGCCGTTAGGTGAAATTATGGATACCGAAATGCTGACAGCAAGACCGGACAGTCTGGTCAGTCATATCTCAAGACTGCTTGTCTGGGAAAACTGTGATATGATTCCGGTCGTGGATGATGAAAAGACACTGGTCGGTGTTGTAAACCGCCAGGATATTATTCAGGCACTGCAGGAAACACAGAAACAGCCACAGTTTGGGGAAACCGTGGATAATTTGACCTTAAGCGGATTTAAACTGGGTGACACTTCCAGAGAAAAGGAAAACAAGCTGTCTATTATCGGAAATATCACACAGTTTATGTTAAATGATGTGAATACGGCATCTTCCGGTGCGCTGACCATGATTGTATCCAACGCGGCAACCATTACGGCAAGAAAACTGCATCGACTGCAGACGGTTGTGGATGATCTCCATCTGGTGGCTCTGGATCCGATTGAACAGGATGAAGAGGTTACGGTTCAGGTGGAACTGCAGCAGATTGAAAAGAAATATTGCAAAGCGGAAGTATTGATTCAGTCGGAAGAAAAACTGAAATACAAAGCATATGTGATCTTAAAGATTCTGAAAAAATAAGTAAACTACTCCGGCCTGTAAAAGTCGGAGTAGTTCCATTATAGATGAAAGGAGTAGATTATGGAGCCGTTTGTACATTTACATAATCATACCGCATACAGCCTTTTAGACGGTGCCAGCAAGCTTGATGTTCTGATCAAACGAGCAAAAGAACTCAATATGCCGGCGCTTGCCATTACCGATCACGGCGTTATGTACGGAGCGGTAGATTTCTATAAAGCATGTAAAAAAGCAGAAATTAAGCCGATTATCGGCTGCGAAGTATATGTTGCACCGAGGAGCAGACTGGATAAGCAGGCAGGGCTGGATGACAGTTCCTATCATTTAATTCTTCTGGTGAAAAATGAAATCGGGTATCACAATCTGTGTAAACTTGAGAGCATTGCTTCTTTGGAAGGTTTTTATTATAAGCCGCGTGTGGACCGGGAAGTTCTTGAAAAGTACCATGAAGGACTGATTGCACTGTCGGGTTGTCTTGCCGGAGAAATGTCACAGAACATTTTAAAGGAAGATTTTGAAGCGGCCAGAGAGACAGCCAAATGGTATCAGAAAACATTCGGAAAAGAAAACTATTATTTCGAAGTGCAGAATCACGGGATTCAGGAACAGTTACAGGTTAACTATCATTTGAATCTGCTAAGTGAGGAACTGGGCGTTCCGCTGGTTGCAACCAATGATAACCATTATGTGTATGCGGAGGATGCCAAGATTCAGGATGTGATGCTTTGTATTCAGATGGGAAAAACACTGGATGATACCAATCGCATGCGTTTCGACGGGAATAACTTTTATCTGAAAAGTTATGATGAAATGCAGCAGGTTTTGGGAGATTATCCGGAAGCTTTGAAAAACACATTAAAAATTGCGGATCTTTGTAATTTTGATTTTGAATTCGGAAATAATCATATGCCGATTTTTGATGTGCCGGAAGGATACACTCTGGACAGTTATTTTGAGTGGATGTGCAGAGAAAAGATTAAGACCCGCTACAATCCGGTTACAAAGGAAGTAACCGATCGACTGGATTATGAGCTGTCTATTATCAAGCAAATGGGTTACTCGGGATATTTTCTGATTGTATGGGATTTTATCAATTATGCGAAGGAACACGGGATTTACGTGGGACCGGGACGAGGTTCCGCAGCTGGAAGCATCGTTTCCTATGCACTGCATATTACCGATATTGACCCGCTAAAGTACGACTTGCTCTTTGAGCGTTTTCTGAATCCGGAACGTGTAAGTATGCCGGATATCGATGTGGATTTCTGCTATGAACGCAGAGGGGAAGTCATCGATTATGTGATCGAAAAATACGGTCAGGACCATGTTTCTCAGATTATCACATTCGGTACCATGGCGGCCCGCGGTGCTGTTCGAGATGTCGGAAGGGTAATGAATGTGCCGATTGCCACGGTTAATAAGGTGGCTAAGGCAATCCCGAATGAACTGGGTATGACGATAGAGAAAGCGCTGGGTGTTTCCCAGGAATTACGGGAATATTGTGAAAATGATGAGCAGATCGCGGATCTGATTGAAACAGCGCAGAAGCTGGAAGGACTTCCGAGACATGCCGGTACCCATGCGGCAGGGGTCGTAATATCAAAGGATCCGCTGGATCATTATCTGCCGTTGCAGAAATCGGCAGAATGCGGAGTTATTACCCAGTTTGCCAAAGAAAACGTGGAAGAGCTGGGATTATTAAAAATGGACGTGCGTTACGTTTGCTGACGAAACACTCCGGAAACGGAAACAGGTCAGCAAAACAGCAGGGAGAGGATGAAAAAGCGTCTGTCAAAATGCTGTTTAACTGTTAATTCGATTTGGGCGGTGCGATTCCGCCTGTGGGGTATATGTCGATACCCGAACCCTTAAGACTCCGTTATGCGGTGTTCTCTTGCAGGAACACGGTATAAAGCACGGTGAAGACGGTTGAAAAACACCTAAAGAAATGAGACATCACAGTAGGATTGGTTCAAAAACGGCCAGAGCCGGCCTGTCTGAACAGATCGATCATTTACATGGTGGTGAAGTAAGCCGGAGGTCCTGTGAAAAGCAATAGGTCTACTTACCGGGAACTGTTGTAGGAAAGGCTCGTTATTTGAGATCGGATGAAAATTCGATTCCTCCCTTGGGAGGTTAAGTCGCAGTAATGGTAGTGTCCGTTACGGTTACTGTTTCCATTCCGTTTGGATTGGGAGTTCTGCTTCCGTCGACAAAGGAAAAAAGAACGGCTTACGGGTTAAAGACAGAGGCTAAGTTGCTATAATGAAAAGGATAGAATTAACGGAACGTAAGAACCTCAAAAGAATCGAAGCATGTTTGCAGGAACAAAGGATTCTAATAAGCAGGAAATGGCTTATGCATTTGAGGGGCAGCTGCCCGTAGTAGTGAAGAAACAGAGTAATGTCTGCGGAGCGAAGGGGCATAGTCGAGGAGAGCATCACAGGGGATTTTTAAGTGGAACAGACCGGGAAGAAAACAGAACTTATTCATAGTACAGATACATTATACGGAACTTATAAAAAGGATGAAAACCGGTGAACCCATAAAAAATCCTTCTGATGCGAAAGCGGATTGCCGAAATCCGTGAATTCCCGATGGAACGCCGTGTGCCCGGAAACAGGCATGCACGGTGTGAAGGAGGGGAAAACGACCCGAAACAGGAGAGCTGTCGGAGATCGTTACCTATTCCTATTTTCTCGGCTTAAGAACACTTACCGTAATCAATAAGGCGATCGATATGATTCGTGAGCAACACGGTGTGGATATTGATCTGGAACATTTGGATATGGCGGATCAAGCCACATTTAAGCTATTGTGTGATGCGGAAAGCATCGGCGTGTTTCAGCTGGAAAGCAACGGATTAAGAGCGATTATGCGTGAGCTGCAGCCAAATACACTGGAGGACGTCATCGCTTTGGTGGCACTTTACCGTCCGGGTCCTTTAAACAGCGGAATGGCTGATGATTTTATTCAGCGTAAACACGGCAAGAAGGAAACGGTTTATCTCCATCCGTTATTAGAGCCGATTTTAAAACCGACCTACGGGATAATACTCTACCAGGAACAGGTTATGCGTGTTGCCAGTGATCTGGCCGGATTTTCACTGGGCCAGGCGGATATGCTCAGACGTGCCATGGGGAAAAAGAAACCGGAAATTATTGCAAATATGAAGAAAGATTTTCTGGACGGTGCGGAAAAAAATCAGATTGAGCGTGAGATTGCAGAAAAGGTATTTGAATTGATCGAATACTTTGCAGGCTACGGGTTTAACAAAAGTCACTCTGCCGCGTATGCAATTGTAGCTTATCAGACGGCTTATTTAAAAGCGCATTATCCGGTGGAATTCATGGCGGCGCTGTTAACCAGTGTGATGGATTCTGCCGATCGTGTGGCGTTTTATATTGCGGAATGCAAGCACATGGGCATTCCTGTTTTGACACCGGATGTCAATGAAAGTATGGAAAATTTCACAGTCATCAACGGAAAAATCCGTTTCGGACTGGCGGCAATGAAAAATGTCGGAAAAAATGCGGTTCACAGCATTATTGAAAACAGAGAGGCCGAGGGTTCGTTTACCTCTCTGCAGGATTTCTGCGCAAGGGTGGATCTGAGTCAGGTAAATAAGCGGATGATGGAAAATTTAATCAAAGGCGGAGCCTTTGACTCGGTAGAAGGGAATAAACGACAGCTCCTTGCGATTTTGGATACCTGTCTGGAACAGGGGAATGAAATTCGAAAAAGCAAAGAGAGCAAACAGATATCGCTGTTTGATTTTGCAGAAGAAACCGGTCTGACCTCTCAGTTTGATCCGATTAAGCTGCCGGCCTTGGAAGAATTTGAATCAAGAGAACTTCTTGCTATGGAAAAAGAAATACTGGGTCTGTATGTAAGCGGACATCCGCTGGATTCCTATCAGAAGGTATTGCGGGAAAAAACATCCGTGACCATCGCCGAACTGAAAGAAAAGGAAGATCAGAGCAGAATTATTGTGGGCGGTATGATCAGTACCTTTAAGATCAGTACGACAAAACGGGGAGATATGATGGCAATCTGCCAGTTTGAAGATCTGACGGGCAGTGTGGAAATGCTGGTATTCCCAAAATCGTTCCTGAAAAACAGAGAACGAATCGAAAAAGATACGGCGGTATTAATTAAGGGAAGAGTTTTGGAACAGGATGAAAATCCTAAAATTTCCGCAGATGAAATTATTCTTCTGGAGGATGATGCACAGTGGGAAAAGGAAAAAGACAAAAATCCGATGCCTTCTTCGACGGGTGCATATCGAAACACCTACCAGGACAAACCGGTTCCGCCGGAAATACCGGTAATCAGTCTGCAGGAATTAGCAAAAAAAGCCGAAAAACAGTTGTTTTTACGATTAAGCGGAGAACATGCAAGCGCGTCGGTACAGCAGAAGCTGAAGATTGTGCTGCGAAAGCATCCGGGTGAAATGCCGGTTTATTTCTATTTCAGTGATGAAAAGAAAATTATTCTGGCGGAGCATCAGTTCTGGGTCAATAATGAGATCGATCTCTTAATGGGACTTACAAAGTTACTCGGTGCGGAAAATATTTCCGTGAAAGAAGGCAATAAGAAAGAAGAACATTAGCGGACGGTTCGATGGCGTATACTTTTCAGAAGTATGCGGAAAGGATTCTGTTTCCAAACAGAATCCAAGTGAGCAGAGCCCGTTTAAAGAAAGGGGATAGGACATGAAAATCTCTCGGCAAGGCCGACGGGTTTTCGTGCCGGTAGGAAAGTTATGAAAACAGCCGTATATGCGGGGACATTTGACCCCATTACAAAAGGGCATTTAAATGTTTTAGCCAGTGCATGTAAAGTGTTTGATCAGGTCATTGTGGCAGTGGCAGAGGATAATAACAAACATACACTTTTTACACTGGAAGAACGAAAGGAACTGGCAAAGGCCAGTGTAAAGGGAATGGACAATGTCAGTGTGGAAGCGTTTTCGGGAATGCTGGTGCATTTTGCGAAAAATCGCGGAGCAACTGCGCTGGTCAGAGGATTGCGTATGGTATCTGACTTTGAATACGAAATGCAGATGGCACTTTTCAATAAGGATTTATGTGAAGAACTGGAAACCGTTTTTTTCATAGCGGATGCGGAGCATTCTTTTATCAGTTCCAGTCAGGTGAGAAATATCGCAAGTCTTGGCGGAAATGTTGAAAAGTATGTGGAAGAACCGGTTGTAAAGGCATTGAAAATGAAATATCAGAAATAGCGGAAGGCAGGGAGAACTATTGGCGGATATGTATGACAGAACCCGTCTTCTGATTGGAGAAGAGGGAATCAGAAATCTGCAGAATGCACACGTTTGTGTGGCAGGTGTCGGAGGAGTCGGCTCTTTTGTGGTAGAGGCGCTGGTTCGTGCCGGAGTCGGGACGGTGACCATTATTGATAACGATACAGTGGATTTAACCAACCTGAATCGTCAGATTCATGCAACGCGTGATACGATCGGTCGTCCAAAGGTGGAAGTGATGGAGGAACGGATTCATTCCATTCAGCCGGAAACCGTGGTATATGCGAAACAGGAACTGATTTTAAAAGAAAATGCAGAGGAAATTTTAGGAGAAGCTTCCTATGATTATATTGTGGACGCAGTGGACAGTGTTACGGCAAAACTGGCACTGGTACTGTATGCAAAAAAAAGGAATATTCCGGTGATCAGCAGTATGGGAACAGCCAATAAGCTGGATGCGACAAAATTTGAAGTGACAGATATCAGTAAAACCCATACCTGCCCTCTGGCGCGTGTTATGCGTAAGGAACTGAGAGATCGGGGAATTGAAAAAGGAGTGGAGGTGCTGTACTCCTCCGCAAAACCGGTACCGGTTCAGACGGAAGGTGAAACACAGGGCAGACGAACCGCACCGGGAAGTATATCCTATGTGCCGTCTGTGGCAGGACTGCTGTTGGCAGGTCATGTAATAGAGAATCTGCTTATAGTTACAGATAGCGTAGAATAAAGATTGACTTTTCACTCCTTATTTTGTAAACTATAGACATATTGTTGTATGACGAGATTCATATAAAAACGGGAGGTTTTTTTATTATGGCAAGTGAAAACATTGTAATGTTAACCAATGAAAACTTCACAAATGAAGTCCTGGAATCCGATAAACCGGTACTGGTAGACTTCTGGGCAGCTTGGTGTGGTCCTTGCAAAATGGTAGGCCCAATCGTTGAAGAAATCGCAGATGACTATGCTGGTAAAGCTAAAGTTTGCAAATTAAATGTAGATGACTGTGGTGCAATTGCTCAGTCCTTTGGTGTAATGAGTATTCCTACTCTGATTGCATTCAAAGACGGCCGTGAAGTAAACAGAATTGTTGGTTTCCGTCCTAAAGCTGAAATTGCAAAATTATTAGAAATCTAATTTTAATCAAAAAACAGGAAACGGACCTTCATGGTCCGTTTTTGTTTTTAAAGAAGAAGTGTATTTTTCACCGGAAGTGGAAGTAAAAAAGTGAGCCCGATGAAATGACCGGTCCGGAGGGACCTGCCTTTTGATCGGGTTGAAAAAACGCAGATTGGGAAGGGAGAGAATTATTTCATGGAAAAGACAGAGATTCAGAGCATTTTAAATGAAGCCCTTGAGCAGGGGGCGGATTTTGCGGAAATCTTTATGGAACAGAAAGCGAGTACATCAATCCACTGTGAAGACGGAAAGATTGAAAAAATCAACACAGGAAGCGATTTGGGAATGGGAATCCGTGTTATAAACGGGGACAGCACTTCCTATGTGCATTCCAACGATGTCAGTGTGGAAAACGGATTGAAAATGGCAAGACTGGCAGGACAGGTTGCGATGGAAGGAACCCGTAAGTACAGCGTGCAGGAATTCGGTGTGCCGAAGGAAGCGGTAGACATTCAGGTGGAAGAACGTCCGGACGGTGTTGAGTTTGATCGGAAGATTGAACTTTTGAGACAGGCGGATCAGGCGGCAAGGGAAACCAGTGAATATATTCGTCAGGTATCTGTGGGATACAGCGATGTGGTTCAGAATGTCCTGATTGCCAACTCGGAAGGCACTTATGTGGAGGATGAACGGATTCGTACCCGTCTTGCCTGCAACAGTATTGCGGAAAAAGACGGACAGATTCAGACCGGCTTTGCATCTGCAGGCGGAACCTGCGGATTTGAACTGTTTCTGGAAAAATCCGCAAAAGAGCTGGGAAAAGAATCGGCAGAACGTGCGATTACGCTTTTAGGCGCAGAACCTTGCCCGAGCGGGAAGATGACAGTTGTGTTAAGCAGTGAGGCGGGCGGTACCATGGTGCATGAAGCCTGCGGGCACGGTCTGGAAAGTGATCTGGTGAACAAGGGACTGTCCGCTTATGCGGGAAAACTGGGACAAAAGGTTGCCAGTGAAAAAGTTACGGTTATTGATGATGCAACCGTCGACGGAAAATACGGAAGTTTCCGCTATGATGATGAAGGGAATCCGGCACAGAGAACGGTGCTGATTGAAAACGGCATTCTGAAGCGTTATATGACAGATTCTCAGACAGCAAAGAAAACAGGCGCTGAGTACACCGGAAACGGACGAAGAGAATCCTATAAACATAAGCCGATGACCCGGATGAGTAATACGTTCATTGCACCGGGTACGGATAAAGTGGAAGATATTATTAAATCCACGGAGTACGGATTATATGTAAAACGTATGGGTGGCGGACAGGTAGATACCTTAACCGGCGATTATGTTTTTGACGTTTCCGAAGGATATCTGATTGAAAACGGAAAAATTACAAAAGCGGTCAGAGGTGCCACACTTGCTGGAAACGGTCCGGAAAGTCTCAGAAATGTGGAAATGATCGGGGACGATTTGGGCTTTGCAATCGGAACCTGTGGGAAAAACGGCCAGGGCGCTCCGGTCAGTGATGCGCAGCCGACCTTGAAAATCCATGGACTGACAGTAGGCGGAACCCAAAAATAGCAGTCTGCTGCAGACAGCGGATACAGGAAGGGAGAGAAGATTTTTGGAAAAAGAATTTTCAGAGTTTGCCAAGAGCGGACTGGAAAAAGCAAAAAAAATGGGTGCAGACCATGCGGAAATATTTGTAGTAAAAAGCCGTTCCCTGGAAGTGGAAGTCAAGGACGGTAAAATAGATGAAATGAAGCAGTCGGAAAGCAACGGCGTAGGACTTAGAGTGATTAAAAATAACAGATTGGGATTTTCCTTCTCTTCGGACTTCAGAGATACGGCTGTAGACAAGATGATTCATCAGGCAATCAAAAACAGCAGTTATAATGATGAAGATCCATATCTGGCATTGCCGGAAATCAGCCAATCCTATCCAAAGCTTTCCTTAACCGATCCAAAACAGGGTCAGTATACGATGAAGGAAAAACTGGATCTGGCTCTAGCCGTGACGGAGGAAGCAAAAAAAGCGGATTCCCGGGTGGCACGAATTGAACGCTCCGGTTATGAGGACGGCAGTGTCGAAGTGCAAATTGCCAATACAAACGGAATTCTTTTAAGAGAAGAGGGATCCTTTGCAGGGCTCTTCTGCCTGGCATTAGGTGCTCAGAACGGAGAGCAGCAGAGCGGTTACGGTATGGATTCTGCAATTTGTATCGGGGATCTCTCTCCGGTACGTGCAGGACAAATGGCAGGGAAAAAGGCGGTACAGCTTTTAGGTGCCACTTCCGTAAAAAGTGCGGTAATGGATCTGGTTTTGGAACCTATGATTGCATGCCAGATTATGGGGATTATCAGCGCTTGTTTTTCCGGAGAGGCCGTATTAAAGAAAAAATCATTCCTGGCCGGTAAACTGGAAAAAGCTGTGGCAAATCCTCTGGTTAATCTGATTGATGACGGAACACTTCCGGACAAATTGGGTTCTTCTTCTTTTGACGGAGAAGGCGTGGCAAGCCAGAGAACGGTTCTTTTGGAAAACGGTGTGCTGAAAAACTATCTCTACGATACAGTTAATGCGAAAAAAGCCGGAACCGTCTCTACCGGAAACGGTAATCGCGGTTCCTATAAGGGATCGGTACACATCGGTACCAGCAATTACTATATGGAAGGCGGAAAACAGACACCGGAGGCTTTGATCGGTTCCGTGGAATACGGATTGTATGTCACAGAAATTATGGGCGCTCATACTGCAAATCCGGTCAGCGGAGATTTTTCCTTTGGAGCAACCGGGATTTTGATTGAACACGGACAGTTTACCCGTCCGGTACGGGGAATTACCATTGCGGGTAATTTTGAAACCCTGCTAAAACAGATCAGTGCGGTGGCAAATGACCTGACGTTCTATGGAAGCAGCGGTGCACCTACCGTACGGATTGCCGATATTTCTGTCGGTGGCGAATAAGATGTAATTGTTGAGAAAACGGGGAAAATTTGTTAAGATAAAAGAGAAAAGAATTGTTTTGGGGGCGGTTGGAATTGAAAAAAATTCTGGTATTAAACGGTCCGAATTTAAATCTTTTGGGTACAAGAAAACCGGAGATTTACGGAACCACCACACTGGCAGATATTGAAGCACAGATGAGAGAACGGGCAAAAACACTGAATTGTGAAATTACCTTTAAACAGTCCAATCATGAAGGAGATCTGGTAGATGAGATCCAGAAGGCCAAAGGAACTTACGAGGCGATTCTTCTGAATGCGGCAGCATATACGCACACCAGCGTTGCCATCCGTGATGCAATAGAAGCAGTGGAACTGCCGTGTGTAGAAATTCATTTAAGTAATATTCATGCGAGAGAGGCTTTTCGTCACGATTCCCTGATTGCACCGGTATGTGTCGGTCAGATTTGCGGATTCGGTCCGATGAGTTATCTACTTGCATTGCAATATATTGCGGAAAGAGGGAAATAAACTATGGATATTCAAAATCGCGTAGCACGATTACGTGAAAAAATGAAAGAAATTGATCTGGATGCCTTTTTGGTAACCACAAAAGAAAACCGTCAGTATCTGACCGGTTTTACCGGGAGTTTCGGATGGGTTCTGGTAACCAAAAGAGAAGTGTATCTCATGACAGATTCCCGTTATGTGGAACAGGCTTCCAAAGAAACCAGCGGCTGCAAAATTGTTCAGCTGCAGCACTTCACTCCTCCGGTAACACTGCGCATGATCATGACAGATGTTGATGCGGTAACCTTAGGTGTGGAAAGTGACAGATTGACCTATGAAGAATTTGAACGTGTAGCAAATCAGGTTCGCAGAAAAGCGGTAACACCGATTGCAGGATTTGTAGACAGACTGCGCAGGGTAAAAGATGAAGAAGAAATTAAACTTCTGGCCCGTGCGGAAGAAATCGGTGATGAAGCCTTTAAACATGTTCTGGGTGTTATTAAACCGGGCATGACAGAACGTGAAATTGCAATTGAACTGGAATTTCAGATGAGAAAAGCCGGCGCAAGCGGATTAAGCTTTGATACGATTGTTGCCAGCGGAAAACGCTCTTCTATGCCACACGGTCTGGCAAGTGATAAAAAAGTAGAAGCAGGCGACTTTATCACAATGGATTTCGGTTGCGTATATCAAGGATATTGTTCCGATATGACGAGAACAATTGCTCTTGGAAGCGTTGACGAAAAGCAAGAAACAGTTTATAATCTAGTAAGAAAAGCACAGGAAGATGCAATTGCGGCAGTTCATGCAGGTGTAACCGGCAAAGAAATTCATGCAGTTGCGCAGAATGTGTTCCAGGAAGCGGGATATGGAGCCTATTTTGGACATGGTCTCGGACACAGTGTAGGGCTTGAAATTCATGAAGCACCGACCTTTGCACCGAGAACCGAAGATATCATACCGGAAAATACAGTGATTACTGTAGAACCGGGACTGTACCTGCCTAACTGGGGCGGCGTACGAATCGAAGATTTGATTGTCGTAAAAGAGGATGGATGCATTAACCTAACGCATTCACCGAAAGAATTAATTATTTTATAGGAGGTTGCTGTATGATTGATACAAGTGATTTTAAGACAGGTTTAACAATTGAAATAGATGGGGATCCATGTAAGATTGTTGACTTCCAGCACGTAAAACCAGGGAAAGGTGCTGCTTTCGTAAGAACAAAAATTAAAAACCTGAAAACAGGTGCATCTATTGAACGTACCTTCCGTCCGGGTGAAAAACTGCAGGATGCAATTATGGAACGTAGCCAGATGCAGTATCTGTACTTCGATGGTGAAGGTTATGTATTTATGGACAACACCACTTTTGAACAGGCTACTTTAACAGAAGCTCAGTTGGGCGGAAGTGAAAAATTCCTGAAAGAAAACATGGACTGTTTAATCACCAGCTACAAAGGTGAAGTTATGGAAGTTGAACTGCCTAACACAGTTGAACTGAAAGTTGTTGACACAGAACCAGGTATCAAAGGCAGTACTGCTTCCGGCGGTACAAAACCTGCTACCCTGGAAACAGGTGCAATTGTTAACGTTCCGTTCTTTGTTAACGTTGACGATGTTCTGAGAGTAGATACCAGAACAGGTCAGTACATCGAAAGAGCGTAAGCTACAAATATTTCTTTATTTCTGAAAGGAGTTTTTCACGTATGGATATCTATGGTAAAATGGCTTATCTGAGAGGCTTACTGGATGGTATGGAACTGTCCGATGAAAGAGAAAAGAAACTATTCTCAATGATTCTTGAAGTTTTAGACGAACTGGTAGAAGCAGTTGACGATCTGGACGAAGAACAGGAAGAACTGCAGGAATATGTTGAATCCATTGATGAAGATTTAGAAGACGTGGAAGAACTTCTGGACGGTATGGATGAAGACGATTCCGAATACTGTGATTATTATGACGGTGAAGACGGCATGACCTATGAAGATTATAACGATGATGATATTATCGAAACGGAATGCCCGGAATGCGGTGAAACCGTATGCTTCTATAATGACATGCTGGAAGAAGAAGACGCAGACACCGTTGAAATTCTTTGCCCAAATTGTGATTCCGTAGTTTACACCTTCGAAAGAAATCTGACCGAAGATGTGGAAGAGGAAGACGACGAAGAGGAAGAAGAAGAAGAAAAAGAAGATAAATAATCATGTTGCGGTGATCGTTTTGAGAACCAAAAAATGAAAGTTTCTGAGCCCATAAATTTTTTATGGGCTCTTTTTCTTTCAAAAGTGAAAAGAAAGGCGGTGAAGGTGTCGGCTCTGAGGAGAAAGACACGCTGTTATGAAAGTAAAGGAAATTGAAGAACTGCTGCTCCGTGCAGAAAGTGGCGAAATCGACCAATTGTTAAATCAGTTTCGTTCGGATGAACGGACATCGGTGCAGAATCTGATCAAAAAGACAGAACGCAGATTGGAAAAAGAGGAAAAAGAACGGATTCGCATGCAGGCTATGTGGGATTTTGAAAAAGAAGCAAAAGAAAACGGCTATCGAATGATTGCAGGAACCGATGAAGTGGGCAGAGGACCGTTAGCAGGGCCGGTAGTGGCAGCAGCGGTTATTTTGCCGGAAGATGCAAATCTACCGGGAATTAAAGATTCCAAGAAGCTGAGTGAAAAGCAGAGGGAAGAACTGAATCTCCTGATTAAAGAACAGGCTGTATGCTGGAGTATTGCAGAAGTAAGTCCGGAAATGATTGATGAAATAAATATTTTAGAGGCCAGTCGTCTTGCCATGAAACAGTCTGTAGAGCAGTTGAGTGAGAAGGCGGATTTTGTTCTTGTAGACGGGATACCGAATCCGAGAATAGAAAGACCTTCCAAGGCGATTGTAAAAGGTGATAACCGCAGTATATCCATTGCAGCGGCATCTATTATTGCAAAGGTATACCGAGATCATCTGATGGAGGATTATGACAGGGAATATCCGGGATACGGTTTTGCACAGAATAAAGGATACCCGACCGAAAGTCATATGGAAGCGGTACGCAAGCAGGGAGCCTGCCCGATTCACAGAATGACCTTCCGACCGTTAAATGAGATGGAGATCAGGTAAAAGTTCCACTCATCCGGGGAAAGTGATTTTCCGTCCGGTTTTGGAAATTGAAGAAAATTTAAAAAAAATGAAAAAAATGCTTGCAAAATGAAAAATTCTTTGGTATACTAACAAACGTGTTCTGAAGGGAAACCTTTAAACACTGGCCGGTGTAGCTCAATTGGCAGAGCAGCTGATTTGTAATCAGCAGGTCGCGGGTTCGAATCCCATCACCGGCTTATGGGGGTATAGCTCAGCTGGGAGAGCACCTGCCTTGCAAGCAGGGGGTCAACGGTTCGATTCCGTTTATCTCCACCATATGCGGAAGTGGCTCAGTGGTAGAGCATCGCCTTGCCAAGGCGAGGGTCGCGAGTTCGAATCTCGTCTTCCGCTCCATTTTAACAGTCTGCAGTGTGCAGGCTGTTTTTTTATTTTCCGGGTTTCGAATGATTTTCGGAAACAGGTTCTGTTTTGATGCGGTGCGTATATATTTATTGAGATCTGTGCGTTGATGTCGGTATAGAGGACTTACAAAGAGAACAATAAAAAAGGGCGGAGATTTCCTTTCGGGAAAGACTCCGCCCTTTTGCAAGCAGGCATAAAAAAAGCCGATCGGAAAACTACTGTTTTCGATCGACAAAGATTCAAACTGTTGAAAATAAAAAAGTCGGGGTGGAGGGATTCGAACCCCCGGCCCCATGGTCCCAAACCACGTACTCTACCAAACTGAGCCACACCCCGCTAATCAACGAGTTTTATTATACTTGGGATTCAATGATTTGTCAATATATTTTTATTGAATTTTTTTAAAAATAGAGATAAAATTAAATAGATTCATTATTTGGACGTATCTACAGGAAAAAAGATAGGAGAAAAAGGACTATGGCAGAGGAAAGACTACAAAAATATCTGGCACAGGCCGGCGTGGCAAGCAGAAGAGCCAGTGAAAAACTGATACTGGACGGACATGTCCGTGTAAACGGCAAAGTGATTCGGGAAATGGGAACAAAAGTGGTTCCGGGAAAGGATCAGGTTGAAGTTGACGGAAAACCGGTGGTACTGGAAGAAAAAACGGTGTATGTTTTACTGAATAAACCGACAGGATATGTGACGACGGTAAAAGATCCGCAGAACCGATTAACCGTAATGGATCTGATCAAAGACATTCCTTACCGTGTCTATCCGGTTGGAAGATTGGATTTTGAAACAGAGGGATTACTGTTACTAACCAATGACGGGGAACTTGCCTACCGTATGACACATCCGAAGTTTGAACTGAAAAAAACTTATGTTGCATGGGTGGAAGGTGCAGTAAAAGAAGAAAGTATCCGGATCCTTTGTGACGGTGTTGTATTGGAAGACGGTAAGACAGCTCCGGCGGAAGTGAAAATTCTTCGAAGAGAAAAGAAAAAAACACAGGTGGAAATTACGATTCATGAGGGAAAAAATCGTCAGGTTCGAAGAATGCTTCAGGCGGTGAATCATCCGGTTATAATGCTTCGTAGAATTTCTGCCGGGAATCTTAAACTGAAAGGACTCCAAACAGGAGAATACCGATACCTCACGCAGGATGAGGAGAGAGTACTGAAAAACAGACTGGGATTATCGCAGAACGTCGGACAGGCCGACAGTTGAATAATAAGGGGGATTGGCGAAGACAGAAGGGTTCTTCGCAAAGTGATGACAGGAAAAGAAAGTACAGAGGAAAAAGGAAACCATTTGATGTTGATTGCGGCCATTGTGCTGGCCGGTTTTTTAAGTTTATACAACTCGGTAGCGATGAATGTTGCCATTCCGACGTTTGTAAGAGTTTTTGATACCGACCTGGACATGGTGCAGTGGATTATGATCAGTTATACCCTGATGATGGGGGTGTTAAGTCCGACTGCAGGTTATTTTTCGGATAAGTTCAGTTGCCGGAATCTTTTTACGGCCAGTATGCTGGGCTTTGGCCTGGTGGCCCTGATTTCCGGTTTTTGTACCAACATTTACGTGATGATCGCAATTCGTTTCCTGCAGGGTGCACTGGCGGCATTTATTGTACCTTGCTCCATGATTATTATCTATCAGTTTACGCCGTTTCGGCAGAGATCGAAATTTTTAACGCTGCAAACGGTATCCATGTCTATGGGTCCTGCCGTGGGACCGGTTATTTCAGGTGTACTGCTGACACATGTAAGCTGGCAGTCGGTATTCTGGATTAATGTTCCGATTGCACTGTTTGCGGCTTTTGCAATTTTTAAGGCAGTTCCTTTTGAAAAATCGGATTCAAAAGAAAAACTGGATTATCTTGGCTTTATTTATGTTATTTTCGGTACGATGCTGTTCTTATTCAGTTTTAATCAGGCGAGCAGTTACGGGTTTGCATCTCCGGTCTTCTGGGGATTGCTGGCGGTTGGTTCTGTGCTGATTGCCTTGTTTGTAAGAAGATGTTTGAAAAGTGCGGATCCGATTCTGAATTTCCGTGTGTTGAACAATAAAGATTTCAGCATTTCACTGCTTGTAAACAGTTGTATCAGTATGGCGCTTTGCCTGGTGCCGTTTGTTTTGGCAATTTATTTTCAGGATATTAAAGGCTATTCCCCGTTCTTTTCCGGAGTCATTCTGTTAATTCCGGCTGTTTTTTCAATCAGCGGGGGACCGATTGCCCAGTATCTGTACAGTCGTATAGACAGTAAAAAGATTATTCTGGCTGCCATGTTCTTTTTATCGTTCGGCAGTATTATGCTTTCCGGAACAACACTGGAAAGTACGTTGTTTTTTGTGATTTTCTGGCTCTGCTTCCGATACCTCGGAATCGGACTCAGCAGTATGCCGATTACAGACTATGGGATGAGTTCTGTTTCAAGAGAACTTTCCGGACACGGTTCTTCCCTGATCAACTGGTTTAAAATGATGTCAACCAGTTTATCCTTAAGTATTTTTACAATGGTTTTGAGTATGAGAACCGCAATCTATGCGAAGAGCATGGATCTTTTAGAGGCGCAGATGCAGGCGATTGACGACGTATTTCTATATTCCGCGTTTATTTTAATGTTCTGTTTGGGAACCAGTTTTCTGTTAAAAAGCAATAAAAATCTGGAAAAACGCGGATAGTAAAAAAGGACATTCTTTGCGGAGAATGTCCTTTTTTACTTCAGGGAGAATTATTTTTTCAATTTGTGTAGGAAAGAAGACAGAGAACGAGAAAATATAGAGGATATTAAGAAATCATATGGAGAAAAGAGTTGTTTTATAGTATAATAAATTAATTGATTATGTTTCAGTTTTAAAGGGGGAAGAGCTCTTTGACGCAGTTCGAAGACAAAATTACTTTAGAAGATATCGGACAGGCACAACAGATCGGAGGTCTGTTTGATGAAAATATCAGACTCATTGAAAAGAGAACCGGTGCACAGATTATTGCAAGGGGACAGGAAATTCTTTTGAGAGGAAAGAGAAGTCAGGTTCAGGCTGCAAGGGTAGCGCTAGATTATCTGATTCAGTTATCCGGAAAGAGAGAACTTTCACCGAGTGATCTGCAGTATGCACTGACTCTCAGTGACGAGGCAGATAATGAACGGATTGCGGGATGCCTTGGAGAAGTCATTTATACCACTTATCGCGGAAAACAGATTCGGGCGAAGACCATGGGTCAGTATCGGTATATCAAGTCCATTCAGCAGAAAACGATTACCTTTGGCGTGGGGCCTGCGGGAACGGGTAAAACCTATCTGGCAGTTATGATGGCGGTCAAGGCATTAAAAATGAAACAGGTTGAAAAGATCGTATTAACAAGACCGGCTGTAGAGGCAGGAGAAAAACTCGGCTTTCTTCCGGGGGATCTGCAGGATAAGGTAGATCCGTATCTGCGTCCGCTTTATGATGGATTATATGATGCGCTTGGAATGGAAGCGGCACAAAAACATATGGAACGGGGCACGATTGAAATTGCACCGCTTGCTTATATGCGTGGACGTACACTGGAAGACGCCTTTATTATTTTAGATGAAGCGCAGAACACCACTCCGGAGCAGATGAAGATGTTTTTGACCCGAATCGGATTTGGGTCAAAAGCAGTTGTAACCGGGGATGTCACACAGATTGACCTTCCACGGCACAATCAGTCCGGCTTATTAAGTGCAGAAGATATTCTGGCAGATATTGAAGAAATCAGCTTTCACCATCTGGGTGCACAGGACGTAGTTCGTCATCCTGTTGTTGCGCGGATTATTGAAGCCTATGATAAGGCACAGGGGTAATGAAAGGTTTGATCGTCTATGAATGTTTTAAAAAAGCTGTATCAAACAATTATGGACAAATTTTTTCAGGAGAGAAAAAACAGAATGGCCCTTTGGACCGCTTTGTTTTTCTTGATTTTTCTGGTAATACTTTCTGCTCACTTTGTTCCGGCAAGAACTATCTGGGAAGTCGGGGAAGTGGCCAGTCAGGACGTGCAGTCGGATCGTTATCTGACTTTTGTGGATGAGGCGGCGACGCTTGAGAAACAACAGGAAGCACTGGAAAATTTTCAGGATGTCTATAAAATTGATCTGGAAAAATTTAATAATCTGACGATTGCCGGAATTTCCGATTCTTTTGCAAAACTGGAAGAGATATCAGCCATGCAAAAACAGGATCCGAATTTTACGGTGAAAAATCAGATGGCGCATCTGAATGATACATTTCCGTTTGTTCTCTCGGAGGAAAACTGGGAAACACTGGTGAAGCTTTCGGATAAAGAAATTAAAGGTCTGTATGAAGCAGGAATCGACTATGCTATCGATATTATGAGTACCGGTGTGGCACAGGAAAAATTGACCGATTCCAAAGAAAAAGTGATACAGTCCATTAAAAAGGATACCAGCATTGAAGGAGCTCAGGAAGCATTCATGCTGGAGGTTATTAAGAATGCAACCTTCTATCCGACCTATGTGCTGGATGAAGAGGCTACATCGGAAAAGAAAACACAGGTCCTGGCTACGGTTGAACCGGAAAAGGTAGTTGTACAGAAAGGGGAACTGGTTGTTCAGAAAGGAGAAATTCTTTCGGAACGGCAAAGTAATATTCTCCAGCAGCTGGGTTACAGCCAGTCGGCATCTCCTTGGCTGGTTATTATCGGTGCGGGAATTCTGATTGCCATGCTGATGTTTTTGGTGAGAATGTTTATGATTCGTTTTACACCGAAAGTGTATCAGGACGAAAAGCAGGTTGTACTTTTAATGCTTTTGACAGCGTCTACGCTGTTTTTATATGATTTTTTCCTTGCGCTTTCGCTCAGTTCGGTTGTGGAACGGGCGGAACAGGTTGGTTATTTCCTTCCTGTGGCAATGGGAACGATGCTGATTACCATTCTTCTGGATATTCGTCTGGGTGTGGTAATTGATTTGGTTTTAACAATTTTTGTAGGATTATATACAGAAAATGCGGCGTTTACCGTGGTGGCACTGATCAGCGGCCTTGTCGGCAGTATCGGGGTCAGCAATTTGGGACAGCGTTCTGATATTTCACGGGCGGCGTTTAACATTTCTGTTGCCAATGCGGTAGCAATTACGGGACTGGGAATGGTAAGAAACGACCCGGTGGATGTAATTTGCTTTGGCGTATTGTTCGGGATTGCAAACGGACTGGTATCTTCTATTTTTACAATGGGGGTTTTACCGTATCTGGAAAATCTTTTTGGGATTACAACCTCTATCAGATTACTGGAACTGGCCAATCCGGCGCAACCTTTACTGAAAAAGCTTTTGACAGAGGCTCCGGGAACCTATCATCACTGTATTATGGTCGGTAATCTCGGAGAAGCGGCGGCGGAAGCAATCGGTGCAAACGGACTGGTGGTTCGTGTAGGAGCGTATTATCATGATATCGGTAAATTAAAAAGACCGTATTTTTTTGCGGAAAATCAGTTTTCAGGGGCTAATCCGCATGATAATATCACACCGCAGCTGAGTACGCTGATTATCACAAGTCATGTAAAAGACGGAATAGAAATGGCGAAACAGGCAAAACTGCCGCCGATTATTGTGGAAATGATTGCACAGCATCACGGTGACAGTCTGGTATCGTTTTTCTATTACAAGGCAAAACAGATGGATGAGAAGACAAAAGAAAGTGAATTTCGGTATGAACAGTCCAAACCGCAGACCAAAGAAGCGGCTATTTTGATGATGGCGGATACTGTAGAGGCGGCAGTTCGGTCCAAACGAGATGCGACACCCGGACAGATTGAAGGATTTATCCGAACCTTAATCAAAGGAAAACTGAATGACGGACAGTTTGACGAATGTGAATTAACATTCCGTGATCTGGATAAGGTGGCAACAGCATTTACGCGGGTTGTAAATGGTATTTATCATAAAAGAATTGAATATCCTCCTCAGGCTATGCTGATGGCTTCGATCAAGGAACAGCAGCAGAAGGAACTTGAGGAATTGGAGGAAGGAAACGAGTTAGAATGACAGTAATAATTACAAATGAACAGGACAAACTGGACATTCCTGAAGATTGGGAAGAAAAAATGGAACATGTTGTAGCGGTATGTCTGAAAGAAGAAGAAATTCCGGAAAAAGCACAGGTGGATCTTCTTTTTGTAGATAATGACCAGATTCATGAAATGAATTTGGAATATCGCAATAAAGATACTGCGACGGATGTTCTCTCTTTCCCGATGTATGAAGCGGATGAAGAGATTGATGATGAGGAGGAAATACTATTCGGTGATATTGTGATTTCTCTGGAACGTGCGGAAGAACAGAGACAGGAATACGGACATTCTCTGGAAAGAGAAGTGATGTATTTATTGGTTCACGGATTACTTCATTTGGCAGGATATGACCATATGGAGGAAGAAGATAAGAGACAGATGCGTAAGCGGGAAGAAGAACTGCTTGCGGTGATCGGTGCAAGCCGATAATAAAAAGTAAGATATTAAACATTTATTTGGAGGTTGGTTTTTTTTGGATACGGACAGTACAATACAATTTTTCGTTTTAGCAATTTTGATTCTGCTATCTGCAATTTTTTCATCGGCAGAAACAGCTTTTGTATCTTCGAATCGCATTCGGTTAAGAAATCTGCAGGAAGACGGAGATAAAAAAGCAAATCTGGTTTTGGCAATGCTGGATAATCAGAGTAAACTGATTTCGACATTGCTTGTTGGGAATAATATTGTAAACATTGGATCATCTGCACTTGCAACAAAGATGGCGACAGACGCCTTCGGAGATGCAGGGGTAGGGATTGCAACCGGGGTTATGACCTTGCTTGTACTGGTTTTCGGTGAAGTTATGCCGAAAAACCTTGCAGCGGCACATGCTGAAATATGGGCAATGATTATTGCACCGTTTATCAAACTGGTAAGCATTGTATTGACACCTATTGTTTATATCATGACAAAACTTTCTGACTTTGTTGTGAAAATGTCTAAGAAAGATGACGAAGAAGATCCGACAATCACAGAAGATGAATTTAAAATCCTGGTGAATGTGGGTCAGGAGGAAGGGGTTTTTGACGAGTCCGAATCAGAAATGATTAACAGTATTTTTGATTTCGATGATACCGTGGTAAAAACCATTATGGTTCCTCGTATCGATATGATTGCTGTAGATGTGGAAGACAGTGTGAAAGAGGCCTTGAAAGTGATTGTTGAAGGCGGACACTCCAGAATTCCGGCTTATGAGGATGATATTGATAATATCGTAGGGATTCTTTACGCGAAAGATATTTTTACACACTATGACGAAGACTTTGATGAATTAAAAATTAAAGATATTATTCGCCCGGCATACTATATTCCGGAAACGAAAAAAGTCAGTGATTTGTTAAATGAACTGCGACTGAAGAAAATTCATATGGCAATTATTCTGGATGAATACGGTGGAACCAACGGTCTGGTTACAATTGAAGACTTGATCGAAGAAATCATCGGGGATATTCAGGATGAATTTGATACCGAAGAAGATATGATTGTAATGTATAGTGACAATCAGATGGTAGCAGATGCACGTACTCCGATTGGGGATGTGGAAGAAGCTTTTGACATGGAACTGGACGAAGAAATTCTGGAAGACAGCGAAGCGGATACCATCGGCGGACTCGCATTTGAACACCTGGGAGGCCTTCCGGCACCTGGTGATGAAGTGACGGTAGATCGGTTCTTAATTCGAATTATTGAAGTCAGCGGTCGACGCATTTCGAAAGTGGAAATTATGTTATTGCCTCCGGAAGAAGATGATGACGACGATGACTATAGAGATGATGAAGAATAAGACAGAAATGATTCCGGAGGAATTTCAATCTTTGGTAGAGGCTGCCTGGAAAACGAGGGAGAATGCATATGCACCCTATTCACACTTCAAAGTGGGAGCGGCAGTTGAGACACCGGACGGAGAGATCTATACGGGATGTAATATAGAAAATGTCAGTTATGGTTTGACAAATTGTGCGGAACGAACCGCCATTTTTCAGGCCGTTGCACATGGAAAAACCTGTTTTACCAGACTGGCTGTTTGTGCAGATACACCGGAACCGGTGATTCCGTGCGGAGCCTGTCTGCAGGTGATACGGGAATTTGGGGCACAGAGTAAGATTCTTCTGGTGACAAAAGACGGCAGATGGAAACAGCTTACTCTGCAGGAACTTCTTCCGTACAGCTTTCAGGATTTTCCACAAGAGGAAGAGTAAAGAGAAGAGGCAAAGGTATGAAAACAGGATTTGTAGCATTGATTGGGCGACCAAATGCGGGAAAATCGACATTATTAAATCAGATTTTAGATCGTAAAATTGCGATCGTATCTGATAAAGCGCAGACAACCAGACACAAAATTACAGGGGTTTTGACCAATGAAACCGGACAGATTGTATTTTTGGATACACCGGGGATTCACAAGCCGAAACACAAGCTGGGTGAACGTATGGTGGAAATCGCACAGAGCTCTCTTTATGATGCAGACGTTATTTATTATCTGGTTGACGGTCTTCGCGATTTCGGACCGGGAGAACAGTATATTTTGGATCAGCTACACAAGACAGATGTTCCTGTTATTTTGATTCTGAATAAGATTGACCGTATGGAAAAGAAAGACGTACTGAAACTGATCAGTGAATGGCAATCCAGATTGGATTTTGCCGAAATATTCCCGCTTTCTGCAAAGAAAGGGGACAATGTGGAACAGTTAGTCGAAACCACATTCAGCTATCTGGAAGAAGGACCGCAGTTTTATCCTGCAGAATCCGTTACAGACCAGCCGGAAGAAGTGGTAATTGCCGAATTAATTCGTGAACAGATTTTAGATGCGACCCATGATGAAGTGCCGCACAGTATTGCGGTTATTGTGGAACAGATGAAACTGCGTGAAGACGGTAAAATTTATGTAGGTGCAACAATCTATGTGGAACGCGACAGCCAGAAAGGGATTATTATTGGCCGGGGCGGCATGATGTTGCGCAAAATCGGCAGTCGTGCAAGAAGAGAAATTGAATATCTTTTAGGCGAAAAAGTTTATCTGGACTTATGGGTTAAGGTAAACGAAGACTGGCGAAATAAAGAAAGTGCGATTAAGACTTTATATCTGGAAGAAGATCCGGATGAATTTTAAAAAACGAAAAGACGTCAATATGGCGTCTTTTTTTTTCGAAAAATTAATTGCTGATAAATATACGGAATGTTATAATGGGAAGATAAACATTTAAAGAATGGTGAAAGGGAGTTGAAAAAAGTTTGACTTCAGAAAAGAAAAAGAGGGGCCGTAAACTGGCAATTATGGATAATTTATGGATTCTGGCCGGATCCTTCGTAATTTTAAGATTGTTTGTACATTACGGAGACAGCATTATCGGAAGACTGGCGGTTCTGTTTCATTGTGGTGACAGTGATGTTTTTCAGTTGCTGTTGATTCAGATTTTACAATCGGTCTGCATGTTGGGACTGGTTTTTTTCTTTTTATTTGGAATTCGAAAAAAAAGTCTGAAGACGATCGGACTGGTACCGTTTCGGGATAAATCCTGGATTTTTCGATCTGCTTTATGGGGAGCCGGAATCTGTGTGCTGATGATGGTTGTTGTACAGATGATGGTTGTTTTATTCCCGCAGTTTGCAAAGCCACAGGACGTTTCTACCATCATCAGTCAGTCAAATTCTGCATTGGAGTGGACAGCAGCTTTTCTTTCGGCGGGAATTCTGGCGCCGGTTACGGAAGAGATTGTATTTCGAGGATATCTCTTTCACAGTCTGAAAGGTTATTACTCACAGAAAGTAAGTATCATTCTTACAGCGCTGGTATTTGGATTGATGCATATGGATTTGTTTCGCTTGTTTCCGTTTTTCGTCAGTGGAATGTTTTTAAACCTCTGTGCAGTGCGTTCCGGAACGATTAAGGGATCTATGGTGATGCACGGTGTCTGGAATACATTGATGTTAGTGTTTACTTTTTTTGCTTTATCATAAAAAGATAGAAATTAAGAGAATGGAAGTGTATATCATTGAAAACAGGAGATTCCGTTCAGTTGAAAATTACAGGGATTTCCCATCAGGGCTATGGAATCGGACGGTCAGATAATATTGTTGTATTTGTTCCGGGTGCCATGCTGGGTGAAGTTGTAGAGGCTGAAATTGTGGAATATAAAAAAAGAATGGCAACGGCAGAATTAACTGAAATACTGGAAGTTTCTCCGGATCGGATAGAACCGGTATGTGCGCAGAGTGACCGATGCGGAGGATGTGAATTACAGCATTGCAGTTACCGTTATCAGTTGGAAGCAAAGCGTAAAATTGTAGAAGATGCACTGCTTCGAATCGGACGGGTAGATACGGAAGTTCAGCCGGTTATCGGAATGGAGGAACCGTTCCATTATCGTAATAAAGGAATCTTTCATACCGATTATAGTGACGGAAAGGTTCGTCTGGGCTTTTTTGAACCAAGCAGTCACGCGTTTGTCTGGGCAGGGGAATGTCATTTATTCAGCAAACAGGTAAACGAACTGGTGAAGTATCTGGAGGTTTTGATTCAGGAAAGCGGTCGCGCATATTATATCAATAAGGTTATGATCCGGGAAAGCCGTTACAACGGAGAAATGATGGTTGTACTGGTTACAGAAGACGCCGCATGGCGATTACCGGAACTGGCCGAAAAACTGATTCAGTATCCGCAGGTTGTATCGGTTTACCATAATATTAATACCAATATAAAGGTTATGCTGGGAAGACATTTTATGCGTTTAGAAGGAAAAGACACGATAGAGGATACGATCGGTCAGTTTCACTTTCAGATTTCGCCACAGTCTTTTTTCCAGATCAATAATGTTCAGGCAGCGACCTTATATGGAAAGGTACTGGAGTTTGCGGATTTAGACGGGACGGAACAGGTGGCGGATATCTACTGTGGAATCGGAACCATTTCGATGTTTTTGGCACAGCATGCGAAGGAAGTTCTGGCGATTGAATCAATTCCGCAGGCTGTTCGGGATGCCAAAGAAAATGCGGAAAGAAACCATGTCGAAAACTGCACCTTTGTAGCGACAAAAGCGGAAGACTGGCTTCCGAAATGGGCAAAGCGTGGAAATGTTTTGGATACAGCCGTGATAGATCCGCCGAGAAAAGGGTGTGATCCGGCGGTTCTAGATGCTCTGATTACGAGTGGAGCAAAAAAGATCATTTATGTATCCTGTAACCCTTCCACACTGGCCAGAGATGTAAAATATCTGGCTCAGTACGGTTACCAGGTGGATCGGGTTCAGCCGGTTGATATGTTCTGTCAGACCTGGCATGTTGAAACGGTTGTAGCTTTACAAAAAGTTTAGGAATAGTTCTACGGTAGGTTTACCCGTAAAAAGAGACTGTATTCTCTACAAAGAGAGTACGGTCTTTTTGCGGTTTACGGTTGTTTCTTGTTTGGATTCGTTGTATTATGGTTAAATATACTAGATATTATCATGGCAGATTTTTATGCAGGCAGTTATTTTGAAATGGAACCGAAATATTTGCTTTTGGAGAAAGGAAAAAGAAATGTCAAAATATACACAAAAAGCAATTATGAAAACTTTTTTGGAAATGCTGGAATACAAATCCTTAGATAAGATTACAATCAAAGATATTATTGAAAAAGAAGAAATCAATCGGAACACCTTTTATTATTATTTTGATGATATTTATGACCTGATCGATAAAATATTTGAGGCGGAACTGAATGATGTGCTAAAAATGACGAAGGAAGACAGTTCCTTTTATGACGCATACGTACGTAATGCTGCCATTATTTTTGATCATAAGCAGGCAATCAGTCATATCTATCATTCGAAAAGCAGTGAAATTGTCAGACAGTATATTGAAAAGGTCACAACTGTTTTTGTTGAACGATTTGTCAGAAAAGAGGCAGAGGGAAGACATCTTTCTGAGGAGGGGGTTGAATTCATCACGTTCTTCTACAGTTCTGCAATTGTTGCGAGTACGCTACGATGGGTGGAGGAAGGGATGCCTTCCTATCGGGAAAACTTTTTAAAAACGGTATCCTCTTCGTTTGAATCAACTATTCAAAATATGATACAGAATTATATCGGCAGTGAAAATAAAATATAGACAAAAGGTGAGTCGTGTCTGAAAAACAGATACGGCTCTTTTTTTAACCGTATCAAATGGATATCGGTTGGAATAAGATGAAAGACAGAAAGAAGGTGACGAAGGATGATGCAGTTGGACAATATCAAAAAAGCATATAGCTTTCTGGCGGTCTGTCTTGTTCTTTTAGGAGTTATCATTATGGTCTACCCGAAAGTAGCGATGGCGGTGATCTACAAGACGAGCGGAGTTGTAATGATCTTATTGGGAATTGTGAAACTGATGGGATATTTTTCAAAGGATCCGTTTCAGCTGGCATTCCAGTATGACTTCGCAATGGGAATTGTTTTTGCCCTGATTGGCTGCTTTTTACTGTTTTGGACAGACGGTATGATAAAAGTGGTTACAATTTGCATTGGACTTATGATTCTGGTAGATGCACTTCTTCGGATTCAGACAACGATGGATGCAAAAAAGTTCGGAATTTCAAATTGGAAACTGTTACTGATCGTTTCTTTTCTTGTGGCCGGAATCGGTGTTTTAATTTTATTTATGCCTTTTGAAACAGCAGAGGTGATGAGTCGGATCATCGGATTAACATTCTGTATTGATGGTATTTTAAATCTGGTAATTGTACAAAGTACAGTGGAAACAATAAGGAGGTCAAAACGATGGGGAGTATAGTACATGGAACGGAACGAGCCGTTTTGGGCGCAGCTTTTGATGTTGTGCTGAATAAGGTAAATCGCAATGATCGGGAAGAAGAACTGGTCAAACTGGTTAATTTAATGGAAAACTATACAAAGAATTATTTTGAGGAAAAAGATTATGATCGAATGAGAGCGTTAATTTCGGATCGAAACGGAAATATAAACCATTATATTAATCGGGTACTGGATGAAGTGGATCCGAAGGTGTTAAAAAAAGTAGCGCTTAATTTTGGACTGGAAGCAATGTTGAACGGAACCAGAACCATTCGAAAAATGCGTGAGGTACATCAGTGTAATATTCCGTGGCTGATCTTAATTGATCCGACGACGGCGTGTAATCTGAAATGTACCGGCTGCTGGGCTGCGGAATACGGGAATCAATTAAGTCTGACTTTTGAAGAGATGGATCATTTGGTGGAACAGGGAAAAGAACTGGGTGTATATTTTTATATGTTTACAGGCGGGGAACCTCTGATGCGCAAGAAGGATCTGATCCGATTATGCGAAAAACACAATGATTGCGCATTTCTTTCATTTACAAACGGGACGCTGGTTGATGAGGATTTCTGCAAAGAAATGAAACGTGTCGGAAATTTTGCTTTGGCAATCAGTTTGGAAGGATATGAGGAGGTAAATGATTCCAGACGCGGAAAAGGGGTTTATAAAAAAGTCATGAAAGCAATGGATTTACTGAAATCTTACGGACTGGTTTTCGGTACCTCTATTTGCTATACATCAAAAAACTGTGAAACAGTCACCAGTGAGGAATTTGTAAAATTTATGGTGGAAAAAGGATGTAAGTATGCGATGTATTTTCACTATATGCCCGTGGGAAATGATGCATCGATAGAATTACTTCCGACTCCGGAACAACGAATGTATGTCAAAGAGCGGGTACGCAAAATTCGGAGACTGGAAGACGGAGAAGGACTTTTCACGATGGATTTCCAAAATGACGGTGAATTTGTGGGGGGCTGTATTGCCGGTGGACGTAATTATTTTCACATCAATGCCAACGGAGATGCAGAACCGTGTGTATTCATTCATTATTCAGGGGCAAATATCAAGACCCATTCGTTGCTGGAAATTTTGCATCAGCCGTTATTTATGGCATATCGTGATCACCAGCCGTTTAATCAGAATCATTTAAGGCCTTGTCCGATGTTGGAAAATCCGGAAATTCTGCCGCAGCTGGTAAGAGATTCGAAAGCAAAATCAACAGATTTGCAATCGCCGGAAACAGCGGATCATCTGTGTGAAAAGTGTAAGGCCTATGCATCCGCATGGGAGCCGTACGCAGTAAAATGCTGGAATGAAGCAGAAAGCCACCATCAGTCCCGGTATCAAAATTATAAAAGGGAATTTGTTCAAAAAAACGGAAGTCAATGATAGGAGCCTTTGAAATAAAAGTGGTGACAGGTATGTACGAAGTACAAAAAAAAGACAAACCGAATAAAAAAAGTGGTGTCAGTAGGCTAAAACTGTTTCCGCTGTTTGCAATTGCAGCGGTCATGATTCTGACGGGATTTGTTTTGCAAAAATCGGGAGGAACGGTAAGTCTCCATACGATATTGCAATATACGCCGCATAATGCGGTGATGGCAGCGCTGTTTATTTGTCTGTTTTTCGCTCTGAAAAGCTGTACGGTAGTCATTCCTTTGTCGATACTTTATATCGCGAGTGGATTGCTGTTTTCCCCTCTGATCGCGATTTTCGTAAGTACGGTCGGATTGATTCTGAGTCTTTCGCTTCCTTATGCGGTCGGGTATCATTGCGGGGATGAATTGATTCGTGCTTTAAAAGAAAAGTACTCCATTGCGGAAAAAATAGACCGGTATCAGAAAGAAAACAGTTTTTTTACCTGTTTTTTTACCAGAATTATCGGTTGCCTTCCGGGGGATCTGCTTAGTTTATATTTCGGAGCCTGTCGGGTTTCCTATCGGACCTATCTGCTTGCCGCGCTGGCAGGATCGTATCTCAGTCTGATTACGACAACTTTAATCGGAAATGAAATTCGAAATCCTTTTTCTCTGGCATTTCTTTTTATTTTAGTTTGCAGAATCATGATTTCCGCGGGTGCAATTTTCTTAAAATATAAAATGACAAAAGGAGCGACGGAATGTGTTGATACAGAAGGAGTCTGTACGGATATCGGGCAGAGACAATAGAATTACGGAAAATAAAAACCTCCCTGTAAGAGATAGGGAGGTTTTATTGTGCAGTTTTTTAAACAATCTGACTGATCCGGATGAATTTATTGATTAGGAATTTAAACTGATTTTTTCACTGACACCGTCAACGGTAATGAGCAGACTGATGGTTTCCGGCTGTTCATATTTATCGATTAAGATATCCTGAAAAACGGATTGTTCCAGAAAGATGTTTTTTTGAATCGGATTTGTGAAACTGTTTTCCGTCGGTCCGAAACCGGTTGAAATTTTAATATCAATGTTACTGTTTGGATGTTCCGATAAAAACTGATCGGAAACCGTGATTTTCGGCTGATAAGACAGATAGGAATCATAAAGAATCTGTCCGTTGTCTTCGACTTCGGTCTGATAATACATGACCTGCATGCTGACATCAAAGTTTTGACTGCTTCCGGTTAACGTTTTTTTCGTTGCCTGATTCAACCCGGATAAAAAGATGTCTTTGATGTGTTCAGATGTTTTTTTGACGTCCTGCTGTTCCTTCTCTGTTAATTCTGTTTTGGAAATAACCTCGAAATGTGCCAGAATATTTCCTGCACGAAGATCTGTCGGATATAAGTCACCGGATGTGTTCTGTTCCAATCCGAACATACTGAGACCCTGCTGAAACGCTTCGGTATCCCATCCGGTGGTTTCCTTTTCTTCTGCGAAATCACCGTGTTCCGTACCAAAATCAGACATCATTAAAAGAATATTTTTGTTGATGACGTAATACTCGATGGTATACGCATCGATCTGATAAGCGCCTTGTTTTTTTACAGAAAGCTCGTCTTCTTTCATACAGTTTATAATATCATCTATTTTGAGTATTGTCTCCCGATCTTGTTCGGCCAGTGCCTGAGATTCGGTTTGTCCGGAACAACCGGTTAATAAGATAATAGAAAAAACAAATAACAATAAGACAGCCGTTTGATTTTTAACTCGATGCATTACTTTTTTCCCTCCGTTATCGGTAAACATTCTGCTTGTTTACTTTTTTACAGCTATTCTCTAGAACTCTATTATAATATATAATTTCTCTATTACCCATTACTTTTCCTATATACTTATAATCATATTTTTTTACAGGAGAGTCTATTACACAAAAAGAAAAAAGAGTCCGAGCATATCGGCTCGGACTCTAAACGATTCAGTTTTATTTATTAAGTTCTTCTTCTTCTACCAGGTCAACTTCACAATCGGTAAC
>SAMEA104404097__coassemble_125_pt1 | contig 83334 bp, 75 predicted proteins | sample SAMEA104404097__metabat2_high_PE_061 | metagenome-assembled genome bin SAMEA104404097 (sample SAMEA104404097) | Balaenoptera acutorostrata | reverse complement strand
TGCAAGCTACACTTGATATCAGAACCCCACGGGCTTGCCCGTGGGAGCAGTCAGAAATATACTTACTGACAGAGTCCTACAGGCTTTTTCTCTGGAGTATGTCAAACAATTCACAATCTTTCTTGCAAAAAAACAAATGATTATTTATATAGATCGGAATATATCAGTATGCTATCATATATATATTTCAAAATATTTTTTACCCCTATAGGTAAATGCTATATCCCCATATAAACAATTTGTTATTCCGTCAACTCTCTTTTTATTATACTATATGTATAAATAAAAGATGTTTATATAGTTTATTTGCATGATTGCGAATTCAAGTACAGCTATTGTTATGACTATTATTTATTACTTAACTATATACCATCTTGATATCTTGCCTATACTTATAAAAAGGAGTTGTTTACTATGGGTACTCAGACACCCGCAAGAAAAGACAGTCCGAAAGCCAAAAGAGACTTATACCCGATTCACGTTGCAATCGGTTTTGCTCTTATTGCATTATTTTGGACAATTCCACCAATTGAACCGATCACCCCGTTAGGTATGAAATGTGTCGGCGCATTCCTGGGTATGATCTATTTATGGTCAACCGTAGAAGCCTTATGGCCAAGTTTACTTGGTTTGTTCTTTATCGCCATTTCCGGTTACGGTGGCGAAGGTGCCGCAGGCTTTAACGAAGTATGGATGGTTGGCGTAGGTACCAACACCGTATTAATGGTTATGTTCTGCATGATCTTATTTGGAGCCGTTGATGAAGTTGGCGATACTCGTTATATTGCAAAATGGTTTTTGACAAGACCTATCTTTACCGGTCGTCCATATGTGTTTATTGCAGTATTTTACGCTTGCTGCTTTGTATTATCAGCATTAGTATCTCCAATTACTTCCCTGCTGTTATTATGGCCGATTGCATTACGAGTTGTGGATACTCTGAATGTAACAAAAGAAGACCGCGTTTGGAAATACTTCTTCGTCGGAATGTTTTTGGTATCTACCCTTGGTCAGCCGTTCTTCCCGTTCATGGGTGCACAGCTGATTCCTACCAGTGCGTTTGCGCAGATGACCGCTACTATGGGCGATGCTATGGAAATTCCTATTCTGCAGTATATGGCAGTAAACCTGTTCATGACAACACTGCTCATGGCTGTTTATCTGCTCATTATGAAATTCATTTTACGTGTTGATGTTACAAAATTAAAAGCAGTTGACCCGGTTGAAGTAGAAAAAACAATGCCGCTTCCTAAAATGAATTTCCAGCAGAAAGCACTTCTTTGGATGTTACCGGCTTTCTTACTGATGATCTTACTTCCAAACTTCTTTATCGGAAATCCTGTTGCTGATTTCCTGAGAATGCTTGGGCCTATGGGTATCAGTGTTTTCTGGATTATCATTTTCCTGATTATTCGTTATAACAATAAACCTTTACTGGATTTCAGAGAAGTTTCCTATCACCAGTTTAACTGGGGAATCTTCTTCATGATTGCCGCTGCAGTATATGCTGCTAACACACTGTCCAACCCGGCTACAGGTGTTACAGACTTCTTAATCCAGGCTCTGAATCCAATTTTAGGCGGTCAGCCTGAAATGGTATTTATCGCAATCATGTTCACTGTAGCATTGATTATCACCAACTTTGCAAACAACGCTGCAATGGCCGTTGTATTAATGCCTGTTATTCTGACATTCTCCGAACAGATTGGCATTAGTCCAATTCCTGTAGCAATGGGCGTTATCCTGATGGTATTCGTTGCTATGTTGACACCTGCCGCATCTCCACATGCCGGCATGATGTTCGGGCGTAAAGATATTTACACCCCAAAAGATATTATTTCCATCGGTTTACCAATGTGTGCGATCACTTTACTCGGATACATTTTCATCGGTTATCCTTTAACAAAACTGTTACTCGGATTATAATATCACTTAACTTTGTTGCTCAATTTCTTTTCGTTCATACTCCGGATAATGATCCCACATCATTTCCGGAGTATGTTTTTTTCTCCGAACCTTGAATCTACCATTGGAGCCTTTTTTCTCCTCAGACTTTTATAATTCCGTTCTGGCTCTTCATATCCCCCTGTTTAATACAAATACACACAGGCTTCCTCCCCTCTGTTTAAATCTTTATCTGACGTTTCTGACAGTGCGTTTCGTCCGTTCCATAAAAAATACCGACGGTATCATCGAAAAACAATGACAACGTCGGCATAAACAGTTCTTTTTATGGTTCTTTATTTACGATATAAATCCCTGTGCAGGCAAAAATCAGTGCACATAAACTTCTCAGATTAAAAATTGATTCACCCAAAAACATTACGGAGAAAGCCGTTCCGAATACAGGAATCAGAAAATTGTAAATCGCAATTCTGCTTGCCGGATTATATTTCAATAACATGGTCCAACCTGTAAATGCAGCGGCGGACAAAAATGCAAGATAACATAAGAGCATCAAACCTTTTCCTGTGACAATAGAAAAATGACCGTTTCCGAGAAGACCCATCAGAATCAGCAACAATCCACCGCCGGTCAATTGATAACCGGTCACTACAATAGGATCCTGACCCTGTGCAACTTTACGACTGATAATAGCACCTAAGGCAGATGACACAGTGGAAAGAATCATGAATCCTTCTCCGTTCCACGCAAATCCTCCTCCGAGACCGCTCCCGTCAAAGGTAATTAATACCACCCCTGTAAATCCAATCACACACCCTGCAATTTTGCGGAATGTCATTTTATCATCCGGAAAAAGAAAGTGTGCAAAAATAACCACGAAAAAAGTTGCCAGTGCATACAAAATGGAACCCTTCACGCCGGATGTATGGGCAAGACCTAAATAGAAGAAAATATACTGTGCTGTAGTCTGTACCAATCCTAACAGCAGAATCCCCTTCCAGTTTTCTTTTTTAGGAATTACCAGTTTTTTCTGCAATACCACGCTGACCGAAAGGGTCATAATTCCAGCCGCTGTAAAACGCAGTCCCGCAAACAGTAACTGCCCAAACTGGTCGGTGCCCGCAATTCCAAATAATTCATATCCGATTTTTACAGCCGGATACGCAGTTCCCCATAACGCCGTGCAAAAAGCCGCCAATAAAACAATCACCGGCATTTTCTGTAGTGTTTTTCCGTTCATCTTTTCTGTCTGAGCTTTCTAAAAAGCCCATGTCCCCCCTTGTTTTGTCCAAAAAAAATCATTCTGAACATAAGATCAGAATGATTTTTTTATTAAAATAATTTTTTCCTAAACATATACACAGCCACAACACCGACAGAAATAAGTGACAGCAACATAATAAAACCAACACCGTCAGGTGCATTCTGCCAAGGAAGCGGCACATTCATACCAAAGAAGCTGAAGATCATGGTCGGAATCGCCAAAATAATCGTGATGGATGTCAACACCTTCATAACTGAGTTCAAATTATTTGAAATAACCGAACTGTAAGCTTCCATTGTAACATCTAAAATACTACTATATACATTCGCCATTTCAATCGCCTGTTTATTTTCGACGATGGCGTCTTCTAACAGTTCTTCATCCTCCGGATATTTTTTTACACTGTCCAATCGCATCAGACGCTCCAATACAAGTTCATTCGCACGAAGAGAATTACTCAAATATACCAGAGACTTATCCAGACTTAACAACTGGAACAATTCTTCATTTCTTGTTGATTTGTGCAGTTCTTCTTCAATTTTTCCACTGGAACGCTCCAACATACGCAGATACTGCAGGTAATAGGTTGCATTACGGTACAGCAACTGTATAATAAACCGCGTTTTCTTATAAGTGTAGAATTTTTTAATTTTGCCGTTTCGGAAGTCATTCAGTAAAGGTAAATCCCGCAGACAAATCGTGATCAGATATTTCTGTGTTTTATCTCCGAGTATGATTGCCAACGGAACCGTGCCATAAGCGTCTCTTTCATCCTCTTCCTCTTCCTTGTACGGAACGTCAATAATAATTAATGTATAATCATCGTCCGCATCGACACGAGCACGTTCGTCTTCGTCCAATGCGGAAATCATATCCTGCAGATCAATTTCAAAATGCTGACTAACATTCTGAACTTCCTCCGCAGTCGGACTGATCAGGCAAACCCAGTTGCCGTCGCAATAATCCTGAACAATTTCTAAACAGTTTGTATCAATATCTGTTTTATAAATGGTTTTCACAGTCATTCCCCCTGCGACTCACCACTTTATTTATCTAGGCATAAAAATAGTGAGCCAATATTCAATTTTTGTACTGTAACCCATCCGACAGGGCCCAATATCCATTTGACTCACATCCTTTTATCTAGTATATATCTTTTAGGATTCTGCAAGACTTTTCTCAATGTCATCTTAACAGAAGCAACACTTATAGAGCTGTTTTTCAACAGCTCTATAACTATTTTATTTTAAAGCACGCGACTTTATTAGTCAAGACCATTGCTTTTTTATTTTTTTACTGATTTTTCAGCTTTTCCAGATCAAACGGTGTCGCCTGGTATACGTAATAGTTCAACCAGTTTGAAAATAACAAATTCCCATGACCTCTCCAGCGCACAATCGGTGTGCAGGACGGATCGTCATTCGGATAATAGTTCTTCGGAACCGCAATTTTTTTACCCTGACTGATGTCACGGCGGTATTCCGCATCTAAGGTTAACGGGTCATACTCACAATGACCGGATACAAATATGCGATGACCGTCTTCGCTTGCTACCAGATAAACACCCGCTTCAGCGGACTGCGCAATGATTTCCAGTTCATCCACTTTGGCAATGTCTCCGGCACGAAATTCCGTATGACGGGAATGCGGTGCGTAGAAAATATCATCAAAGCCTCTTACGATCGGACGTTTTTTCAAGACCTCATGTTTAAAGACCCCAAAACGTTTTTCATCCAGCTGATATTTCGGAATCCCATAATAATGGTACAACGCTGCCTGAGCACCCCAGCAGATAAAGAGAGAAGAGAATACATTTTTATCCGCAAAATCAAAAATTTGCTTCAGTTCGTCCCAGTAATTTACTTCCTGAAAAGACATCTGCTCTACCGGAGCCCCGGTAATGATCATTCCATCATAACGATTGTTCTTGATTTCTTCAAAATCTTTATAAAACGTTTTTAAATGCTCCTCAGAAACATTCTTACTGACATGACTCTTCATACGAATCAGGTCCACTTCCACCTGAATCGGAGTGTTACTGATTAATCTCAATAACTGTGTTTCCGTTACAATCTTGGTAGGCATGAGATTTACGATCGCTAACTTTAACGGTCGAATATCCTGTGTTTTTGCACGTTGATCGTGCATCACAAAAATCTGTTCCTTCGTTAAGACCTCTGTCGCAGGAAGTGCGGCAGGAATAATAACAGGCATATATGAAACCCTCTTTCATTTACTTTTTTAAATCTGTGCCAGAGCCTGGTCCAGATCCGCAATAATATCTTCCGCATCTTCAATTCCTACAGAGAAGCGGATCAGATCCGGTGCAACACCGGCCTCTTTTAACTGTTCTTCGTTCATCTGACGATGTGTATGACTTGCAGGATGCAGCACACAGGTACGCGCATCTGCCACATGTGTCACAATCGCAGCCAGTTTTAATTTATCCATAAAGGATACGGAAACATCTCTTCCGCCTTTTAATCCAAAACATAATACACCGCAGGTACCATTCGGCATATATTTTTCTGCCAGTGCATGATATTTGCTGCTTGGAAGTCCGGCATAACTTACCCATGCAACTTTTTCATGTTTTTCAAGATACTGCGCAACTTTCAATGCATTTTCACAATGGCGCGGTACACGTAAATGTAATGTTTCCAGTCCCAGATTCAGCAGGAAAGAATTCTGCGGAGAAGGAGTGGAACCCAAATCACGCATTAACTGAGATGTCGCTTTTGTGATATAGGCAAGCTTCCCAAATTTTTGTGTATAAATAACACCGTGATAAGATTCATCCGGTTCTGTCAGACATTTATATTTATCGTGATGTGCTTCCCAGTCAAAATTACCACTGTCTACGACACATCCTCCCACGGATGTTGCATGCCCGTCCATGTATTTGGTTGTGGAATGGGTTACAATATCTGCACCCCATTCAATCGGACGGCAGTTAATCGGTGTTGCAAATGTATTATCAACAATTAAAGGAACACCGTGGCTATGTGCCAAATGTGCAAATTTTTCAATATCCAATATTGTTAAGGCAGGATTTGCAATCGTTTCCGCTACAACACATTTTGTGTTCGGCTGAATTGCTTCTGCCAGTTTTTCTTCGGATTCGTCAGGGTCAACAAAGGTGCAGTCGATCCCCAGTTTTTTTAAGGTAACACCAAAAAGGTTAAACGTTCCGCCATATACAGAACTGGAGCATACCAGATGATCCCCTGCTTCACAGATATTCAGTACTGCAAATAAATTCGCAGCCTGTCCGGAGGAAGTCAGCATTGCTGCCACGCCACCTTCAAGAGCAGCAATCTTTTTCGCAACCGCGTCACTTGTTGGATTCTGTAATCTTGTATAGAAAAATCCTTCTTCTTCCAGGTCAAATAATTTTCCCATTTGGTCACTGGTTTCATATAAAAATGTGGTGCTCTGATAAATCGGCAATACTCTTGCCTCGCCTTTTTTCGGCTCCCATCCGCCTTGAATACAAACAGTTCCTGCTTTACAATCTTTTAAATCCATCTCAAATCCTCCCAATCTGTTTTTAATTTTTGAAGAATAAGTTTTCTGATTTTGAGATAAAAAAAGCCATTTTCTATTTTATTATAGAAAATGGCTTGGTAATCAGTATCCCTCTACTCCATTATCTACCAGACATCTGTCCGCAGGATTTAGCACATTTCCTGATATACAGGTTGTTGCCGGGCTTCACAGGGCCAGTCCCTCCGCCTCTCTTGATAATAAAGATTCTTATTCAACTTTTGTTTGGCTTACTATACCACATTCAACCTTGGTTGTAAAGTGTTTTTTTAAGCACGTGCTTTCCATTTTGGTACAATACTCAGAGATTCGTATTCTTCTCTGGTCATACCTAAAATCCACTGGTCAACATATTCCCCGTCAATGAAAGTATGCTTACGCAACTTCCCTTCTGCAGTGAAACCAAAACTCAACCCGGATTTCAGACCCAGACGATTGTTATCATTAACTTTTGAATAGCATTTTTCAAAACCAAAATGATAGAACACAACATCCGCCAGTACAATCATCAAGTCAAGACCAAAGCCGGCAAGACGATTTTCCTCATCACCGATTCCCAATGCAATTTCAGCATGTCCATTCTGACGGTCAATGTTTTTGATGGACGCAATCCCGATAGTTTCACCGTTTCTTTTATTTTTTACAGCAAAATCAATACGGTCTGCACTCGGATCTGTTGCATCTTTCATCTTGTCTATTTCTTCTTCAATCATATCTAAAGAAACACTCATATAACTGTCATACCAATGACGGAAATCTTTATTCATAAACCAATCCTGAAAACGTTTTGCATCTTCTTTTGTTGGCTTTTCTAAAACAATTTTTCTTCCGGTAAACATTTCTGCCACCCCCAATAATTTCTTAGTTTTTCAAAAAAAAACGATACTAATCGTATCTTTTATTTTATCCCACAAACGGTATAAGGTCAACCTCTCTTGCCCCATTTTTTTACCGCTCACGGGCTTCTCAGCCTGCGTTCTTTCCCACCTGACCTTTTTTCATTTTTCATTTCCTTCTTTTTTGCTTTTTTAACCTTCTGCATGCTATAATACATTATAAATTTAAGCTTAAATGCTCATACATATGGAGGTTTCAGCATGTCTTTTTTTTCATTATTAAACAATGAAGCACTGGCAAATGCTCTTACAAAACAAAATATTACCAAACCGACACCGATTCAGGAACAGGCCATTCCTCTCCTGTTGGAAGGCAAAGATGTCATCGGTCAGTCTCACACCGGAAGCGGTAAAACTCTGGCATATCTCCTGCCGATCTTATGTAAAATCGATCCTGCAGCCAAACAGACTCAGGCATTGATTCTGGCTCCGACTCACGAACTGGTTATGCAGATTTACAGACTGGCTCAGGACGTCTCAAAAGATGCGGGGCTGGAAATTCGTTCCCAGAGTATTATCGGAGAAGCAAATATCAACAATCAGATTACAAAACTGAAAGAGAAACCGCATTTGATCGTCGGAACCCCCGGCAGAATTTTAGACCTGATTAAGAAAAGAAAAATCAACTGTCAGACCATTAAAACCGTTATCATCGACGAAATGGACAATCTTTTAGACAATACCAATCAGGATACCATCAGAGATATCCTGAAAAGTATGCTCCGAGACCGTCAGGTTGCTGCATTTTCCGCAACTGCAAGCAAGCATTCTTTGGAGCTGTTACATGAAGTAATGCACGATCCGGAATATGTTAAGATTGAACAGGAAGCAAAGATGAATCCAAACATTGAGCACTTTTACATGGTTGGAGAACAGCGTGATAAATTTGTCCTGTTAAGAAAACTTCTGCATGCAATCGAGGAAGAATCCGGACGTATCCTGATTTTTATGAATGACGGTCCGGAACTGGATTTTTTGGTGGACAAACTGAACTATCATAAAGTGCACACCTACAGTCTTCACGGAATTGTTTCCAAAGAAGAACGCCAGAAAGCTATGGATGAATTCCGAAGCGGGAAAATAAAGATTCTCGTATCCTCCGATCTGGCGGCCCGCGGACTTGATATCCAGGGTATCACACACATTATCAACATGGATTTTCCGGCCGATCCGAAAGAATATATCCACCGTGCCGGAAGAACTGCCCGTGGAACTGAGCACGGAAAATGTTATAATATTGTAAATCCCAAAGAACTCGCTGCACTCCGAATCTATCAGAGAGACTTTGAAATTGAAGTACAGCCGGTGCACCTTCTGAAAGGAAAAATCCTTTCCGGAGCAACTAAAACACTTTATAAGGATCCAAATCGTAAAAAGAAACATTCTGCAAAACAGACATCCGGTAAATCCAAAGACAAAAAAACACCGAAAAAGAATACTTCCGGAAAAGATAAAAGAAATAAACAAAACCCAAAAAACGTAAAAAAAAAATAAATAATTCGTGACACATCGTCTTTTCCAGCGTCTCGGCCTATTTATTTTCACCGTAACAGTTAAAAGCCGAGTTTGCCCGCTCTTTTGCAACAGTGCGGGTCAGACTCGGCTTTTAATCTGATACTTTTATTCCCTTCTTACTGAAAATTTTTATTGACTTTCTGTCAATTTCCTGATAGCATTGTAAGGGAATATGTTTAACTATCCTATTGTGGTTGCTCAACATAGATTACAGATGGTCTATTTTGAGTAATTTTTTTGTGTATAGGCGCAGCACACTGTGTGTGGTCTGCTCAGGTGCATATTCTATACCATTACAGGGCTTTTTGCAGACATGCTCTGCCTCTGCTCATGTAAAAAAGAAACCAGTTGTTACAAAGTATGCCGATGCCATCCGGGATAAAATCTTTAGGATCGTCTTTCGGCAGCTGTATTACACAGTAATTGGAACCGTATGCCATCGGTAATGTATTCGTTATCACAAACCGGTATTGTCATTATCTGTGACATAGGTATCTAAAATAATTGAAGGGGTTGTCAAAATGGCAGGTTTAGTTTTATTAGGCGCTCAATGGGGCGACGAAGGTAAAGGCAAAATTACAGACTTTTTAGCAGAACAGGCTACAACTATTGTTCGTTATCAGGGTGGTAATAACGCTGGTCATACTGTAGTTGTTGGAGATGAAGAATTTAAATTACGTTTAATTCCTTCCGGCATCTTATATCCAGGTAAAACTTGCGTAATTGGTAACGGGGTTGTTATCGATCCAAAAGTTATGTTAAGCGAAATTGCTTACTTAGAAGATAAAGGCGTTGATACCAGCAATCTCCGTGTCAGCACACGTGCTCATGTAATTATGCCATATCATATTGCTATTGATACTCTGGAAGAAGCTTCTAAAGGCAACAATAAAATCGGTACTACCAAAAACGGTATCGGCCCATGCTATATGGATAAATATGCTCGTGTTGGGATCCGTATCGCTGATTTAATGGATAAAGAAGTATTTGCTGAACAGTTGAAAATCAACCTGGAAGCAAAAAATAATATGATTGTAAAATTATATGGCGGCGAACCATTTGACTATGATGAAGTATTCAACCAGTATTGTGAATATGCAGATCAGATTCGTAAATATGTAACAGATACCTCCGTTTTAGTTTCCGAAGCAATGAAACGCGGAGAAAAAGTTGTATTTGAAGGTGCTCAGGGTACTCTGTTAGACATCGACCACGGTACCTATCCTTTCGTTACAAGTTCCAACCCAATTGCAAGCTATGCTTGCGTCGGTGCAGGTATCGGGCCTACAAATATTCAGAATGTTCTGGGTATCATTAAAGCTTACACCACCCGTGTTGGTGAAGGTCCTTTCCCAACAGAATTATTTGATGAAACCGGCGAAACCTTACAGCGCCTCGGTCATGAATTCGGAACAGTAACCGGTCGTACCCGTCGTTGCGGCTGGATTGACCTGGTTATGTTAAACTACGCAATTCGTTTAAGCGGCATCACAGAATTCGCTTTAATGAAACTGGATGTACTGGATACTCTGGATACCGTTAAAATTTGTACTCATTATGAATGCAACGGTGAAAAAGTTGTAAACTTCCCGACCAGCCTGAAAACACTTGCACAGTGCAAACCTGTTTATGAAGAAATGCCTGGTTGGAAATGTGATACCAGCGGTTGCAAACACTTTAACGATCTGCCTGAAAATGCAAGACGCTATGTAAAACGTCTCGAAGCATTAACCGGCGTAAAAATTAAAATCGTTGCTGTTGGTCCAAGAAGAGATCAGACCATTATCCGCGGCGACTTATTTGCAACAGGAAATGAAGAAGATTAATCCCATACAAATTTTCATAGAAAAGACCGGAACAGTGTTCCGGTCTTTTCTTTTATACAGCAAAAAATCGGCAGCCTTTTTTCAAAGACTGCCGATTTTTATAGTCCTTTTGTCCTGAGATTTATCTCACGAAATTAGTGCTGGCATTCATGTCCTTCTTCATGATGATGCTGGCATACTTCACCGTTAGATACTAAAGTACCTGCCAGGAAAGCTGTTACTGCAGCTGTTGCGTCACCTGCTGCACCGGTAACTACCTGAACGCCACGTTCGTTGAAGATATCAACAGCGCCGCCGCCCATACCACCGGATAAGATTACATTTGCACCGTGATCTGCCAGGAAGTTAGGCAGGAAACCTGGTTTATGACCTGGGTTTGGAACAACTTCTTTGCCTACAATTTTGTTATCTTCGGTATCAAAGAAAACAAAGTTTTCACAATGACCGAAATGCTGAGCAACCTGTTCATTACCAATACATGCAACTACTACTTTTTTCATGATAAATCTCTCCTCATTATTATTATTATTATTTGGTTTTAAATCATCCAATCTTTCCAAATGTTTTACTACAGGATTCATCCAGTCGAATTTCATTTCTTCCAGTTTTCCTGCATCACAATGTGCTGCAATCTTTGGATCGATTGGTAATTTTGCTAATACATCAGTTTCATATTCTTCTGCAACTTCATCAATTTTACTTTTGCCGAAGATTTCATATTTTTTCCCGTTATCCGGACATTTGAAATAAGACATATTTTCAATCAGGCCCAGTACAGGAATTTCCATAATATCTGCCATGTTGATTGCTTTTCCTACAATCATAGATACCAATTCCTGTGGAGAGGTAACGATTAAGATACCATCAATAGGAATGGACTGGAATACAGTTAAAGGAACATCTCCAGTTCCAGGAGGCATATCGATAAACATGTAATCAACATCGCCCCAAATTGTTTCGGACCAGAACTGTTTTACGGCATTTGCAATAACGGGACCGCGCCATACTACCGGATCAGTGTCTCTTTCCAGTAACAGATTGGTAGACATGATTTTAATTCCGTTTGTTAATGTTGCTTTTGGAATCATACCCTGTTCTGTACCTGTTACCATTGTGTTAATCCCGAAAATTTTCGGAATAGAAGGACCTGTAATATCTGCGTCTAAGATCGCAACTTTATGTCCTTTTCTAGCCATAGCAATTGCAGTCAGAGAAGTTACCAGAGATTTCCCAACGCCACCTTTCCCGCTGACAATCCCAATAACTTTCTTTACATGACTCATTTCATTTAATGGTTCAAACTGATTTTCCGGTTCCTGTCTGTCCCCGCAATTTGCTTCACTGCAGCTGCTGCAGTTATTGTTACAACTTTCTGCCATACTGATTCTCCCCTCATATTCTGTTATCTAGAAACAATCTTGAATATTTCCATAGTTTTGTCAAAAATCTCTCTGACCGCTTTACCTGCGGCACAATCATGTTCCACAATGGTCTTTCCACTGTTGATTGCCTTGACCGCTTCATAGTCAAACGGGATTCTACCGACAAACGGCACATCTTTTCGATAGCAGAATTCTTCGATTTTGTCTGTATTTTCTTTATTTGTATCATATTTATTAACACATACTGCAGGAATTACATTGAAAATCTCTGCTGTGTGAATAATTCGTTCTAGGTCACTGATTCCGGAAACAGATGGTTCTGCCACAATCAGTGCCATGTCTACACCGCTTAAAGAAGCGATTACCGGACACCCGATTCCAGGAGATCCGTCTATAATTGCAATCTCTGCATCTTCTGCCGCAGCATCTCTCATTCTGCTTTTAACCTGTGTTACCAGCATTCCCGAGTTTCCACTGCCCATTTTCAACTGAGCTGTGGAAAAGACACGATTGCTTTCTTTATAAAGTGCCATGTCTCCGGCTTTGTCCTCTTTCATGGAAATCGCTTCCGCCGGACAGACATATCCACAAACGCCACACCCTTCACAGGCAAACGGATTAACCTGGTATCCACCTTCTTTTTTCTTTTCAATTGCCTGGAATCGACAATGATGGTAGCAGCTTCCGCACTGAACACATTTATCGGTTTCTATAAATGCTTTCGGTAATCCGAAATAATCTTCTTTTTCCGGTTCTGCTTCAAATTTTGTTACCAGGTGTAAGTTTGGCGCATCAACGTCACAATCGGCAAATGCTTTTGCCTGTGAAAGTTTAATGAAGGAACTGGCTACTGTTGTTTTTCCTGTTCCACCTTTACCGCTCAATATCAGCAGTTGCTTCATTGCTTACCACCTCTTTCACCTGTTCTAATATTCCGGCAAATAAATCATGATATTTATCACTTACACGACTGACTATTTCGGAATTTGAATTTAAATGTCCCAGTTCCTGGTCAAACGGAATTTTTCCGAGTACAGAAATATTATGTTCTTTACAGAATGTTTCTGCCGGATTTTCTCCGTCCAGACATTTATTTAAAATAACCCCATGCGGTTTATGGAATAATTTTACTAACTCATAGACCATATTCAGGTTGTGTACGCCAAACACCGTCGGCTCTGCGACCAGAATACAGTAATCCGCATCAATAATACTTTCCATAACCACACATGCACTTCCCGGAGGACAGTCAATCACTGTCATCTCATGGTCTTTTTCTTTCATATCCTGTAACATACTGCGAATAATGGATACCCCAGATTCTTCACCCATTTTTAATAAGCCGGTTGTAACCTGAACGCCTTCCGATTCCCCATACTGGATTTTTCCCAGATCTCTTTCAGAGGCACTGATCGCATGTTCCGGACAGACTAAAATACATCCGCCGCAAGGATGACAGACATCCGGGAACACAACTGCTTTTTTTCGAATGAATGCAAGTGCATTAAACTTACAGAAATCGACGCATTTACGACATCCGTTACATTTATCTGTATCAATGAGCGGTGTCATAATCTTGATTGTTTTTTCTGATTTAATTTCCGGTTTAAAAAATAAATGTCCATTTGGTTCTTCCACGTCGCAGTCGTAGTAGGCTGCCGAGCCGGCAACCGATGCCAAATTGACCGAAATTAAAGTCTTACCGGTCCCGCCTTTACCACTCAGTACTGCAATTTTCATAATTAATTTCCTCCGTGTCCGTGAAGTCCCTGATGGATTTCCGTTAATTCCTCCAACTGCTGATTTGCATACGCCTGAATATTTTCTTCGACAGAAGTTCCTTTGGTTTTATATAATTTAATTTCAGCTTCTTTTAATACATCAACTGCATTTTCACCGCAACGTGGAGTTAACAGTACATTTACATCTTCATCCACCAGAACCTGTGCAGCTTTAATCCCTGCACCGCCCATGGTTGCAATTGCGCTGTTATCCAGCATTTTCTTTTCTTTTGTTTCTGTATCATATACTAAGAAATTACCGGTACGTCCAAAAGACGGACAAATTTCTGTTCCGTTTGCTTCAACTGGTAATGCAATTTTCATAATAATCTCTCCTCATCTTTTTATGATTTATTCAGGACTCGTTTTATACGTGCTGTTTCTGCTCTTCTTCGCTTTTCATTTTTTCTTCTGCTTCCTGTACCATCTGCAACATTTTTTTCTTTTTGCAGCTTCCGGATTTGCAACAGCTTTCATCCCCATCACATAAATGATAGTTTCCGCCTTCAATAAAAAGCATATATCCTTCTACCAGAACCTGAGCCAGTTTTCGACGTGCTTCATTATAGATCCCCTGCACGGTTGTACGAGCAACTTTCATCTGACTTGCACAATCTTCCTGATTCATTCCTTCTAGGTCAATCAGACGGATTGTCTCATACTCATCGACCGTCATTCGAATAATCCCTTTTGGATCTGCACAGCTTCCCAACGGCCCGAATTGACTGTTAGCAGGCAGACAGCAGACTTTTCTGCATTTTGAGGGTCTTGGCAAAGCTTCACTCACCTCCAGATTAGTTATTGGCATATGTCATTTATTAATTTCATTATACTGCTTTATTGGCATATGTCAATAACTCTTTTCAATCTCTTTTTTCTTCCAAAAACAACTCAAAATCTGTCAATATCAAGGGTTTTCATTCTTTCCGACTCTAATTTTATATGATTTCATATCTAATAAAAAATACTTTTAATATTTATTTTTTTGTAAATTTTATCCTTATTTTTTTAAGTTTGACTTTACTTGTATTTGCACTTGCATATTTTTTTCCAATAATATAAACTATATTTAATATAAAAAAGATAAAGAATTTTAAATAAAATTCTATTTTCTATACATAAAAAACTATATTTTATCTATTTTTTTCTAAAAAAAGTTAAAAAGACTGTTTTCGAATGAAGTTTGTTTCTCTTTTGTTGTATTCTTTTTATCTTTTTTATGATAGACTAGTATTATATATAATCTAATTTAGATAAGATCCCTATTGTGTTATATCTCAATATATGAATCATCTCTAATTAAGGAAAAACGAATTTATTTTCTGCCTCTTTCACAGTAAATGCATAGATAATTGCTGTAACATCGGCGCCGTTTTTCCAAAATATGTTCTAAAAAGGAGGTAAAAGTTGCTGTAGAATAATACTTTTTTTCTTTTTTTAAAGTATTTTCTATCATATTGATTTCTCTTTATCTATGATATCCACGCGGCAACATCACATTTATGAACCTTTTACAATTAAAGTACTTCCAAACTGTTGCACAGTTGGAACACATCAGCAAGGCAGCAAAACAATTACATATTGCACAACCGTCCTTAAGTATGACCATCGCGAAACTGGAGCAGGAGCTCGGCGTTTCCCTCTTTGACCGAAAGGGACGCAATATCGTGCTAAACCCTTACGGGCAGATGCTTCTTCGTCATACAAACCGGATCTTTCAGCAGTTTGAACTATTGCAGGCCGATTTTGACTCGACCCAGCAACAGCTGGAAAACGGCTTCAGACTGGTTGTAAACAACAGTGCCTGCCTGTACGGCTGGCTTCCTGAGTTTATTTCCAAATACCCTCAGGCCAAAATCAGCCAGACCGTTATGAGTGAAGATCAGGCAATTACCGCACTCTTAAACGAGGAAACAGATCTCGCGATCTTCCATTCTTCCGAATCTCATCCGGATATTGAAGAACTACCTTTACTGGAGGACGAATACATGGTTCTCTGCTCTGTTCTTCATCCACTGGCCAAAAAGAAAAATATTGTATTTGATGATATAAAAAATGAGCCTCTGCTTTCTCCACCGGCTCCAAATCATTTGATGACCATTGCAAACTGCATTTTTTCTCAAAAAGATGCAACACCGAATATTATTTTTGAAGGCAATATCAAAATTGCATATAAACTTGCTTCCATGGGAAAAGGTTTGTTATTCTCTTCACGCCAGATGATTTATAACAGTACACGTTTTCCGGAGTCCGTATTAAAACTGACTTCTCCGTTGATTGCATCTCCAATCAATGATATCGATGGACACACAACTCTTTCTTTATGCTGGAAGAAAAAACGGACACTTCCGCCGATGGCGAAAATTTTCCGTGACGAATTTATTAAAACCTATCCTCGTTACCTGGAAAATAAAGATTTCTGCGAAGACACTATTTTTGTTGCTGATTAATTTCTTTTCAGGCACAGCTGTTCTTTACAACAGAGACTATTTTCAGAAAATCAGATCATACCATATATAAGATTGAGGAAAGGAGCTACGGTAGCGTGCGGTTCAATCTGCACAGATTCGCCCAGATACTTGTTTTTGCGAATCCCAACCTACCTGTGTGCGAATATTATGGATTTTTTACAATTACGTTATTTTCAAACAACAGCAGAAATGCAACATATCACGAATGCTGCAAAACGTTTAAATATTTCCCAATCCGCTCTCAGTACAACACTAAGCAGACTGGAAAAAGAACTGAAAGTTCCCTTATTTGAAAAACAGGGCCGTAATGTTGTGTTAAGCCCTTACGGAAAACATCTGATGCATCATTGCCAGATTATTCTGAATGAAGTGGATGATATTTCCCAGGAACTGAAAGAAATGCAAAACGAACAGATCTCTTATACCGTTCTTGTCGGTGTCAGTGACAGCAACTACTATACAGACTGGCTGGTAGAATTATTCTCCCTCCTCCCGGATTATAAACTGAAGCTTCTTCAGATGCCTTCCAGCATGATCGAACAGAAACTGGAACTTGGTGAGTTGGACTTTGGGATCTCTACAAAAATTCGTCCGAATGAAAACATTCAAACTCTACGCCTGTTAAACGATCCTTATTTGCTGCTGGTTTCTGATAAAAACCCGTTATTTGGTCAAAAGGCAATTCCGGCGGAACAGTTAAGCAAACTTTCCTTCATTTCACTTCCGCCGACCCAGTTACGTCTGGTAGACATCGTAAGTAAGGAACTCGACACACATTTAAATATTCGCTTCGAAGGGCATTCCGAAATGATGAAAGAGGTTTTACGCGTAACAGACGGCTGCATCTTAACCTGTCAGCACAACCTTCGTCACTGGATGGCACCGACCGACAGCGATTGTTCCGTATTAAAAATCAACAATTTGAACTGCCGGTACGAATTGTTCCTGTCCTGGGGCAAGCAGCATTATCTCCCAAGACCTGCACAGTTCTTCCGCGAATATATCACTTCTTATTACAGACGCGGATAAGATTGATCATTACAAGGAGTGGAAAAAAGTAATATGACTTCAAAAGAACGTTATTCTGCATATCTTTGGAATCGTATGCAGAAAATGCACGATAGAAATCCTGTTTCAGGACATACACCGGGGCATAAAAACGGTCTGTTTCTCCCCCCAGCATTGAAAAATGCCTGGGGGGAACTCTTTGCCAGCTATGATTATACCGAGCTGGACGGACTGGACAATCTGCACTTTTCAAGCGATTGTATTCTGGAGAGTCAAAAACAGGCTGCAAAAATATTCGGAGCGAAAAAATGCTTCTATCTGGTAAACGGCACAACCGCCGGCCTACAGGCCGCAATTCTGGCCGCCTGCAGCAACCGACAGGTCTTTGTTCCAAGACACGTTCATCGCTCTGTCTATCACGGATTGCTACTGGCACATGCAGAACCAATCTACCTGCCGATTGAATTAGACGAGGAAACCAGTCTTCCTCTGGGCGTAAAGCCGGAAGTACTGCAGGAATATATTCAGAAATATCCTTCCTGTCACAATCTGGTTTTGGTTAACCCAACTTACCAGGGAATTACAAAATACAACACGGAATGCGTGAAATTAGCAAAAAGCAATGATATTTGTGTGATTGTAGATGAAGCGCACGGTTCCCACCTGCATTTCCATGACGACCTTCCGGCCTCTATGATTGATGCAGGCGCCGATTTGGTCGTGCAGAGCTGGCATAAAACATTACCGGTTCTGACACAGGGAAGCGCTCTTCTTGTCGGTGAAACCTATAACGGTCCCGACCCAGAATTCTTTTTAAGCATTCTGCAAACAACCTCCCCATCTTATCTTTTAATGGCTTCCCTGGAAGCGGGAAGTATCCATATGGGGGAATCTGCAACGGAAGAAATTAACGCTTCTCTGCAAAATATCTATGCACTGCATAAAAAAATTAATTCCAACTTGAAAACGATGCATGTGATGTGGAAAGATTCCTGGAAACAGGATCCGTTCAAACTTTATCTTTTATCTGACCGTATGAGCGGAGAGGATATGGAGACATACCTCCGGGAAGAACATGCACTTTATTGTGAAATGCATGACAATTACGGCGTCCTTTTGATTCTGCCTGTTTCCTGTTCAGAAACCTGGACACAGAATCTCTACCGGGCACTGTCCGAACTGGATACATTCAGTCTAAAGCAGGCGCAAAAAGCCTGTGCTTCTGCCAGCTTTTACTGCAGAGAAATTCCGAAACGACGTTACCCGCTCCATACCGCATTCTATCTACCGAAAGATACGATTTTATGGAAAGATGCCGCTGAAAAAACCGCCGGTGCTTTTATTTTAAGGTATCCTCCGGGGATTCCGCTTGTTGTTCCAGGTGAAGTTATTTCCCGGGAAATTGTAGATTTGTGGATTGCCAGCGGTGGCTCCGCTGAGGAATCCGTAACAATTGTTTCTGAATGAGGTGAAAGATTTTATGAGCGGAAAATTATTTGTAATTGAAGGGGTCGACGGAAGCGGCAAAGCAACTCAAACCGATCTTCTTTATCAGGCTCTTCTGAAAAAAAACAAACAGGTTCGCAAAGTCAGCTTTCCGGATTATGACAGTCCTTCTTCCAGTTTAATAAAAATGTACTTAAACGGGGAATTCGGTTCCGATCCAAACTCAGTCAATGCCTTTGCCACATCCGTTTTCTTTGCAGTAGACCGATTTGCCTCTTTCCGAAAAGACTGGCAAACCTTTTATGAAGAAGGCGGGATCGTCATTGCCGACCGGTACGTAACATCCAACCTGGTTCATCAGGCCGGAAAAATTGAAGATCCGAAAGAAAAAGAAAAATATATTACCTGGCTTTCCGATTTGGAATATCATATTTTTGGACTTCCAAAACCGGACTGCGTCATTTTTCTTGATATGCCTCCTCAGTACAGCCTTCGTCTGAGAGAACAGCGCCATACCCTAAAACAGGGATTAACACAGGACATCCATGAAGCAGATCAGAAATATCTGATGCATGCCTACGAAAATGCTGTCTCCATTGCGGAACATCAATCCTGGCACACGGTACACTGTGTTGCCGGCGATCAAATCCGTTCCATAGATTCGATTCACGAGGAAATCTTGAAGACCATTACAAAACAAATTGAACTCTAATCGAGTTTCTATCGCTGTCATTTCTAAAAAAAGCCTCTGCTATCCGCTTGTTCGCCGGATACCAGAGGCTTTTTACTGTTTCTGTTTTTATTCAATAGCACACGAAAGAATTGTTTTTTCCGTTGCCTTCCTGTTTTTCCTGTTTATTCTGATTCTTTTCAACCTGGCGATACAGGTTTCTGATCATCTCCATCGTCTGTTTCATTGCATTGGTTTTACACCCGTATGCGGAATAGGCGATATAATTGGTCAGTTTGACATCGGTATTTTCCAGTTGAACCGGAATAATCATACCGGATGTCACATAAATATCATCATAGGCCATCAGCCGCGGCAATACCGCATATGCAAGTCCTTTGGCCACCGCCTTTTTAATGCTTCCGCTTTCCGTAAAATTATAGCAGATTTTCGTATGTTCCGTCTGCCCGACTTTTCCCTGTTGCTGTTCATAACTGCTCATATAGACATGATCGTTAAAATATGCCGGAGTATATTCCGCAAGATCTTCTACCGATACACTTTTATTCTGTGCCAGAGGATGGTTACGATTTAAGAAACAACACATATCGTCTTCATAAATCGGCTCAATAATAATATTCTCTTTTGCTGCAAACTGGAAGATTTCCTCCTTTGTACTTGTGGAATAAGAACCGACAACAAGATCTGCAACGCCGGAAGCAAGGGCCGGAAGATTTTTATGCGGTCGTAACTCCAATACATTTACATTGATCTGAGGATATTCTTTTTTCATAGATTTTATTAACTGCATCATTAACGAATTACAGAAAACCGGAACAGCCGCGAGCTTTAAGGTTCCCATTTCCTTTTCATGATCTTCCGTTCCGAGTTGGTGAATACGTTCCATCTGCGAAACAACTTCTTCTGCAATTTTTAACACTTCTCCGCCTTTATCTGTAAGTTCTACCCCTGTTGCCAGACGGTTAAAAATGCGAAAACCGAGTTCCTCCTCCAGATTCTGAATAGCTGTACTTAATGCAGGTTGTGTGATATATAATCTTTTTGATGCCTTCGACATGGATTTGCTTCTCGCAATTTCCACAATATATTTGAAATGTTCCAAACGCATATTTATTCCTCCAACCTCAATTAGGTATCTGTAATAATTATTAGTTTTATATTTATTCTCCTTATAGGATACCTTTTTATTCTCATTTATGCAAGTATATTCTCTACTATATTTCAGATTGCCTTAAATACTCTATACTTTTATTCGCATGATTATAAATTAATATATACCCTTCAATATACCTGTAATAATATACCCATTTATATTAGTAATAAGGGGTATAAGCACTACGTAATTGGAAATTGATTATTTCCATGTATAATAGACTTAGTAACAAAAATGATTATAAAAGCTAATTCTAATTATTATAATTCTTTAAGGAGGTTTTTTCAATGGGTACACCAAGCGTTTTCCCTATGGGAACAACTATTTTCGATCCAGAAAAAGCATGGAGCGGCTACACATTATTCCAGGTAGTAGGTATCGGTACTGTTTTAATCGACATGAACGGTAATGTTGTGAAAACATGGAAAAATTTACAGGGCTTCCCGAACAAACTGTTACCGGGCGGTTATGTAATGGGTTCTCTGGGCATGCGTGCTTCTGAATACGGCTATCAGGACATGACTGATTTGGTTCAGGTTGACTGGGACGGTAAAGTTGTATGGAAATTCAATAAGAAAGAAGAAGTTCACGACGGTGATAAAGTTCAGTGGATGGCTCGTCAGCACCACGACTACCAGAGAGAAGGAAATCCTGTAGGCTACTACGTTCCTGGTATGGAATGCAAAACAGACAGTGGTAACACCTTAATCTTATGCCATGAAGATTTACACAACAAACGTATCTCCGATAAACGTCTCTTAGATGACTGCATCATCGAAGTAGACTGGGAAGGTAACATCGTTTGGGAATGGCACATGAACAAACATTTCAATGAACTCGGCTTCTCCGAAGCAGCGAAAAACGTTCTGTTCCGCAACCCTAACAACCATCCAAACGGCGGTGGCCAGGCTGACTGGATGCACGTAAATGCAATCAGCGTACTTGGACCAAACCACTGGTATGACGAAGGGGATGAACGTTTCAATCCTGAAAACATCATTTGGGATGCTCGTGAATCCAATATTTTAGCAATTATCAGTAAAGAAACCGGTAAAATCGTATGGAAAATCGGACCTGACTTTACTGCTACAAAAGAACTGCGTGCTATGGGCCAAATCATCGGTCAGCACCATGTTCATATGATTCCAAAAGGACTGCCTGGCGAAGGTAACATCTTAATCTTCGATAACGGCGGTTGGGCTGGTTACGGCGTTCCTGACAGAACAAGCAAAGACGGTACTAAAACCGATAAACGTGACCATTCTCGCGTACTGGAAATCGATCCAACCACCTTACGTGTTGTTTGGGAATACACCGGTTTCGCAATTGGTGGCAAGAGCATGGCAAATCTGGTTGCAAACACCAAATTCTACAGCCAGCTGATCAGTTCCGCACAGCGTCTGCCAAACGGTAATACCTTAATTACCGAAGGTTGTTGCTGCCGTATCTTTGAAGTAACTGCAGATAAAGAAATCGTTTGGGAATACTACGCTCCATTTGATTTTGATAACCCATTCGTTTATCGTGCATATCGTTATCCTTACAGCTATGTTCCACAGTTACCAACTCCGGAAGAAGTAGAAGTTGTAAAACTGAACAACAAAACATTCCGTGTACCGGGTGCTGCTGAAGGTATGATTGCAAACGAAACAGATGTTGCAGAAGCATTTGGTTATGAAGGCTCCTTCGAAAACTGCGTAACAGAAGACGAAGACAGCAACTCCCCATTCTAAGTTGTAACAAATAAAACTTTTAACAGAAAGTGTCGGACTATGACACTTTCTGTTTTTTCTTTTCCTGCTTTTCCACTATACAAAAAATACAAAATAAATTAATATGAACATGACGAAAATTTATTCTTATACTTGAAAGGGGGACTCACTTTGGAACAACTGACTGCCTTAGGAACCGGTTATGCGATTGCAACAAAGTGTTACACAACCTGCTTTACTATTTCAGACGGAAAAGAGCATTTCATGATTGATACAGGTGGCGGAAACGGTGTTTTAACCAATCTGGAAAAACTCCACATTGATTTAAATCAGGTGCACCATATTTTTCTTTCTCACTGTCATACCGATCATATTCTGGGTGCTGTCTGGATGCTTCGTATGATCGGACATAAAATACAAAAAGGCGCCTACGACGATAATCTGCATATTTACTGTCATAAAGACCTGGCTGATGGTCTTATCTCTATGTGTAAATTTATGCTTCCTCCACGTCTGCTTCCACTGTTCGGAGACCGTATTCTTTTTCACTGTCTGGCAGACGGCATCCAATTTCAGATTTTAGGACGTCCAACCGTTTTTTTTGATACACACAGTAAAAAAGTAACACAGTTTGGCGTAAAAATCACACTGCAAAACGGAAAGCAATTTACTTACTTAGGCGATGAGCCGTATCGTCCGGAATGTCGCACTTATGCTGAAAAAACGGACTATTTAATGCATGAGGCCATGTGTCCTGAATCTCAGGCTGAAAAATTCCATCCGCATCGCATCCAACACAGTACGGTTAAAGATGCCGCTCTGTGTGCAGAAGACCTTCAGGTTTCAAATTTGATTCTGCACCATACGGAAGACCGCCAGCTGGATGTAAGAAAGAAACTTTACGTTTCCGAGGCGAAACAATACTTCTCCGGAAATGTTTATATGCCAGATGATCTGGAATGTATTATGCTCTAGATCATCTCTTTCCAAAAACAGCTGCAACCTCAAAATAAGATGAGGCTGCAGCTGTTTTTTTACGGCCGGATAGCCCACACAGTCTGATTCTACCGGCTTTTTTGTCCTTTTTATTTTAGATCGACAGGTACCGTATAATTTTATCCCTTGATCCCCCCTCCCCTTCTTGTCCATATTTCTGCTTTTTGCTACAATATGGATATACTTCATTTTTTCAGGGAGGAATCAGCATGCTGGCATTTGAGGAAATCAGTCACTATCAGGAAAACAACAGAATCGAAGCAAAACGTGCTTCCGGAGGGTTTCCGCACAGTCTTTGGGAAACCTACTCCTCTTTTGCAAACACCGTAGGCGGTCTGATTCTGCTTGGAGTGGAAGAACGAAAAGACAAATCTTTTCATCCCGTTGATCTGCCAAGCCCTCAATGGCTGGTCGAGAAATTTTGGGAGCAGGTAAATGATCCCGCCATAGTAAACCGTAATTTTTTGGAACCCGAACAGGTACGCATTGTCATCGCGGAAGGGAAACCAATTGTGCTCATCGAGATTCCGCGCGCAAACAGAAAGCAGCGCCCGATTTATATCGGCAGCAGTGTTTTCCAGGGTACTTATAAACGTACCGGTGAAGGTGATTACCGTTGCAGTCATGAAGAAGTTGAGCAGATGCTTTTTGAACAAACCCTTACTCCTTTTGACATGGAAGCGCTTCCAGACTTAACCGCAACAGCCCTGCACCGTGCGAGTGTCAGACAATATCATAAAAAATATCTGGAACATCATCCGACAGCCTCCGATACAGAATCCGATCCGGCCTTTCTGAAACGTGTCGGCGTTTTAGTCGAGCTTCCAGACGGTGCTCTTCATCCGACAAGAGCAGGATTGCTTCTGCTCGGGAATACCTCTACCATTTTACAGACTTTTCCCGGATTTCGGCTGATTTATCGTGTCAAAGAAACGCACTCTTTCGGTTGGTCCACTCTGATTGATACCAAAAATTCAGCCAAAAGCGGCAACCTTTTTCAGTTTTTCTGCGAAACAACCCTGAAACTGAAAAAATATATCACAACACTTCCGGATCTGACCGATGCTCAGTTAGAGGAATTATATTTTGCTGCAGAAGAAGGTATCGCAAACGGTTTAATGCATGCCAATTATTCATCGGAACATGCAATCATTCTCAGTCAGAAACAGAACGTCGTCTGGTTTTCCAATCCGGGAATTCCTTCCTACGATAAACAGCCGCTTTTATTTGGCGGCGTCCCTATGCCACGGAATGAATTGCTTGTCGATCTTTTTTATCTGGTTGGTGTCGGTCACAAGCTCGGGAGCGGTCTTGTAAAGATTTCTGAAATTTGGAAACGTCACGGCTGGCTTTCACCGAAACTGGAACATAATCCGTATTCCGGTGATACTGTTTTTACACTTGTTTTTTCATCGGAAGACTCCACATTGCTTCGTGAAATGCGTCGGGAACTGCTCTTAGACTACCTGACCGATCATCGAAGTGCAACCTTCACAGAGATTGCAAAGGCTCTCCAACTCGGGCCCGTTGAAACCATGGCACTTCTGAAACCTCTCATAAAAGAAGAAATCATTCTGCAGGATGATTTTCGATATATCTTAAAAATGTAAAAAAAGGCTTATAGATCGGATCCAAAAGATACCAATCTATAAGCCTTTCTTGATTTCTGCTCATTTAATTAGTTGAACTGTTTGCCTTCAAATTCAACTCTTCTCTTCAGATCTGTCATCAGTGTTGCGAATTCGTCACAATCCAGAGACTGTGCCCCGTCGCATTTTGCATGACAAGGATCATTGTGAACTTCAATCAGAAGTCCGTCTGCACCGGCTGCAATTGCAGCTTTTGCCATAGTCGGAACCAGCCAGGATTTTCCTGTGGAATGACTCGGGTCAACAACAACCGGCAGGTGAGAATATTTTTTAATCAGTGGTACTGCAGATAAGTCCAGTGTATTTCTGGTATAAGTTTCATAAGTACGAATACCGCGTTCACACAGCACTACGTTTTCATTTCCGCCGGACATAATATATTCCGCACTCATCAATAATTCTTCAATGGTATTTGCCAGACCGCGTTTTAAGAGAATGGTCTTATTGCAATGACCAAGTTCTTTTAACAGTTCAAAGTTCTGCATATTACGTGCACCAATCTGGATCACATCAACATCTTCAAACAGATCCAGGTGCTTTAAGCTCATTAATTCAGTAACAATCGGCATACCGGTTTCTTTTTTTGCTTCTAACAGCAATTCCAAACCTTCTGCACGCATGCCCTGGAAAGAATATGGGGATGTTCTTGGTTTAAACGCCCCGCCACGCAGCATTGTAGCGCCTGCAGCCTTTACAGCTTTTGCCACTTTAATAATCTGTGCTTCGGACTCAACAGAACAAGGACCGGCAATCATCTGAAAATGGTTTCCACCTAACTTCTGTCCATTCACATCAATTACGGTATCATCCGGATGGAATTTTCGGTTTGCCTTCTTATACGGTTCAGATACACGTTTTACATCTTCTACCAGTTCATTGGAACGGATCAGACCCATATCCACACTGCTGGTATCACCAACCAGACCTAAAATAGTCGTCATGGAACCTACGATCGGATTTACCTGTACTGCCGCACTGCTTTCAATCCAGTTGGAAATTCTACTTACCTGTTCTGGTTTTGCTCCCTGTTTTAAAATAATAATCATTTTTTACCCACTCTCCTTCCCATTTTTTGAAAATCTCGTTGCCTGTTCACGATTTCTCTCTGTTTACCGCCTCAGAAAAAAACGTTTCTCCCACAGGCAGGTGGTTTTCTGCATAAAAATACGATATAGCGTATTTTAAACATACTTTTATTCTAATATACAGCCTACCTTCCAAAGTGTCTGTTATATTATAAAATGGCTTACCCATTTATTCTTTCACCTTGTCATTATTTCATAATTAGACGGTTTTTCCTAGAAATTCATAAGACTGATTTATGTTTAGAATGGCTATAGTATATCACATAAAAGGAAAACTGCATAGAAGAATTTTCAGACTTTACAAAAAATTATTTTTTTCATTTAACGTATAAAAAAACACCCTTTCATCGAATCTCCTACTTTCCCGATAGAAATCAAAAAAAGTGTTTTTTCGAATCGGGTTCCCATGTTCCTCACCCATAAAAAGCATATGCAAAAGAATATTCTTTTGGAGTAATCTTAAATAATTTCTTTTTTTTGAAATTTGTCATACTTTTTTCCTGTAGATATCCTGTATACAGTAAATTATAGTAATGATTAAAATTATTTTCTTTTCTAAAAGAAATATGGTACTGCATTTCCTTTTATGATATACTATAATGCAAGAAAGGAGTTCTTTTATTGCTCCTATTATAAGTCAGTAAAGCAAATAATTATAGTTGCTTAAAAACATCTCTATACAAAGAAAGGTGATTTCACAATGTCTAATTTTGTAAAACAGCAGGTTGTTGATCTGCCACCATCCGGTATTCGTAAATTCTTCGAATTAGCTTCCACCGTAGAAAACTGCATTTCCTTAAGTATCGGTGAACCAGACTTCGTTACTCCACAGTTAATGAGAGACGCAGCTGTTGAATCTCTGAAAGAAGGAAAAACAGCTTACACTGCAAATGCAGGTTTAATCGAACTGCGTACCGAAATCTGCAATTATCTGAAAAAATACGAATTGGACTACAATCCAGCTAAAGAAGTTTTAGTTACTGTTGGTGCAAGTGAAGCAATCGACGTGGCATTACGCGCTTTAGTAAACGAAGGCGACGAAGTTCTGATTCCAGACCCATCCTTCGTATGCTATGGTCCTTTAACCACATTAGCAGGTGGTACACCTGTAACTTTAGCTACTTATGAAAAAGACGAATTCCGTCTGACAGCTGAAGAACTGGAAAAGAAAATCACTCCAAAATCCAAAATCCTGTTACTGCCTTATCCTAACAACCCAACAGGCGGTATCATGAGCAAAGAAGATTATGAACCAATCGCAGAAATCGTTAAAAAACACAACCTGTTTGTACTGTGCGATGAAATCTACAGCGAACTGGTTTATGACGGTGCAAAACATTACTCCTTCGCTGCTCTGCCAGGCATGAAAGAACGTTCCTTAGTAATCAACGGCTTCTCCAAAGCATTCGCTATGACCGGTTGGAGAATCGGTTATGTTGCCGGTCCTGAAGATGTAATCGCTCAGATTACAAAAATTCACCAGTACGGCATCATGAGTGCTCCTACAATGGGTCAGTACGCTGCATTACAGGGTCTGCGTCTGGGCGATGACGAAGTGAAGAAAATGGTTGCTTCTTATGATGAAAGAAGAAAAGTAATCGTTAAAGGCTTCCAGGATATGGGCTTATCCTGCTTCACTCCAAAAGGAGCTTTCTATTGCTTCCCATCCATTCAGTCTACCGGTTTATCCAGTGAAGAATTCTGCGAAAAATTACTGTTAGCTGAAAAAGTTGCTGTTGTTCCTGGTAATGCATTCGGTGCAAGCGGTGAAGGTTTCATCCGTTGCAGCTACGCTTCCTCCATGGAAAACATCAAAGAAGCTCTGAAGAGAATCGAACGCTTCATCAAATCTCTGTAATTGAGAGAAGTTATCTCTTTTCTTTTAAAAATTTTACAGCAGTTGCCGTGTTTCGATCGGCAACTGCTGTTTTTTTTGTGTCAACCACGCTGATTTTAAAGTTTTTTCAAAAAAAATAAAAAAACTTTAAAAATTTTCTTGACAATTCTTCTTTCACCATGTATCATATATAACTGTGGTCAACAACAGAACACAAAACTTTTTAAGCCGTGCGCTATTAGCTCAGTCGGCAGAGCACCTGACTTTTAATCAGGGTGTCCCGCGTTCGAATCGCGGATAGCGCATCTTTTTTTATGGCATGTTGGAGAAGTGGCTTAACTCACCAGCCTTTCACGCTGGCATTCACGGGTTCGAATCCCGTACATGTCATTTTCATATGGCGCAGTAGTTCAGATGGTTAGAATGCCAGCCTGTCACGCTGGAGGTCGTGGGTTCGATCCCCATCTGCGTCGTATTTGCCTCGATAGCTCAGTCGGTAGAGCAGAGGACTGAAAATCCTCGTGTCACTGGTTCGATTCCGGTTCGAGGCACCAAAGACTATCACTCATGGAGTGGTAGTCTTTTTTTGTTTTTTTTACAACAAAAAAAGGACACCCAAAGGTGTCCTTCGCATTTACAGGTTTTCGATCTGCCAATTAATCGGTGTTTTTCCCATCTGTTCCAAAAGCGCATTTGCTTTTGAAAAAGGTTTACTTCCAAAAAATCCACGGTAAGCAGATAGTGGACTTGGATGCACTGATTCAATAATAAAATGTCTCGAGGAATCAATATATTTTTTCTTGCTTTTTGCATTGCTTCCCCACAGAATAAAGATTACCGGATCTTCCCGGTCATTTAAAACCTGAATAACTTTATCCGTAAAAATTTCCCAACCGATTTTCTGATGAGAATTCGGCTGTTTCGATAATACCGTTAAAGAGGTGTTTAATAAAAGAACCCCCTGCTCTGCCCAGGATTTCAAATATCCGTTGTTTGGAATAAAGCATCCCAGATCATCATGCAGTTCTTGATAGATATTTCTTAAAGATGGTGGGATTGCAACCCCCGGCTGAACGGAAAAACTGAGTCCATGAGCCTGCTTCGGTCCACAATAAGGATCCTGCCCCAATATAACAATCTTTACATCTTTATATGCGGTAAAATGCAGTGCATTAAAGATATCGTACATATCCGGATAAACCGTTTTGGTCCGATATTCATTTGCTAAAAATTTTCTAAGATTCTGGTAGTATTCTTTTTCAAACTCTCCGTTTAAATATTCTGCCCAGTCATTTTTTAAAATTCCATCCATATTTTTTCTGAAACCGTCCTCCGCTGCGAACGATTCCCCGACTCCTTCCTGAATACATTTTTCTCTGTTTAAACTATATCATACCGAAGCACCTCAATGCAATTATACAAAAACCGGAAAGACGGCCGATGCGTCCTTCCGGTATCAAAACAAAGATTATAAATTTAATTTGTGTTTCATAAGCCACAGAATTCCTTCAAAGCAGGCAACAGACACTAAAAGAGTGAATCCTACATTGAACCATGTAAAGGCGGTAATTCCTGTAAAGAAATCCATCAGAAAGAATGTGAGAAGTCCCTCTTCCACCAGGTTAATGAGCCAGTTTAAGACAAAATAAATCACAACGGCAATGGCTACTCTGTGACTGTTAAACCGTTCCGTCTGTGCGATCATGATACTCAGATAAACTGTAAGGATAAAGCTGATCATTTCCGCAAGGAAGGCGAAAAGAACTACCGCAATATCTAACGGATGGATGTATCGCCAAAAATCAAAAGCGACATACGTACGCCAAAGTTCAATAATATCCGTTATCGGAGTAATCATCAAACCGATAAACAGTCCGGAAAGTCCCATAACCAAGGTACCTGCAACAATCCAGATCACGCCTGCGAAAAGCTTGCTGCACAGAAGCTGTGCATGACTTACCGGAAGCGTAAACATCAGATAGCCTTCATCGCCGATCAGACTCTTATTAAATCTCTGGATAATCACAACGGCTGTTAATACCATAATGGCTACACATAACACGCCGAGCAAAATTATACTGAAAGTCAGGATGTATCTTTCCACGCCACCGACATTCGTCATGAAAAATATTTCATGAGGTCTCTGTGCCAGAACTCTCAACTGAATTCCGCAGATCAGTGCAATAATCAAAAATCCAAGATAGAGCGGACATAAGGTCCGCGCGGAGGATTTTAATTCATATTTCATTAATTTTCCTAACATCTAAACACCTCCCGGAAGATTCCGTCAATGGAGTTTCCGTATTCTTCACGAATTTCGTCCACTGCACCCTGCAGTACAATTTTTCCGTTCTGTAAGAACATGACATCATCCAGAATTTTTTCAATATCGGTAATGAGATGCGTGGAAATCAGAATGGAACTTTCTTCCCCGTAATTGCTCAGTATGGTTTTCATAATATAGTCTCTCGCAGCCGGATCCACCCCTGCAATCGGCTCGTCTAAGACGTATAATTTCGCTCTGCGGGCCATAATCAGTACCAACTGTACTTTTTCCAATGTACCCTTAGAGAGAGTCTTTAATCGGTCATTTTTATTAATGGCAAGACCCTGAAGCATTTCTTCCGCACGGTTCATGTCAAAGTCTTGATAAAAATCCCGAAACAGATTCAGGGTATCGGAAACCCGCATCCAGTCACTTAAATAGTTGCGATCCGGCAGATAAGAAATAATCTTTTTACTTTCCACGCCCGGTTTCATTCCTTCAATACGCACTGTGCCGGATTCCGGCTGCAGCAGGCCGTTAATCATTTTAATGGTTGTCGATTTTCCGCTTCCGTTCGGGCCTAAGAGTCCATAAATTTTCCCGGGTTCAATCTGAAAATTCAAATCTTCCAGAACCGTCTTTTGTCCGTAGCTTTTTTTTACGTGTTCAAATTGTACCAGCGCTGTCATCTCGGTCCACCTCTTTCAAATAGTTTTCTACCAAGTCCTTAATTTCTTCGGAAGAGTATCCCATCTGTCGGAGCTCTTCCATCATCTGCTGCAGTTTCCGTTCAGCAGCTTCCTTTCGAATTTGCTGAATCAGACTGCTGTCCTCTGTTACATATCTCCCCGTAGTTCGTACGGTATAAACGAGCTGACGGTGTTCCAGTTCTCCCAGCGCCTTCTGCATCGTATTCGGGTTAACACCGTACTTTAAAGCCAGATCTCTGACTGACATCAGTTTTTCCCCGGCTGAGAGATTTCCTGAAATAATCTGCAGCTCAATATATTCGATCAACTGCAGATAAATAGGAATATTCGGTTTAAAATCCATTTTTCTCCCTCCGTTTTCTGTAGTCGGTTACTGGATTAAGAAGTCTAAAATATTCCAACCGGCCTGACTCTTATAAAGTTCGGTATATCCACACTGTTTGCAGCTGATGGTGATAAATTTTTTATTCTGTACATCAAACAGCTTCGCAAAATTTCCTCCAGTCGCCTGAAAAGAATCTGTTTCGTAATGCTCGCACCCGCATTTTGGGCATACGTATTGTTTTTTCTGCATTGTATACACTCCTTTTTTCACGCTTATATTGTAATATTGTATTACTATAGTAATACAATATTACAATACGTTTCGTTTGTCAAGAAAAAAAAGAAATCCTTCAGGGCTCTTCACCTCAAAGGATTTCTTTTTTATATCTTCTGTCACTCTTATTTGTGTTGATTAACCACTAACCGGTAGTCTTTACCGTCATGATTGACCATCAAAATAACATTTCCTGTAAGTAAGTCTACATAGCTGAAAGACATCTTGCGCTCAACGGATTTTTCTTCTACACGTACAACAAATAAATTAGAATAAGTTCCTTCTAAAACTCCGGATCGTTCAATATACTTCCGGCGCCCGCTGTTTGCTTTTACCTTAATGTCCTTCCCTACATACTGTTCCAATGCTTGCTGAATTTTGGAGACGTTCTTCTTGCTTGACAAGTGTACCACCCTCCCTGAATAAGACTTCATTTTGTGAAACCTCTGCCGAGATCATTCTGCATATTCCGGGTTTCGAAATGCATCACGGTTTCCCGCTTTTCACTCAGCTCATTCTTTTTTCCAGACAATTCATACCTTTCAGTAAATATCTCATAAAGACTTAGGATGCCCCAGTAATACTGTAATCAACATTTAAAAGCTGATTTTGTATGCTCACCGATTAGAAAGAAAATATACATCTCTCAAACGGTAATTTAAGTACATCCCGCCCTATGACGAAAAAGAATATAAGTCTATTATAGCGGACGATGTACTCTTTGTCAACTTAAATCTATTATTATATATGCTACATATGGAGTTGTCAATATATTTTCATATATTTTTTGGATTAATTTTTAATTTGCCTGCTATCCGGGAATGCGGTATTTTCGGCATTTCTGCATAATTTTTCAGTTTTTGCTGAATTAAGCACAGGAAAATAAAAAAGGATAAAACAAAACGAAACACTTTGTTTTATCCTGGAAAAATACTCCGTCATACAACAGGAGCAAACATATCATATGCTATTTTTAAAAGCATCAGAAACAGTACAAAACACATCACCGGTCGAATAAACTTCGCACCGTTATGTATAGCCATCCCGCTTCCCACCCAGTTTCCCGCAATAGAAAACAAGGTGGCCGGAATTGCTACCTCATAGTAAATTTTTCCGGCTAAAAGGAACACAAGCAGTGCGGATACATTCGTTGTCAAATTCACAATTTTCGTATTTCCACATGCTCTTTTTAAATCAAAACCCAGAACCAGTGTAAATGCAATGATTAAAAACGTCCCCGTTCCCGGTCCGAAGAAACCATCATAAACTCCCGCTCCAAACCCAGTCAGACAGGAACCAATCAAAACCCTTTTTTGAGAGTATTCCTCAAATCTGCTCTCATCCCCGAACTGTTTTCGATTGAACAGTACAAAAACAGCAACACAGGGAAGTAAAATCATAATTACAACTCTCAAATAATAATCATCTAAAAATAGTGCCAGTTCCGCACCCAAAACAGAACCGATCAACGCAAAAACCGCTGTTTTCAAAGCCGTTTTCAGATGAAACTGACCGCTTTTAATAAATCTGGCCGTTGAGATTGCTGTTCCGACTGCTGCAGAAAATTTATTAGATGCAATCGCCATATGCGCAGGCATTCCGGTAAGTAAATAAGCCGGCAGCGAAATCAGCCCTCCTCCTCCCGCAATCGAATCCACAAATGATGCCAGAAAAACAAGCGGACAAACAATCAGTAACATTTCTTCCAAAGACATTTTTCTCTTTCCCTCTCTCTTTCCCTCTCTCTTTTCCTCTCTGAATTCTTTGAATTCAGATTTTTTTCCCTCCCATATTATACTTGTCTGATACTTTTGGAACAATATTTTCCTGAAAAGGATTTTTTATTCCTGTTGTTTTTCTGCCTTGTTCTCCGTTTTTACATATTCCACTGTCTCTGAACCCGTTTTCTTTTTTCTGAGCGACAGAAACAATTCCTTTCTCAAAATCCCTTCCGCTTCTGTCTTTTACGGTCGTTTCTTCCCTGAAAATTATTTATCCTCTTGCCCCTTTCCATGGGAATCAGTATAATTAGAGTAGTAGTTCGTTATGAAAATTACAATAACTATCCAGACAAAAATTACACAAAAAAGGGGTTCCCTTTATTTTAGATATATGAAGGAGAGATTTATTATGGCACACGTTATCCAAGTCTGTACAGGCAGTTCCTGTTTTTTAAAAGGTGCTTCTGATGTTATTCAGGAATTCCGCAAAGAGTTGGAAAAAAGAGAAGCAAACAATGATGTATTGTTCGAACTGATCGGCAGCTTCTGCCAGGATTCCTGCGCAGACGGTCCTGTTGTAAAAGTGAACGGAGAACTTTATAAACATGTTACTGTAGCAGATGTCCCGAAATTAATTGAAACTTGCCTGAAACAGGAGGGATAATTTATGTTCCCTATTATTAATAATATCGGTAACTGTCGCGACTGCTACCGATGTCTGAGAAACTGTGTTGTAAAAGCAATCAGTTTTAAAACAGGTCATGCAAAAATCATGACAGACCAGTGTGTACTTTGCGGCCGATGCGTAAAAGAATGCCCGCAGTACACAAAGAGTATTATCGATCAGATTCCAAAACTGGAAGAATATCTGAAAACGGAAAAAGTTGTTTTAAGCCTGCCTCCGACATTTATCAACCACTTTAATCAGTGGTCCCAGAAAGAACTGTGGGCTCGCTTAAAATATATCGGTTTCTATGCTATTGAAGAAATGGCTGTGAATGCGGAACCTTTTTTGGATGCTTATGCAAATCTGCTCCAGAATACCGATAAATATATCATTTCCAGTAACTGTCCGATCATCGTTAATCTGATTGAGCAGAAATTCCCGAAATTACTGGACCATCTTGCTCCAATTGAAAATGAAGCTGTTATCCATGCTCGGTTATTAAAACAGAAATACGGTCCTGACGTAAAAGTGGTTCATATTTCTCCTTGCCTCAGTATGGTAGGGCAGGAGAATGATATTGATCTGACATTAACACTGGATCAGGCTTTAGACTTTATTTTCAGTCACAAGATCGATAAGAAAACCCTGTCTGAAATTGAGGTTGACCTGACGGATAACAAACCGCTTGGAGCACCGCTTGCCATTGCCAGCAATTTGATGCATATCATGGTAGATCGCGGCGTGCTCGACAATGACGATGTGCAGTTCCTTTCCGGTCTGAAAAACTGTATGGAAGCTTTGCAGGAACTGGAAAAAACTGCGAACTTCTCCACGAAATTTATTGAACTGGACGGCTGTTTAAACGGTTGTGTCGGCGGCTTCGGTCTTGAAAAAAAGGGCATTCTGCAAAAACGTATTGAAATCAACAAATACTACAGTCAGTACTGCGGAAAGCCAATCCGACATTTTGCAGAAGTTCCGGATATGAGTCATACTTTCCAGAATCGTTACGTGGAACCGGTGAAAGTAGAAACCGCAAAAATTCGTGAAATTCTGTCTCATTTAAAACAGTACAATAAAAAAGTTATGAACTGCGGTGCATGCGGTTTCGACAGCTGTTATGAAAAAGCCGTTGCGGTTGCACGCGGGCAGGCAGAAGAAAAAATGTGTATGACCTATATGCGCGGTCGTGCTGAATCTACTGCAAATACTGCACTGCGCAGTAACCCGAGCGGAATCATTGTGTTCGACCAGGACTACATCATCAAAGAATTCAACCCGGCTGCCAGAGATATGTTCAATCAGTATAATCTGCAGGTGGGCAGTGCGATTTTCGAATACATTGATCACCGCGATTTTGAAAAAGTGGTTGAAACCGGACGCGGCATGAAAGACCGTATTGTGCGTTATGACGATATCAACCTTGTGACCAGACAGAACGTTGTTCGTATGCAGGGTACACAAAACCTCTACATGGCGATCATTACAGATATCACACAGGAAGAAGAAAAACGTACAGAACTGGAAGAAGTAAAAGAAGAAGCTCTGAAAAAAGCTAAACAGGTTATCAATAATCAGATGTTCGTTGCTCAGCAGATTGCAGGTCTCTTAGGGGAAACAACTGCTGACACAAAGATTATTCTCTTGGATTTAATCAAGCAGTTTAATCAGGAAAAGGAGCTAGATAAATGAGTCTAATCTGCGAAGTAGGAAAAACCCAGTTAATTAAACACGGTGAAATTACCTGCGGAGACTCTGTTGAAATCGTTCGTAACGAGGAAGGTACCGTTGTTGTACTCTCAGACGGCCTCGGTAGCGGTGTAAAAGCAAATATCCTATCCAATCTGACAACAAAAATTATTTCTAAAATGGTTATCCACCGTGTCCCTTTGGAGGATATCGTTGAAACGATTGTAGGTACCTTGCCAGTCTGTTCTGTCAGAAATGTCGCCTACTCTACATTTTCCATTCTGAAAATTGCCAGAGACGGTCAGGTGGATATTATAGACTTTGACGGCCTGCCTCCGATTAAAATTTCCAGAGGTTTCGTAGATGTCATCGAACGAACCAGCCGAGAAGTTGCCGGTAAAAAGATCAATGAAGCACACGTGCAGTTAAAAGAAGACGATTTTCTCTTAATTACCAGTGACGGTGTAACCGAAGCCGGCCTGGGATTAACGTTGCCTCTTGGTTTACAGACCTCCGGTCTGGTAAAAGCCCTGAAGGAAAACTGTCGTCTCAACACCTCTGCTCAGGATCTTGTAAATCAGGTTATTGATATCTGTATGAGTTATTATATCAATGAACCGGGCGACGACACGACTGCAGTTGCGGTTCATATGCGTCATGCACACGAATGCGTTGTTATGACCGGTGTACCGTGCAATAAAGAAGACGATGCTCAAATGGTTGAAGACTTCCTGAATGTCAAGGGACGTAAAATCATTTGCGGCGGTACTACTGCTCAGGTTTTTGCAAGAGAAACCAATCGTGAAATCGAACCGGTGAATACCAACTCATCCGGACCGATTCCTCCAATCTCCAAAATTAAAGGTGTGGAACTGGTCACCGAAGGTATTATCACCATGGATCAGGTTACAAAATTGATTGAAGCAAATGACCTGGAAGAAAAAGAAGAACAAAACGGGGCAACCATGTTACTTGATCAGCTTCTTTATGCTGATAAGATCACAATCTTTTTCGGTACACAATTAAATACGGCTTATGAAAAAATTAAACCGGGGATTCATCTGCGTGATGTTTTGATTGATAAACTGACCACACAGCTGAAAACACTCGGGAAAGATGTTACTGTATATCGTTATTAATGTTTACGCTGTTTCTTCTGCGCTTCTGTATCAAACAGAAGCGCAGGTTTTTTTATTATGACAAAAGGAGGATTCTATGCAGAATCCATTAGACAAAGACTACCATATTTTTTCTTTATTTCGTTATACCGTGCCTAGCATTCTCAGTATTCTTTTTATGTCACTCTACATGATGGTTGACTCCATCTTTGTTGCAAATTTTGTAAGTGAAAATGCTCTCGCGGCAATCAATATTACATATCCTGTGATCAGTGTCATTTTGGCAATCACTTTAATGTTTTCCAGCGGAGGCAGTGCCATTGTTGCCAGAAAACTCGGGGAACGAAAAAACCGAGCCGCTAAAGAAGACTTCACCTGTCTGATTTTGGCGACTGTTCTGACATCTGCTGTCATTTCTGTTCTGTCTCTGATCTTTTTGGAACCGCTTCTGAATTTCTTAGGCGCCACTCCGGCCTTATGGCAGGACTGTGAAGACTACTTAAAAATTCTTCTTCCGGCTTTTCCGATTGCTACTCTGCAACCTTCCTTATGCACCTTTCTTGTAACCGCCGGAAAGCCGAATTATTCTTTTATTCTGACGCTTTTATCCGGGATTACCAATATTGTTCTGGATTATATTTTAATTGTCATCTATCCGCTTGGAATCAGCGGAGCCGCAATCGGTACCACTGTCGGATATCTGGTGGCAGCCATTCCTGCCGCTCTGTATTTTTTCTTTCAGAGAAAAGGAACGATTTATTTTGTTCATCCAAAGATCCGTCTCAGAATGCTTTCGTTTGCCTGCTATAACGGTTCCTCGGAAATGATTACCAATCTCGCTGTATCGGTTACCACACTGTTATTTAATAAACTGACACTGTTCTATATGGGGGAAGCCGGAGTTGCCGCAATCACTATCATTCTTTATGCTCAGTTTTTACTGACTGCTGTATTCATGGGTTTTATCGGAGGAGCCGCTCCGATCTTCAGCTTTAATTACGGCAGCCATAACATGGAACGTATCTCTTCCCTCTTCCGGTCCAGCCTCACGATTGTAATTCTTCTGACCGCCTTGATGATGATCGTCGCCTATGCCTGGGCAAAACCGATTATCGGTGTATATATTCGACCGGATAGCAACCTGTTTCCACTGGCTCTTCACGGTTTTCTTATTTTTTCCGTCAGTTATCTCTTTACAGGAATTAATATTTATACTTCAGGTCTGTTCACGGCTCTTCAAAACGGCAAGATTTCAGCGATTGTCTCCGGACTCAGAACCTTCGTCTTCCTGGTAATCTGTCTGTTCGTTCTTCCGGCACTTATGGGACCTGACGGAATCTGGCTGGCTGTTCCTGTCGCAGAAGGATTATCCTTCCTGTTTGCTGTCGGCTTTCTGATTTATTACAGAAACCAATATCATTTTTTCCTTCGAAAACACTGATTTTTCTACAAAAAGGACTGATTAACTGTTTCTAGCATGAAAACAGTTAATCAGTCCTTTCTTCTATTAGACAGGCAGTTGATTTCTCCTATTTTATAAGATAAAATAAACATTGTGAGGTTTCTGATGTTTTAATTTTGTTATAAATCCATAACGAAAATCCATAATTTAAATGGAGTAAAAACATTTTTATTTTGATTAATCTATCGCATGATGAAGTAATCACACGGGTCTTTCCGATAAAATTCCGTTGTGAATCAATTATTATTTTTTAATATAAACAGGAGTTACTTATGCAGTTTACAGATATTAAAGGACAGGAAAATGCAATCACGCTTTTAAAATGTGCACTTGAAAATCATCATATTGCACACGCGTATATTTTCTACGGTCCGGACGGAGTCGGTAAAAGGAAAACCGCTTTGGCACTGGCTCAATATTTAAATTGTCCGTCCAAAGATGAAGCCACTCTCTCCAGCTGTGATCGTTGTCCTTCCTGTTCACAGGCAAACAGTAACAGCCATCCGGATATTATCCAAGTGGAACCGGACGGTGCCAGTATCCGAATTGAACAGATTCGAAAATTACTTGCCAGAGTTGCTTTACGAAGTTACGAAAGCCCTTATAAAGTTGTAATCATTGATGATGCACATCTGATGACGCAGGAGTCTTCCAACTGTCTGCTGAAGACTTTGGAAGAACCAACGGATAACACCGTTTTTATTTTAATTGCCTCTCAGATTCAAAAATTGCCGATTACAATCTTATCCCGCTGTCAGCAGGTACGCTTCAGCCCGCTTTCTTCATCTTTAATGCAGGAAATTTTATCCGAGCTTTATCCGCAATGGCAATCCAGAATCGGACTGGTATCCGTTTTGGCGCAGGGTTCTCTTGATAAAGCAGCTGCTCTGCTGACCAATGAAGAACTTTCCTCAGCCAGAACCGATTGTTACCTTTTTTTACTGGATCTGAAAGAAAAGCACCCTTCTGATATTATCAACTGGTGCGCTCAATGGGATAAAAATAAAAAGATGGTACAACTGATCCTGGAATTATTCCAATTCTGGTATCGTGATCTCTTACTGATCAATTCCTCTGTCCCTGTGACATTATGTATTAATCAGGACTATATAGCGGATTTACAGAAACAAAAAACAGATCCCTCTCAATTACTGAATATTCTACAATATATCCAAAGCGCAATCATCCAGCTGGGAGCAAATGCTTCTCCAAAGCTGGTATTGGAGATTGTTTTATTAAAAACACAAGCAGAACTTTGTAGATAACCTTAAGGAGGCTAAGTATGTCTGTTACTGTTATTGGGGTTCGGTTCAAAGAAGCAGGTAAAATCTATTACTTTGACCCGGCTGAATTACCAATCACAACAAGTGACCACGTTATCGTTGAAACGGCACGTGGTATTGAATACGGGAGTGTCGTAGTCGGACTGAAAGAAGTGGATGAAGAAGAAGTGATTCCACCATTAAAAAAAGTAATCCGAATTGCAACCCCTGACGATGATGCAAGAGTAGAAGAAAATCATTATCGTGAAAAAGAGGCTTTTTCAATCTGCCTGGAAAAAATTGAACAGCATAAGCTGCCAATGAAACTGATTGATATTGAATATACATTTGACAACAGTAAAGTTATTTTCTTCTTTACCGCGGACGGTCGTGTCGACTTCCGTGAACTGGTAAAAGATCTGGCAACGGTATTCCGTACCCGTATCGAATTGAGACAAATCGGAGTTCGAGACGAAGCAAAAATGCTCGGCGGTATCGGCTTCTGCGGAAGAGAACTCTGTTGCCACACGTTCCTCGGAGATTTTGCTCCTGTATCAATTAAAATGGCAAAAGAACAGAATCTGTCCCTGAATCCTTCTAAAATTTCCGGAATTTGCGGACGCTTACTGTGTTGTTTAAAATATGAAAATGATGTTTATGTAGAAAACAGAAAAAGTTGCTGCTCTGATGATAAAAAATGCAACTGCAAAGTTAAAAATATGGACGCATTAAACCATGTAGATGAAGACGGATCCGTTTTCGATCTGCGTAACTTGGAAGACTAAGCGCTTAGGAAGTGTAGGTGATTGTTTTGAGTTTAAGTGAAAAAATAACAGAGATGCAACAGTCGTTACAACAGCTCTCTTCTCAATTAGCAGAAATGCAGCTTGAAGTCGAAAAAATAACAGAAGAAAACGAACGCCTTCGCCAGCAGATCACTCCTGTGCTAGCAAAAAACACCAATACCTCAGACGGACACAAAGCCTTACAGCAGCTCTATGAAGAAGGTTATCATGTATGCCCGGCCTATTTCGGAAGAGAACATGACGGAGGCTGTATCTATTGTATGGAGGTTTTAAAGAATGTCACAAAATAACATTCTGCCAGATGAAGAACTAACAGACTTATGCATAAAGAATCGAAAAGTCCTGCAAAAAAAGCAGGGCTTTCGATTTTCTATAGATGCTGTTTTGCTAGCGCATTTTATTTTGCCGCCTCCTAAAAGTAAAGTATTGGATCTGGGCACCGGATCCGCTGTCATTCCTCTGTTGTTAACAGCACAGTGCCCTGATCTCCAGGTAACCGGAATGGAACTGCAGCCCGAAATTGCAGATATGGCAAAACGATCTGTTGCGTATAATCATCTGGAGCATGAAATACGAATTGTAGCAGAGGACTGTACAAAACTTTCCAAAGACCATTACAACACCTATGATTTTGTAATTTCCAACCCTCCTTTTTTTCCGGTTGGGTGCGGAAAACAGAATCCCGATCCCCAGATTGCTCTGGCAAGGCATGAACTTGCCTGTACCCTGGAGGATTTGATCAAGTGCGCTTCACGGGCTTTAAAACCTCGTGGACGTTTTGCACTGATTCACCGTGCAGAACGTTTAACAGAAATTTTCTGTCTGTGTCAAAAATATCATCTGGCACCGCTTCGATTACGGATGATTCAGCCAAATTTCACATCAAACGCCAACCTGGTGCTGCTAGAAGCTGTCCATAACGGAAAAAACAATGTTTCTATCCTTCCTCCTTTATGTATTTATCAGGAAGACGGCTCCTACACCCCAGAAATACTGTCCTATTATTAAATTTCAAAGTGAGGTTTTTCCTATGACATACGGAACTCTTTATCTGTGCGGTACCCCAATCGGCAACCTGCAGGATATCACATTAAGAGTACTGGACACCTTAAAATCAGTGGATCTGGTAGCCTGTGAGGATACCAGAAAAACACTGCATCTTTTAAATCATTTTTCTATTTCCAAGCCAGTTACCAGTTATTATGAACATAATAAGATGAGCAAAGGGAATGTTCTGATTGATGAATTAAAACAAGGTAAAAATATCGCACTGGTTTCTGATGCCGGAATGCCCGGAATCAATGATCCCGGTTGTGATCTGATCCGACAATGCATCGAAGAAAATATCCCGTACACAATCGTTCCGGGACCTGTTGCCGCCATTACCGGGCTGGTATTATCCGGTATGCCGACGGAACGCTTTGCCTTCGAAGGCTTTGTTCCTCGTGTAAAAAAAGAAAAATTAGCTTATTTTCGAAAAGTACAACAGGAGGAGCGCACACTTGTCTTTTACGAATCTCCTCACAGATTAAAAGAGACTCTGGAAGCGATGATCACTGTTTTTCCGGATCGTCAGATTGCCGCAGCAAGAGAACTGACCAAAAAATTTGAGGAAGTTGTTCGCGGAACCCCGGAAGAAGTTTTGAACTATTTTAACGAAAACGGTATTCGCGGAGAATTTGTTGTCCTTGTGCACGGTGCAGAGCCACAGGAAGAAGAGGAACGTGATCTTGACTGGGCCGTGAAACGTGTTGCCATCCTGGAAGAAAAAGAAGGGATCTCTCAAAAAGATGCCATCAAACAGGCTGCCAAAGAAGCCGGTCTCAGCAAACGGGATGTCTACAACTTCATTGTTCAGCAAAAATAAACAAAAGAATCATAGACGGACAAATTTAGATTGCTTTTTCGACTTTTTACCGTTATAATAAGATAGATTGCTGATGTAGCTCAGTCGGTAGAGCAACTGATTCGTAATCAGTAGGTCGGGGGTTCGATTCCCCCCATTAGCTCTCTTTTATTTTTTTCTTTTCTTTCTGAAAAAATTGTGTTATAATAGCCTTTGTAAGTTTTATATGCGAGCATAGTTTAGTGGTAGAACATCAGCTTCCCAAGCTGAATATGAGGGTTCGATTCCCTTTGCTCGCTCCAAAAGACCCTAATCTATTTTAGGGTCTTTTTTTCTGCAAAATAAAGAAGTCTTTTCAAGAAAAAAAGCTGACAGTCTAAAGACTGTCAGCTTTTTTTGCGGTATAAACAGAAGAAGACGATTCTTCCTCTTCTCACTTATTTCACATCTTTTTTCGGAAGTCGGATTACGACTTCCAGATAATCATCATTTTCTTCCTGGGTTAACTCTGCAGGCAAACCGGCTTCTTGAATGGTTTTAACCGTACTTTTAATGGTATTCACAAAGATTTTCATGTCTTTAATCGCTTTAAACATTCTCTTCTTTTTCTGTTCCTGCACATTTTTTTCTTCATCTACCAAAATGGTTTCCACCATCTGCTCCGTTTGTCTTACATTCAAATTGTTTTTATAAATACGTTCCAGCGCTTTTAACTGTAGTGCCTCATCTTTCAGTTTCAGTAATGTCCGGACATGTCTTTCTGTAATAACGTCCATGGAAATTTCTTTTCTGACACGAGGAGAAATCTGCAACAGACGTAACTTGTTGGCAATCGTCGGCTGACTTTTTCCCATTTTTTTCGCAACCTCTTCCTGCGTAATATGGAATTCCTGAATCAGCTTTGCATAACCCTCTGCTTCTTCAAAATAGTTTAAATCTTCTCTCTGAAGGTTTTCAATCAGTGCCATTTCCGCAACAGCTCTGTCACTTAAATCTTTTACAAGAGCAGGGATTGTTGCCTTTCCCGCAATTTTACTTGCACGAAATCGTCTTTCTCCGCTGACAAGCTGATACTGCCCGTCTACCAGTCGCACAATTACAGGTTGCAGCACGCCGTATTCCTTAATAGAATTCGAGAGTTCCTCCAGCTGTGTCATATCAAAATAAGTTCTCGGCTGAAATGGATTCGGCTGAATCTCTTCAATATTCAGCTGTAAAATCATTTCTCCGGTATTTCCTGCATCGATTTCTTTCTCTTCCATGATCTCTTTCGCCTCCGACATACCCGCTTTTACTTACGAACATCTTCTCGAGGTTCTGCTGATATTATAATGGTTTTTTCTGTGGTGTACCCGCTCTTCTTGGATACTTTTTCGGTGTATCCTTAATTTTCTTCACAACAGCCAGATTTCTGGTATACATTCCGTCTGCCATTGTAAACTGCTGTACATCAATGACTTTACCGCCCAGTTCCTTTAACGCATTCTTGCTTTCTTCAATTTCTGTTTCCAGTTCAGGTCCTTTTAATGCAATAAAGATTCCGCCTTTTTTTACAAAAGGAAGACATATTTCCAGAAGAACCGGCATTCTTGCTACTGCACGTGCAGTCACAAGATCATATTTTGCACGGTATTCCGGTTTAATCCCGAATTCTTCTGCACGTCCGTGAATTGCTTTAACGTCTTTCAGACCTAATTTTTGACAAAGTTCCTGCAAAAACACAATTCGTTTATTAAGCGAATCAAACAGTGTCAGATCCAGACCCGGTTCCATAATTTTTAAAGGAACACCCGGAAATCCTGCTCCGGTTCCAATATCAATCATCGTTTTTCCTTTCAGATCTTTCACGACTCTTTTTAAACAAACGGAATCTACAAAATGCTTGTAGGCAACTTCCGTCGGTTCTTCAATCGCTGTCAGATTTATTTTCTGATTCCATTCAATCAAAGTATCATAATAGATTCGAAACTTTTCGTTTTCTTCTTCCGTTAACGGAAAGCCTTCTTTTTCAAAGGCATTGTTTAAAATATCCTTCATATATCGGTGTGCGGATTCTGTTCCCGCTCCTCCTTTCCGCTTCCTTCAGACTATTCTGCCTTATCCTGACGGCGTTGCTGTTCCAGGTAAACTAATAACACTGAAATATCTGCCGGTGATACGCCGGAAATTCTAGATGCCTGCCCAACGGAAAGCGGCTTAATTTTATCCAGTTTCTGTTTTGCTTCATTACGCAATCCGGTAATCTGTGTATAATCCAGATCTTCTGATAACAGACGGTTTTCTATCTTTTCCATCCGTTTTACCTGTTCCATCTGCATTTTAATATAGCCTTCATACTTGATCTGAACCTGAACCTGCTCTCTTACATTTGCCGGTAATTCGCTGTTTCCCACACCGACAGTGATCAGGTCATCATAAGTGATTTCCGGCCGTTTTAAAAGTTCTGCAGCCGGAAGACCGTGTTTTAAACGAGCACTTCCGCGTTCCTCCAGGATATCCTGCATGGCCTGTAAATTGCAGGATACGGTAGTAGAAGACAATCGTTCAATTTCTGATGCGATCTGTTCTTTTCGTCTGCAGAAAGAAGCGTATCGTTCTTCGTCTACCAGGCCAACCTCATGTCCTTTTTCAGTTAAACGTAAATCCGCATTATCCTGACGGAGCAACAGTCTGTATTCCGCTCTGCTTGTCAGCATACGGTAAGGTTCATTGGTTCCTTTTGTTACCAGATCATCGATTAATACTCCAATATAGCCTTCATAGCGTTTCAATACCAGAGGATCTCTTCCCTCCAGTTTCATGCAGGCGTTAATCCCTGCCATCAGTCCCTGAGCCGCAGCTTCTTCATAACCGCTGGTTCCGTTAATCTGTCCGGCTGTAAACAGATTTTCGATCACTTTTGTTTCCAGTGAAGGCTTCAACTGTAACGGATCAATGCAGTCATACTCAATTGCATAAGCAGGACGCATCATTTCCACGTGTTCCAATCCCGGAATCGTGCGAATCATTTTCATCTGGACTTCTTCCGGCAGACTGGAGGAAAAACCCTGTACGTACATTTCCTGTGTATTTTTTCCTTCCGGTTCAATGAAGAGCTGATGACGGCTTTTATCACTGAATCTGACCACCTTATCTTCAATGGAAGGGCAGTATCTCGGACCGGTTCCTTCAATAAATCCGGAATACAGCGGGGAACGATCCAGATTTCCCCGAATAATTTTATGTGTTTCCTCATTGGTATAGGTTAACCAGCACGGTTCTTTTTCTTTGTCATTCATCTTGTCACTCATAAAGGAGAAGAATAATTCCGGATCTCCGTCCTGACGGGACATTTTTTCAAAATCCACGCTGCGACGATCCACTCTGGCAGGGGTTCCTGTTTTAAAACGAACCACTTTCAGACCTAAATCTTTCATATTCCCGCTTAACAGTTTTGCGGAACGCTGTCCGTTCGGGCCGCACTCTTCAGAATATTCGCCGATGATAACACGGCCTTTCAGATAAGTTCCGGTCGCCAGAATAACAGCTTTTGCAAGATAAGTTGCTCCGGTCTGACTGACCACTCCTTTTACGACACCGTCTTCTACAACCAGACGGTCTACAATCAACTGTTTTACCGCCAGATTTTCCTGTGTCTGTACCGTTTTGGTCATTTCAGTCTGATATTCATATTTGTCAGCCTGTGCACGCAGAGAGTGTACGGCAGGTCCTTTTGTGGTGTTTAACATACGCACCTGAATCTGCGTTTTATCTATATTACGTCCCATTTCTCCGCCCAGTGCATCAATTTCACGCACAAGGTGTCCTTTTGCCGGTCCGCCAATAGACGGGTTGCAAGGCATTAATGCAATATTTGTCATATCAACGGTCACCATTAATGTCTTATGTCCCAGTCTGGCTGCAGCCAAAGCGGCTTCACATCCGGCATGTCCTGCCCCTACTACTACTACATCATATTCATCTGCGATATATTCAATCGGCATGATATTTTTTCACCTCAGTTAATTTTCTATACCTTCTATTTACCTAAACAGAACTTGGAGAAGATCTGATCCAGTAAATCATCCTCTACCGTTTCACCTGTAATCTTTCCTAATTTTTCCCATGCATTCTGCAAATCAATAACCAGGAAATCTACCGATAATCCCATGTCAATTCCCTTGATAAAGCCGTCCATATGGCCGAGAGAATCCTCTAAAATCTGAATGTGTCGGACATTGGTTACCAGAATGCTGTCACTGACTTCCAGCGTTCCTGAGAAAAACATATCGGTAATGGTTGTTTCCAACTGTTCCAGTCCTGTTTTTTCTTTTGCGGAAATTTCCAGAACCGGTGCCTGTCCGATCTTCTCCTTAAGGGTTTCACGAACCGCATCGGAAATTCCCACATCACTTTTATTTAAGAGATAGACAACCGGCTGATGAATCGCCTGGATCATTTCCATGTCGTCTTGTGTACATCCCTCGTTACCATCTAACACATATAAAACAAGGTCAGCCTGTTTCATAAACTGCTGTGCACGATCCACACCGATCTGTTCCACTTCATTATCCGTTTCCCGAATCCCTGCCGTATCGACAATTTTTAACGGAATCCCGTTTAAATTAATATATTCCTCGATCACATCACGGGTTGTACCCGGAATATTCGTTACAATGGCACGTTCTTCTCCCAGTAATGCATTTAACAGACTGGATTTCCCAACATTCGGTTTTCCGGCAATTACCACACGTAATCCGTCCCGGATCAGTTTCCCTTTTCGTGCATTTTTCAGAACATGTTCGATCTGTCCTTTGACATTTCCGATCCGTTCCCGTTGTTCCTCCGGAGTCAGTCGTTCGATGTCATCATCCGGATAATCAATATCTGCCTGAATAAACGCAATAATTTCGAGAAGATCTTCCCGCAATGTTTTCACCATACCGGAAAGGCTGCCCTGTAGCTGAGACAATGCCAGATCCGCACCGCGGTCTGTTTTTGCCTGCACAATATCCATAATGGATTCTGCCTGCGCCAGGTCCAGTCTCCCATTTAAAAAAGCACGTTTACTGAATTCACCCTGTTCGGCAAGTCTTGCACCGGAACGGAGGATCAGCTGTAAGGTCTTTTTAAGAACAACCATCCCACCGTGGCACTGTACTTCCACAACATCTTCTCCTGTAAAACTGCGAGGTCCTCTCATCAGTAAAAACAGTGCTTCATCTATCTTTTTGTCATTCTGAGAATCATAGACATACCCGTAATGAACGGTATGTGTTTCTGCTTCTGTCAGATTATCTTTTCCTTTATATATCTTCGAACCGATTTCGATCGCATCCGGACCGCTGATACGGATAATGCCGACACTGCTTTCTCCTACCGCTGTTACCAGCGCGGTAATGGTTTCCTGTTCTATCACGCCGATCCCTCCAACTTTAATTAAAAATCATTGTTTTCTCTTATTATGTAGTGCTTTTGAAACTGCTCATACGTAAAATATTATATCATTATCGAAAATTGTCTTCAACAAGAATATAGGGAACAAAAAAACAGGCTGTGACTCCATTAAGAGTGCACCAGCCTGTTTCCATCGCATTCATAAAGATTGGAACAACGGATTTCCCTATTTCCGCGTGTTTTCTTTTCCGGTTGTTTCCGGCATAATTACCACTTTACGATAAGGTTCTTCCCCTTCAGAATAGGTAGTAACACGTTTATCATTCTGTAATGCCATATGAATAATTCTGCGTTCCTGCGGATTCATTGGTTCCAACACAACTTTCTGTCCGGTTTTACGAGCTTTTGCAGCCAGTTTATGGCTTAACCCAATCAGGGTTTCTTCTCGTTTTGCACGATAATTTTCGATATCAATGATACCTTTTACTTTCACTCCGTTGCGTTCATTAATTACAAGGTTTAATAAGAACTGCAGGGAATCCAGTGTATCACCGCGTCTTCCGATTAAAATACCAAGATTCTTACCTTTTAAGTCAAAGGTCAGATAATGATTCTTTTCGGAAACCTGAATATCTACTTCCAGATTCATTTCTTCAAAGATTTTAGAGAGGAATGCACGTCCCTTTTCTTCCGCTGTTTTAACAGCCTCTTTGCGTTCTTCTTCCTTATCTGCTTCTGTTTTCTTTTCAACAACCGCTTCAGGAGCTTTTTCTTCTTTCACTTCTTCTTTTACAGGTTCTTCTGCTGCAACCGGAGCAACCTCTTCCTTAACCGGTTTCGGTTCTTCCTTTACTGCAACTGTTTCCTTTTTCGGAAGTTCAATGTGTACTTCTTTTTCGCTGACATCTTTGCGTTCTTCACGAATATCAGCAACGATATCTTTGAGTTCTTCAATAACTTTTTTCTGAACTCTTACTACAGCGTCACGCTGTCCAAAACCGAAAATACCTTTGGAAGGCTGAGTAACAACTTCATATTCAATGTCATCACGAGTCAACATCATTTCATTCAGTGCTCGTTCCAAAGCTTCTTCCACTGTTCTTGCCTTATATTCTTTTCCGGACATGAAATTCATCTCCTTCTGTTCTCGATTCCTATATAGTATTTCCCCTCCAACTTACATACCTCAATCGGATCGGGGTTGCTTTCTACTCTTTATTTCTGTTCCGAATCAGAAGATTCTTTTTTCGTTTCTTCTGCTTCTTTGTGCGGTTTTTTTCCTTTTTTCTTTTTGGAAGGATTTCCGGAAGCAGCAGCTCTCTTAGCCTGACGCTCTTCGAGTTTACGCTGTTTTTCAGCTTCCAGTTCCGCAGCACGTGCAGCTTTTTCTTTTTCTCTTGCTTTGTTTAACATCTGCTGCTGGAAAATACTTAAAACACTGAATACAGCCCAGTATAAACATAACCCGGAAGGCATGCTCCAACAGATGAATAACATCATTGCAGGCATAACATACATCATTGTCTTCATGGTTGGGTTAGCAGCCATTGCATTTGGATTGGAACCCATGCTGATTTTCTGCTGCAAGAACATGGTTAATGCAACCAATACCGGTAAAATAAAGAACGGGTCCTTATCCCCTAAGTTTGGAATCCAGAAGAATGTTGCATGTTCCAAATTTTCGAAGTGATACTGTCTTAAAGCACCGAATAAACCGATTAAGATCGGCATCTGAATTAACAGAGGCAGACAACCGCCCATAGGGTTGATCTTATACTCTTTATAAAGCTTCATGACCTCTTCGTTCATTTTTTCAGGATTATTCTTGTATTTCTTCTGCAGATATTCCAGTTTTGGCTGTACTTCCTGCATATTCATCATTGATTTCATCTGTTTTGTCATAAGAGGATAAAGAAGAATCTTAATCAAAATAGAAATCAAAATAATTGCCAGTGCATAACTTGGAAATCCGATTGCCGCTGTTACATTATATAATGCAGTAATCACACCACCAATTAAATCTGCTACCGGTTGCAAAAATGAATATATACCCATACCATCATTCATATATTCATGGCCCGTCTTTTAGGAAAAAGAAACAGGCACGTCACCTCCTATTAGTTGTTATTTTACAGGATCATATCCGCCCGGATGAAACGGATGACACTTGCATACCCGTTTAACTGCCATCCAGCCGCCTTTCAAAAAACCATACTTACTGACCGCTTCCAACGCATACTGTGAACAGGTCGGGTAAAACCGACAGGTCGGATACGGTTTAAGCGGTGATAAAAATTTACGATAAAATTTGATAAGAAACAGCAAAATTTTTTTCGGTATATCAGTCAACCCAGACACCACTTTTCCGTAACAAATATTTTACGTTCTTTTCTAATTCATGATATCCAATACTTGTGACAGGTACCCTTGCCAAAATAATTAAATCACAGCCAGGTTTAATGTGATTTAAATTCGCTCTGATAATTTCACGCAGTCTTCTTTTATAAAGATTGCGTACATTTGCTTTCCCTACTTTTTTTGATATAGAAAAGCCTACTCGGATCCCGTCGCCTTTTCGCGTCTTTGGATACAGCACCAAATACCTGGTTGATAAGGATTTTGCACTTCGATATACTTTTCTGAAATCAGCATTTTTTCTTAATCTGTATTCCTTTTTTAGCATCAGAATCCCTCCAAAAAAATGCCTAATAATATAAAAAGGCCATAACGGCCTTTTTTAAGAGCTATATTCTCTGAGTTCTCTCGGCACTTCAGTACCGAGGTTCTAAGAGCGAAAACCATAAGTTTTCCATCGCTCCCGTCAAATGCAAAACTTAGCTGCCCTTTCGAGCAGCCAGTTGCTTTTGACCTTTTACGACCATATCTTAGAACATTATGAGCAACTCCTTGTCAAAAACCCGAGTTACTCTAATATTTATGTCGGTATCCATCCGATTGATCATCGTCAGATGACGATATGAGAATTTATTTACGAATTTTTATTTATCCGCATAATGAAAAAGAAAAAATTAAGCGCTTAATTTTTTTCTTCCTTTTGCTCTTCTTCTTTTGAGTACATTTCTACCAGTTGGACTTAACATTCTTCTTCTGAAGCCATGAACTCTTTTATGTTTTTTATTTTTTGGTTGATAGGTTCTTTTCACCGTACAACACCTCCCTCTCAGACTCTTTGACAGACTATCGCAATTTTAAAATCAAACTACATTTACAATGCTATATTATATAATATCAAAATAAGGTGGTCAAGTCTTAGAGCCTAAATTTTCCTTGAAATTTCATAAAAACAGGGCTTTTTTTTCGTATTTTTGATTTGTTTTTTTTATAATTGCACTTCCGGTCGGTCAAACGTTCTCTTTTTTATACGTTTTTGGTTTATTTATACCGCTGCTTTTTTCTTTTATTTGTCCACATATATATAAGAAATGATTTCATTCTATTCACATGTGGATAAAAGTTTTCATCTTTCATCACAAAAATGTTGATAAATGCCTCTGTTTCTGTTATTATTTTATCAGATTCCATTTTTTATTGTGGATAATCCTTCTACTTATCAACAGTTTTTGTGGATAAGTAGAATAAAGCTGTGAATTACTCTTTTTCAGAGTTCTTCTGAAAATTTCAATATTTAAATATTTATGCTTTTAAATGTGTATTTATAATGTGTTTTACATATAAAATGAACGATTGTTATACAGTAAAGACATCCCGGAACCAATCGACAGTATGGCATTTTTCATCCCGGCTTGTGAGCTGATCCGCCGAACCGAAAATCCCTGTCCTGTTTCAGGCGAAGGTCTTTTTTTATCGGAATTTTTTTTATTTCTGGAGGTTTTTTGAATGATTGAGACAAATGACAATATCAATGAAATCATCTGGAATGATGCTCTGAAATTGTTGGAGGAAGACGTAACCAAACCAACTTTTGACACCTGGTTTAAAGCAACCGAGCTGGTTGCCTATTTCGGGGACAATATCATCATTCAGGTACAGAACGATTTTGCGAAAAGTATGTTACAGAATCGTTTTCTGAATATTATCAAATCCCGTCTGGAAGCGATGCTGAACCACAATGTGAAAATTCAGTTTGTGATTCCAGATGAACGAGAACATGTCATTGAAAATTTATTCCAGCAGCAGGGATATACTGCAGAAGAAGCTCCACATACGGAACATATGGAGTTTCATGAACATCCTGTTGCGGTAACACATTCTCATTCTTCTCATTCAAGATCCGAAGAAACCGGTCTGAACCCGAAATATACCTTTGATACCTTCGTTGTCGGCAACAGTAACCGTATGACGCATGCTGCATGTGTCGGCGTTGCAGATAATATTTCAAGTGATGCGGAAAAACGTATTTACAATCCTCTGTTTATCTATGGGGGAGCTGGACTCGGCAAAACTCACCTGATGCATGCCATCGGGAATCATATTTTAGACCGTAAACCGGATACCACCATCACATACCTTTCTTCCGAGAAATTTACCAATGAAATGATTGACGGTATCAAAGACGGTACAACCAAACAATTTCGTGATAAATATCGTAATGTTGATGTTCTTCTCATTGACGATATCCAGTTCCTTTCTAAAAAAGAAGGGACCCAGGAAGAATTCTTCCATACTTTCAATACATTAAGAGAAGCGGAAAAACAGATTATCATCTCCAGTGACCGTCCGCCAAATGAAATTCCGAAATTGGAAGAACGTCTCCGTTCCCGTTTCAGTCAGGGACTTTTAACCGATATCCAGCCTCCTGACCTGGAAACCAGAATTGCGATTTTAAGAAAAAAAGCGCAGGCGGAAAATCTGGAAATTACCGATGATGTTTTTGATTACATCGCAGAAAATATCCAGTCCAATATTCGTGAGCTGGAAGGGATGCTGACACGTCTGTCCGCTTACTCCAGTATGAGCAACCGAAAAATTGATTTAAATCTTACAAAAGAATGCCTGCAGAACCTGATTACACCAAATGATCCGATCATTGTTACCGGAGAACGCATCCAGGAAAAGGTTGCAGACTTCTATCAGATGCGTGTGGAAGACTTCAAGTCTAAAAAACGTACCAGAAATATCGCTTACCCGCGTCAGATTGCTATGTATCTCTGTCGTGAAATGACCGATCTTTCTCTTCCGAAAATCGGCGAACTTTTCGGAGGACGTGATCACACCACTGTTATCCATGCCTGTGATAAAATTTCCGATGAACTGAAATCAGACCAGACATTACAGATGACCATCAATAAGATCAAAAACAACATTTTACACTAAGCCAATCGACTGATCTCCCGAAACGGATTGCAAACTTCTGTCAAGGAGATCAGTTTTTTTGTCTTTTTCTGTCCTCCTCTGATAGACATTGAAAAAAACATCTGATTTCTTTGTGCCCGAGCCCACAAACATCACAATATCTAATAGACAAAAACAAAGGATTGATTGTGGATATTTTTTTTGATAAACTGTTATTATTATGTGGACAACTGGAAAAGTGGAAAAAACCTGTGAATTCTGTTGATAACTCGAAGCATTAATTAACATACTTATCTACAGGCGCAAAACCCTGTGGATACTGGTCTTGATTGTGTTTTACACTTTTCCACAGCTACTATTACTATTACTACTAAGAGAATATATATAGATGAGGTAGAAGGAGCGCGTATCGATTTATGAAATTTACATCTACAAAAGAGAATCTTCTCTCTGGGATCACTACAGTACAGAAAGCCATTTCAAATAAAGGAGCAGTTCCTGTATTAACAGGGATTTATTTAAAAGCAATTGAAAACCGTCTGGTATTTGCTGCAACAGATTTGGAAATAGGTATTACCTGCAGTGAACCGGTTCAGGTGATTGAAGAGGGAGATGTAGTCATTCCTGCACATTTCTTTGCAGAAATGGTACGTCGTTTACCAAATACAAATTTAATTTTTACATATGATCCGACAAATGTTGCCATGAAGATCAAATATGATCAGGCAGAAACAGAAATTAAATGCTGGCCGGGAAAAGAATTCCCGGGGGTTATGGTATTAGAAGACGGTTACATGATTAATGTAAATCCTGCTGTTTTTAAATCAATGGTAAAACAGACCGGCTTCTGTGCAAACTTAAGTGACCCGAGACCGATTTTTACCGGTGCATTACTGGAAGCGATTGATAACAATCTGACGATGGTAGGAACCGACAGCCACAGACTTTCTGTAAAAACATGCAAAATGGATAATATAACAGGAGAAAATTTTAAAATTATCGTTCCTGTGAAATCCTTAAATGAAATCAGCCGTATTATCAAAGACGATGCTGATGATATTCTGACCATTCGCTGTAATGACAAACAGATTAGTTTTGAATGTAAAGGGATTCGGATGGTTTCCCGTCTGATTGACGGTTCTTTCCCGAATTACCGTCAGGTTATTCCGGAGGAATATGATCTTTTGGTAAAAGCAAAGAAAAAACAGCTTCTGGAATCTATCGAACGTGCAAGTCTGTTTGTACCGGAACATGACGGATCCAGCGTTCTTCGTTTCAATATTTCCGAAAACAATCTGAATATCGTTTCCAAGTCGGAATACGGTATGGTCAATGAAAATATCAATATTTATACAGACGGAAAAGATCTGTCCATTCTGTTTAATGCAAAATATCTGATCGATGCCTTTAAAAATATGGATTTTGATGATTTGGATATTCATATGGGAGGTCCGTTATCTCCGGCTGTGTTCCGTCCTTTAAATGATGACAGTTTCCTGTATTTACTGTTGCCTTTAAGAGGATAAAAAAGCAAAAAAGTATTCATAAAAACTCCTGCTGTTGCGTATAACGGTATAGCAGGAGTTTTTATTTTTGTATTGAAGAGTATTTTTTTACAGGATATAATAAAATGTTAGGGTCATTACTCTATTTTTTTTGAAAAGAAATTCTTTGTAAAAGGGAGGTGTTCCTTTGTATCTGCAATACCTAGAATTACAACATTATCGTAATTACGACAGACAGGAATTACATTTGAATAAAGGAATCAATGTTCTTCTCGGTTTCAACGGTCAGGGAAAAACCAATCTTTTAGAAGCAATTTATTATCTTGCCTGCGGCGGAAACTTCAGAGGAAATAAAGATCTGGAACTGATTCAGTGGAAACAGCCTTACTTCAGACTCTACGGTCAGTTAAAGAAGGAAACCAGCGACCGTTTGTATGAGCTGGATGTTTATCTGGACCAGAATAAGAAGAAGCAATTAAAAATAAACGGGGTAAAATATAAAAATCTCTCGGAACTGCAGGAATATCTCAGAGTGGTGTTATTTTCTCCGGATGATCTTCGAATTATAAAAGGTGCTCCGTCGGATAGACGGCATTACCTGGATATGGTTATGTGTCAGCAGGAGCGGAACTACCAAAAATTGATTAAAGATTATGAAAGGATTGTTCAACAGAGAAACAATCTGTTAAAAGAACTGCATTACCATAAACCGAAACAGCAGGAACTGGATATTTGGAATATGTATCTGGCAGAATACGGAAGTCATATTATTTACAGAAGAATTCAGTTTTTAAAGAAACTGATTCCGGTTGCCCGAAAGGTGCAGCGTGAGCTGACCGAACAGGCGGAAAAATTCACAGTGACTTATCACTGTTCTATCGGTGCAATCGGGGATTTTACAAGAGAAGAGATCAAAGAACTGTTTTTTAAAATTATCAAGCAGCGCCAGGGAGAAGAAATTGTCAGAGGTACGACGCTTTGGGGACCGCACAGAGACGATCTGATTTTTTATTTAAATGGAGCAGATCTGAAAAAATTTGGTTCGCAGGGACAGCAGAGAACCGGAATCCTGTCTTTAAAAATGGCGGAATTAACTACTTTTTATAATCGTTACGGGGAGTATCCGTTGCTTTTGCTGGATGATGTTATGAGTGAACTGGATGAGAGTCGTAGAAAGTATCTGATGCAGATGGTTAAGAAAAATGGAATTCAGACAATCATCACAGGTACAAACATCGAATTCTTAACGGAAAAAATAGCTGATAACGAGATATATTCCATCAGGGAAGGGAAAATTATTAAAAAGCTGTAAAAGTGGCTTATTTGCAAAAATTTAAACTTTCTGATATAATATTCAATTGGATGATTAACGATTTTTTTAGAAATTTTATTCAAAAAAAAGAGATGAAAATTTAAAAAACGCAATTTTCCGATGTTTATTTTATGTAAATTTTAATTTTATAGAGTGGAGGAATCATAGTGGCTGAACAAAAGCAAAGCAATTATGGTGCTGATCAGATTCAGGTCTTAGAAGGACTGGAAGCTGTTCGAAAACGTCCTGGTATGTATATCGGGACAACCAGTTCAGACGGGCTACATCATCTGGTTTACGAAATCGTAGATAACAGTATTGACGAAGCACTGGCCGGATATGGGAAAGAAATTGATGTTACCATTCATAAGGATAACAGTATTACTGTTGTTGACCACGGTCGTGGTATTCCTGTAGAACTTCATCCGAAAATGGGAATTCCAACGGTTGAAGTCGTATTAACCGTATTACATGCAGGTGGTAAATTCGGCGGCGGCGGGTACAAAGTATCCGGCGGTCTGCACGGCGTAGGGATGAGTGTTGTAAATGCACTTTCCAGCTTCCTGGAAGTTGAAATTCGCAGAGAAGGCAACGTATATCGTCAGACTTACGAAAAAGGGGTTACCACAAGTGCTCTTGAAGTCATCGGCAAAGCGGATGATACCGGTACAAAGATTCATTTTATTCCGGATCCGGAGATTTTTACAGATACCACCGAATATGATTTCAAAGTATTAAAGAAACGTTTACGTGAACTGGCTTTCTTAAATAAAGGTCTCCGCATTTCCTTAAAAGATGAAAGAGAAGGAAAGGAAAAAGAAGAAATTTACCTCCAAAACGGCGGGATCATTGACTTTGTTCATTCTTTGAATGAAGGGAAAGATGCATTACAGGATGTTATTTATTTTGAAGGGGAACGTGACGGTGTACAGGTAGAAATTGCACTGCAGTATACAGATACCTACAGCGAAAATATCATGTCCTTTGCAAATAACATTCACACCCATGAAGGCGGTATGCATGAAACAGGGTTTAAAACAGCATTAAATCGTGTTGTGAACAGTTATGCCAGAAAAAATAATATTTTAAAAGAAAATGATGACAATCTGACCGGGGATGATATCCGTGAAGGGATGACTGCCATTATCAGTGTTAAAGTTCCGGAACCGCAGTTTGAAGGTCAGACCAAAACAAAACTGGGGAACAGCGAAGTACGTGGGATTTGCGACAATGTAACAGGTACCAATCTGAACCTGTTCTTAGAAGAAAATCCGGCAGTTGCGAAAAAAATGATTGAAAAATCCAGAAACGCCGCAAGAGCAAGAGAAGCTGCGAGAAAAGCCAGAGAAATGACCAGAAGAAAAAATGTTCTGGAAAGTACAACACTTCCTGGGAAATTAGCGGACTGTTCTTCCAAGGATGCTACACGTTGTGAGTTATTCCTGGTCGAAGGGGATTCCGCTGGTGGTTCTGCAAAAGCAGGGCGTGATCGTATGTATCAGGCGATCTTACCGCTGCGCGGAAAAATTTTGAATGTAGAAAAAGCCAGACTGGATCGTGTGTTAAGCAGTGATGAAATCAGAAATATGATTACCGCAATGGGTACCGGTGTCAGTCAGGATTTTGATATTAAAAAAGCACGTTATCATAAATTAATTCTCATGACCGATGCCGACGTCGACGGTGCACATATCCGTATTCTGTTGTTAACCTTCCTGTATCGTTATATGAGACCGCTGGTTGATGAAGGGTATGTATATATCGCACAGCCGCCTCTTTACGGAATCAAAAAAGGAAAACAGATTGAATACTTCTACAATGATGAAGCATTGGATCATTATATTGAATCCGTCGGCCGTGAAAAAGAAAACAAACTGGACATTCAGCGTTATAAAGGTCTTGGGGAAATGAACCCGGAACAGCTGTGGGAAACCACAATGAATAATGAAACCAGAACATTATTACAGGTAAAAGTAGAAGATTGTATGGAAGCAGACCGTCTGTTTAATGTATTAATGGGCGATAAGGTAGAACCTCGCAGAAACTTCATTACCAGTAATGCAAAATATGTTAAAAATTTGGATATTTAAGGAGGTGCTCTGATTGGAAGAAGAATTTACACATGGAAAGATCCTGCCTACTGTGTTGGAAACCGAAATGCAGGAATCTTTTATTGACTATGCAATGAGCGTTATTACCAGCCGAGCACTGCCGGATGTTCGTGACGGCTTGAAACCGGTACACCGTCGTATTTTATATTCTATGTATAAAATGGGGATGACTCCGGATAAAAAACATAAAAAATCTGCCCATATTGTAGGGGACGTACTGGCGAAGTATCACCCACATGGGGACAGTTCCGTATATGAAGCAATGGTGCGTTTGGCACAGAACTTCAATATTCGTTATCCTCTGGTAGACGGTCAGGGGAACTTCGGTTCCATTGACGGTGACTCTGCCGCTGCGATGCGTTATACAGAAGCAAAAATGGCAAAACTGACTATGGAAATGCTGGCGGATTTAGAAAAAGATACTGTAGACTTCGGACCGAACTACGATGAATCTCTGGAAGAACCGCTTGTTTTACCGGCACGTTATCCAAACCTTCTGGTTAACGGATCTTCCGGGATTGCGGTAGGGATGGCAACCAATATTCCTCCACATAACCTGGGCGAAACCATTGACGGTGTTGTAGCTTTAATTGAAAACAGAGATTTACCGGATCAGGAACTGATGAAATACGTAAAAGGGCCTGACTTCCCGGGTGGCGGTATTATCCTCGGCAGAAAAGGCATCGAAGATGCTTATTTAACCGGTCGCGGTTCTATTAAAGTTCGTTCCAAGAGCGAAATTGAACCGATGAATAACGGGAAAAACCGTATTGTTGTAACAGAAATTCCGTATCAGGTAAATAAAGCAAGACTGATTGAAAAAATTGCGGATCTTGCCCGCGATAAGAAAATAGAAGGGATTACCGATTTGCGTGATGAATCCGACCGTAAAGGGATGCGGATTGTTATTGAATTACGCAGAGATGTCAATCCGCAGGTTGTTTTAAACCAGCTGTATAAAAATACTCAGCTTCAGGATAATTTCGGGGTTATTATGCTGGCACTGGTAAACGGTATGCCTCAGATTTTAACCTTAAAACAGATGCTGAATCATTATATTGATCATCAGGAAGATGTTATTATCCGCAGAACCAAACATGATCTGAAAAAAGCAGAAGAACGTGCTCATATCGTGGAAGGTCTGAAAATTGCAGTTGATAATATTGATGAAGTGGTTAAGATTATCAGAGCTTCTAAAAATGATGCGGAATCAAAAGAAAGACTGCATGAACGTTTTGGGTTATCCGAACGTCAGGCGCAGGCCGTTATTGAAATGCAGTTACGTCGCTTGACCGGTTTGGCAAGAGAAAAACTGGAAGAAGAACTGGCAGATTTATTAGAAAAAATTGCATACTTCAAGAGTGTGCTGGCTGATGAAAATAAAATTCTTGAAATTATTAAAGAAGAGTTGCTCGTCGTAAAAGATAAATTTGCAGATCCAAGAAGAAGTAAAATCAGTAATTACGAAGATAAACTGGAACTGGAAGATCTGATTGAGGATGAAGACGTTGTTATAACAATCAGTCATAGCGGTTATATCAAACGGATGCCGAGTGACACCTATAAGAGTCAGAAACGCGGTGGCAGAGGCATTACAGCGATGACTACCAAGGAAGAAGATTTTGTGGAACAGATCTTTACCACAACCACACATAATTACATGGTATTCTTCACAAATAAAGGGAAATGCTATCGCCTGAAAGTTTATGAAATTCCGGAAGCGGGACGTCAGGCGAAAGGAACGGCTATTGTAAATCTGTTGAATATCAACGGGGATGAAAAAATCACTGCGGTTATTCCAATTAAGAAATTTGACGATGAACTGTTCCTGACTGCGGCAACCCGTCTGGGTGTTGTCAAGAAAACACCTTTAGTAGAATATGATACCTCCCGCAGAGATGGTATTATTGCAATTAATCTGGAAGCGGATGACGAGTTAATCGGTGTTCAGCTGACAGACGGAAAAGAAGATATTATTCTGATTACAGCAGGCGGACAGTCTATCCGATTTGCAGAAAATGAAGCCCGTCCGATGGCACGTGCAACAAAAGGGGTACGCGGAATTAAATTGATGGATGGCGATTATGTGATCGGAATGGAAATTGTACGTGAAGACAGTCAGTTGTTGGTGATCACGGAAAACGGTTACGGAAAACGGACTCCGTTAGATGAATATCGTCAGCAGGCAAGAGGCGGTAAAGGGGTATTTACTGTTCGTCCAAGCGAACGAAACGGTAAAATCGTAGGCGCTTTGGTTGTGAAAGATGACGAAGAAATTATGGCAATTTCTAAAGAAGGCATTATCATCCGCATTAAAGTTGATGAAATTTCTTCTATGGGAAGAACAACACAGGGTGTTACCCTGATGAAAGTTTCTGACAATGATATGGTTGTTGCAATGGCTCGTGTGGTAGACCATGAAAATCATGAAATTGAAAAGAAAAACAAAAAATAGAGTTATACTGAAAAAGCTCCCTAACCGTGCGGTTAGGGAGCTTTTTTTAAATATCCAGTTTCATATCGCCTTTTTTTATCCAACCCTTTTTGCGCATAAATTCAGATACACCGAGAGAGATCAATCCCGGAAGAATGAAGTGCATCATAAGGATTTCCAAAAGAACAACCCAGCTAGGTAATGTCTGTACCATAGTCTGGAATGTCATAATCTGTCCGACAAGACCGGCACTTCCCATACCGGAACCGGTAGCGTTGCTGGTCATTCCGAGTATCATTGTGGAAACCGGCCCTAAAATTGCACTGGAAACAATTGCCGGAATCCAAATAATCGGTTTTTTCATGATATTTCCGATCTGAAGCATACTGGTACCAAGTCCTTGTGCAAGCAAGCCGCCGATTTTATTTTCACGGAAGCTTGCTACGGCAAAGCCGACCATATTGCAACAGCATCCAACAACAGCAGCACCTGCTGCAATACCGTTTAAATTCAAAATAATTCCTAATGCAGCAGAACTGATTGGCAATGTCAGAATGACACCCATTAAGACAGAAACGATTACGCCCATCAAAAACGGTTGCTGAACGGTTCCCCAGTTAATCAGGGATCCGATCCAAGCCATGAAGGATGAAATGGGAGGGCCTAACAGCAGACCAACTGCCGAGCCGGATAAGATTCCAAAGAAAGGTGTTACGAGAATATCCATTTTTGTTTTTCCGGAAACCAAATGAGCGATTTCGATTGCAATATAAGAAGCAATGAAGGCTCCAAGAGGTTCTCCCGGACCGGCGAGATGAATGACACCGTCTGTGAAAACAGTTCCTCCGAGAATCTGAGATGCAAAGGCACCAATCATACCGGCAACCGCGGCAGAGAGTAAAACCAGAGGCGGTTCTTTGAAACGATGAGCCACTCCACAACCGATTCCGGCCCCGGTAACTGCTGCCGCCATTTTACCAATGAGATAAATGGAATTACCGATATTACCGTGAATCAGTAACCCGATTTGTTGAATAATTGTCCCGATGATGAGTGTGGCAAAAAGCCCGGTAGCCATCCCGCTGAGCCCTTCAATAAAGACTTTGTTGAGCCATTTTGTAATGATATGCAAATAAAGCCCTCCTTTTGTAATAATATCCGAAAACATAAAGTGTTTCTTGGCTATATTATACTTGTCTGAGAAGTTACTTAACAAGGAAAAGTTTCCGGAAAAACAAAAAAGTGTGACAAGGATGAGAACCAGGCACACTTAGAAATGTTTAAATACAAAGTTTTTGCAATATATGATTGTAATATCTATGGTAAGCAGGTAATTCTTAATGATCACGGGGACCATGATTATTAAGAATCAAATGCTTTATCTGTATAAGATTAACGTAGATAGTTAAAATTTTCATACAGTCGGTATTAGGACTGTTTTTGAAGTTCTTGATCTTCGTATTTTTTTAGGATGTATCTCATAGCTTCTTCAATCAGGTCATTTGCATTAAGTTTTTTTCTGATCGCTAAGATTTTAATTTCTGTATAAAGATCCTCATCCAATGTTGTATTAACACTTTTTCTAGCCAATCTTAAACACCTCCCTATACAATTTTAATTTATTGATTTCAATGTGTCAACTTGACGAAATAAGGGAAAATTTTTGAATCTTTCAGAAGAAAGTCGTCTATATACGAAAAAAAACTAGTTTTTATGGACTTTGTATTCTATTTTAATAGATTAAAGGTTTTTTGTATCAGGTGCATATGTATTATATGTTGTGAGGATTAATAACTTTTATATTGTTGCATAAAAATTAGTCGGTAATTTTTTTTTAGAAAGATTGGTTGTAGTAATACATTGTTTTTCCATTCGTTCAGGAATAGAATAAAAAAAGAACAGAAAATTGTTTTAAGAGGAGTGTTGAATATGCCACAAACGGTTAATACAATAAAGCTGTTACACGATCAGATTCGATTTTATTTACCGAACCCTTCTTTCTGTATTGATGCAACAGCAGGGAACGGAAAGGATACCTTATTTTTGGCGCGGCTGGTAGGGGAAAGCGGAAAAGTTTTGGCGATGGATATACAAGAAAAAGCTGTCTGTGCGACGAAAGAACTGCTCGAAAAGAAAAATCTGAAAGATCGTGTTGAGGTAATTTTAGACGGACATGAACATATGGATCATTACGTAAAACAGGGACAGGTTGACTGTATAATGTTTAATCTTGGATATTTACCGGGAGGAAACCACAAACTTGCAACAAACTTTAAGACAACAATTACCGCAATTCAAAAAGGATTGGATTTATTAAAACCGGGCGGCATTATTTCTTTAGCAATTTATCAGGGTGGGGACACCGGATTTGAAGAAAAAGAGTGTGTGTTAAAGTGGTTAAAAGACCTGAATTGTGATTTGTATACCGTCATGGTGACGGATTTCTACAACAGACCGAACTATCCGCCACTTGCTGTTTTTATTATAAAAGAGCAATCTGATGATCTAAAATTACAATAAGTATGACTTTTGATTTAGAATAAATATATTATGTTTTGCATAGAATCTTGTATACATTTTAACACGTTATTATACTAAAGTTTCGCTGAGAAATTAAAGTATAATAATATAATTGTTTGTTCAAAATGCAATTTTTTGAACGAAATATTATTCATATAAATTCATAAAAATTACAAAAAAAGTGGTTGCAAAGACAAGGTAAAGCGAGTACAATAGGGGCAAGCCATTTAGGAATGGCAAATTGAAGGATGGAAGGATAAGTGATGAACATGAAGAAAAGCAAATGGATGAAAAAAGGTGTTGCACTGGCAACGATCATGGCAATGTCGGTAGGACTTTTGGCAGGCTGCGGTGGTAGCGATGAAGGAGACAGCAAAGAAGGAAAAGTCAGCGACAAACAGTACAGTATCGGTATTGTACAGCAGGTACAGCACGGTGCTTTGGATCAGGCCAACAAAGGTATGATTGATGGGTTGAAAGACAACGGATTTGTTGAAGGGGAAAACCTGACAATTAATCAGCAAAATGCTCAGGATGATCAGAGTAACTTACAGACCATTGCGCAGACATTCGTAAATGATGATGTAGATCTGATTATGGCAATTGCAACACAGGCTGCACAGGTAATGGCATCTGCTACACAGGATATTCCAATTGTAGGGACTGCAATTACAAGCTTTGAAGCAGCAAAATTAGTTGAAAGTGATGAAGAACCTGGAACTAATGTTACAGGTACAAATGATATGAACCCTGTTGAAAAACAGGTAGATCTGTTAATGCAGCTGGCACCGAATACCAAAACAATTGGTACCGTTTATAACTCCAGTGAAGTAAATTCTCAGTTACAGGTTGATTTACTGGAAAAAGTTGCTACAGAAAAAGGATTAAAAGTTGAAAAAAGAACAATCTCTACTGCAAATGATGTTCAGCAGGCTGTACAGAGCTTAGTGGGTTCTGTTGAAGCAATCTGGTTACCAACCGATAATAAAGTTGCATCTGCAATGTCTCAGGTTGTTAGCGTAACAGATGAAGCTGGTATTCCAACAATCACTGGTGAAGAATCTATGGTTGCTGCAGGTGGTACTGCAACATACAGCTTCAGTTACTACAAACTTGGTTACAATGCGGGTGTTATGGCAGCTAAAATCCTGAAAGGGGAAGCTGATCCTGCAACAATGCCGGTTGAATCTCCAAAAGCAGAAGACTTAATTGCTGTAATTAATACAGACGCCGTTAAATCTTTAGGAATTGAAGTTCCTGCAGATATTATGGAATCCGCAAAAACAGTAAATAGCGAATCCGGGGTTTGATTACAGGCTGAATTAAAATGAAGATGAAAGGATCGATTCACGGAATTTTTCGTGGGTCGGTCCTTTTTAGTAATATTGAAAAGATAAAACTTGAGACTGTCCGAGAATGTGGCGACGGCATGGAGTTTGAACTTGAATGAAGTTTGTAGTGTGTTGAAAACATAAAGCATTTTCAGCAGTCGAGAATATGCATATTTTGTATAATTAAAAACAATAGAATAAATAAATTAATAAACGAAATTCCTTATAGTTATACAACATCTTTTGTATTCGGATCTGCCTGCAAAAGGGGGAAGAAAAATTATGCGCAATCATAAATCGATTTATTACAGAAACAGACACAGTTGTTTTTTATTGCAGTACCAGTTGGTACTTGTCACGAAATACAGACGTCAGGTGTTAGTGAATTCCCTTTATGAGAGGGTCGTGGAACTTACAGAAAAGTATTTTACCGACCATGATTTTCAGATACTTGATTTACAGGTACAGCCTGATTTTCTGATCGTTTCATTTGAGGCATCTCCAAATGAAAAAATTTGTGATTTTGTAAACGGATTTAAAACGTTTACCTCCAGAAAAGTCCGAAAGGAGTATGCGGATTTTCTTTCTCAACAGTATGAGGAGCCGATTTTTTGGAGTAATTCGTATTTAGTTACAACTTTAAGCGAAAAAACCGAAAATGCGGTTAATTATTATTTGGAACATCAAGACAAAGATGTATAATAAGATTGTTGCATCATTGTTTTTTTGATAAAAAAATAAGGGAGGATGGCTGTATGGGATTAAAAAAGTATATGAAAAAAGGGTTGGCTGTCATGTTAATAGCCTTTATGATCGCCGGATTTATGAGTGGATGTAATTCTGCAAATCAGTCTGGCAATGGGGAAGAGGAATACATGATAGGGATGGTGCAGTTAGTGTGCCATGATGCTGCAAATATTTCCGGAAACGGGTTTAAAGATGCTCTGTCTGAAAATGGATTTATCGAAGGAGAAAATCTTACGATTGTTGAACGTAACGGGCAAAATGAACAGAGTAATCTGGAGGGCATCGCACAGGGATTTATCAATGATGATGTTAATCTGATTTGTGCAATTTCCACTTCTGCAGCTCAGGTTATGGCTGCTGCAACCGATGAAATTCCGATTTTAGGCTCTGCCGTTACAGATTATGAAGAGGCAGGTCTTGTAAAAAGTAATGAAAAACCGGGATATAACATAACTGGTACCAGTGATCAAAATCCGGTTGAAAAGCAGGGAGAACTGCTGTTGGAACTGGTTCCTGATGCAAAAAGTGTAGGTATTTTGTATAATACGAGTGAAATTAATTCCAAAGTTCAGTTGGAACGCATGGAAAAATATATGAAAGAACACAATGTTAAAGTTGTGCGTGCAGGTTTTTCCAATATCAATGATATGCAACAGACACAGCAGAATATTATGGGCAAAGTAGATGCAATTTATATTCCGACCGATAATACGGTTGCGTCCAGTCTGGCTCAGGTAGTTACACTGGCGGAAGAATATAAAACTCCGGTGATCTGCGGTGAAACGGCTCAGGTAGAAGGTGGTGGGATTGCCACATACGGGATTGATTACTATCAGTTGGGATATCGTACCGGGGAAATGGCCGCAAAAATTTTAAAAGGGGAAGCAGAACCTTCTGAAATGCCAATTGAGTATGCATCGGATGATGAATTAACACTTGTCATTAATAAAGGGGAAGCTGATCGAATCGGTTTGACTGTTCCGCAGGATTTGCTGGACAAGGCAAAAATCGTGGAAACAAAAAAATAATTTTTAAGAACATGTTAGAAGTGCCTTTGTTACGGGGAGCTATCTATTCTTAAATATTTTCGGAAGCCATCTAATAGTTGTTCATTGCAAATTCCACAACATTGTTTTACAATAGAAGCATATTGTATGTAGGATGGTTGAAAGGAGAATTTTTAATGAGTTCAGGATTAATTTTATCAACAGTTTGGCAGGGGCTGTTATGGGCTATTCTTGCGTTGGGTGTTTACCTGACTTACAGAGTTTTGGATGTAGCCGATTTAACAGTAGAAGGTAGTTATCCGTTAGGTGCTGCAGTTGCAATTTCTTTTATTGCCAGTGGCGGATCTCCGGTAGTAGCAGTAGTACTTGCTTTTCTTGCTGGGGCATTAGCGGGTGTTGTAACAGGTCTGTTACACACAAAATTAAAAATACCGGCTTTGTTGGCAGGTATTTTAACCATGATTGGTTTGTATTCGATTAACTTGCGCGTTATGGGTGGAAAGTCGAATATCTCCATTCTTCGTATGGACACTATTTATACGTTCTTCGGTAATTTTGGTTTAAACAAGAATATGAGTATTCTTGTTTGCGGGCTGATTTTCGTTGTGGTTATTATTGCATTCCTGTACTGGTTCTTCGGTACGGAAATCGGTGCGGCAATTCGTGCAACCGGTTGCAATAAACAAATGATCCGCGCTCAGGGGATTGATACAGATGTTACCATCATTTTAGGATTACTTCTCAGTAACGGTCTTGTAGGGGTTGCCGGTGCTTTGATCGGTCAGAGCCAGGGCTTTGCTGATGTTGGTATGGGGATTGGTACCATCGTTATCGGATTGGCCTCCGTTATTATAGGGGAAGTTATTTTTGGCACCAGAAACTTTATCAATTGGTTGTTAGCCGTTGTTGGTGGTTCTGTATTGTATCGTTTTGTAATTGCTTTAGTATTAAAACTTGGTATGAACCAGAACGATATGAAACTTCTTACTGCTGTAATTGTTGTCATTGCTCTGGCAATGCCGCTGATTAAAGAAAAAATCAGCAGTCGGAAAGGAGCGTGAACAATATGTTACAGGTAAAAGATGTTTATAAAACTTTTAATAAAGGTACTGTAAATGAAAAAAAAGCGTTGAGAGGTCTTAATTTAGAGCTGAATGACGGAGATTTTGTTACGGTTATCGGTGGTAACGGTGCCGGAAAATCCACTATGCTGAATGCTATTGCGGGTTTGTGGCCGGTTGACAGCGGAAGTATTATCATTGACGGAATTGATGTTACCAAACAGCCGGAATATAAACGTGCAAAGTATATTGGGCGAGTATTCCAGGATCCGATGATGGGAACTGCTGCAAATATGCAGATCGAAGAAAACCTTGCGATTGCCAGCCGTCGCGGCAAACGGCCTGGACTGGGATGGAGTGCAAAAGCAAAACAGAAATCGCAGTTCCGTGAAATGTTGAAAGAATTGGATTTAGGGCTGGAAGATCGGCTGACCAGTAAAGTAGGGTTGCTGTCCGGCGGACAGCGTCAGGCAGTTACGTTGTTGATGGCGACAATTAATCGTCCGAGATTGTTACTGCTTGATGAACACACGGCTGCACTTGACCCGAAAACAGCGGCGAAAGTATTGGCATTAACGGAAAAGATCGTTACAAGAGATCAGTTAACAACGGTTATGATTACACATAACATGAAAGATGCTTTGAGATACGGAAATCGTTTAATTATGCTTCATAACGGTAAAATTATTATTGATGTCAGTGGCGAGGAAAAAGCAAGTCTGGATGTTCCGGATTTACTGAAAATGTTCGAACAGGTTAGTGGCGGTGAAGAAATGGCCAACGACCGTATGTTGCTGGGTTAATTATGAAATAGAAAAGCTGTGAACCAAAAGGTTCACAGCTTTTTTTTAATTTTTTTCAACAATTTTTACGGTTAATGGAACATGTACATCGGTATGAAGTTTTACAGTTGGACGATAAGTCCCGAGTGTTTTAATATTTTCTTCTAAAACAAGCTTACGTTTATCGATTTTAATGCCCATTTCTTTTTCCAGATGTTCAGTAATTTCTTTGCTGGTTACTGCGCCGAATAATTTTCCGCCTGCACCGCATTTTGTTTCAATCGTCAAAGTTGTTTCTTTAATTTTTTTGCCCAGTTCCACGGCTTCTGCTTTCAGTTCAGCCGCTTTATCTGCTCTTATTTTTTCCTGACGCTGTAATTCCTTCATATTTGCCGGAGTTGCTTCTACAGCCAGGTTCTTTTTAAATAAAAAGTTATGTGCATAACCTTCTTTTACGTTTAATACCTGATCTTTTTTCCCGATTTTAGGAACATCCTGCAGTAAAATAACTTTCATTTGAAAAACCCCCTAGTCTTTTCTTACGTTCATTCTTCTATTATCGCTTCTTAGCTTACGGAAGTCAAATAGTAAATCTGCAAGCCCGACACAAGAGCAGGCTACTAAAAAACCACTGAAGAAGAATATAATGAAAAGTACGCCGATTACCTTCATAAAAGTAGACATCTGTTTTACTTTAAACCAGTAGAATGTTACGGCCAGACCGTTTATAAAGAGCAGTGCCGCAAAGAGTAACATCATATTTAAAATCAGAATATTCAGCCATTTCATAGGAATATAATCTTTTCCGAGCCATAATGCCCAGGTAACGATGAGTCCCCAGATTGTCCAGGATGGCAGAGTCCATTTCTGGAAGCCTTTTATACGTGGCACTTTAATTCTTAACCGTTTTAGTATAAAAATACTCAGATAATAAATAGCGACTGCCATGACACAACGTGAGATAATTAAAATTGCAGGTAAGAACTGCACCATGAACTGGATGCTCTGCTGCAACATTTCTGTCAGCTGAATTTCAGAAACACCATCGGAAAGCATATTGGAGAACATTCCGCTTTCCTGGTACATATCCATCATTTCGGTTTGATATTGGTCAATTGCTTCAGTTAAGCTGTCTGCGGAAATTCCCATAACACCTACTGTAATACCGAAGGATATAATGCTGGTAATGATTGCTGCAATGATTACAGTCTGCAGTGTTTTGCTGCCCTTCTTTTTATGATAGAGCATGTATCCCATAACAAGTCCAATTGATAGGTATTCCAGTGCATTTATAACGGCACTCAGGGGTCCCAGTATGATACTGACCAGTATGGTCGTCAGTACTGTTGAGAGGACACCGGTAAACACGCCGTTTCTTACGGTTGCAATTGTAATTGGTATGCCTGAGAAGATTAATAAAAAAACGCCAACTAACGGCATGGAACCTGCAAAGATCAGAATTGCTGAGATTGCTGCCATAATTGCGCCTTCTGCCAATCCTCGAGACGTCATATTTTTGTTCAAATCCCTCACCTCATTTAATCTCTTTCTTTGGCTTTATTCTATTTAGCAGATATATTTACCTTGTTTTTCAAGAAAAAGTTTCTTTTTCTTGCGGTGTTTTTCCGATATATATATGATATAATGTTGCTCAAATGTAAAAGCAAAATGAATATTTATAAAATCATTCATTTCATATTTCAAAAGAGGAAAGTTATGTTTATACATGATCCAGGCGCTTTAAACGGCGATATAAGAGAAGAAAAAGAATGTACTTGAGATTCTTTTGAAACAGCTATATTGAAACGACTGAAAATAGAGAGGAAAAGAGGAAGCAAAGATGGAGGAAGGTAAAGCACAAAAAAAATTACGATTCAGTTTATTGCAGGAAAACTTAGAAACCTGTCTGTTATTGTCAATTTGTATTCTGATTCCGTTTTTTATGTTTGGTATATCACAGTTTAGAAATACTGTGTTATGGGTTGCGGTTTTAATGGAACTGTTAGGGGGAATCCTGACAGTTGGGTATTTGTCTGCATTTCTCGGGATCTATCGAGGAGAAAAACAGGGGTTGGAGCGGTTTATTAACAGTTTTTCAAAGTGGATGAAATGGGGAGCGGCGACGTTATGGAAAACTTTTTGGCTGGTTTTGTGGACATTGCTGTTTGTCATTCCGGGACTTGTGAAGGCAATTGCTTATTCCCAATACTATTTTATTCTTGCTGAATATCCTAAAGTATCGGTAAAAGAAGCGCTGAAGTTAAGTGAAATTATGATGAAAGGAAATAAACTGCTTTGGCTCAGAAAACTGGCAGTCTTTTTGCCGGTATTAGTGCTCCCGGCCTTAATTGCTGGATTTTTTTACGAACAGTCTGCATGGGCTCTGCTCCTTCCGGCGATTTGCTATCTGTTTGCGATTCCGTATGCGACATTTGTTTTTACAGATTTGTATGAAACCGTGAAACAAAAGGCGCTTTGTGAGGGAAGAATTCGTCCGGAATCCTTTGGCGTAGAAGTAGCGGAATCGATCCAGAGACATTTAGAATCTGACCATATGCGCAAAAAGAAATATAGTAAAAAAGGACTGTTTGCGTTTTGTATGGTTTTTGGAATTGCGGTCGGGGTTTCTGCGATAAACGGAAGTGATACAGCAGGCATTTTTGATACGGATTCTTTGGCGGTAATTGATATTAAGGGAACAATTTCTGAAACTGACGGAGCTTACTATAACCAGCAGTACCTGTTGAATGCTGTTGATGAAATCAGAGAGGATAATTCAAACAAGGGAATTCTGCTCCGCATCAACTCCCCGGGCGGCGCGGTTTATCAGATTGATGAGCTCTATCTGAAGCTTATGGACTACAAGAAGCAGACAGGACGGCCGATTTATGCCGCCATCGAAACACAGGCGGCCTCAGGAGGGTATTATGAGGCTTGTGCGGCCGATAAAATCTATGCGAATAGAAATGCATTAATAGGGTCAATTGGAGTCTTTATCGGAGAATTTTTAGATGTGAGCGATCTGTTGGACGAGCTTGGGGTCAAAGTCACTTTTATTAAATCGGCTCCGAATAAAACAATGGGGAATATTTATCAGCCGATGACAGAGGAGCAGAAGGCAATTTATCAGTCTATTTGCGATGAGATGTACGGCAGATTTGTGAAGATTGTATCAAAAGGAAGAAATATGCCGGAGGATCAGGTACGGAAACTGGCAGACGGTAGAATTTACTCGGCAAAGCAGGCGCATGAAAACGGTCTGATTGATGGTGTGGAAACCATTGATTCAACAACAGAACGTATGATTAAAGATTTAGGATATGAGGACCTTTCTATAAACTATTACAGTTATGAGTCACCGACAGGTGTTTTGGATATGATCGGTGTCCAAAATTTTAAAAAATGGATCGGAGCTCTTAACGGAAATAAGGAACAGGAAAAGGCAGAGCCGGATATGCCGGTGCCGATGATGATGTATTTACCATAAAAGATTAAAAGCAGAGGCAGAAGAATTCCTCTGCTTTTTTCAAAAAAAAACGAAAAATATAAATTTTTATTTGCATAACCGTATCAGGTATGTTATAATATCAAATTGTAAATCCCTGCTCTGACAAAGTCAGAGCCATTAGTCCGGGGGGAGGAGGTGCACAACATGCGTGATTACGAATTACTTTATATCGTGAAACCTGAAGTTGCAGAAGAAGCAATCGACGGTATTGTTGAAAAATTCAATGGTATTCTGGTAAAAGAAGGCGCTACCGTAGCAGAAGTTGATAAATGGGGTAAACGTAAGTTTGCTTATGAAATCGACAAAAAATATCGTGAAGGTTACTATGTATTAGTAAAATTCAACGGTCCAGCTGCAGCAGTAGACGAATGCGAACGTCTGATGAAAATCGACGACACCATTCTGCGTCAGTTAACAACAAGAGTCGGCGAATAATTTCTTAATGGAGTGTTTAACATGAACAAGATTATGTTAATTGGACGTTTGACTAAAGATCCAGAATTACGTTATACACAGAGTGGATCTGCTGTTGCAAGTTTTACTCTGGCTGTAAATCGTCGTTTCCCAAACCAGAACGGTGAGAGAGAAGCAGACTTTATTAATTGTGTTGCTTGGACGAAAACAGCTGAATTTGTATCGAATTACTTCAAAAAAGGTCAGCAAATGGCCTTAGAAGGAAGATTACAGGTTCGTACCTATGACGGTAATGATGGGCAAAGACGTTGGGTGACAGAAGTTGTCGCCGAACAGATTGAATTTGTTGGTTCCAAGAATGATAATAATCATTCCGGTGGAAACAGACAGGATTATCAGAATCAGAATCAAAACAATAACGCTTCTGCAGCAGGCTCTGATTTGGGCCTGGGTGAAGAAATCGTATTTGATGATAATGATTTACCTTTTTAAAGAAGGAGGAATTGCATCATGGCAAAACGTGAACGTAACCCAAGAAAAATGAAGAAAAAAGTTTGTGCTTTTTGCGTAGACAAAGCTGAATACATTGATTACAAAGACGTTGCTAAATTAAAGAAATACGTTACTGAAAGAGGTAAAATTTTACCAAGACGTATTTCCGGAAACTGTGCAAAACATCAGAGAGCTCTGACTGTTGCAATCAAACGTGCTAGAGTTATGGCTTTGTTACCATACACAACAGAATAATATTTACGCCCTGTATCTAATGATACAGGGCGTTTTTGTTCATGCAATTAATGTGTGTAGTCGAGAATTTTTACATTTTCTCCTGCTTCTTTTTTTACTAATTCCTGCATTTTTTCTTTAAAAGGACATGCATATCCAATTGGATTGCCTTTTGTAATACAGGAAGCAAAAGCGATTGTATCTGCGCCACGCTGAATCAGAGTTCTGGCCCGCAGTACTGATTTTTTCCCCGGACATCCTCCGCAGTTAATAAATCCGACCAGTTCGATCGGTTCGTCAACTCCTTCAAATACCCCTTTTTTTTCAGAAATTATTTTAAAATCTGTTGTTCCAGGACAGTAGTCTTCTGTCTGCATGCATCGAATAATACCAAGTTTCAATATGATGACCTCCTTATGTTTGTCTATTCTTAGTTTACATCGAATATCATACGTTTTCAACGAATTAAAATACAAGGTTGGTATGAGTATCTCGGCTTAGAAATAGAAAAAGCGATCTCCGAAGGGAGACCGCCGATTAAAAGATCAGTTAAATCCAAAGAGTTTCTGTGCGATTTTATAGCAGATTTCCGCAAATTTGCGTCCTGCAGGGCGCTGTAATGTGACAACGCGCCCGAAGAGACCGTAGCGCAGTCTTTTGAACATACGAGGATTGCTTAATTCCAGGTACTCCCATAAAGTTTCCCTTTTTTTCAGATTCTCTTCATTATGAGAGCGAATTGCCAGAATGGAAGAAATACACATCATAATTTCGAGATAGTTATACATATAATTTCTTAATTTTTTACTTGGAATCATTTTTTTATCGGACAGATCGTAGTAATCAATCATTAATTCGTTTACGGTGATCTGCTGGTCGATTCTTTTAATCATTACCTTTTCGTTTACGGACTGGTCGTCGCGACCAATGAAATAATGATAGAAGTCAACGTCTAAGTAGTAGATATTTTTTACGTACGGCAGAGGCTGGTATACAAAAATATTATCTACATAGAAGGTGTGCTTTGGCAGTTCCAGTTCGGACTGGCGAAGCAATGCGGTTCTGTAAATAACAGAATGCATCAGAATATACTGGCCTTTTTTGAAGTTTCCGATCTGATCCCAGGTAAACATTTTGTTTTTTGGCAGAACGGAACGATAGTTCATGACTTTCTTGTAGGAAGCTCCCTGTTTATCATAAACAAAGTTGGAAATTAACATATCCAGAGGGCAATTGATTTCAGTCATTTGTTTTAATAATGCAAGGATTTCCTTGTATGCTTTCGGGTCAACCCAGTCATCACTGTCGACAACTTTAAAATATGCACCGGTTGCATTGCGGAGGCCGGCATTTACGGCTTCGCCGTGGCCGCCGTTTTCCTGATGGATAGCGCGGATGATATCCGGATATTTTGCTGCATAATCATCAGCAATTTTAGCAGTATTGTCTTTTGAACCGTCATCTACGATAAGAATTTCAACATCTTTTCCGCCGATTAAGAGAGAATCAATGCAGTTAGACATATAAGCTTCCGAGTTGTAGGACGGGATAGCAATTGATAAAACTTTCATGGGATCTCAGGCAAAGGGATCATACTTTCCGCGGATACGGAAGATATGAGGATTTTGCCTATCCTCCTTTTCTATAAATTTATGGTGCGTCTGGGGGAAGATAATCCGAACCCGACGCTTACTTTAATAATTCGTCTGCCAGCGTAAGTGCTTTGTCTACGATTGCATCGATATTATAATATTTGTACTCTGCTAAGCGGCCGAGTAAATGAAAATCAGGATAATCTGTTAAAAGTGTTTTGTATTTTTCATATAAAGCCAGATTTTCATCATTAATAATTGAGTAATACGGAATTTCACCGGATTTTCCGGTATAAGGAATCGGATATTCTTTCATGATGGTTGTATCGGGAACATCCTGACCGGTCAGTTTTTTAAATTCTGTGATACGTGTGTAATCTTCACTGACGGTGTAGTTTACCACGGCTTTTGGCTGGTAATCATTTTTTTCGTGGTGTTCAAATGCAAAGTTCAGGGAACGATACGGTAATCGTCCGTAACAGCAGGAGAAAAATTCATCTACAGGGCCTGTGAAAATCACTTTTCCGTGAAAAGGTTCTCCTTCAAAGAGGATCTTACCGTTTTCCAGTTTTAACACGTCATTTGCGTCTGTGTTTAATTTTAATGTGATGGACGGATGGTCCAACATTTTTTCAAATAAAGGTGTAAATCCGTCTAGAGGCATTCCCTGATAGGTATCCTGGAAATAGCCGTTATCTTCGGTGATCACAACCGGTACTCTTGCGGTTACACTTGGATCGATTTCTTCCGGTGTCTGTCCCCACTGTTTTAACGTGTAGTGGAGGAAGATGTTTTCATAAACATAGTCCGCAATCGCTTGAATATCTTTATCTTCGTTTTTCTTTAAATCTAAAATTGGAACGCGTTTATTCATTCCGTAAGTGTTAATCAGTTTTTCTCTCAGAGTCGCTGCTTTTACTTCTCCGTAAACCATTTTTAAAGTGTTCAGATTGAACGGTACAGGAATAAACTGACCGTGCACATTTGCCACAACTTCGTGTTTATACTGATACCAGTCTGTGAAACGGGAGAGGTAGTCATATACATTTTTTTTGCTGGTGTGGAAAATATGCGGACCGTACTGGTGAATCAGAATTCCTTCATTGTCATATAAGTCATAACAGTTTCCGCCAATATGATTTCTTTTTTCTATGATGCAGACTTTTTGATTGCCGCGTTCTGCCAGTTCTCTGGCAACAACGGAACCTGCAAAGCCGCAACCTACTACTATACTATCGAACATGAGAGTCCTCCTTATCACATATACATCATTCTATTATAACATGATTCTTTTTTTTTGAAAAGAACACGCATGGAATTATGCAAAACATAAAATAGGGAATGATTACTTTTGTATATCAGACTAATTATAGAAGGGAATGCAGTTGAGTCCTTTGGAAGGAAAGATTACATGACCTTTTAACGGATTTATTTGCTCTGAGAGTAGTCTGTAAGCAATCGGTGTTTATAATCGTTTTAATAGAAAAATAAAGGGGTTACATTGGATTTCTGTATCTGGAAGAGACTTCTTGAAAATACAAAAGGCGGACATGGAAATGTCCGCCTAGATTTTTTATCCTGCAAATTTCTGTACATACCCCATTACTAAAATAAAGATAATCAGTAATGGCAGAATATAAGTTACATAGAAACGTACAGCTTTCGGGAATTTAATTCCTTTTCCGCTGTCTGCTTCCGCAATGAAGTTATCCCAGCCCCAGCCGTATTTACTGGTGCAGAATAAGAGGTAGATCAAGCTACCGATTGGCAACAGGTTGTTGGAAACGATAAAGTCTTCCAGGTCCTGAATAGTACTTCCGTCACCCAGTGGCTGGAAACCGCTCCAGAGGTTGAAGCCCAGTACGCAAGGCATGGAGAGAATTAGAACTAAAATAACGTTAATAACAACAGCTTTTTTGCGATCCCAACCCCACAGGTCCATTGCGAAACTGATGATATTTTCAAATACCGCAATAATGGTAGAAAGTGCTGCAAAACTCATAAAGATAAAGAACAGGGTTCCCCATAACTGACCGCCTGCCATCTGGTTAAAGATATTAGGAAGTGTTACGAATACCAGACCAGGGCCCTGACCTGCGTCAATACCAAATGCAAAGCTTGCCGGGATAATGATTAAGCCGGCCATTAATGCAACGAGAGTATCCAGTGCACAAATGCTGATAGTTTCATTAGTCAGAGAACGATCTTTGCTGATGTAGCTACCGAAGATTGACATGGCACCGATCCCAAGGCTTAAGGTAAAGAATGCCTGACCCATTGCGGCAAAGATTACTTCACCGATTCCGGCATCCAGCATACGCTGAAAGTCAGGAACAAGATAGAATTTCAGACCTTCGGATGCACCAGGAAGTGTGATACTTCGAATAGATAAAATGATCAGAATGACAAACAGACAGCTCATCATTACTTTTGTGATTCGTTCTACACCGTTTTGAAGGCCGAGACTACATACAAAGAAGCCGATCAATACGGTTACGATCATCCAACCTGTCATATATCCAGGCTGCTGTAACATGTTACCGAATACTGCTCCGACCTGATCAGGATTCAAGCCGTTAAATTCTCCGGTCAACATTTTTACAACGTAGGCCAGCATCCAGCCGCCGACAGTTGTATAGAACATCATAAGCAGATAGTTCCCTGCAATAGCAAGATATCCGTTTATGTGCCACTTCGTCCCTTTTGGTTCCAGAACATGGAAACTTCTGGCTGCGGATCTTTGACTGGCACGACCTACAGAGAATTCCATTACCATGATTGGCATACCTAAGATTACCAGGAACAATAAATAAATTAATACGAAAGCTGCACCGCCGTATTGCCCTGTAATGAATGGAAATCTCCATACATTACCAATCCCGATGGCACAACCTGCTGAAATGAGAATAAATCCCAGACGGGATGCAAACCGTTCACGATTTTCCATTACAGCACTCCCCCTTTTATTGAACTATATTCTTCATAAGAATATCATAAAAAAAAGATAGGTGTCAATGAATAAATAACGCAATTATGCAATATCGTCACGTTTTCATCACTTTTTACATTCCTTGGTTGGCACATTTGGGCAAAAAAAAATTCAGAGCTGTTTTCGGGTGAAAACAGCTCTGAAAAGAGGTGCGATTAATAGGTTAGGATTTCGATTCCGTCTTCGGTTACGAGAATTAAATGTTCCCACTGTGCGGAATCTTTTCCGTCTTTTGTATATGCGGTCCAGCCGTTTTCCTTATCAACATAAAGGTCGGCAGTGCCTTCATTGATCATAGGTTCAATGGTAAAGGTCATTCCAGGAACCAGAAGACAACCGGTGCCTCTCTGGCCTACATGGGATACGAAAGGTTCTTCGTGGAATTCGATCCCGCATCCGTGTCCGCCGAACTGTGTTACAACCGAGTAACCGTTTGCTTCGGCATGTTCTTTAATGGCAGCACCTACATCACCTAAAAAGCCCCATGGACGAACAGCAGCAATCCCTGCTTCCAGGCATTCTTTTGCAACATCTACCAGTTTCTGACGTTCCGGAGAAACTTTTCCTACGGTAAACATTCTGGAGGCATCGGAGAAGTAGCCTTTAAAGATGGTGGATACGTCAATATTAACAATATCTCCTTCTTTTAGAATTACATCCGGAGACGGAATTCCGTGGCAGATTTCATTGTTTACGGATGTACATAAGCTTTTTGGAAAACCTTCATAATTTAACGGTGCAGGAATAGCCCCGTGAGAAACTGTGAAATCATGCACTAATGTGTTAATTTCTTCAGTGCTGACACCCGGTTTAATATAATCTCCGATATAATCCAAAACAGCAGTATTGATTTTTGAACTTTCACGGATTCCTTCTAACTGTTTGATTGTACGGATGGATTCAAAATCAGGTACTTCAAATCCTTTTAATGCATAAGTAGCAATTTTGTTGTCAAAGTCGAGATGACATTTTTTATATTTCAGACCGCTTCCACACCAGCATGGGTCATTTCGACGAATACTTCCACTCATTCTGTGTCACATTCCTTCTTTAATAAATTTGTCTTTCTAATAATTCATATCCATTATACATTATTTTTTTTGCTTAGGAATAGTTAACTGTTGTTTTTTGATTAGAGACATTTACCTGTAATATAGAATTTCGTTATACAATGTTTCAAAAGTTTTTTTCTATTTCGATACTTGACACTCCCCATGGCTAAAGCGAGGGGTTTTTTCCGGCATTCGGTAATTATGTTTACAGACGCGAAAAAATACCGCCATGACTTAGGCATGGCGGTAACAGTTTCTTTGTTAAGCTTTTTGTTTTCCCATAGACAGGAGTGCACCGATGATTCCGCCGATGACAGCAGGGATAAACCAACCCATACCTAAGTCATACATTGGAATTTTTGCAAGAATTTCACTTACAACACCTAAAGACCCTCCGAAGTTTGCTACTAAAGCTTCCAGTCCGCTTGGGATACTTACTAAAGCGGCACCGATTAAAGTGAATGCATAGATTTTGGTTTTACCGTGAATCCATTTATCCAGATATGCAGTGAAGATCAGAGCCATCAGAACCGGATAAACCATCAGCAGAACAGGTAATGTGATGCTGATTAACTGGGTTAAGCCGATATTGCTGACTACAAAACTGAACAGACATACAGCAATGATTGTTGGCTGGTATTCAAATTTTGTGAATGTTTCACTGAAATAGTTCCCAAAGGAACTTGTTAAACCGATTGCGGTTGTCAGACATGCAAACAATACTGCTACGCCTAATACCAACATACCTGCAGTGCCATACATGTGTTTAGAAACTGCAGTCAGTAACTGACCACCGTTTTCAAAGGTTCCGAGTGCACCGCTGGTAGCACCTACATAAGCTAAAAGACCGTATACAACTGCAAGACCGATTGCAGCGCCGATCCCTGCCAGCAAGGTGTATTTTACGATTTTTTTATCATCCTGAACGCCCATAGCTTCTACGTTTTCAATAACTACCAAAGCGAAAACACCTGCAGCTAAAGCATCCATTGCGAGGTAACCTTCGGTCAGACCTTTAAAGAACGGGATATCCAGATACAGATCAACAGGAGCAGCCATTGGACTGATTGGATGGATGATTGCACCCAGGCCGATGATGAAGATAGAAAGTAACAGGATTGGTGTTAAAATTTTACCTACAATGTAAACAATTTTTTTAGGGTTTGCAGATAAGAAATAGGTTGCCAGGAAGAACAGTCCGGTGAAGAGAACGGACCATAATTTCACGTGGGAATCCGGTCCCAAAAATGGGAACAGTGCTAATTCAAAAGATGTACTAGCAGTACGTGGAATTGCGAAAAGAGGCCCGATCATAATGTAAATGAGTACAGGGAAAAATACAGCGAACTTCTTTCCTGCTTTTCCGGCTAAGTCTGTCATAGTACGTCCGGTTAATACAACCGCCGCAATTGCTAAGACAGGTAAACCAACGTCTGCCGTGATAAAGCCTGCCAGTGCAGACCATACATTTGTCCCAGCTGATTGTCCCATAGCTGGTGGGAAAATCATATTTCCTGCACCAAAGAACAATGCAAACAGCATTAATGAAAGGGACAACAATTGACTAAAAGATAATTTTCCATTCATAATGTTCTTTTATCCTCCTTTTGATTCTCTGTTTTATTACAGAAATAAAATTTAAAACTGTGCTCATACAGTCAATGTTGCTATTTTATCATATATAGTTGTATCCTTCAACATTTCTGAAGAAATTCTTTTTAAAATTCACAACTATTTCAACTGTTTATATATTTTCGTATTTGTTTATAGTACAGTTTAATGTTTTTTTCTTTTTATACAATAAAACTGTTTCAGTTTTTATTGGTTTCTGTGAATTTGGTGCAAGATTTTTTTGTATATATCTTGTATTATAATTATATAGAGATATAGTTGTTGCAATATTGTTTAACTTTTGATCAATAGATGACTTTTGAGGTGAAACATGAAAATAACAGTTTTGGTTGAAAATACTTCAAAGTATGAAAACATAGAGAGTGCTCACGGACTTAGTATTTATATTGAAATTGAGCACCATAAGATTTTATTCGATCTAGGACCGGATGAAATTTTTATCAGAAATGCTCAGAAGCTTGGAATAAATCTTGGGGAAGTTGATACGGTTATTATTTCTCACGGGCATTATGATCACGGTGGAGGTTTAAAAGCTTTTCTTGCGTTGAATCACCGTGCTAAAATTTATATTCACAGAAATGCTTTTTTGCCACATTACAGTAAGAGTAAAGGAATGGCGGTTTCATGTGGAATTGATCCGTCATTCAAAAAGCATCCGCAAATTATTTTTTCCGATACAGAGGAACCTTTCTTTGCCGTAGATCATAATATACTTCTGTTTTCCAATCCAGAAGGCACACGCTGTATTCCGACGATGAACCAGTTTCTTTATGAAAAAAGGGGAAGAAAGAAACTACAGGATGATTTTACGCATGAGCAAAACCTAATAATTACAGAAAATGGAAAAACGTTTCTGTTTGCCGGATGTGCTCACAGAGGGATTATTAACATTATTCGTCAGGCGATTGTTATTACCGGAAAGTCCTTGGATTATGTTTTTTCCGGATTCCACTTAACGAGTCATTCTTTAAACAGAACGGAGGATACAGATTTCTTAAATCGTCTCGTTTATCATCTTATGAAATATTCTTCTGAGTACTACACCTTTCATTGCACGGGAATTCCTGCTTATGAATACCTTGCAAGTTTTATGGAACGACGAATGCATTATCTTTCTGCAGGAGACAGTATAGATCTTTCAGAGAAGGGATGCTCTTGTTAAGAATGTCTTTTAAAAGATAATGTTTCACGTGAAACATTGTTTTTGTATAAAATAGCAAAAAAAACGGGGCTGTATTTTTCGTTTTAAAAGACAAAAACAAACTCCTAAATGCAATAACACTAGAATACATAAACTTGCTTCTAATCGAATATATGGGCTTTTGACGGCGTTTGGTATTATTTTTTGGATTTTTGGACTTAACATATAGTCTTTTTACAAAAATTATGTTTGAATCAAAAAAATTTTCTTTCTTTTCTATGTTCAGTTCAGTTTTTTTCCTTTATAATAGAAGATAATGAATCCATCAGATGATGGAAGATGATATGGTACTCTGAGATGTTTTACAGAGGGATATTCAATGAGGAGTGAGAACATGAGCAAAGTTATTGTGGTTGCTAATCAAAAGGGCGGCGTAGCGAAAACAACAACGTCCGTCAATTTAGCTTCCGGACTGGCCTATTATAAAAAGAAAGTATTACTGATTGATCTTGATCCGCAGGGAAATGCGACCAGTGGTCTCGGAATCGACAAAAATAATCTGGATTCTTCGGTTTATGATGTACTTGTTAATTTTGAACCGATTGAACAGGTTGTCGTAAATGTATCGAAAAAGCTTGATGTTCTTCCTGCGAAAGTAGAACTGGCAGGGGCAGAAATGGAACTTGTTTCCGCTATTTCACGTGAAATGAGATTAAAAAATGCACTGGATGAAGTGCGAGACCAGTATGATTATGTAGTAATCGATACTCCTCCGTCTTTAGGTTTGTTAACCTTAAATGCACTGACTGCTGCAAATTCATTCCTGGTTCCGATTCAATGTGAATATTATGCATTGGAAGGGGTAACACAATTATTAAACACCATTAAAGTTGTGCAAAAAAATCTGAATCCACGTTTATCTATGGAAGGGATTCTTATGACGATGCATGATAATCGCACGAATCTTTCTAATCAGGTTGTAGAAGATGTAAAAGAAACATTTAAAGATAAAGTGTTTAATACTTATATTTCCCGAAATGTAAGAGTCAGTGAAGCACCAAGTTTTGGACAGTCTATTATTGATTATGACCCAAAATCTAAAGGGGCACAGCAGTATCTTGCACTGGCGAAGGAGGTCATCAAGCATGGTTAAATCGAAAGCAAAGGGCGGTCTTGGCCGTGGTCTTGGTGCGTTACTGCCGGAATATGATGAAATTATTGAATCCGCAGACGATAAAAGCGGTGTGAAAGAGTTGGATCTTGATAAAGTAATTCCAAATCCAGATCAGCCTCGTAAAATTTTTGATGAAGATAAGATGCAAGACTTAGTTGATTCTGTTCGTGAACACGGTGTGATTCAGCCGATTCTTGTTTATCCGAAAGAAGATCAGTACATTATTATTGCTGGAGAACGGAGATATCGTGCTTGTAAAAAAGCAGGACTTGATAAGATCCCGGCTTTGGTTCGCAAATTGGATGAAGAGCAAATTATGGAGATTGCTTTAATTGAAAATATTCAACGGGATGATTTGTCTCCTTTCGAAGAAGCACGCGCTTATGAAGCTCTTCAGAAGAAATTTGGCTATACGCAGGAGAAACTTGCTGCACGTATGGGAAAAAGCAGAAGTTCTGTTGCAAATTTAATGAGATTACTTGCGTTACCGTTAGATGTTCAGCAAATGGTAGAAGATAAGAAGCTTACAATCGGACATGTTCGTCCGTTATTATCTCTTGAATCTGATGAAATACGGAGTTCTTTTGCTCATGAAATATATCAAAATGAATTGACTGTACGCGATGTAGAGGAATTGGTTCAGGAAATTATTTCAGAGAAAGATAAAAAGGAAGAAACTTCGGATAAAGTTGTAGAAGAAATTAAAGTAAAAAAACAGCTTTCTCCTGAAATGATGGCACTGCAGGAACAGTTAGCTGAGCGCCTCAGCACAAAAGTTTCTATTAAGAAAAAAGGTGACGGAGGTAAGCTTGTAATAGAGTATTACAGCCAGGACGATCTCAAACGTATTATTGACGGCTTGAATGGAGAGTTTTATTAATTTTTCCATACATTTTTGTATTGAAAGGGGTTTTTCTTATGAAAAATATTGTATTGCGAGTTTTTCAGGTATTGACAGGTGTAGGTGCTTCTGCTGTTGCAGTTAACAGTACTGCTTTGGTACGAGCTAAGAAAAAAGATAAGTTCTCTTTTAAAAATGTCTTTGGGTTACTTTTTAGTTTAGTATTTTTTGCATTAAATTTTGCTGGAGTAAAAAAAGTAAAACAGAAAAGCTTAAAATAGTTAATGAAATCGACTGGTTGTTAGAGCTGCACATTTATGTGCAGCTTTTTTTATTGTTTCACGGAAGAAACAAAGAAAAAGAAGGAATCTGCTAAGAGAGAGAGGAGTGTTTCACGTGAAACAATAAGAATAGAGATTGTTTCACGGAAGAAAGGATGTGATCGGAAGAAACAAAGAGAAAGAAGGGATCTGTTAAGAGAGAGAGGAGTGTTTCAC
>SAMEA104404097__coassemble_118_pt1 | contig 86245 bp, 70 predicted proteins | sample SAMEA104404097__metabat2_high_PE_061 | metagenome-assembled genome bin SAMEA104404097 (sample SAMEA104404097) | Balaenoptera acutorostrata | reverse complement strand
GGAGTGTTTCACGTGAAACAATAAGAATAGAGATTGTTTCACGGAAGAAAGGATGCGGTCGGAAGAAACAAAGAGAAAGAAGGAATCTGCTAAGAGAGAGGAGTGTTTCACGTGAAACAATAAGAATAGAGATTGTTTCACGGAAGAAAGGATGCGGTCGGAAGAAACAAAGAGAAAGAAGGAATCTGCTAAGAGAGAGGAGTGTTTCACGTGAAACAATAAGAATAGAGATTGTTTCACGGAAGAAAGGATGCGGTCGGAAGAAACAAAGAGAAAGAAGGAATCTGCTAAGAGAGAAAGGAGTGTTTCACGTGAAACAATAAGAAAAAAAGATGCTCTGAAAAATAGAAAAAAAGTGATAAAAAAACAACCCCGGCTCCAAAATGATATGTACCCTCCTTACTGGTTTCCCGGTAAAGAGGATGCATATTAAAAATTGGTGCGGGGTTGTCGAATAATTGGAAAAGACTAATTATTCAGCGTCTGTTAAAGATACAACCTGGTAACCAGCATCTGTAATTACTTTTTTCAGAGCGTCGTCATTTACTTTACCTTCAGTTGTAATAGTAGCCATTTTTTCATCCAGACTTACTTCAGCAGTAACGCCATCCAGTTCATTCAGGACTTTAGCTGCTCTTTCCTGGCATTTTGGGCATTTCATACCTTCGATTTTCATAACTTTTTTCATAATAATTTTCTCCTTTATAAAATAAAATTGTATTAAAGAGTGTTTCATGTGAAACATTCTGGTAAACAAGTTATTTGTCTTCTAAAGAAATAACCTGGTAACCTGCGTCAGTAACTACTTTCTTCATGACTTCATCGTCGGTAGCACCTGTTGTCGTAATATAAGCGGCTTTATCGTCTAAATTTACATCAGCGGTAACGCCTTCCAGTTCCGATAAAACTTTTTGGACTGTTCCGGTGCAATGTGAGCACATCATACCTTCAATTTTCATCACTTTTTTTCGAGAAGAAGCTTTGCTACAACAAGAAGCAGGAGCGTCCTGAACATCTTCCAGAGAAACTACGGTGTAGCCTTCATCGGTGACTACTTTTTTCATGGTTTCATCATCGGTGGCGCCGGTAGAAGTAATGTAAGCGGCCTTATCATCCAGATTTACATCAACAGTAACACCGTCTAGTGCGCGGAGTGCGTTGGTAACGGCACCGGTGCAATGTGAGCGCAGCATACCTTCGATTTTCATTACTTTCTTTTGAGAAGAAGCTTTGCTACAACAAGAAGCAGAAGCATCCTGAACATCTTCCAGAGAAACTACGGTGTAGCCTTCATCGGTGACTACTTTTTTCATGGTTTCATCATCGGTGGCGCCGGTAGAAGTAATGTAAGCGGCCTTATCATCCAGATTTACATCAACAGTAACACCGTCTAACGCGCTGAGTGCTTTTGTAACAGCACCGGTACAATGTGAGCACATCATACCTTCGATTTTCATTACTTTCTTCTGAGCAGAAGAAATGTTGCTGCAAGAATCAGGGGCCTCGTCAATATGCTCTAAAGATACAACAGTGTAACCTGCATCAGTAACCGCTTTCTTCATCGTTTCTTCATCGGTAACACCAGTCGTAAGAATATAAGCCGCTTTGTCTTCCAGATCAACATTTACGCCTACACCGTCCAAAGCAGTCAGTGCTTTTGTAACAGCGCCGGTGCAGTGAGAACAACTCATTCCGTCAATTTTCATAATAATTTTTTTAGGGTTGGCACAACAACAAGCTCCGCCTTCCGGTGTTTTTGTTTCTAAAGACACAACGGTGTAACCTGCATCAGTAACCGCTTTTTTCATGGTTTCATCATCGGTGGCACCGGTAGAAGTAATGTAAGCAGCTTTATCATCTAAGTTTACATCAACGGTAACACCATCTAATGCGCTGAGTGCTTTTGTAACGGCACCGGTGCAATGAGAGCAACTCATGCCTTCGATTTTCATAACTTTTTCGACAGCAGCTCCGGCTACGGCAACATCGTCCAGTACTTCGTGCCCAGGAGTAATCACAAGTTTATCGCCGATTGCAATACCGGTTTTAACTTGAACTTTAGATAAGTCAATATCCTGAACAACATTTGAAGAGGTACTGGTAATAGTCGGTTTGAATTTACGTAAACGCAGTGCATTGGTAACAACAAAGATACTACTGCAACTCATTGCCGCCGCACCAAACATAGGGTTTAATAACCAGCCAAAGGATGTATAGAATACACCGGCCGCAAGTGGAATACCACAGCAGTTGTAGAAGAACGCCCAGAACAGGTTCTGTTTGATATTACGAATAGTTGCTTTACTTAACTGGATTGCTGTAACAACATCCAGCAGATCGTTTTTCATCAAGATGATATCAGCACTTTCCAGAGCCACGTCTGTACCTGCGCCGATTGCAAGCCCGACATCGGACTGTGCGAGAGCAGGAGCATCGTTGACACCGTCACCAACCATGGCAACAACTTTCCCCTGTCCCTGCAGATCAGAGATCTGTTTTGCCTTATCCTGAGGCAGAACTTCTGCAATAACTTTATCGATATCCAGCTGTTTTTGAATAGCACCGGCAGTACGAGCATTATCACCGGTGAGCATTACAACTTCAACGCCCATGGATTTCAGTTCTTTAATTGCCTGAGCACTGGTAGGTTTTACCAGATCGGCAGCACCGATCAGACCGATTACACGTTCACTGTTTGCAAAGAACAGCGGAGTTTTACCGGCGCCGGTCAAAGCATCCAGATCCGCTTCCCATTCTTTCAGAGAGAAGTTCTTTTCTTCCATTAAACGACGGCTGCCGGCGTAGTAGATATTGCCATCTACAACTCCTTCAACCCCGCGACCAGGAAGAGATTTAAACTGTTCCGGGGAAGCAACTTCCAGATTGGATTCTTTTACATAAGTCATAACAGCTTCAGCAAGCGGATGTTCACTTCCGGCTTCCAGTGCGGCTGCAATTTTCAGGAACTGTTTGTCATCATCGAGGATAGTCAGAATATCTGTTACAGCAGGTTTTCCCTGTGTAATGGTACCTGTTTTATCTAAAACAACAGTCTGAATGTTGTGTGCATTTTCCAGTGCCTGACCTGATTTTAGGAGAATGCCGTATTCAGCACCTTTCCCGGTACCTACCATGATGGCAACAGGTGTTGCAAGACCCAGTGCACAAGGGCAGGAAATAACCAGTACGCTGACAGCGCAGTTAAATGCAAACTCGAAGTCATAACCGACAAGAAGCCAAATCAGACCTGTTACGAGAGCAATTGAGATAACAACCGGAACGAAAACGCCTGCGATTTTATCAGCTAAGCGAGCAATTGGTGCTTTGGTAGCGGAAGCATCTTCAACCAGATGGATAATCTGAGCAAATGTGGTATCATCACCGACTTTGGATGCAGTAAAACGGAAGAAACCGCTTTTGTTAATAGTAGCGGCGATAACAGGATCGCCAGGTCCTTTTTCAACCGGAATACTTTCCCCGGTGATTGCAGACTGGTCAATACTTGTGGAACCTTCTGTGATTGTCCCGTCAACCGGAACACTCTGACCAGGTTTTACTAAAACCGTGTCGCCGATACGAACCTGTTCTACCGGAATTTCTACGGCTTCGCCGTTACGTTCTACAACGGCTGTTTTTGGAGCTAAGTTAATTAGATGTTCCAAGGCTTCACTTGTTTTTCCTTTAGAACGACTTTCTAAGTATTTACCAATTGTAATCAGTGCAAGAATCATAACAGAAGATTCAAAATAGAGCAGGTGGTGATAATGTTCAACCAGTTCTAAATCTCCGTGACCGAGACCGTAACTCATGCGGAAAATAACAAAAATACCGTAAGCCATGGCAGCGGTAGAGCCGAGAGCAATCAAACTATCCATATTCGGGGCACGATGTGCTAAGGTGCCAAATCCTTTAATATAGAATTTTCTGTTAACATAAGCAATCGGAAGAGCTAATAAAAATTGAATAAATGCGAAACTTACCGCATTTTCTGTCCCACATAGGAAAGAAGGCAGCGGAAGCCCTACCATGTGCCCCATTGCTACGTACATCAGTGGAATTAAGAATACGAAACTGACGATTAAGCGATGGATCATTTCTTTTTGCTGAGCGACAATCGGATTTTCCTTTGGTTCTCTTGGTTTTGGAGCACCGTCATCGCTTTTGGGGTTGGCACCGTACCCCGCTTTAGATACTGCGGAGCAGATATCATTTACAGAGATAGCGTCTTCTTTGAAGCTAACCTGCATACTGTTTGTCAGCAGGTTTACACTTACTTCGTCGACCCCTTCCAAACCCGCAACGGTTTTTTCTACACGGGAGGAGCAAGCGGAACAAGTCATACCAGTGACATCAAATTTTTCTTTCACTTAAATCACCTCACAGATATATTTAAAAGCTTATTAGAACAGCTACGTTCACAGTAAAAAATTTATTTCATTAGTTTTCCCAGCATGGAAACCAATTCATCAATTTTTTCTTCGCGTTCCTTTTGTGTCTCGGCATGTGTTACACAATGCTTCAGATGAGCCGTAAGAATATCTTTGTTAATTCGGTTTAGCAAAGCTTCTGTTGCCATCAACTGTTGAGAAATATCAATACAGTAACGATCCTCTTCTACCATTTTCAAAATTCCGTCAAGTTGCCCTCGAGCTGTTTTTAGAAGTTTGGTAGTTTTTTTCTGATCTGCCATCATTATAAACACCCCATATCTTTTATCACTACACCCCCGGGGGGTGTCAAATTCATTATAGAATAGGAAAAACGGAAAGTCAATGAAACTGGGGAGCAGAAAAAATAAAAGAATTTAATTATGATTGTTAATTTTTTATATAGCATACGCAAATATGCCATAGCTAATAAATAACGAAATTTTCAAAGAGAAAACGGTAATGGAGTGTATACTTACAAAAAGAACGCATAAAAAAGAAATGAAATGAAGCTGAAAAACACTGTCGGAAAAAACGGATTCGGAAAGAATACGGGATGTTCTTTTTCTGAATATGTGTTACAATGAAAGGTAAGTATGAAAAAGATAGACAAAAAGTTTAGGATAAATCTAGGTGAATGAATCATGAAAGTTAGAGACTATATTATTACATACAGCGGAGAAAAATTCTCGCCGTTAAATCCGGATCCGGATTCGATTAATATTGCGGATATTGCACATGCCCTTTCCAGAATCGGACGTGCAAACGGGCACTTTGTGGAATTTTATGCAGTCGGTCAACATTGTCTGGATTGTGCACACGAAGCCATTGCAAGAGGATACGGACCGAGACAGGCGCTTGCCTGTCTGCTCCATGATGCCAGTGAAGCGTATATGTCTGATATCACTTCTCCGGTGAAAAAACATTTACGTCAGTATGTTCAGGTTGAGGACAGACTGCTGGATATGATTTATGAAAAATATATTCCGGGAGGGATTACTCCGAGAGAACAGCGGATTGTAAAAGAAATTGATAATACAATGCTGTACTATGAATTTATTCATTTTACGGGGGATAAACTTGCAGAAGAAGAACCGACATTAGTCAGCGAACCTTGTTTTTCTTTTTCCAACTTTTATTCCATTGAAGAACAATATCTGTATTTCTTTGATTTGTTAAGTAAACAGGCTGCTGAGGAACCGCCTCTTGAAAAATGGCAGACGGTTGGGATTGTTCGGTCAAAGGACCAGTGGCTTGCTGCGATTATGGAAGATGGCGGTTGTCGCTGGATTGCGGAAAAACATCTGGCAGATATCTGCACGGCATATCCGGAAGCAGATTCTATTTTGATTGATTTTCCGGTAGGACTTCCGGAAAATGCGGACGATGAAAAATCCCGCCCGGAAATTCAGGATCGGAAATATTCTTATGAAACAGGTATTATTACACCGCCTTGCAGACAGGCTGTCTATGCGGAAACCGATCAGAAGGCAAGAGAATTAAATGTAGAAATCTTAGGGAAAACCATTTCTCCGCGGCAAATGGAAATGCGTCCGCTGATTCGTGAAGTGGATACCTTTATTTTGGGGAGAAACCCTTGGAAAAATGTGTTGCGTCAGAGTCATCCGAAGCTGTTAGGGGAAGCGGCAAGAGTTCTTCGACAGACTTATACGGATGAAATCGGCTTCGGGAAAGATTACAGAGACAGAGAAGCGGCATTATGCCTGGCGATGATCGGACAGATGGAATGCAGAAAGGAATGTGAAGTGTTCCCGAAACGTCCGGATAATGATGCACGGGGAATTGCTATGCAGTTAGTTGTTCCGAAAGGGAAAAATCAGAAATAACGGTTGGGGAATATTTTCCGGGAAATAAAGAACCGGATAAGAAAAAAACCAACGGCAGGATAAGAAAGCCCGACGATTTGAGATGAATCGCCGGGCTTTCTTTTTATTCTTTTACTTCTGTAGGTTTTTTGGGCTGATGTTTAAAGAATGTTTTTACAGCTCCGATGTCATAAACGTTTGTGAAACCGTTTTCGTAAAGAAGTTTTGTTGCTTTTTTACTTCTGGCTCCGCTCTGACAGTAGACCAGAATTGTTTTTGCAGGATCCTTAAATTTCTTTACCGCTTTATGAGGAAGTTTATCAATTGGGATGTTCAGACTGTTTACCATGTGACCGTTCTTATATTCGTCGGCGGTACGAACATCTAAAAGGATAATTTTTTCTTCCCCGTGAATTTTTTCCCATCCTTCCAAAGGAGCAAGAGAACGATAAATAACTTTTTCGCCGTCTTTTACTTCCTTGGTTTTAAGAGGGCGGTGTGAAATCCAGGAGCCGATCATTAAACCCAGTAAGATGACAAGAGGAATTGTAATCCAGTTCATATTTTCCATAGGGATACCTCCAAAATAGATCAAACAATAAAGTGTACGGTTGTCGTTTATGTGCATTATAACACTGCGGCGACCGCTTGGAAAGAAATAGCCTTCAAAAAGAATTATTTTGCAATATAAGCGATTCCGACAGCTCCGTGACCGATGTGTGTACCGACGGTGCTTCCCAGGTCACAGTAAAGAAATTGGTCGGTAGGCAGTTCCGACCGAATCGACTCGACAAATGCGTCGCGGCCTGTGGTTTCTGCCGCATGGGAGAAAACAATCGGGTAGGACGGATCCACAGGTTCCTTTGTCAGATACTGACTGACCCAGCGGTGAGCGGCCTTGTGTCCGTGCGTTTTTCCTGCTGTTACAACTTTGCCTCCCACAACAGAAATAATCGGTGTGATTCCGAGAACGGAGCCGATTTTGGCTGCCGCTGCAGAAACCCGACCGCCCATGACGAGATATTTCATCGTTTTTACATAGGCAACCAGTCTTACTTTTTTGGTTAAGGCTGTAATCTGTTCTGCAATGTCTGATGCAGAAAGACCCTGATCTTTCAGATTGAGTGCAATCTGGACCAGAAGATGCTGACCGAGGGCGGCGTTCAAGCTGTCTACTAAAAAGATCCGATCTGTATTCATCATTTCTTTTGCTGCCATTGCCGATTGGAATGTGCCACTTAGTTCGCTGGAGAGAAAAATCCCTACGATTTCATCGCCTGCATCAAGAAAAGGCTGAAAGACTTTACAGAATTGAAACGGTGTAATTTGGGATGTGGTAGGTAACTTCTCCGCAACAGAAAGTTTCTGATAAAATTCATCAACGGAGAGCGTCACCCGGTCCAGATATTCTGTATCACCGAATGTAATTGGATAAGGAATAATGGTAAGTCCCAGTTCTTTTGCGATTTCAGGGTCAAAGTCGCTGCTGCTGTCTGTTATAATTCGAATCAAAGTAAAACCTCCAATAGAATGTGATAATGTTCAAAGTAGGAACTGTCTGCTGTAAGATAGCATTTTTTGACATTAGAACACATCATAACGAATTCTTTTAAGGGGTGTCAACCGAAAAGTCCAAAAAAAAACTATTGTAACTAAATCGAAAAGAAAAACAGACAAGAAACAAATATATTAAGGTTCCTTTTAGTTCTTACCTATACTAAAATAATAAGCAGTGAGAAAACGGAGGGGAATTCATGAAGGGGTTAAGAAAGCCTAGAGAAAAATTAACGAAACCAAAACCAAAACACGCAAGAAAACCTAGGGAAAAATTAACAAAGCCAAAACCAAGACATGCCAAAACGTCTAGAGAAAAAATCATAAGACCGAAGCATGAAAGAAAGCTCATAGGGCTGAAACATGAGAGATCGCCTGTAGAAGAAATCATAAGACCGGAACAGGAAGAAAAGCCCGGAGAAGAAATCATAAGACCGGAACGAGCAGAAAAGCTCGGAGAAGAAATCATAAGACCGGAACGAGAAGAAAAGCCCGGAGAAGAAATCATAAGACTGGAACAGGAAGAAGAAACCGGAGAAGAAATAACGAAAGTTAAACACGCAAGAAAGACAAAAGCAGGGAATATTCTTCGTATTTATCGTGGAGATATAAAAAGTCTTTTTAGGAATCCAGTTGCCATGATTGTGATACTGGGTCTTTTGGTATTGCCGTCTTTGTATGCCTGGGTAAATATCGTTGCCTGCTGGGACCCTTATAAGAATACAGACGGTATTCAGGTTGCGGTTGTAAACTCTGACAAAACGGTATCTTTTGAAGGCCAGGAGATTAATGCCGGTAAAGAAATCGTAAAAAAGCTGAAGAGCAATGATGCGATTGGCTGGGACTTTGTCAGCAAGGAAAAAGCGGAATACGGGTTAACGCACGACAGGTATTACGCGATGCTGGAAATTCCGGAAGAGTTTACCGAGGAACTGCTGAATGTGTTGGCAAAAGATTATAAAAAACCGCATATTATATATCGGGTCAATGAAAAGAGTAACGCAATTGCGCCGAAAATCACGGATACCGGTGCAAAAACGGTTACAAATGAGGTAATCAAGGCCATTGTTGAAGTGGTGGATCAGGTTGTCTTTTCTATAGGTAACGATGTCGGTAAGGGCATGGATACCAACGAGAATAAAATTAAAATGATGCGGGATTTGATTATTCAGGTTGATGAAAATTTCGGAGAGATTGAGGCCAGTCTGGAAAAAGCCGACAAAGGGCTGATTACAGTTCAGGAACTGATGAATGATGCAAATGAAACGCTTCCGGCTATCCAAGACGGGATTTACAGTCTGCAGGATTTTTCTACACAGAGCAGAATCTTGTTAGAAGATATTGAACAGGCCAGATATGACGGCGTGGATTATATCGGAGAAAAATTTGCAGAGTGTCATAAGCTAATCAGCGAAATCAGAATAGTGTTGAACGATGCCCAGCAGAATATTGGAGATGCGGAAGCAGTTGTCGGCAAAATTACGCCTATGCTGGAAAAAGCGGAAAAATTAAATCAGGAGATCGGAAAATTGCTGGATCTTCTGGAAAAAATGGATATTTCCGATCCGAACTACGATAAATGGCTGAATACGATTCATAAACTGCAGAAAGCAACCAATGATTTCATCGGTGTGTTGGAACCGATTGAACAGAAACTTCCAGTGATACAGAAGGGAATGGTTTCTGTTTATGAAAAAACAATTGAAGGAATGACCAATCAGAAAGACAGTTTACAAAAATATTCTGACCGATTGGAATTTCTGATCAACGATTCTTCCAGTGTATTGGAACAGATTCGATTGCAACACCAGAAAAAACGCGTGGATGAAGCGGTTACAAAACTGGATCAGCAAATTACAGAACTTCAGGCAGAATATGATAAGCTGAAAAATATGACGTCGGAAGAATTCGGGAAATCATTTAGCAGAGCACTTGCGAAGTTGAGGGATGCACAAAAAGTACTGGATTTTGCGGAAGAGGTTGTTTTGGAACTGGATCAGTCTGATGTTACCGTATCCGGTATCCTTACGGAATTACAGAAAGTAAATGCGGTTCTGCAGGAAGGTATTCAGGTGGCAGAGGACTTTGCAAATACACTGCAAGAGGCATTCCGTGTTTCCGGTGATGTCTTTGCGGCAGCCAATGGATTTTTGAATGATATGGATCAGGCAATGTTGGATTTGACTAAAGTCTATGAAGATAAATGGTCTGCGGTTTTAAATCGTGCCTTTGATGATTTGTATCATACTTTAAATGATTTGGATCTTGTTTTGGGAAAAGCGGATGAGGCGCTGCCGAAAGTCGGTGAATTGTTGGCACTCGGTATGGAGGCTGGCGATAAAGGGACTGAACTGCTTGCAAAATTAAACGAAATCATGCCGGAAGCAAAAGAGGATATCGGTCGACTCAGCGCAATTATGAAGCGCCTGAACGACAATAATCTGGATCAGCTGATTAATTTCCTGATTAATGATTCGGATTCATCAGCAGATTATTTTTCAGGTCCGGTGGAACTGAAGGAAGAAAGATTGTATCATGTAGACAATTACGGCTCGGCAATGTCACCGTTTTATACGGTACTTGCATTTTGGGTCGGCTGTCTTCTGTTGAGTGCACTCTTGACAACTGAGGCAAAACGCAGAAGTGAGGATGATCCGGAATATACGGCAATGGAAGAATATTTCGGAAAAATGATGACTTTTGTGACTCTGGCAATGGGACAGGCTCTGATTGTTGCATTGGGAGACAAATTCCTGCTGGGGATTACCGTGACAAATATGGCTGTCTTTTTAGGATTCAGTCTATTGACGGCACTTGTGTTTATCCTAATTGTTTATACGATGGTTTCTGCTCTGGGAAATGTCGGAAAAGCGATCTGTGTTATATTCCTGGTATTGCAGATTGCAGGTGCCGGTGGTACTTTCCCTGTAGAGGTCATGCCTGAATTCTACCAGATTATACAACCGTATATGCCGTTTACTTATGCAATTGGTGCTATGAGGGAAGCGATTTTTGGACCGGTTGCTGAAAATCTGTTCTTTGATTTCTGGCATCTTGCAATTTTCGGACTGATCAGTCTGGGAATTGGGATTTTATTGAAAAAACCGTTACACAATACAGTTGAATGGTTTAATAAAAAGTTTAAAGAAAGTGGATTGGGTGAGTAAGTCACAAGGTTATCCACAATTAGTGGATAACCTTGTGGATAAGGCATGTATATCTGTTAGAATCCTGTGTATTCTTTTTTTACGTTTGTGAAAAGCAAGAACAAGTATGGAATCAAAACCAGAAAAAAAACTTATCTGTTCAGATTTTTAGAAGAACAACATGAAAACTTGACGGAGCGAAGACCAAACAAGTCTGTTTTTCGCTCCGTTTTTGATTTTTTCGTTGTGAATTTGTGAAACAAGTGCTTTTTTATGTTACTAAAATAAGCATATGCATACAATTGGGCTAAAAAATAAGAACAAGAAGGACAGGAAAAGGAAGTCGAACTACAAAATTTTTAAATGCTTGTGAAAAAGGATTTTTGCTTGTGAAAAACTGTTTTAGTGTTTTTTATTGGATACATATGTAGTATAATAAAGACGAAACAGACATATGAGTATATAAAAACAGAATATAAAGAAAAACGTGAAACGGAAAGAGAGCTGAGTGTTTAATGTGGCTTAATTGTTTAGCGGTAGGAATAGGCGGTTTCTTTGGAGCAACAGCCCGCTATCTGCTAGGATTGGTTCCGGGGTATTATTATTTAAACATCCCGCTCGGAACGATGCTGATTAATATTGGGGGAGCTTTTGGAATTGGTCTGATTGCCGGTGCAATTCCACTGGATTTATTACCGATCAGAACGCAGTTGTTCTTAAAAACCGGACTCTGCGGAGGCTTTACAACTTTCTCAACGTTTTCTCTGGAAACAGTTAACCTGATGGAACAAGGACATTGGGGTCTGGCAGGCGGATATGCTATGGGCAGTCTGCTCCTTTGCATGCTGGGTGTTTTTGTGGGAAAACTAGTGATGACTCATTTTGCTTCCTAATATGGCAGAAAGGTCCTTCTTTCGCGCATAAGATTTTTCTAAGATGATATGGAGGCCTTCACGAAAATGGGAGGCCTTTTCTTATGAGAAAAGAAGGGGAGGGTAAGCATAGTTTAATTAAGCTTACAGATATAAGCCATAAATAATTATTTAAACACGTACATAAAATCATAAAAAACAGACAAAACTGTATTATGACGTGAAAAAAATTACGTGATATCATACAACAACTATCGATAACATTTATTGTGATTTTTATGAGAAATACTTTACAATAGAACATAATCAATAACATATGGTTATAAAGACAGCCCGGTTACGGTTAAGCATTCCTTCAGTTTATAGGAATTTAATTGGGGTGGAGAATCAATCAGAGACTTGGAGCGAATAAACCAGAAACCGGATACTGTATTATATACAAATTTTCTAGCTGTTACTTTTATAAAAGGGAGGACAAGGATATGGCTTGTACATGTGGTTGTGGTGGACACAATGAAGCGCTATTTGCACAGCTTGACAAAGTGATTGAACAGCACAAAGATGAAAGAGGCAGTTTAATCAGTGTGCTGCACAAAGCGCAAGGAATTTTTGGTTATTTACCAGAAGAGGTTCAGGCTTACATTGCTGAAAAAATGGATATTCCTCTGAGTGAAATCTACGGGGTAGTAACTTTCTATGCTTTATTCACCATGAATAAAAAAGGGAAGTACACATTTAATGTATGTCTTGGGACAGCCTGTTATGTAAAAGGTTCCGGAAAATTACTGGACAAATTAAAAGAAGAACTGGGTATCGATGTAGGTGAAACAACCGAGGACGGTATGTTCAGCCTGGAATGCTGTCGATGCGTAGGGGCATGCGGTTTGGCTCCGGTAGTAACAATTAATGATAAAGTACACGGTCATCTGGTTCCGGAAGATATTCCAAACCTGATCGCTGAAATTAAAGCGAAAGAAGAAATGGACGCTGAAGGGAAATAGGAGGTGTAGGAGAATGAACAGAATTTCAAGTTATGAAGAATTACAAGCTATTCAGAAGGCAGAACGTGCCAAAATCGTAGTGCGTGATGGGGAAGCTCCAACGCCTGCTAACCTGGCAAAACATCATGTACTGGTTTGTGCCGGTACCGGCTGCAGCTCTTCCAACAGTATGGAAGTTATGGAAACTTTAGAAAAACTGTTGATGGAAGAAGGCATGGAAGCGGAAATTGATGTTGTGAAAACAGGATGTTTCGGGTTCTGTAGTTTAGGTCCTATCATGGTAATTTATCCGGAAGGGACTTTCTATCATCATGTTAAAGTGGACGATGTTCCTGAAATTGTTGAAACACACTTAAAAGGCGGTCAGCTGGTTGAACGCTTATTATACGATATTCCTGGACAGAATAAAAAGGCTCCTGATATGAGTCATATTCCTTATTTCCAGAAACAGAAACGTATTGCACTGCGTAACAGTGGTACAATCAACCCTGAAAAAATCGAAGAATCCATTGCACACAACGGATATCTCGGCTTAGGGAAAGCTCTGACTCAGATGACTCCTGCAGAAGTTATTGCCGAAGTTGAAAAAGCAGGCATCCGCGGACGTGGTGGTGCTGGTTTCCCAACAGGTAAGAAATGGAAATTTGCAGCAGGCTATCAGTCTCCTGAAAAATATGTAGTAGTTAACGCCGATGAAGGTGACCCAGGTGCATTTATGGACCGTTCCATTCTGGAAGGTGACCCACACAGCGTATTAGAAGCAATGGCAATCGGTGGCTATGCAATCGGTGCACATCACGGTTTCATTTACGTACGTGCAGAATATCCTGTTGCAGTACATCGTCTGGAAATTGCAATCGCACAGGCTCGTGAAGCAGGTCTGTTAGGCGAAAATATTTTAAATACCGGATTTAACTTCGACGTTGATATCCGTTTAGGTGCAGGTGCTTTCGTATGCGGGGAAGAAACCGCTCTGTTAACATCTGTAGAAGGGAAACGTGGGGAACCAAGACCAAGACCTCCATTCCCTGCTGAAAAAGGTTTATGGGGTGTTCCAACATTCGTAAACAACGTTGAAACCCTTTCCAATATTCCTGTTATCTTTACAAAAGGTGCAGACTGGTTCAGTTCCATCGGGACTGAAAGATCTAAAGGTACCAAAGTATTCGCAATGGCCGGTAAAGTTAATAACATCGGTCTGGTAGAAGTACCAATGGGTACCACTCTTCGTGAAATGATCTATGACATCGGCGGCGGCATCCCGGGCGGCAAAGAATTTAAAGCTGCACAGACAGGTGGTCCTTCCGGCGGTTGCTTACCGGCAAGTGCATTAGATACAGAAATTGACTTTGATACATTGGTAGCTGCCGGCTCCATGATGGGTTCCGGTGGTCTGATTGTTATGGATGAAACCACATGTATGGTTGATATTGCGAAATTCTATCTGGAATTCACACAGGATGAATCCTGCGGTAAATGTCCTCCATGCCGAATCGGTACAAAGAGAATGTTAGAAATCCTGACAAAAATCACCCGTGGTGAAGGTACCATGGAAGATATTACAAATCTGGAAACCTTGGCTGCAACTGTCAGCAGTTCCGCTTTATGCGCACTGGGTCAGACTGCTCCAAATCCGATTCTCGCTACATTACGGTTCTTCCGTGATGAATACGAAGCACACATCATTGACAAAACTTGTCCTGCTCATGTATGTAAAAAATTACTGCGTTATCAGATCGACCCTGAAAAATGTAAAGGTTGTACTGCGTGTGCTCGTAACTGCCCAGTTGAAGCAATCAGCGGCAGCGTAAGAGAACCACATCATATCGATCCGGATAAATGTATTAAATGTGGTACCTGTATTGAAAAATGTAGATTCGGTGCAATCTCCAGAATTTAAAAGAAGGGGTGATTTTCGTGGAAATGGTAAATGTAATAATCGACGGCGTGACCGTGCAGGTTGAAGCAGGAAGTACTGTTTTACAGGCTGCACAGAAAGCCGGTATTAATATTCCAACATTATGTTATTTAAAAGACATCAACCAGCTGGGCGCTTGCCGTGTATGTCTGGTTGAAGTAAAAGGTGCAAAAGCTTTACAGCCATCCTGCGTTTATCCTGTCAGAGAAGGGCTGGAAGTAAGAACCAACACTGCTAAAGTAAGAGAAGCAAGAAAAGGCGTTGTAGAACTGCTCTTAAGTAATCACCCTGCTGATTGCTTAAACTGCGTACGCAGTGGTAATTGCGAACTGCAGAACCTGGCTCATCAGATGGGTATTCGCAAAATCCGTTTTGAAGGGGAACAGAGTTCCTTCCCAATCGATGATCGCAGTACTGCAATTGTACGTGATCCTAATAAATGTGTATACTGCCGTCGTTGTGAAGCAGTATGCCGTAAAGTACAGGGCGTTAATGTTCTGGGCGGAATCGGCCGTGGCTTCAATGCTACAGTTGGTCCTGCATTCGGTCATGGACTGGATGAAATTAACTGCACACTCTGCGGCCAGTGCGTAAACGTATGTCCGACAGGTGCATTAACCGAAAAAGACGATACCCAGAAAGTATGGGATGCCCTGGCTGATGAAAGTAAACATGTTGTTGTTCAGTTCTCTCCTGCAGTACGTATTGCAATCAGTGAAGAATTCGGTTTACCGATCGGTACAATCTCCACAGGTAAAATGGTTGCTGCGCTGAGAAGACTGGGCTTTGATAAAGTATTCGATACCAACTGGTCTGCTGACTTGACCATCATGGAAGAAGGTCATGAACTGTTAGACCGTTTACAGAACGGCGGAACACTGCCAATGATTACCTCCTGCTCTCCAGGTTGGGTTAAATATTGTGAACATCACTTCCCGGATCAGTTAGATCACTTATCCAGTGCGAAGTCTCCACAGGCAATGTTCGGTGCTATGGTTAAAACCTATTATCCACAGACAGACAATATTGACCCTGCAAGTATTTACAGTGTATCTGTAATGCCATGTACTGCTAAAAAATACGAAGCTGCACGTCCTGAATTATGTGACAGCGGCTACAGAGATGTAGATGCTGTTATCACTGTTCGTGAAGTAGCTCGTATGATTAAACAGGCAGGTATTGATTTCGTAAATCTGCCGGATGAAGAATGTGATGCACCAATGGGTCTGGGTACCGGTGCAGGAACTATCTTCGGTACTACCGGTGGTGTTATGGAAGCTGCTCTGCGTACCGTATATGAAGTTGTAACAGGCAAAACTCTGCCTCGTTTGGAATTAACTGAAGTACGTGGTACACTGGGCGAAATCAAAGAAGCTACTATTGATTTAGGCGGTACACCTGTTAAGGTTGCTATTGTTAACACACTGGCTCGTGCAAAAGAAATCATGAAACAGGTACAGGCAGGAACTGCTGACTATACCTTTATTGAAATTATGGCTTGCCCGAACGGTTGCGTTGGCGGTGGCGGTACTCCAATTGTAGACGCTCTGACCAGAACTCAGTTACCGGAAGATTATCGCGTTCTGCGTGCAAAAGGCTTGTACAACGATGACGAAAATCTGCCGATCCGTAAATCCCATGAAAACCCATTCATCACAGCTGTGTATGAAAACTTCCTGGGAGAACCTCTGGGTCACAAAGCACATGAATTACTGCATACCCACTACACTGCACGTCCAATGTACAATCTGGAATGCAATGATTAATTGACACTCGGTCAATTATAGAAAATGTTTTATCAAGAACAGGCCACCTTGTCCTATGGCCTGTTCTTTTTTTATGCATTTTTGTGAAAATCATGCTGTTTTTGTGCAGTGGACAGATACATAATATGCATACAAATAATCATTAAAATGCATAAGTATTCGTAAATTCAGGAAAAATATACTGTATTTCACCGGTGGAATGTCAAAAAAATATCCGTCAGTGAAATACTTCTGTGTTTTAAATTAAGTCAAAACCTAAAAAAACTGATTATTTGTGTTCACAGAAAAGACAATCGGTAGAAATCTATACAACTAGATGGGTTATAACACAATAGAATTGTGTGATAACACAAAAAACAAAAAAAATACAGAAAAGATATTGATTTTTGTATAATTTTGTGATAATGTATAAACCGTTGCTGATACTTCTTTTGGAAGACGGCAATTATCTCTGGAGAGTCTCTATCTTTTAATTTAAAGAGCGCCGAAGGTGTAAGCAGGTAAACGCAGCCTGCGAATCTCTCAGGCAAAAGGACAGGGCATAGAAAATTCGTTAGACCGTTTAATCCGGTCGCGATGTTCTACTCTTCGGAGAGCTGATAAAATTATCAGCTCTTTATTTTTTGGGCATCTGTTGAGAAACAGAGGGAGAGGAGAATTGTAAGATGTTAGAAACAGTAAAAGCAATGAATGGTGTACTTTGGGGGCCGATCCTGCTGAGTTTATTATGCGGGACTGGGATTTGGTACACATTCCGTCTGAAATTTATTCAGGTGAGAAAATTTGGCGAAGCCTGCCGCTTGGTATTCGGCCATATGAGAAGTAAAGGCGGAGAAAGAAAAGAAGGGGAAATGACACCGTTCCAGTCACTGACCACTGCAGTAGCAGCACAGGTAGGGACAGGGAACTTAACCGGGGCAGCAACTGCGTTGATTTCCGGTGGTCCTGGTGCAATCTTTTGGATGTGGTTGAGTGCATTTTTCGGAATGGCTACAATTTATGCCGAAGCAACTTTAGCTCAGACATACAAAACAACAACTCCGGATGGAGAAGTAACCGGCGGTCCAGTATATTATATCCGTCAGGCTTTCAAAGGAACCTTTGGTAAAGTTCTGGCAGTTCTGTTTGCAGTATTTATTACATTAGCACTGGGCTTCATGGGGAATATGGTACAGTCCAATTCCATCGGTAATGCGTTTGCCGAAGTATTCTCTGCAAGAGGCGTTGAATTCCCACCGGTTATTATCGGTATTTTACTTGCAATCTTTGCAGCATTCATTTTCATCGGCGGAACCAAACGTCTGGCTTCCTTCGTAGAACGCGTTGTTCCGTTCATGGCTGCATTATATATCATTGGCGGTCTGATTGTATTAATCGTAAATATTACAACCATTCCAACTGTATTAAAAACAATTATTGTTTGTGCATTTGACCCGGCTGCTATGGGTGGTGGTGCTTTAGGGATCACCGTTCAGCAGGCAATCCGTTATGGGGTTGCAAGAGGTCTGTTCTCTAACGAAGCAGGTATGGGTTCCACACCACACGCTCATGCTAGAGCAACTTCCAAAACACCTCATGAACAGGGCTTAATTGCAATGGTTGGTGTTTTCCTGGATACATTCATCGTATTAAACATGACTGTATTCGCAGTATTATCCACCGGTGCTTTATCTTCCGGTAAAGACGGTATTGCATTGACACAGCATGCATTTGGCACTGTGTTTGGCGGATTTGGTGACATTTTCGTAGCAATCTGCCTCCTGTTCTTTGCATTCTCCACCATCGTTGGTTGGCACTTCTTCGGATCTGTTAACGTTAAATATCTGTTTGGTGAAAAAGCAGTTAAGATTTATTCTCTGATCGTATTAGGTTTCATCATTGTAGGTTCTACACTGAAAGTAAGCCTGGTTTGGGAATTATCCGACTTCTTCAACGGTATGATGGTTATCCCGAATGCTTTGGCACTGCTCGCCTTAACCGGTGTGGTTGTGTCCAGTTGTAAAAAATATTCAGATAAATAAGGGCATTGCTTCCTAAGGGTAATGTATGGAAACAGGGTATCTCCGGATGCCCTGTTTTTTTGTTCATTTTCTGTTCAAAAGAAAACAAGAGGCGAACGGGATGTTTCTGCATATGATAAATATGAAACACGGTAAGATTTTTGTTACAAAAAAGTTTGCCCTGCTGTCTGTTTTGCATTATAATTAAAATTAAATATCGAATCCTCAGCGGGATTCAGGAGAGGAAGTATAGCATGGAAGTTTTAAAAGAAATGGACGTCTACATGCAGATTGCATTTGCAGCGATTGCAGTTCTGACGTTGTTTACATTGATTCTGATAATACGGATGATTTGTATGCAGAGAGAAATGAAAAAGATGAAGACACAGTATTATGCACTGACCTCCGGGGAAGACGGTAAGAGTCTGGGAGAAGTTGTGGAACGTCTGGTTTCAGATTGCAAGGAGATGGATCAGTCTGTTTCTGCGATGCAGCAAAATATGAAAGATATTATCCGCAAACAAAGCGCAAATCTGAATCATGTTGCGATCATGCACTATAACGCATTTGATTTTACCTTTGGGGAACTGAGTTTCTCCCTGGCAGTTCTGGATGATTTGGGAAATGGGTTTGTCTTTACCAATATTCATAACAGAGATGACGCAAGATGTTACTGCAAACGCGTAATGCATGCGGAAAGCAAACATCCTTTAAGTGATGAAGAAAAAGAAGTCCTGGAATATGCGTTAAATTATGATGTGGAAGCAGAATACTCCAGAGCAGCAAAAAATAAACGCAAATAATAATAGAAACCGGCGGTGTTGACGCATGAAAGAATCATGTAGGTTTGGAGCATTGTTTAAACAGATTTCTCTGGCCTTTGAGGGCAACCTGCAGGATGAGGCTGCAAAATACGACTTAACATCTTCACAGGCCAGGATGCTGATTTATCTGGACAAGGCCGATCATGCAGTAAATCAGAGAGAACTGGAATTGTACTATCATTTAAGTAATCCTACCGTGACCGGATTAATGAAACGGATGGAGGGAAAAGGATTCATTACCCGTGAACCGAATGATGAGGACGGCCGATCCAAAAATATTATCCTGACCGCAAAAGCAAAGGAAATCAGCGGCGAACTGCTTTCCAATTTGCAAAATCGTGAAAAATGTATCTTGCAGGGCCTAAATGAAGAAGAGCAACAGGTACTCCGAAATTTGCTCGGCCGCGTATTGAACGGTTTGATGATCTGTAAAGAGGAGTAATTCGGGAGGTAAATTCCTTTCGTTTCACGAAATAAAAAAAATCGTTTCCGAGAAAAATCGGAAACGATTTTTTTTATAATCTGGAGGAAATAGCGTTACTCAGTGCAACAAATTCTGCAACGCTTAATGTTTCCCCGCGACGTGTGCCGATAATATCACAGGCACTCATTGCATCCTTTAAGACAGCAGTATCGACATTTAACATTTTCAGTGCGTTCTGTAATGTTTTTCTTCTTTGTCCGAACGCTGCTTTTACCAGTCTGTGGAACATAGCTTCATCATCAGCCAAAAGCGGTTTTTCTTTCCATGGCTTAATATCAATGACAGCGGAATCTACATCCGGCTGCGGGGTAAAAAGATGTCTCGGTACAATAAAGGCGTTGCGAACCTCTCCGTGGTAGTTCAGAGAAACTGTGATGGCACCGTAACTTTTGGTACCCGGTACGGCGGTAAAACGGTCGGCAACTTCTTTCTGAACCATGATGACAATACGGTCAATGGCGAAGCCTTCTTCCAAAAAGTGCATTACCAGCGGAGTGGTAATATAATAAGGAAGATTTGCAACGACTTTGAAACGGGACGGAGCGCCCAGTTTTTCCGCAACCAAAGCATCCAGATCCATTTTCAGTGCATCTCCGTGAACCAGGTGAAAGTTGCTGTATCCTTCCATGGTTTCTTCAATGATCGGTAACAGGTCGGTATCAATTTCAATGGCAATGACCGCTTTGGCTTTTTCAGCCAGTGCTTTTGTCAGCGTTGCGGCACCGGGACCGACTTCTACAACGACATCTTCTTCGGTTACCTCACCGGCATCCACGATTTTGTTTAAGAGATTGCCGTCGGTGATGAAGTTCTGTCCGAACTTCTTTTTAAATTTAAAATTATGTTTGTGCAGTGTATCTTTTAGATTCATAAGTTATGCAAGGATACCCGTGACCTTGATTGTGGGAGGAGTTGCTTCGCACCCCGCTGTTCCTTGCTTCTCTCCTTTCTGGCTTTTGCATCTTCACCTTTCAAAAGATGCGTTATAATAAGTTCTCGATTTCTTCTCGCGGAATCTGGTAACTGTTTAATTTTTTTACCAGCTGCTTGGCGTTACAATGACCAATAGAAAGTTTATCGCAGAGCTTTGCGCGGCGCTGGGCACTGTCGGAGAGACCGGCAAGTCCCCACTGTACCAGATCATTTAAATCGTAAACGACAGTATATTCCTGATGTTCTGCTTTTGCGGCTTTTAAAGCACGGAGAATGGCTTCGGGAGAAGCGTATTCCACACCGTATTTTCCGGTTTTTTTACAAAGTCCTTCTTCCTTAGTGATGTAGGCGTGTTTGCAGTTTGGAATCCGGTCTTTCAGCATGTGACGGATTTTGCCTCCCGGATAATCCGGGTCGGTGAAAATAATAACGCCGCGTGCGTCGGCCATTGCTTTGATTTCCTGTATTTTTTCCTCGGTGAGGCCCAGTCCGGTTGTAATCAGAATATCTGCCTCAACGGCTTTTCGTAATGCACTCACATCGTCTTTTCCTTCCACAACGATAACTTCTTTGATTTTTGGTTTCATAATATAATGGGACAGACTGCCGCATGCAGCCTGATACTCCTTTTCAAAAGATTTGGGCGGGTACCGGTGCCCAGAAGCCGAAATCTGAATCATACAGATTTCAAAAACACGGGAATGTGACAGTGTGTTTTTGGATCGGAAGCAAAAAGCCGCCGATTTTTTCTGCAGGATACAAAAGATCCTTAACTTTATATATTATACATGATTCTACCCGACAGAAAAAGATGAAATTCAGAAAAGCTGGCAGATACCGTCGTTCCGTTCTGAAAAAACAGGCGAATTTTTTCAGAAAGAACCGGGAGATATTCTGTTGCAAAGCGGGTAAGTATGTTATAATATTGCAAAGGCAGGACGGAACGATTTACCCGTCGGAAGGCGGGAAATACGGGATACGGTTCTGTTGAACGAACGAAAGAAAAAAGAAATCATAAAACGACACCTGCCTGCGCGGACTTATCGGAAATCGCAGGTTTTTTCATTCTTGCAGAGGGGGCATAGCGGTGGAATTTTTAGCAGAGCATCATTTTTTTATACTGGAATCATCTTGGCTGATCGCAATTGTGACACTTTTAATTGCAACGGTAATTTCTCTGGAAAAAAGAGACCCGGTTAAGACTTTATGCTGGCTTCTGATTTTATTTATGCTGCCGGTTGCGGGGATTATTCTGTATTTACTGTTCGGAGAGAATCTGCGCGGTAAAAAATGGAGCAAACGAAGACAGAATGTACAGGAGTTCCTGGCCAGCAAAGAGGTTAAGGAAATGTTTGACCCGGAAAAACTGGATACACTGAACAAACTGGTGGAACAGAATATTTATTATGATGTACTGGATAAAAGTATTTTGCAGCTCGTGATCCGCTCGGGGATGAGCCCAATCACCCTGCATAATAAGATCGACATTTATACAGACGGGCGAGATAAATTTGCGCAGATGATGGAGGATATCCGTCAGGCGAAAGACCATATCCATCTGGAATATTTTATTATTAAGGACGGAGAACTGGCAAAACCGTTAAGAGCGCTGCTGATTGAAAAAGCAAAGCAGGGCGTGGAGGTTCGTATTTTATATGATGATATCGGTTCCTGGAGACTTTACGGAAATCCAAACTTTATGCACGGACTGCGTGCGGCAGGGGTAGAGGCCAAGTCTTATGTGCAGGCGAGATTCCCATATCTTCATCGAAAACTGAACTACAGAAATCACCGTAAAATCTGTATTATTGACGGGAAAATCGGTTATGTGGGCGGACTGAATATCGGGGATGAGTATGTGCACGGAAGCGATAAATTCGGTTTCTGGCGCGATACCCATCTGCGTCTGGAAGGGCCGGCGGTCTATATGCTTCAGACGGTATTCATTACCGACTGGCTCACATTAGCCGACCAGAAACTGATCAATCCGCGGTATTTCCCGCTGGTGGATACCGACAAGGGAACGAGTATTGTTCAGATTGCAACCAGTGGGGCGGACTCTGAAAACCAGACGATTTATGAAGCCTACTTCTATGCGATGGCTCAGGCGAGAGAAACCATTTATATTGAAACGCCGTACTTTATTCCGGATGAAGCACTGCTGACGGTTCTCAGAACCGCTTCTCTGTCCGGAGTGGATATCAAGATCATTTTCCCGAGTATTGCGGATCACTTTACGGTTTATCATGCCAGCATGTCCTATCTGGAACAGATTATGAGTCTGGGGGCAGAGGTTTATTTTTATGATAAAAAACCGGGACCTTCTTTTATTCATTCCAAAGTTGTTCTGGTGGACCATGAAGTGGCATCGGTGGGAACCGCCAATATGGATATCCGCAGTTTCAATATCAATTCGGAAATCAATGCGTTTATCTATGATAATAAAACGGTAAATCAGTTATATGCCATGTTTGAAAAAGACCTGAAGGATTCCAACCGGGTTAATTACAAGCTCTTTAAAGAAAAAGGGCTGGGAACCCGAGTGGTAGAGTCTCTTTGCAGATTATTCTCACCGTTATTGTAAAACTTGTTGACACCAGCTGTCACATGGTATAATAGAGTGTTAAAAAATACAAGCCGTTCCGGGGAAGAATGCGCACAGCATTTTCCTGCCGGAAAAAGACAGCAATACCGACTGTCCGGTTTGTGCTTCCGGATCTAAGAATGCCGGAAGGATTCCAAGAAAGAGGTGTTCCCTTGAGTTATCGTGCTTTGTATCGTGTTTTTCGCCCGCAGACCTTTTCTGAAATTATAGGGCAGGAACATATCCGGACAACACTGAAAAATGCCATTGTTTCCGAACGACTGGCACATGCCTATCTGTTTTGCGGGCCGCGCGGAACCGGAAAAACCAGTTCTGCAAAAATTCTTGCAAAGGCGGTTAACTGCCTGGATCCGAGAGACGGAGAACCCTGTAACGAATGTGAAAACTGCAGGGCGATCAATGAAGAAACATTTCTGGATGTCATGGAAATTGACGCGGCCAGTAACCGCGGGATTGATGAAATCCGGGAACTGAGAGATAAAGTTGCTTTTGCGCCTTCTCAGGGAAAGCGCAAAGTTTATATTATTGACGAAGTGCATATGCTTACGAATGAGGCGTTCAATGCACTGTTAAAAACCTTAGAAGAGCCGCCGGCTCATGTGCTGTTTATTCTGGCGACAACAGAACCTCAGAAAATTCCGTTGACGATTTTATCCCGCTGTCAGCGTTTTGATTTCCGTAAGATCAATTCGGAGGAAATCAAACATCATCTGATTGATATTGTGGCGGAGGAACAGGCGGAAATTTCCGATGAGGCACTGGATCTGATTGTCAGACGTGCGGCAGGCGGTATGCGTGATGCCATCAGTGTACTGGATCAGTGTATGGCATTTTCCGGGGAAGAAATTACGCTGGAAAATGTGGAACTGGTTCTGGGAACGATGAAAGAAGATGCCACCGCAAAGCTGGTGGATGCTGTTTTAAACAACAGCTATGAAGATGTGTTTGTACTGCTGGATACTTACGTGCAGCAGGGAAAAGATGTGAAACAGATTCTGCGGGATCTGATCCAATATGTAAGAGATCTTCTCCTGCTGAAGGTGGCTCCGAATGACGGGCTGGCCAGTCTTTCTCCGGAAGGAATTCAGAAGGCGGCAGGCCAGATTCGGACACTGTCGGTGGAAGAATTGGGAGATATGGTCAAAGAGCTGACGGATATGGAGCAGAATGTGCGGTATTCCAATTATCCGCAGATTCTGCTGGAAACCACACTGGTCAATCTGATTATCAGCCGGACCCGCCCGGCAGAACCGGTTCCGTCCACACCGCAGAGAACAGAAACCGTACAGAGAGCGGCAAAGGCGACGGTGAAAGCCCAGGCTCAGCCGGTACGAAAACTGATTGCGAGTGATGAGTTAATCAGCCAGTGGGATACCATTTTAAAAGCAATCAAGGAGCAGAGTATTCGTCTGCACGCTTTTCTGGTGGAGGCAAAACCTGCATCCTTTGAAAACAATGAGCTGATTTTACGCTTCCCGCATCCGATGAAGTTTCACTACGAATCAGCCCAAAAAGATGAATGTTATCGGGATTTGAGCCGAATCATTCAGGAGTGTGTGGGAAAACCGGTGAAGGTCACACTGGAACGGGAAGACGCACACGGCAATATCAAACAGGAAATGACGCTTGCCGATGAGGCCAGAAAAATTTTCGGAGATGTGCCGCTTGAAATTAAAGAATGAATCAGAAAAGCATAAAACGATGTCTTTTCTGTTCAGATAAAAAAGAATAAAAAAACCGAACGGTTTTCATTTTAAGGAGGAATTTTAATCATGGGTGCAAATATGGCAAAAATGATGAAACAGATGCAGCAGATGCAGACAAAAATGGCAAAATTACAGGAAGAACTGGCTCAGAAACCGGTAGAAGCAACTGCCGGCGGCGGAGTGGTAAAAGTTGTGGTAAACGGTGCAAACGAAGTGGTATCCGTTGAAATCAATCCGGAAGTACTGGATCCGGAAGATCCGGAAATGTTACAGGATCTGATCATGGCTGCTACCAACGAAGCATTACGCAATGCACAGGAAATGGTAAACAGCGAAATGGGTAAACTGACCAAAGGTCTGAAAATGCCTGGCGGTATGGGCGGTCTGTTCTAATGGACGCTTATTCAGATGCACTGGGCAATCTGGTCGATCAGCTGGCCAAACTGCCCGGAATCGGAAGAAAATCTGCCCAGAGACTTGCCTTTCATATTCTGAAAAAATCAGATCAGGAGGCAAAAATGCTGGCAGATGCCATCTTAGAAGCAAAACAGAAAATCCGGTACTGCTCTTTGTGTTACAATCTGACCGATCAGGAATTATGTCCGATCTGCCGAAACCCGCACAGAGACGATTCCGTTATTTGTGTGGTGGAAGATGCGCGCGATGTGATTGCGCTGGAACGTACCAATGAGTTCCACGGACTGTATCATGTTCTGCACGGTGCGATTTCTCCGATGGACGGAATCGGACCGGAGCAGTTAAAGATTAAAGAGCTGCTTGAACGTCTGCAGGCGCATCCTGCAAAGGAAATCATTCTGGCAACCAACACCAGTATTGAAGGGGAAGCGACGGCCATGTATTTGAGTAATCTGTTGAAACCGCTCGGGCTCAAGGTTACCCGTATTGCGCAGGGACTCCCTGTCGGCGGAGATATCCAGTATGCCGATGAAGTGACACTGGCCAAGGCGTTTGAGGGTCGCTGGGAAATTTAAAAATAGAGATACAATCGGAAAAAGTAGGGCATTGCGCCCTGCTTTTTTCTGATAATAGAGTAAATACGAAAGGCAGGATCAGCGTGAAATTTGAAATCATAACAGTCGGAAAAATTAAGGAAAAGTACTTAAAAGACGGGATTGCCGAGTACATGAAGCGCCTGAAACGCTATGCCAATGTGGAAATCATTGAAGTGGCGGATGAACAGACACCGGATCATGCATCGGAAGCGGAAGAAGCACAGATCAAGGAAAAAGAGGCACAGCGGATTCAGAAGCATATCAAGCAGGATACGTATCTGATCGCACTGGCTATTGAAGGGAAAATGCTTTCTTCCACAGAACTTGCCGATAAGATCGAACGGCTGGGCATTGACGGGAAAAGCCATGTGACAATGGTAATCGGGGGATCTTTAGGGCTGGATCCTTCTATTTTAAAGCAGGCTGATCTGTTGCTGTCTTTTTCGAAAATGACCTTTCCGCATCAGTTGATGCGTATGATTTTAGTGGAACAGTTATATCGCAGTTATCGTATTATAAAAGGGGAACCTTATCATAAGTAAGCAGTTCCGATAAATGAAGAGGGGTAGAAAGACGTGTATCGAAAGAGTTTTATGATCGGAGCCGCGATTGCTCTGCTTTCCGGGGTAATCTGGGGACTTTCCGGGGTGTTTGGGCAGTATTTATTCCAGGAGCGGGGACTCAGTGCCGAATGGCTGGTGAGTGTGCGCCTGATTGTATCCGGAGCGATTATGCTCCTTATCAGCTTTGTGTGGGACCGAAAGAAAACCGTGGCCATTTTTCATGATCGGAAAGAAACAGGAAAACTTCTTATTTTTTCGGTTTTCGGCATGCTGGCGGTCCAATTGACTTACTTTGTTGCCATTGCCAAATCCAATGCGCCGACAGCCACAATTTTACAATATCTGTTCCCGGTTATCATTGTGTTCTTTACAATATTTCAGAGCCGGAAATTACCGCGTAAAATTGAGGTTTTAGCCGTGCTGATGGCACTGGTCGGAACATTTCTATTGGTGACACACGGAGATCCGCATACGCTGAATATAAGCACTTCTGCGTTGATTTGGGGTCTGGTATCAGCTGTCGCCATGGCATTTTACACCATGTATCCGGGTGAACTTCAATTAAGATGGGGCTCACCGGTGATTGTAGGCTGGAGTATGTTAATCGGCGGAATTTTTATGAATATTTATCATCCGTTTTGGGAATTTACCGGATCTATGGATCTGAAGGCATTTTTGATGGTAGCTTTTATTGTGATTTTTGCCACCTTCGGTGCATTCTATATCTATCTGGTGAGTGTGACGATGATCGGTGCAACTTATGCAAGCCTGTTTGCCTGCATTGAGCCGTTGGCATCGGCACTCTTTTCTGTGGTGGGTCTGCATCTGGTATTTAATGAAATGGATTGGCTGGGATCTATGCTGATTTTGGCGACGATGTTTATACTGTCTGTGAAGGCAGAGGAAAAATAGAATATGTAACCAACGGAAAATAGCGGTGCAACCTGAAAAATACGTTGACAACAGCACCGATTTGGGACAATAATATATTCTGTTGAATACTTTATTTGACAGGGGTGTGTGCCATGTATATTGGACAAGAAGGAAAGAATCAGATTGAACTGAGTATCAAAGGATATGAGCATCCGGATGTCTCAGACAACTATTTTGAAGCCAACTGGCTGAATACGGAAATTTCTGTGAAGACAGTCACCCAAAGCTGGAATGCCAGCGCACCGGTTGTGTTATCAAATGAGTTAAGCAGTTTTAACGATTGGCTGTTGGCCTTGCAGGAGAACAAGGCACAGAATCGTTTCTTTGATTTTGAAGATCCGTCTCTTTATGTATGTATGACAGATAAAAATGAAGAAGCACTGACACTGGAATTTCATCTTCATTTGGATTTTCGTTGCCCGGATGAGGAAAATCATGAAACAAGAGTGGCAGTTGCGATTTCAAAAGAACAGTTGGACAACTGGACTGCACAGTTACAGGCGTATACGGAGTCGTATCCGACCCGTTATGTAGTAGAGATGTTTTAAAAAGATTTGACTTAGGAGGTAATGACATGGACAAAGCGGCATTATTTAAATTGGGTTACGGGCTGTATGTAGTCAGTACAGAATTTGAAGGCAAACAGGCCGGATGTACTGCAAACACAGTCGTACAGATCACATCCGATCCGTTACAGATTGCGGTTGGGTTAAACAAAGGCAACTATACCAATGAATTAATCCACAAAAGCGGAAAAGTTACCGTATCTGTGTTATCCAAAACAGCGGAAATGGATCTGGTTGCAAACTTCGGCTTTAAAAGCAGCCGTGATCATGAAAAATTTGAAACAAGCGGTCAGCCGCTGGTTTTAAATGAACAGGGTATAGCTTATCTCGGAGAGCATACCAGTGCAATGCTCAGTGCAAAAGTAGTGAATACGATGGATTGCGGTACGCATACACTGTTTTTGTGCGAAGTGGTTGATGCAAAAGTATTGTCTGATGAAGAACCGATGACTTATGCGTATTATCACAGTGACGTAAAAACAAAAAAACCGGCTCCAAAAGCGGAAGGCACCGGTGAAAGATGGCGTTGCAGTGTTTGCGGCTATATTCATGAAGGTCCTCTTCCGGATGATTTTGTCTGTCCGGTGTGCGGCCAGCCTGCAAGCGTTTTTGAAAAAATAGAAGAAGAAAAACCGGAAAAATGGGTATGCAGCGTATGCGGACATGTCCATGAAGGTCCTCTTCCGGATGATTTTGTCTGTCCGGTATGCGGTCAGCCTGCAAGCGTATTCGAAAAACAGGAATAAGTGAAAAACAGAAGAACTGAAAAAAATGCTCTCTTCCGATTGCGGAGGAGAGCATTTTAATTTGGCATATGGGCAAGGTTGCCGAATTTGGTGAATTCTTTTCGGAAACTTAAATCAACGGATCCGGTTGCACCGTTTCTGTGTTTTGCAATGATAATTTCGGCAATGCCTTTCTTTTCGGAATCTTCGTTGTAATATTCATCACGATAGATAAACATAACAATGTCGGCGTCCTGTTCTAAGGAACCGGACTCACGCAGATGACTCAGGCTCGGTTTCTTTTCCTGACTTTGTTCTACGGAACGGCTTAACTGGGAAAGGGCGATAATCGGAATATCCAGTTCACGGGCGAGTGCCTTGAGGCTACGGGAAATCTGGGAGACTTCCTGCTGACGGCTTTCAATTCGTCCGCTGCTTCCCATCAGCTGCAGATAGTCAATAATGAGAAGAGACAACCCGTGTTCCGCCTTTAAACGACGCGCTTTGGCACGTACTTCCCGGACGGAAATGGCAGGTGTATCATCGATATAGATCGGTGCTTCCGCCAAAGGTGCCACGGCGTTTACCAGCTGAATCCAGTCATCTCCGTAGATCCGACCGTTTCGCAGTGTCTGCTGATCGATTTCCGCAAGAGAGGAAATCATACGGTTTACCAGCTGTTCTTTGGACATTTCCAGACTGAAGATGGCCACCGGCTGACCGGTTTCGATTGCAGCGTTTTGTGCCATATTTAAGGCAAGCGCTGTTTTCCCCATTGCAGGACGGGCAGCCAGAATGATGAAGTCGGATTTCTGCCAGCCGGAAGTGACACGGTCCAGATCGATAAATCCGGAGGTGAGTCCGGTCAGACCTTCTTTTTTCTGAGAAAGAATTTCCAGGCTGGAAAGGGTGGTATCGATCACATCGGATACCGGCACCAGACCGCTTCTGGCACGTTTCTGAGAAATCTCAAGAACCATGCGTTCCGCATCATCTAAAATGCTTTCCGTTTCTTCTGTATCGTCATAGCTCCGGTTGGAGATATTGGATGCGATATTAATGAGATCCCGAAGGACCGCTTTTTCTTTTACGATATTGGCATAGTGCACAATATTGGAGGAACTCCCCAGTGCGTTTGCAATCTGTGCCACATAGGAAATGCCGCCGGCTTTTTCCAGATTGCCGTCTTTATCCAACTGAGAGGTAATGGTCACCAGATCGACGGGAACTCCCTGTTCGTTCATTTTTCGCATGGTTGCGAATAAAACGCCGTGATCATGGCGATAAAAATCCGTTTCTTTCAGAATCGGAATGACTTCTAAAATTGCGTCTTTATCATTAAACATCGCAGCAAGTACGGCCTGTTCGGCATCTAAACTCTGCGGCATCATTTTATCGTGTGTAAAATCAGCCATTTCCGGTTCCTCCCATTCTAAAAGAATTTTTTACTAAATTTCAGTATATAATATTTTTTCAAAAAAGGCAAATGGAAACTTACAGCCGGAAACGAGTTGTGATATAATAATTTAAATCGGAGGGATTTTTATGAATGATCAGGCATTCGTCAGATGGGACGATGAAAAAATATTTAAAATGGCAAAAGAATTAAGACAGGCAGAGCAGGTGCTTGTGGGGATCGGTGCGGGATTTCCGATGGCGGCAGGTGTCAGACCGCTTCCTTTAGATCATAAAGTATCTGCACAGGAATACTGGCCGTACTGGCTTCCGTATATTGAGGAGCAGAGACTGGGAAAAGAGGTTCCGGCTCTTTATACGCAACTTGCGGAACTGCTTGATGGAAAGGACTATTTCATTATAGATGCCAATCCGGACGGCTATCTGTATCATGCGGGTGTGGATGCTGCAAGAATTTACAAGGCACAGGGAGACCTGGCGCGGGTACAGTGCAGTAAAAACTGTCAGAACCATGCCTGGATCGGAAAACAGTATTTTGATCAGGTGCGTGAAGACAGTACGGTGATACCGAAATGTCCGCACTGCGGCGAGCCGCTTATGATGAATGTCTATACCGGCAAGGAATTCTGTGCGGAGCCGTACCGCGAAAAAAGCAGTGCTTATTTCCGGTTTATTAACGGATCCTCTCATAACCGTCTTGCGGTTTTGGAGTTGGGTGTCGGGTACAGTATGCCGGAATTAATCCGGTTTCCGTTTGAACAGATTGTTTTAAATCATAAGAAGGCAAAACTGCTTCGGATCAATACCGTACATCCGCTGTGTGTGGAAGAAAACAGACACAGGGCGCTTTGTGCCGAAGCGGATCTGGCGGTTGCCATTCCGGAATTACTGAAGCAGAAGAGAAGATAGTGTGAGCAGAGGAGATATCGGTCGGATATCTTCTCTTTTTTTGCAATAAAATACGGCACGAGCCGAAGGCTGTGCCGTATTTTATTACGTTTCCAGAGAAGATCCGTAAACTTACTTGTTCTTTTTCTTGAATAAATGATTATTTTGCCATTTTCTGTTCTACAATAGATTTCAGTAACTGTACAGTACCGTCAATTCCTAAGAGGCTACTGTCGATCATGATATCCTGACCTTCTTTGCGACCCCATTTCAATTCGGAATAGAACTGATAGTAGCTGCGACGAGATTTATCTGTTTTCTTGATTACTTTTGCAGCAACGTCACGGTCAACAATGCCCTGACGAGCCATAACACGATTGATACGTTTATCCAGATCTGCGTAAACGAATACACGCAGAACATCTTCATGTTCAGATAATACATAGTTTGCGCAACGACCTACGATTACGCAATTTTCTTTGTTTGCTTTTTCCTGAATTAATTCAGACTGCATTCTGAAAACGCGGTCGTTTAAGGTACCCGGATCCATAGAAGGTGGATAGTAAGGAGCAAACAGAGGATTTGTTGCCAGTTCGTCAGCTTTTTCCAGAACCTGTTCCTTAATGCCACTCTGTTCGGACACGATTCTTAACAAGTTTTTGTCATAGAATGCAAAGCCCAGTTCTTCTGCGAGTTTTTCGCCGATTTCACGGCCGCCACTGCCGTATTCTCGACCAATTGTAATCACCATGTTACCCATAATAATTCCTCCCGATGCATAAAATTATTTATTCAAAAGAAAAAAGTTATACGTCTTCCTTTTTTTTAGTATAGCATAGATATTAAAAAAAAGGAAGATTTCAGATAAAAAAGATATATTTTTTTTTACAAAAAACGAATTGCGATTGACAGAAGGAAAGAACTTTGACTGTAAAGAAAAAAGAGATTATAATAATATAATTAGGGTAAAATAGAATCAGAAAAAAAATCGAACAAAAAGTAAACTAAAGTAAACTAATAAGAAAGCAATCGAAATCATCAGATGATGAAGAGGTGTGTAGAATATGCCGGCAATGATTTTAGAAGGAGGGACATTCCGTCCGATCTTCAGTGCGGGTGTCATGGACGCGCTGCTGGAAGAAGGGGTCATGTTTCCCTATTGTATAGGTGTTTCTGCGGGAATTACCAATGGGTTTTCCTATATTTCCCGACAGAACGGCAGAAATCTTAAAATATTAACAACCTATCGGCATGATAAGCGTTATGTCGGATTTGGGAATTTCTTTCGCTGCCGGAGCCTGTTTGGCCTGGAGTTTGCATTTGAGGAAATTCCGCAGAAGTGGGTCCCTTTTGATTGGGATGCCTTTCGGGAATACGACGGAACCTATCTGGTGGGTGTCACCAATGCCAAAACCGGAAAGGCGGAATACCTGGACGGAAGAAACCTGGATCGGAAAAGCACGATGATCAAGGCGACCTGTGCGATTCCACTGGTTTTTCCTCCGATTGAACTAAACGGAGAGGAATATTATGACGGCGGAATCTGTGATCCGATTCCGGTTCGGAAAGCCATTGCGGACGGCAATGACAAAGTACTTCTGGTTTTAACACGACCGAAGGGTTACCGAAAAGAATTATCAAAAGCAAATAAAATGGCGGCAAAAATCTTAAAGAACAAGTATCCGAATCTGGTAGAGCCCCTTTTACAAAGACACATACGGTATAACCAGACCGTGGCATTTTGTGAGCAGCTGGAGGCAGAGGGAAAGGCTGTCCTGCTTCGTCCGGAAGGCGAAGGAATTATTGACAGTTTTGAAAAGGACCTGAATAAAATAGAAACCAGCTATCAGTACGGTCGGAATCTGGCAAAACAACGTATGGGAGAAATCATGACATTATTTAAATAGGAGTGGATCAGTATGCAGAAATCCTTGCTCTTTCTTGTAAACCCGAAAGCAGGGAAAGCGGAAATCAAGAACAATTTGTTGGAAATTATTGACGAGTTTGTTAAAAAAGAGTGGAAGGTTGTGGTTCGTACCACACAGCGTTCGGGAGAAATTCCGGATATTTTAAAAGAAGTGGAAAACGAATATGATATGGTGGTTTGTTCCGGTGGGGACGGCACCCTGAATGAAGCGGTAGGTGGCCTGCTGGCGCTTGAAAAACAGCCCGTACTGGGATATATTCCTGCAGGGACTACAAACGATTTCTCCGTCAGTCTCGGGATTCCGAGAGTGGCTCATGAAGCGGCGTTAACCATTGTAAACGGGACTCCGTTTTCCTGTGATGTCGGAAAATTCAACGACAAACACTTCGTATATGTAGCGGCATTCGGTGCTTTTACGGAGGTCAGTTATTCGACTCCGCAGCAGTTCAAGAATGCGCTGGGCAGAGCGGCTTATATTCTGGAAGGAATCAAACATCTTGCAGAAATCAAGAGCTATGAACTGACGGTGGAACACAACGGGGAAGCCATTACCGGTGAATTTATCTTCGGTATGGTCTCCAATTCCATTTCCGTAGGCGGTTTTAAAATGGGGGCGCATCGAAATGTTTCCATGAATGACGGCTTACTGGAAGTGCTTCTGGTACGGAAACCGAAAAATCCGGTGGAACTGCAGGGAGCAATTACGGCGTTACTGTTAAATGATTTCAGTCATCATTGTCTGTATGCCTTCCATGCCAGTGAAATTCAGATTACGTCCGAGGAGCAGATTTCCTGGACGTTAGACGGTGAGTTTGGCGGAAACCAGAATGATATCAGCATTCAGGTAATTCCGGAGGCCTATCAGATTATGATTCCTCCGGAAGAAGAAAAGTAAAAAAGCGATAAAAAGAGTGGCAGCCTTCCGATAGAATTCGGAAAGCTGCCACTTTTTATATAAGTAATAGTGAAAACGAGTTAATGGTAATCCAAAGGATTAATAGTACCCTCCTGAAAAGATCGACAGGAATGAAGGTAACAATAATCCAATAGAAAGCATGGCAACGAGAACAATTAAAAAGATTTTCTGCATTTTCGTCTGTTTCTTTCTATCGTACAACGGATATCCCTCCCAGTATTAATCACGCAGGTAGTCTTCGATGGAGTGCATTACGGCACCGCCGTCACCGACAGCAGTTGTTACCTGACGCAGTTTTTTCTGACGTACGTCACCGATTGCAAAAACGCCCGGAATATTGGTTCTCATTTCAGCGTCAGTCAGAACATAGCCGACTTCATCCACTTCCAGATTATCCGGCAGGAATTCTGCATTTGGACGGTAACCTACGAAAATAAATACACCGTTTACATCCAGTGTACTGGTTTCATCAGTTTTTTTGTTACGCAGATTTAAGCTCTGCACTTTTTCTTCTCCGACGATATCGTCTACAACGGTATCATAGAGGATATGAAGTTTTTCATTTGCCAGTGCCCGTTTCTGAGCCAGACGGTTTGCGCGCAGCTCGTCACGACGGTGAATCAGGGTAACACTGGAACACATTTTGGTTAAGTATAAAGCTTCTTCTACAGCAGTATCGCCGCCGCCTACAACAGCAACCGGCTGGTCTTTGAAGAAGAAACCGTCGCAGGTTGCACAGTAGGAAACACCGCGACCGCGTAAGCGACCTTCATTTTCAACACCTAAAGTTCTTGGTTTTGCACCGGATGCAATTACAACAACTTTTGCTTCGATAGTCTGTTTATCGGTAACCACTTTTTTTACGTCGCCGGTCAAATCCATGGATTGAACCTGTTCATAAATCACGTTTACACCGAAAGTCTGAGTCTGTTCAAAGAATTTCATCATCAGTTCCGGACCGCTGATGCCTTCCGGGAAACCTGGATAGTTTTCAATCCTGTCAGTGGTGGCAGCCTGTCCGCCCGGTACTCCATGTTCTAAAAGGACGGTATCATAACCTGCACGTGCGGCATAAATTGCAGCAGTCATCCCTGCAGGGCCTGCACCGATTACTAATACTTCATACATAAAAAATCCTCCTCGTCGGTTAAAAGTTTCGGACAAACCGGAATGATGTAATTCGGAAATCCGTTTGTCGGTCATGTAATATGTCTTGAAAAAAGAACGGATGTAAGCGTCTGACAAAAAAGACATCCTTAAATAGAATTAGCGGTCAGAGAGTTAAAATCCTTCTTTTTTCGTTGTCTACGATACATTATAATATAAATTATATTATATCATTTCAGAAAAAACTCTTCAACTGTAAAAGTAAGAAAAGGAAGAGAGGGAAAGGATCGGAGAGAAAAAGAACAAGAAAAAACGCACAGGATTTTTATCCTGTGCGTTTTGTGTAATCCTTAACGGAGATAGTTCATAGGGTTTCTTGTACTGCCGTTAACAATAACTTCAAAGTGTAAATGCGGGCCGGTGCTTCTGCCGGTGTTACCGGAACGAGCTACTACCTGACCGCGGGAAACGCTGTCGCCAACTCTGCAGTTGAAACCGGATAAGTGAGCATAGCGGGTTTTCATACCGTTACCATGGTCAATTACCAGGCAGTTTCCGTATCCGCCGTACCAGCCGGCCATAACAACTTTACCGGATGCTGCAGCATGGATTGGGGTTCCGACCGGAGTACCGATATCGATACCGGAATGGAAGCCGCGACTTCTTGGGCCGTACGGAGAAGTGATTCTGCCGTGCATTGGCCAGGATAAGGAGCCGTTGCCGCCGTTATAGGATCCGCCACTTGGTTTTTTACCAGGACGAGCGGCAGGACCGTCGGAACGGGAGGACAGTTTCACGCCTGTACCTTTGTTTACCACTTCGGTAACAGGTGCGGAAACAACAACTTCATTTACTACATTTCTTTCTACGGTTGCACCGTTGGCTGTTTTGATTTCATAGGTAACAGATTTCTTACCGTCTTCGCCTTCGGTTACAACTTTAGACTGACCTTTTAATAATTTTTTGGTGTCTTTATATTCTGTTTCGTGAGCAATTGCTTCTTCAACAGTAATTTCTTTAGTTACCAGTACATGAATCAGAGGTTCCTGTTTGGTTAAGGAAACTTCATCCCCAATCATTAATTTTTCAGGTTTCACGTTTGGATTGATTTTCTGGAGTTCTTCCACGGATAAACCGTTGTTGATTGCGATAGTCCAGAAAGATTCGCCTTCTTTAACTTCGTGGATTTTCAGTTCTTCTTTCCCTTCACCGATTTTTTCGATGATTTTTTCAGGACTCTGTAACTGGGAAACTCTTACGTTTCCGGCTTCCACTTCAACCGGTTCCTTGAATTCAATTTCTTTTACAACTGCATCTTCGCCTGCATTTTCGGTAGCCTTATCTTTCAGTTTGGAAATAACGGCTTTCCCTTCTTTTTCATTTGCGACAGCAAATTTTGCATCACCGTTGTTGATGTTTACAACAGCGCCTTTTACAAGCCAATCAACTTCGTTATCTAAAAGAGTTTCCAATTCATCGGAATTCAGTTTGTCGTTTAATTTGCCGAGATGTGTTTTAGTTTCTACTGTGTTATAGGAATCAACAATTTCCATACCAGATTCCTGCTGTGCCTTTTCTTTGGCTGCTGCCATTGCCTGATCCAAAGCTGATGCAGAACTTACTTCTCCCATCACCTTCCCGTCAATTACTACCGCATAAGAAGTAAACAAAGAAAGTGTACATGCAAATACGACCAGCAGGGCTACTGCCACGCCACCTACAAGATACTTTTTAGAGCCACTGTTTTTTATACAGTTTTTGAACTTTGCCGTAAGATTGTTCATACGTTTACGCAGAAATTTCTGCAAACCGCCACCTTTCTTTTCGTTGGAGTTCTATTCATTCTATTAACAGGCATCGGAATCTTCCGGCCTGTCTCAAGAAAACCAAGTGATATTTACGTAAAAGGGCGAGTTAAATATAACTGCCTTTTTTACGCTTGCTTTATCATAACATACTTTGGGGCGACGGAAAAGGGAAAAACGGGTTTTGTAACCATAGTGTTACTTAATGCGAAAAAACGGAGCAGAATCAGGGAGGTTTTTTTTACGGAAAAATAGAAGAAATCATTCAGAAAGGCGGTATTTTCGCAAAAAATGAGCCTTTTTCTTTTGGCATTCCATTAAAAATATGATAAAATGCAAAGGTAACAGAAAATTAAAAAAACGGATCCGAAAACGGGAATAAAAGGAAGAAACTAGTATTAAAAGGATATTATTTCCAAAAAGGATACCGCAAACAATAGGAAACAGGAGTGATTTTGATGCGGACAATTTCATTGGAACAGCTCAGATGGGATCAGTATCAGGAAGATTTTAACAAAATTGCGTCGATTGGGGCGAATGAAGAGGGCGGTGTGGACCGTCTGGCCTTTACCGAAGAAGACCAGAAAGCACATGCGCTGCTGGCAGATATGGCGAAGGAAGCCGGATTTGATGTAAAATGGGACGGCGCAGGCAATCTCTGGATTACCCGTTACGGCACCGATGAAGGAAAGGAAGATATGCCTCCGATGATTATCGGTTCTCATATGGACACCGTTCCGAACGGCGGAAAATATGACGGTCTGTTAGGTGTTATGACAGCCTTTCACGCCCTGCGTCTGTTAGATGAACGGGCACAGCGCCGTACCGTGACTCTGATTGTATTCCGTTGCGAAGAGTCCAGTCGGTTCAACTGTGCAACCATCGGCAGCAAGCTGTTAGCTGATGAGCTCACAGGGGAAGCTTTAAAAAGATATACCGACAAGGATGGTGTCAGTGCGTACGATGCGATTCGTGCGTTAGGAGGCAATCCGGACGATTTATATGAAGAAAGAGAATATATCAAGAATGCCTTCGGGTTTATTGAAACCCATATCGAACAGGGTCCGGTGTTAGAAGACCGCGGCATTGATATCGGTCTTGTGGAATACATTGCGGCACCTTACCGCATGCGGATTGATGTCAAAGGGACAGCGGCACATTCCGGTGCCTGCCCGATGGATGCCAGACATGATGCACTGGCTGCGGCGGCAGAAGTTATTCTGGAAGTGGAAAAACTGGGAAAAGCCTACTCCAAAGACAAGATTGTGGCAACGGTAGGAAAATGCAATGTGAAAAACGGTGCCATCAATATTGTACCGGGTGATGTGGAACTCTTTGTTGACATTCGCGGAATCGACAGAGATCTGGTCAGCAAAGTGGTAAGAGAATTAAATGCAAAATTAAAAGAAATCGCAAAAGCACGTGAGGTAAAAATCGAACCGGCTACCTTAAGTCAGGAAGAACCGGTGAAATTAGACGATGATGTCTGCGAACTTCTGGTGGAACAGTGTGTACGCAACCGTCTGACATTCCTTCATATGATCAGTGGTGCCGGACATGATACCATGTATATGGCAAAACTGACCCATGCTTCTTTATATTTCATTCCTTGCGTCAAAGGAATCAGCCACAACAAAGAGGAAGCGGTTACCGATGAAGCGGTACAGAACGGTCTGAGACTGATGTACAGTGTGCTGTTCCGCATCGTAAACTGGGATCCGGAAACAGAACGGGAAAAAGCAGAAATGGAACGCCGTTTTATTGAAGCAATGTAATCAGAGAACTGAGACGGAAAAACATGGTTTTTCCGTCTTCTGTTCCTGTCAAAAAGGGATAGGTTTCACGTTAAGTTTTTTCAACAATTTACGTGAAAACGGGAATGTGTGTAAGAAAAATGTTATAATGGAACTGTTAAACTTCCTTTTGTATATTGAGAAGGGCAGATGAGTATGGAAACTAAGATGTTAAGCGGAGAACGGGAAGTGGATCTGAAAGAAGCCGCAAAGCTTCTGCAGGATGGAGAAATTGTTGCTTTCCCGACAGAAACCGTGTATGGATTGGGAGCCAATGCGATGGACGCGGCGGCTGTAAAAAAAATATATGAGGCGAAAGGCCGTCCTTCTGACAATCCGCTTATTGTGCATATTTATGACAGAAAACAGTTAAAGGAGTTCACAGAAGGAATTTCGGAAGATGCCTGTGTGCTGATGGATACCTTCTGGCCGGGGCCGTTAACGTTAATCTTTAAACGAAAAGGCGATTTGATTGCCCCGAATGTAACGGGAGGCCTGGATACCATTGCGGTTCGGATGCCGAATCATCCGGTTGCACTGGAACTTCTGAAGCGTGCGGATCTTCCGATTGCGGCACCTTCCGCGAATACGAGCGGGAAACCGAGCCCGACGGCGGCAAGCCATGTGGAGCACGATTTAAACGGAAAAATTTCCGCTATCGTTTCCGGAGGAAGCTGTGTTGTGGGTCTGGAATCCACCGTGCTCGATTTGAGCGGGGATATGCCTGTGATTTTGCGTCCGGGCGGCGTGACCAAAGAAGATCTCGAACAGGTTTTAAAAAGAGAGGTACGCTATGCGACACCGCATACCTCAGAAGAGGAGACACCGCGAGCACCGGGGATGAAATACAAGCACTATGCACCGGAGGCACCGGTTTATATTTGTGAAGGAACTCCGGAAGAGGTGGCTGCAAAAATTGACGAACACCTTCCGCAGCACCAGGGCAGAGCGGCGATTCTGGTTTCCAGCCAGACCAAGGCGCTCATCCGAAATGAGGATGAGAACCTTATTTTAGATCTGGGAAGTCTGGATGATTTAACGGAAATCGCCTGTCACTTATTCGGTGCACTTCGCTATTGTGATGAATCCGATGTGGAAGTCATCTATACAGAAAATTATCCTTCGGACGAAATTGGGGCGGCTCTGATGAACCGTCTGCAGAAAGCCGCAGGAGAAAAACGACTTTAGGGTCAGAAATCAGGTGAAAACATGAATATTCTGTTTGTTTGTACCGGAAATACCTGCAGAAGCGCCATGGCGGAGGCCGAGGCAAAACGACTCTGCAGAGAACAGCCGGACCGTTACGGAGATTTTGTGATTCAGAGTGCAGGCGTACACTGTGCAGGCGAAACGCCGGCTTCCGCGGAAGCTGTTCAGGTCGCAAAAGAAGCAGGTTGTGATCTGTCGGACTTTCGGGCAAAGCAGGTAAAAATGGAACACTTGGAATGGGCGGATTATGTATTCGTAATGACAAAGAATCAGAAACAGATGCTGGAGATGGCGGCACCGGCCTACCGGTCCAAAATTTTTCTTCTGAAAGCATATGCTCAGGGAACGCCGGATGCAGAGGATATTATGGATCCTTTCGGCGGCACACCTGCGGTATATGAAATCTGTTTCCGACAGTTGCGGGAAAGCATCCGAACTGTTTTTGAAAAACTGGCTTAATTGTTTGCGTTTTGTTCAGAAAAGGGCTGTACGGCATGCATGCTTTCGAGTATGATATAGGTACGGACAGTTTGGAAAATATATGCTTATATATTTATAAATACATTACGGGGAGCCGAAGATTTCTTCGGGATCCTCATACAACAGAGCCGAAACCTTCCGGTTTCGGACATCGACAAAAGGGAGGCGAATCGCATGAAAATAGCAGTGGGCTGTGATCATGGTGGTTTTGCATTAAAGCAGGCCGTGATTGATTTTTTGAAAGACAAAGGATATGAATATAAGGATTTCGGTACTTATGATACCCAGTCCTGTGACTACCCGGATATCGCGGTACCGGTTGCAAAAGCTGTTGCAGCCGGAGAATTTGACAGAGGTATTTTAATTTGCGGAACCGGCATCGGAATCGGAATCGCTGCGAATAAAGTAGCCGGTATTCGTGCTGCTTTGTGCCACGATACTTTTTCTGCACATGCATCCAGAGAACACAACAATGCCAACATTCTGACGATGGGACAGCGTGTCATCGGTCAGGGCTTAGCACTGGATATTGTGAATATCTGGCTCAATACAGAATTTGAAGGTGGCCGTCACCAGAGACGTATTGATAAAATTCATGAACAAGAGGTGCGTTAAAAATGGATATGCAGGAAATTAAACAACAAATGAAAGACGCTTTTACAGAATTTCTTGAAGTTTCTAATTTAAAAGCCGGACAGATTTGTGTCATCGGTTGCAGTACCAGTGAAGTCCACGGCGGCCGAATCGGGAAAGACAGCCAGCCGGATATTGCGGAAGCATTATACGAAGTACTGGCTCCGATGGCAGAAGAAAAAGGAATCTATCTGGCATTCCAGTGCTGCGAACACTTAAACCGCGCTCTGGTTGTAGACCGTGAAGTTATGGAAAAATACAACCTGACACAGGTCACCGTAGTACCGCAGATTCATGCAGGCGGTTCTATGGGAAGCTATGCATACCGTCATAAAAAAGATCCTGTTATGGTAGAAACCATTCAGGCTCACGGAGGACTGGATATTGGGGAAACCTTAATCGGGATGCATCTGAAAGCTGTTGCCGTTCCAAAACGACTGGCAGTGAAATTCATCGGGAATGCGCGTCTGACTGCAGCAAGCAACCGTCCGAAACTGATCGGCGGCGAACGAGCAAAATACAGTCTGTAAGACGCCTTCAATAGAAAAACTAAATAATATATGGAGAGGGTTAAAAAATGATTGACTACATCAAAGAACTGCTGCAGCCGGTAGATCCGGAGCTGGCAGAAGCAATCTACAAAGAACAGAACCGTCAGAGAACCAAAATTGAACTGATCGCTTCTGAAAACTTTGTTAGTCCTGCCGTTATGGCAGCACAGGGCAGTGTTTTAACAAACAAATATGCAGAAGGATATCCTGGAAAACGTTACTACGGCGGATGCGAATTCGTAGATATCGCAGAAAACCTGGCACGCGACCGTGCAAAAAAACTGTTCGGTGCAGAACATGCCAACGTTCAGCCACATTCCGGCGCAAATGCAAACACTGCAGTTTATTTTGCAATGTTACAGCCGGGTGATACCGTTATGGGTATGGATTTAAGCCACGGCGGTCATCTGACACACGGAAGTCCGGTTAATATTTCCGGGAAATACTTCAACTTCGCTGCTTACGGTGTAGAAGAAGGTTCCGAAGTCATCGATTATGATAAAGTTATGGCACGTGCAAAAGAAGTAAAACCAAAACTGATTGTTGCAGGTGCAAGCGCATATCCTAGAATTTTAGATTTCAAAAAATTCCGTGAAATCGCTGATGCAGTAGGTGCTTACTTAATGGTAGACATGGCACACATTGCAGGTTTAGTTGCAGCGGGACTGCATCCAAACCCAGTGGAATATGCAGACTTTGTAACCACCACCACTCACAAAACCTTAAGAGGTCCAAGAGGCGGTATGATTCTGTGCAAAGAAGAATATGCAAAACAGATTGATAAAGCAATCTTCCCTGGCATCCAGGGCGGTCCTTTGATGCATGTTATCGCAGGGAAAGCAGCATGCCTGCATGAAGCACTGCAGCCTGAATTCAAAACCTATCAGAAACAGGTTGTTGCCAATGCCGCTGCACTGGCAGCAGGATTACAGGATCAGGGCTTCCGTCTGGTAAGTGGCGGAACCGATAACCACCTGATGTTAATCGATGTAAAATCCAAAGGCTTAACCGGGAAAGAAGCAGAAAAAATGCTGGATGATGCAAATGTAACCGTAAATAAAAACACCATTCCGTTCGAAACAGAAAGTCCTTTCGTAACCAGCGGTGTTCGTATCGGTACTCCTGCAGTTACATCCCGCGGTATGAAAGAAGCAGACATGAAAGAAATCGCTGCTGTATTTGAAACCGTACTGCTGAAAAAAGACCAGGAAAAAGCAAAAGAAATGGTAAAAGGTTTAACCGACCGTTTCCCATTATACGAAGACTAATTTTGTGCACTTCGGTGCCTGAAAAAAACTCCCTGCGGAAATTTCCGCAGGGAGTTTTTCAATCTAGTCAGAATCTTTGTTTCATGGTAAACTAAAAGGTAATGTTGTAATTTTAGGGGTGAAAGAAATGCTACATATCGGGTGTCATTTATCAGTGAGCAAGGGATTTCTTGCCATGGGAAAAGATGCGCTGAAAATCGGTGCCGACACGTTTCAGTTTTTTACCAGAAACCCTCGCGGCGGGAAGGCAAAAGCGATTTCGGAAGAAGATGCGGAAGTGTTTCGGAAACTGGCGGAGGAACATCGGTTTGCACCGATTGTTGCCCATGCGGCATACACAATGAACTGCTGTTCCAAGGATGAAAGTGTCCGGTCTTTTGCAACCGACTGTATGCGGGATGATTTGGAACGGATGCAGTATTTTCCGGGAAATCTGTACAACTTCCATCCGGGCAGTCATGTAGGCCAGGGGATGGATGTGGGAATTCGTCAGATTACCGAACAGTTAAATCAGGTGTTAAAACCCGAATACCATACGAAGGTACTGCTGGAAACCATGGCCGGAAAGGGCAGTGAAGTAGGCAGTCGTTTTGAGGAGCTGCGTCAGATCATAGACGGGGTCAAATATCCGGAAATGATGGGTGTCTGTCTGGATACCTGTCATGTGTATGATGCGGGATACGATCTGGTCGGCAATCTGGACGGTGTACTGGAGGAATTTGATCATGTGATCGGTCTGGAAAGACTGTATGCGTTACATTTAAACGACAGCCTGAATCCGTTTGAAAGCCATAAAGACCGACATGCCAGAATCGGGGAAGGTTCTTTGGGGCTGGAAGCGTTATCCCGCGTGATCAATCATCCGGCGCTTCGGAACAAGCCGTTTATTCTGGAAACACCGAATGAGAAACTAAGCGGTTACGGAGAAGAAATTACACTGCTTCGGCATTGTTTTCAAGAGGAAACCGACGTATAACGGCGGATTGTGAATCCGTCTGATTTGGAGGAAAGAATATGCCTGATTACAGAGATTATGCACCGTGGCTGGAAAACCGCTACGGACAGAGGGTTTACAAGGTGCCGCTTAATATTCCGGGCGGAAGCTGTCCGAATCGGGACGGCACGGTGGGAACCGGCGGATGTATTTTCTGTGATGCAACCGGATCCGGGTTTCAGTGTCTGCCGGATTCGATGAGTATCCGGGAACAGTGGGCAGAAAACAAGGCTTTTTATGAAAGACGATTTCATGCCCATAAATTTATCAGCTACCTGCAATCCTATACCAACACATATATGTCCATGGATCACTTTAAGGAAGTGGTTTATGCCGCAACCGAAGATCCCGATCTGGTTGGACTGGCTGTTTCCACAAGGCCGGATTGCGTGAACGAGGAAATCGTGGCGTTTTTGGCGGAAATACAGGAAACAAGGCATTTGGATGTAGATGTGGAACTGGGGCTGCAGACTGTGAATTATCACAATCTGGTGGTCATTAACCGCGGACACACACTGGCGGAATATCTGGATGCGGTACTGCGACTGAAACGTTACGGATTAAGCACCACAGCACATGTGATTTTAAATCTGCCGGGGGATACCATGTTAGATGTGACAGAGACTGCGAAGATTATCTCCACACTGGGTGTGGATTTTGTAAAGCTGCATTCTCTGTATGTGGTGGACGGAACGGAGTTGGGACGCAGATACCTGAACGGGGAATTCACAATGATTTCCTTAAAGGAATATGTGGAACGGGTGGTTACTTTTCTGGAGTATCTGGATCCTGAAATTGTGATCCAGCGTCTGGTCGGAAAAGGACCGAGAGAAGGTCTGCTGTTCTGCAACTGGGATACCAGCTGGTGGGTGATTAAGGACATGATTGATGCGGAATTCATCCGCCGAGGAACCAGACAGGGCAGCCGGTTTGATTATTTAAACGGACGGGCTGTCAGAATGAAAACAGAGAAAAAGAACGAAAAATAAGCTGCAGAGCAGCAGGATGGGAGAACTGATATGAACGAAATTGCTACTTTAACACCGGATCCGGAGGTACAGCGTTTTATTTTCGGATTGTTTTCCAAAGAGGCGTTAATCAGCTACGGCGTGATTTTTGCAAAAATTCTGATTGTAATGATTCTGACTGTGGTTTTAAAACAGGTTTCCAATCACGTGATTGAAAAAATGTTCCGCAATCGTTTAACATTGGGATTAAGCCGCAGTGAAGCAATTGCACTGGAAGAAAAAAGACTGGCAACGTTATCAAAACTGGCAAAAAGTATTGTAAGCTATATCCTTTATTTTATCGCTATTATCAGCTGTCTGGACATGGTCGGATTCTCGGTTACCACCATCGTGGCCGGAGCCGGGGTATTAAGTCTGGCTGTGGCATTCGGGGCACAGAACATTGTGCAGGACTTAATGAGCGGTATTTTCATTGTTCTGGAAAACCAGTATGCGGTCGGTGAAATTGTACTGATTGACGGTGTACAGGGCGTGGTAAAGGAAATCGGGATGAAAACCACAAAGCTTGAAACTTTAGACGGTCATCTCATGGTGATCGCCAACGGCAGCATCGGAAAAATTATCAACTACAGCCGTGCCGCACAGAGAAGTTTTGTGGATGTGGGAATTGCCTACGAAGAAAATCTGGATCATGCCATTGCGGTGATGCAGGAAACCTGTGACCGTGTGGCGGAAACCTGGAAAGACGAGTTAGATGAAACACCGAATGTGGTGGGCGCGATTGATCTGGGCGATTCCGCCGTAACTGTTCGTGCGACCTTTACCGCATGGAACTGGAAACAGCTGCCGATTGAACGGGAACTGCGAAAAGAAATTAAAGCAGATCTGGATAAAGCCGGGATTGAAATTTCCTATCCGAAAATGCAGCTGGTGGGACCGGATCTCGGAAAACTGCTGGAAAAATAAATAACAGAGCAGAGGAGGCGATTTTATGCCGATGAAGTTATATGTGGGGGATCGGATTCAAACCAAGAAAAACCATCCCTGCGGCGGAAACGAATGGGAAATCATGCGGGTCGGCATGGATTTCAGAATTCGCTGCACGACCTGTGATCATCAGGTCTGGATTCCACGCGTGAAGTTGGAAAAAAATATCAAAAAAGTGTTGTTTTCCAATGCACCGAAAGACGGAGAACAATAGAAAAGACAGCGGGCGACCGCTGTCTTTTCTGTTTCGTTCGTTTTTCGGGCGCTGGCTTGTTGACAGAAGAAAAATTTCCGTGTAAAATAAGTGGGCAACGATGGGAAAGGGGAGCAGAAGCTTTTGGAAGAACATCTTTTTTTTATGGAAGAAGCAATTAAAGAGGCAAAAGCGGCCGCTTCCGAGGGTGAAGTTCCGATTGGAGCGGTTGTAGTCTGTAACGGCGAAGTGGTCGGACGCGGACACAACTTAAGAGAACAGGATCAGGATCCGACCGCGCATGCGGAAATCTGTGCCTTAAGGGATGCCGGAAAGAACATGGGGAGCTGGAGACTGGAACACTGTACACTCTATGTGACGATGGAGCCGTGCCCGATGTGTTGCGGCGCACTCATCAACAGTCGTGTTGATACGGTTGTATTTGGCGCAAGAGAGCCGAAATTCGGTTCGGCAGGCAGTCAGCTTAATTTACTGCAGTTTCCGGGTTTTAACCATAATGTGCACATTGTGGGGCCGATTGATCAGGAACGTTGCAGTAACCTTATGAAGGAATTTTTTAAGAGTCTGCGGGAAAAGAAAAACCGAAAATAAGTATGGAGACGTATCGAAGTGGTCATAACGGGGCGCACTCGAAATGCGTTAGCCTTCACGGGCACGTGGGTTCGAATCCCACCGTCTCCGCCATAACAGAAAGCCTACAGTTTGGAACCGTCTTTTGACGCAAACCTGTAGGCCTTTTCTTTTCTGATTTCCGGACGGAAAAAGGGTCTTTCGGAAATCGGGCAAAATAAAAACTGACTGCAATACAGTCAGCTTTTTGTTGTTTTCGATTTTCAGATTGTCAGAAGGAATTATTTAAATAAACCTTTTAATTTGCCGATCAGGCCCTTCTTCGGATGAATCATGTCATTAATTTCTTTTTTGAAAATAGATTCACTCAGTGCACCCGGCAGAGACTGTTTTAATTCTCCGTTTAAGAAGAACACAGACTGCGGAACGCCCATCAGCTGTAAGGATTTAAATGTAGCAAGACCTTCCGGGGTTTTTACATCCATCCCATAGAAGTTTACTTCTCCTTCAAAGAGAACAGACATTTTTTCTGCAACCGGAAGCAACTGCTTACATACAGAACAGGTCTCTTTAGAGAAAACAAGAATGCAGGTTTCTTTATTTACTTTTGTTATTTGCTCGAATTCATCTGCGGTAATTCTCGTCAAAGCCATCTTTCATCACTCCATTAACTTTTAAATAGTAATTCCTCTATGTATATTGTACTTGATAGTGACGGTTTTTACAAACAATTTTTGTGTATAATCTATGAATTATATGATAATTTGGCTTATACACAGGAGAAAATGAGAAATCCACGATTATATACACAGAAAAAAGTCGGATTTTAAGGGTTATACACAGAGTTATCCACATTATCCACAAAAGAATCCATAGAATAATCCACATTAATAATGTTAAAAAAAGATGTCTTTTGTGTTTTACAGGAAAACAAATGTATATCCGACAAGGAAAAATCAGGGTTTTCCGGTATTCGTTTTGCAAATTCATGCGATTTCTTTTTTGAAAACAGAAAAATCCCAACAGGTTTGCAAAGGCCGGGAGAGGATGTGGGGAAGAACGCTCCAGAGTTGTTTTCCTTGTTTATGGGATCTTTTGGCGAGGGGTTGTGCTTTTTTGCGGGAAAGGACTTCCGGGGACAGACGGAAAATTTCTGATTGAGAAGGCTATCGCCCTGTGATAAAATAACAACAGAAAAAAGGTGCAAAGGAAGCGAGTTTTCATGTTAAAATCGTATCGCACGGTGGAGCAGTTCGGTCAGGATGAGATTGTGATCGAAAAATCCACGTTTATCGGATATGCAAAACCGGTAAAGACCGAGGAGGAAGCCCTGGCCTTTATTGCGGAAATTAAAAAGAAACACCGGGATGCCACACATAATGTGCCGGCTTATGTCCTGGGAGAAAAGAATGAAATCCAACGCTGCAACGATGACGGGGAACCGTCCGGAACAGCAGGCGTTCCGACTCTGGAAGTTCTGAAGAAGGAAGATGTGCGGGACGTGGCGGTTGTTGTCACCAGATATTTCGGCGGCATTAAACTGGGTACCGGCGGACTGGTACGTGCCTACACAAAGGGTGCTAAAATTGCTTTAGAAGCGGCAGGACTGATTACACGGGTTTTATATCAGGTTATGGTTGTTGCCATTGATTACACCATGCTGGGTACTGTGGAAAATCAGCTCAGACTGAAAGGATATGCCGTGAAGGATACTGTTTATGAGGAGATTGTTCATCTTCATGTATGGGTGAAGGAAGAGGATGTGGATACCTTTCGCGCCTTCATCACGGAGTGTACCAACGGCAGAGCGGTTCTGACCGAGGGGGAAATTACCTACCGGACAGAAGCATAAAAATGACAGGATACTGAAAAGACGGTATCCTGTTTTTTTACGCCCCGGAACGGAAGGGGATGTCGAATCCGAAAAAAATTCCGGCAGGATTACCTGCCGGAACGGATATGACATATTCAGATTTTTGCAGACATTCTGCAAAGAATCCAATCAGAGACTAGTGTTCTTCAATGTAGTAGATTACATAAGCTCTTTCATAGTCTTTACGGATGATGTTCATAACATCAATACCAACGGAAATTTCACCAATCAGGTTGAAGTCCATATCGATATCGAAGTCTTCATCTTCAGTTGCTTTGATTACGTCGATCTGTGGATTTGGATCATGGTCCGGTTTAATTCCGAGATCGAGATATTTTTTCTTTGCTTCTTCCGCGCTGTCTGCGAAAATTACCTGTGTGTGACTGGTATGCTGCATAATAAAACACTCCTTCTATAATTAGTTAAGTCATTGATTTCATTATAGCAGAAAAAAGAGGAATATACAAAATAAATTTACTGAATTTTGTAGGGAATTAGCAATAAAAGGACACACAATTCAAAAGTTTCCCCTTATAAGAGTATGACAAATAAAAATGCCCAGAAAACGGTGAAGAATCCGGCCAGACCGATGGCCATTCCGCTCATGGCACCCTGCAGTTCACCGATTTCAATGGCACGCGTGGTACCGACTGCGTGAGCACAGGTCCCGATGGCAAGTCCCTGCGCGATCGGTTCCTTAATGCGGAAGAGTTTAATCATAAACGGAGCCGCAACCGCACCGATGGTACCAGTGGTGATGACGGCCGCAATGGCAATCGGAACCACGCCGCCTAACTGCTCTGTAATACTGATAGCAATCGGCGTGGTAACGGATTTGGTCAGCATGGAGGCGGTTAGGGTTTTATCCAAACCGAAGAGCTTGCAAAGCGCAAAGACGACAATCATGGAAGAAAGAGAGCCTGCCATGGTACCAAACAGAATCGGTTTTAAATTGTATTTAATCGCCTGCAGATTTTTATAAATCGGCACAGCCAGGGCGGCGGTTGCCGGAGCTAAAAACAGTGTGATTAAATGGCCGCCTTCCTGATAGGCTTCCATTGGAATATGAAAGATTTTTAATACACAGGCAATCAGGATAATGGCAATAAACAGAGGATTGGCAACCGGTGTTTTCAGTTTCCGGCTGATTAACAGACCGATTTCATAACAGACAACACTTAAAATGATTCCGAAATACGGGGAATAAAATAAAGACTCAAACTGCAGCATGGTGTTTTTTCTCCTTTCGTTTTTCTTCCCACTTCATAACAAGTGTTACAGTCCAGGCGGTAACACCGAAGGTGGTAAAGACAGAGATCAGACAGATAAACAGGAGAATCAGAATTTTTCCTTCCATATAATGTAGATTCTCGATAATGGAAACAGCCGGAGGCAGGAAGAAAAAAGCCATGTTATCCAGTAAGAAGTCTGTCTGTTTTTTAATATGATAGACTTTTAACGGACTCCAGAGAAGAAACAGGAAGACCAGAACCATCGCAATGATACTGGAAGGGAACGGAATGGGGAGGATCATTGCGATCGCTTCGCCCAGTAAACAGATGAAACAGATAATTGCTAGCTGTGTCATAATTTTCATGAGTAAGGACTCCTTTTTTATAATGTACAAAACTTAATCATAGGCGTATTTGTGAAAAAATGCAAGAAGTTTCTGAACGGACGTGGATTTTACGGAATTCTGCAATCTACACAAAACCTTAACATAATCGATACACTTCCTAAATTGACAATGGATAGAAAAAATTATAAGGTATTTTCTAGAGAAAAAGACAAATTGATAAAAGGGATGCGAGTAGGCGATGATTTTAACAAAATTGCAAAAAGCCGGAATCCTGCTGCTGATCTTCGTATTATATCTTATTTTGGGTTTGGTGGCACCGTTACTGCATACACCGGAACTGACTGCGGCAACAAAACAGGAACAGATTCCTGTCGGCAGCTTCTACGGAGAATCGGAGAGTATGGATCGGGCCATGATTTTAGAAACCGGAACGAGTGCGTGGGAGGAACGGCTTAGGCTGTTAAATCAGGCAAAGAGTCAGATCGTTTTAACGACCTTTGATATTCGGGATGAAAAGAGCACCAGAGATATCTTATCAGTACTGTTACAGAAAGCGGATAAGGGCGTTAAGGTCAGAATTCTGGTGGACGGATTGAACGGATGGTACCGTATGGGAAAGTCTACGCTGTTTAAGACGCTGATGACACACCCGAATATTACCATAAAACTTTATAACCCGATTCATGTGCTGGCACCCTGGAAAAATCAGTTCCGGATGCATGACAAGTACATCATTGTCGATGATCTGGGTTATATTATCGGCGGAAGAAATACCAACAATTACTTTGTAGGAGATTATTCCACGAAAAGTCGCAGTCTGGACCGGGAAGTGTTGGTGTATAACACGCAGAACGGAAAACCGGAAGGCAGAAACAGTTCCATTGCACAGCTCCAGAATTATTTTGACGGCATCTGGAAAGGGGATTTCTGTGAAGACTACGGAAAGAAAAAAGACCCTTCTATTAACCAGCAGAAAGAACTGCGCGATCTGCAGACCCACTACAACAGACTGGTGCAGAAGCATACCGAATTATTCCGGGATCTGGATTTTGCAGAGGATACGGTTCCGGTGAATGCCATTCATCTGGTCTTTAACAATCCGAATCCGGTCGCAAAGGAACCTGTGATCTTCCACACTCTGATAGAACTGATGAAACAGGCAAAGGATCAGGTTACCATTTTCACGCCGTACGCCGTCTTTAATGATTTTATGAAAGAACAGCTGAAAGAAGTGTCCGAACAGGTACCGGATACGAAGATCGTTATAAATTCCGTGGAAAACGGAGACAATTTCGTGGCATCCAGTGATTATTTAAGACACAAACAGGATGTATTAGACAGCGGCTTTCGCATTTACGAGTATGACGGCGGGATTTCCACACATGGAAAATCTCTGGCAATCGATGACAGACTTTCCGTAATCGGATCGTATAATCTGGATCTCAGAAGCACGTATCTGTGTACCGAAAGTATGCTGGTTATTGACAGCGAGCCGTTAAACAGACAGTTAAGAGAAAACTTCAACCGTATGGAAAAAGACGCCAGGGAATTAATCACCCCGAATGAATACGCCGTACCGGAACATTTGGAAATTCGGGAAGTATCCGGCATGCAGAAGTTCGCCTGGTGGGCGGTTGGATTACTGTTACAGCCGTTCCGCTTAACCGTATAGGATAATAGAACGCAAGATACAAGAAAAGCTTCCGAACCAGAACTCGGAAGCTTTTCTTGTATATAATAATAAGCATATTATAGGCTGTCAAAATCCAGTGTTGCAAAGAGATCGTCCAGAGTCTCTGCGCGACGGATGCATTGTACGGAACCGTCCGGTTTCAGCAGTAATTCTGCGGAGCGGAGTTTTCCGTTGTAGTTAAAGCCCATAGCGTGACCGTGGGCACCGGCATCGTGGATGACAAGAAGATCACCGGTTTCAATTTCAGGCAGATTGCGATCGATTGCAAATTTATCGCAGTTTTCGCAGAGGCTGCCGACAACATCGTAAACATGATCTTCCGGAAGATTTTCTTTTCCGAGCACGGTAACGTGATGGTAGGAACCGTACATTCCCGGACGCATCAGGTTGGCCATGGAAGCGTCAACACCGATATAGTGTTTATAGGTGTCTTTTTTATGGATTGCGCGGGTTACCAGATACCCGTAAGGGCCGGTAATCATACGACCGCATTCCAGACACAGACGAAGCGGTTTCAGATTATTTGCTTCGATATATTTTTTGTACAGTTCGTGAACGGATTCGCCTAACGCTTCCAGATCGACCGGTTCTTCTTCCGGACGGTAAGGAACACCGATGCCGCCGCCGAAGTTGACGAAGGAGAAGTCGATCCCCAGTTTTTCGTGGATTTCCACGATTAATTCAAACATCATCTGTGCGGTTTCCGCAAAATATTCACGATTTAATTCATTGGAGATGATCATGGTGTGAATCCCGAAGTTTTTCACGCCTTTATCTCTTGCAATGCGATATGCCTCAAAAAGCTGATCACGGGTTAAACCGTATTTTGCTTCTTCCGGGGTTCCGATGATGGCATTGCCGCCGCGGAGAGGACCCGGATTGTAACGGAAGCAGATAGTGTCCGGCAATCCGATTTGGCTGTCAATATATTCAATATGTGTAATATCGTCTAAATTGAAGATTGCACCGAGTTCTTTTGCTTTCTGATATTCTTCAATCGGGGTTTCATTTGAGGTGAACATGATTTTTTCACCCGGAAGCCCTACTTTTTCCGAAAGAATCAGTTCTGCCAAAGAACTGCAGTCGGCACCGAAGCCTTCTTCTTTTAAAATTTTTAATAAATGCGGGTTTGGTGCTGCTTTTACCGCATAGTATTCCTGGAAAGCAGGAGCCCAGCTGAATGCCTGATTCAATCTTCTGGCATTTGCTCTGATTGCCTGTTCGTCATAAATGTGGAATGGGGTTGGATAGTCTTTTGCAATCCGTTCGATGTCGTCTTTGGTAAACGGAACGGTTTTTTTCATGATCTGTAGCCTCCTACAACAATAAGTACTTTATCTGAATCTCAAGTGAGATCGCAGGTTCTTTATAAAAGTGTTACTTATATTTTATCGTATCTCTTTTGTGGAAATCAAGGGACTTTGCACGTTATACAATATACAATCGGAACCGCTCCGAAGTTTTTCCCGCGGAACCGTTGCAATTAAAGGAAGATAACAGTATAATAAACAACAGAATGTAAAAAGTCCGCGTCAGCGGATCAAAAACAGATACATAGAATACATGACAGTTCATTAAGACCATCCTGTCGTAAAATAAAACTAGGCTGACTTGTTTTTCGTGTGCAAAAACAACGGAGGCGCCTGGAAGCGCTTTTTTTATTGCCCGGAAACAGATTCGGACGGGCACAGAGGATGGACGGAACCGAAGCATGGAGGGAAAACATGTTTATATTAAAAAATGAAATTCAGTTTGATACCGCACATTATCTGAGCGGCTATAACGGAAAGTGCAGTAACATCCACGGACACAGATACCGTATGGTGGTTGAAATTGCAAGTGAAACCTTACATACCGAAGGACAGGAACGCGGTATGGTGGCTGATTTCGGCAATGTAAAAGCCATGATGAAAACAATCGCCGACGAATTTGACCACAAACTGTTAATCGAGGATAATGAGGACGGCAGACTGGTCTGTGAACAGCTGAGCAAGCTGCCGAATCAGTTTGCAGTCTGTCTGGTTCCGTACCGCCCGACGGCAGAGGAAATGAGCAGAGACATTTATTGCCGGATTAAAAATGCCGGATTCCCTGTTTATTCGGTAGAGATTTTTGAAACACCGACAAACAGCTGTATTTATCGGGAGGTGTAACGATGCTTCCTGTAATAGAATCGTTTCTTTCATTAGACGGTGAGGGACCGACATCCGGGGAACTCGCCTATTTTATCCGCTTCGCGGGATGCAATCTGCGCTGCAGCTGGTGTGATACCGATTATTCCTGGGATGAAACCGTGCAGGCAGAGGAAAAGAGTGCAGGGGAACTGTTTCAGATGGTAAAGGAAAGCGGCGTACGGAATGTGACCTTAACCGGGGGGGAACCTTTAATTCAGAAAGAGATCGGCGAACTGCTCGCACTTTTTGCAAAGAGTCCGGAGCATGTGGTACATATTGAAACCAACGGATCGGTTCCGATCCGTGCTTTTCGGGAAAAGTATCCTGCCGATAACATTATCTATATTCTGGACTATAAGCTTCCTGTGAGCAGGATGGAACAGAAGATGGATCCGGACAATCTGATGGCGGTGACATCAAGAGATGTATATAAATTTGTAATAGCCGGGCAGGAGGATCTGGACCGTGCGGTGGAAATCGTAAAAAAATACGATCTAGATACACGCTGTCAGGTGTTTTTCAGTCCGGTCAGAGAGCAGATCGATCCGCTCGTTCTTGTGGATCGGATGAAAAAAGATTGTTTAAATCAGGTACGGCTGCAGCTGCAGCTTCATAAGATACTTTGGCCAAAGGAAATGAGAGGAGTCTAGTTATGGCGATTGATACAGAAAAAATAGCATATCATATCCGGGAGATTCTGTTGGCATTGGGAGACGATCCGGATCGGGAAGGATTAAAAGATACCCCGAAACGGGTTGCAAAGATGTATGAAGAAGTATTTGCCGGCATGAATTACACCAACCGGGAAATTGCGGACATGTTTAATACCACATTTGAAGATGAAGATTATTTAAGCAGACAGAATAATATGGTGGCTGTGACTGAAATACCGATTTTCAGTTACTGTGAGCACCACATGGCGCTGATGTATAATATGAGTGTTTCCGTTGCGTATCTGCCGAAAGAAAAAATCATCGGGCTCAGCAAAATTGCACGCATTGCGGATATGGTCGGCAGACGCTTACAGCTGCAGGAACGAATCGGCAGTGATATTGCGGAGATTGTTTCCATGGTGACAGAAAGTGATGATATTGCGGTACTGATTCGCGGAGAACACAGCTGCATGACTGCCCGGGGAATCAAGAAAGCCGGAACGGTTACCAGAACCGCCACCTTCCGGGGTGCCTTTGAGGACAACGCGGAACTCAGACAGGAAGCGTTACTGCTTCTCGGTCAGGCTAACTAGATAGCCACATATAACAGTATTTGTGTTTGAAACAATACTATATATAGGAAGAAACAGGTTTAAACTGATAATAAATATGTGAATAGGGTTATATATAAATGACATATCAAACCAAGGAACGATCCGGATAACACGCTTCACTATTTATAACTGTTTATATAGGAAAGGAAGAAGAAGAATGCAGGGAAAAGCGGTTGTTGTATTCAGCGGCGGACAGGATTCCACGACCTGTCTGTTTTGGGCTCTGAAAAACTTTGACGAAGTTATTGCAGTTACGTTTGACTACGGACAGCGTCATAAACTGGAAATAGAATGTGCCAGAGAAATTGCGGCGGAACTTGGCGTGGAACATCATGTACTGGATATGGCACTTTTGAACCAGCTGGCACCCAATGCACTGACCAGAAGTGATATTGAAGTGAAAGCCGGTGAAAACGGTGACATGCCGAATACGTACGTAGAAGGCAGAAATATGCTCTTTTTAACGTTTGCGGCAGTGCTCGCAAAAGTGAAAGGTGCAAAACATATTGTAACAGGGGTCTGTGAAACGGACTTCAGCGGATATCCTGACTGCAGGGATGTTTTCATCAAGTCTCTGAACGTTACCATTAATCTTGCGATGGATTATGATTTTGTGATCCATACCCCGTTGATGTGGTTAGATAAGGCGGAAACCTGGAAGATGGCTGACGAAATGGGCAGACTCTCTTATGTACGGGAAAAAACCTTAACCTGTTATAACGGAATCAAAGGAGACGGCTGCGGGGAATGCCCGAGCTGCAAGCTCAGAAAACGCGGGCTGGAAAAATATCTGGCAAGTAAAGGACAGAACGCATAAACCGATCAGAGTGCGGCGGGAACGAAAGATCCCGCCGCTTTTATCATAAGACATAAGAAAGAAAAAGAAATAAAAAAATTTTTAAGAAATCGGGAACTTTTTTTCTGTTTCTTCGTCTGTAAATAAGTTGTCAGATATGATATAATAGTTAGCATAAGATTAAAGTTTTAAAAAAAGTGATATTTTTATTGCTTTTCTTTCTTCAATGAGCTACAATACGACACAGACATCCAAGGAACTGTATAGATTTGTAAAAATAAACCGAAAAAAGTAAAAAGTTTTCAATTTCACGGAACTTTTTCGGAGGATGCTTCGTCTATAGGAAAGTAAGAAACAAAAGCAGAGAAATCTGATGCAGGAAAGTCATGTGGATTCCTTGGCAGAGGCGGAAATTCCTTGTAAAAAGGGGTTGCATGATTAAATGATGGGTGATATACTAACTATATTATAATTAAAAAGGATTTAAATCCTTTTTTTTCACAAAATCACTTGCAAAAACTCAGAATACTCTGTATACTACAAAGGCTGAGTTTAAAATTGTTTTAGAACCCTCGGGTTTTAAATATAAGTAGTGGGTTATTAATTAATTAAAATATTTAGCTTGAAAGGGGTGGTTCTGCCACATCATTTTAAGAAGACGTCTTTTCAAGAGCAGTCTTTTCAGAAAATGGTTGTTCATCATCTTTATAAGCCTTTGGGTCGCATCTTGCTATGCGTATTCAAAACTTATAAGTATTGAATATCCATCACTGGTGGACACGCATATAAAAAAGGCGCATTTATCGGGCTTTTCTCCCGATGGTCCGGCATGACACTAAACTGACCAAGAAATATCCTAGGAGGGAATTAATAGTGAAAAACAAAAAATTATTTGCGATTCTGACATTAGTATGCTTCTTAATGACATTAATGCCAGTTGCCGCTTTCGCTGCAGGCACAGATGTTGTAGCTGCCGACAGATGCGTTGTTGAATTAACAGGTGATAACGCTGTTGAAGTTAACAATAGCGTTAACTTAAAATTCGTTACTATGTCTAAAGATGATCAGACAGTTGCACCTAAGGAAGATGGTTATATTTATGTATGGGCTGAAGAAAATGGAGAAGTTTCTTCCGCTCTGAACAATACAACCAATAACTTATTTAAACAAGCAGTTAAAAAAGACAAATTTAAAAATACAATTGATGTAAGCTTTGCACGTGCAGGTGAATACAAACTGTATGCTGCTTATTCTAAAAACTCTAATGTTAAAAGAATCGCTGCTTTAACAGCGGCTCAGGGCAGTGGTGAAATTGTTGTTAATGTTGCCGCTAAAGAACTGGATACTGATGGTTACACTGTAACTACCAATCCAAAAAATATTGAAATTAAAGCTAACAACTTAAACAACAACGTAAAACTGACTTTTGCTGATAACGGTAAAGCTTTAGCTAAAAAAGCTGTTGCCTTCAAAGCACCTGCTGGCCTGACTGTAATCGCTGACGCTGATAAAACTTCCTACACCGGTATTATGAATGTAAAAGTTGCAGCTTCCCGTGCTGGCGAGTACAAAGTAGTTGCTACAATTGATGGTAAAAAATTATCCTTTGATGTAACAGCAACAGGTACAGATGCCGTTAAGGTTGTTACAAAAGCTCAGCCAAAAAAATTAATTGCACTGAAGGCTACCGCTTTTGATAGAAATGATGCTGTAGAATTTGAACTGCGTGACATCAACAACAACAACGTTGACTCTTTTGATGCATTAGAAGTTGTAGACTTAGAAGCTCCAGCAAAATCCACATTAATAAAAGATGATTTTGATGTAGCTAATACTGGTAAATTAAAGTTAAACTCTGGAAAAACGTTTGATAAAGAAGGTAAATACACCGTAACAGTTGCTTTAGAAAACGGTTCCTCCGCAAAAGCTTCCTGGGAAGTTAAAAAAGTTGGCGATCCAGTGAAACTGGTTATCGATGCTCCGGCTACCGCTCAGTTAAAAGATGAAGTAACTGTAACCTTCAAACACGTTGATGCTAACGGTCTGGAAACACCTGTTGACTTCGCTGACGTTAAATTCTTTGTAACCGGTCGTGCTGTTGATAAAGTTAATGAAAACGTTGTAACTATTGCAGCTGATGAAAAATACTTAGGTCAGGAAATCGTTCTGAATGCAGTTGATTCCGAAAACGATTTAGTTGCTACCGCAAAAGTTAAAGTTGTAGAAGACTCCAGAGACATCGTATTTGAAGATGTTTCTTTAGAAACCTACAAAACAAACTATGTTGAATGGAATATTGTTGACGCTGAAGGCAATGCTGTTAAACTGGATGAATCAGTAGAAGCAAATGTTGACTACTTCATTTTAAACAAACCAGCTGATGCAGAAGTAAGTGCTCCATCTCAGACTGAAAAAAAATTCACCGGTAAAGGTAAAATGGCTATTTCCTGCGACAAACCAGGTAACGTAACTGTGCAGGTTGTTGCAAAAGTTAATGGTCAGTTCTATGTTGGTACAAAAGTATTCGCTGTTGGCGGTGTTAGTGTTGGTGATGTAGTTGTAATGACTATCGGTACCCAGACTCTGGTTAAAAACGGTGAAGTTACCACAATGGATGCTACTCCAATCATCAAAGATAACAGAACCTTCGTACCATTCCGTGCATTGGCAGAAGCTTTTGGTGCTAAAGTTGATTACAACGAAGCAGACAAAACTGTAACAGCTGAATTAGCTGGTAACACTGTTGTAATGACAATCGGCAGCAATGCTTACACCGTAAACGGTGTTGCAAAAACAATGGACGTTGCTCCATACATCGATGGTTCCAGAACCATGGTTCCTGTAAGATTCGTAGCTGAAGCATTCGGTATCGACGTAACAGCTGTTCCAGATGTTACCGACGGTACAACCGCTTCCGTAATCTTCAACAAATAATTTAAGACTCTCTTAAATTAAGAATTACAAGACTCCTTATTAGATTAACTCCATAATCTATCAAAAGAGACTCTCCTTGCGAGAGTCTCTTTTTTTATTTATGACTGTCTTAATTTTATTCCGAAATTTCTTTATAAAGGGAAAAACTATCGGATTAGATATGAATGTATGCAGGATGTGCTTCATGTTGTTAAAACTTAAATTAAGCACCACACAAAAGATAATATCAACTGTATAATATTCAAAATACAAGAGTCATGTTATGCACTTATTTAAAAATCTATGAGTAATCAGGTCTGAAGTAAAGAAACCGTAAGACTGAATATCTGTGAACGGTGTCTGTTTGTAACGTTAAAACAAGTAGAAGAGAGTCGATCATAAGTTGACCGACCCTCTTCTACTTGTTTTATTATATCGTTTTTAGTGCATTTCTGCAAAAGTTACTTTAATCCGCTGACATCTACCCCTTTCTCGGCAGCTCTGTATTTTTCCCAGGATAATTGGTACTGGTATCCGTTTTGCATATTCGTCATTTCCATATTTTTAAGACTTAGCTCCGCAGAACGTAACTGCATTTCAGAAATCATACCTAACTGATAACGTTTTTTTTCGAATTCGTAATTTTTCTGTTCCGTTGCTAACTTCTGACGACTGAGACTGTATGCCGCACCGTCTGTATTAATTTTATCTAGCATCGCTTTTACATCATTTGCAATCGTTTCTTTTCTTTCTTTGATTTCAAGATCTGTTAACTGTTGATCAATGGCCCCCTGATCGGCTCTGTCTCGTTCTAATGTCTGTAATTTATAATCATTTTTTACAAACTGATCAACTAGGGCAGGTGTAAATGCCAGGGCAGCCTGGATATTTTGCGGCAACGGAGAAGGAATGATATCTAGAGGGTTTTCAGCTTTTCGCCCCATCAGAATATTCAGTGTACGTTTAACAGTTGTAAGTGTGTTGTTATTGCTGGCTAAATTATTCTGAGCTTCCTGTTTGGACTGCTGCTGTTTCTCAACATCTGTTGTGATTGCCATCCCCATTTTTTTCTGTAGTTCTGCGATCTGAAGGGCTCTATCAGAAAGAGCGACCTGGCTCTCCAATAGACCGGAAACCTGTTTTAACTGGATAATATTTGTGCAGAGACTGTTTGTTGTGTAATTCATTTGTGTCTTTAAGTCACCCATTGCATGGATCATATCTGTTTCGTTATTTTTCAGTTTATCCAGGGTATCTTCTATGGATTCAATTCCGCCTTTTGTCTGTTCAATCATTGCCCCCATTTGACCCTGCATAGAAACTTTCTGCATTTCCAATTTTGTTTTTTGTGCCTGAAGAAGTTGCAGTTCCTTTTGTTTCACCTGCAGTTCTATTCGTTCCTGCTGTGTCAATCCGGAAGGAGCCTTTGCATTTAATTCAGAAATGCGTTTCGAAACAGAATCAATTTGATCCGATAGGCTTTGTAAGCCCTGATTGATGCCGGCCAAAGTCTGTTCCAGTTGTGATTCCTGCTGACTTAATGAATTTTCAAGATCGTCTTTCTGACTTTTCAGAGAATCTTTTTGTTCGTTTAATTTCGCAAGTGTTAGACCCATTTTTTTGGCAGTATCATTATGAGTTGCTACCAGTGACTGCGCTTCTGTAACGGTAAGCGTTGTTTTATTATTTACAGAAATTGCTGGCGTTCCGGTTGCCGGTGCCGCAACAGTTACAGTTGGAAAAGCTGTTAATCCAAAGGTTATAACCAGTGTAGATGCCATTATTTTCAAAAATCTGTTTTTCATAAAATCATCCTTTCAATCTGATTTTTATTAGGAATCTTGTTGCATTAACAATACCATAAATTAACAAGTCTTTCAATGAATTGAACAATATGTAAAAAAAGAGACTCTCGCAAGGAGAGTCTCTTTTGATAGATTATGGAGTTAATCTAATAAGGAGTCTTGTAATTCTTAATTTAAGAGAGTCTTAAATTATTTGTTGAAGATTACGGAAGCGGTTGTACCGTCGGTAACATCTGGAACAGCTGTTACGTCGATACCGAATGCTTCAGCTACGAATCTTACAGGAACCATGGTTCTGGAACCATCGATGTATGGAGCAACGTCCATTGTTTTTGCAACACCGTTTACGGTGTAAGCATTGCTGCCGATTGTCATTACAACAGTATTACCTTCCAGATCAGCAGTTACAGTTTTGTCAGCTTCATTGTAGTTAACTCTAGCACCGAAAGCTTCTGCTAACGCACGGAATGGTACGAAGGTTCTGTTGTCTTTGATGATTGGAGTAGCATCCATTGTGGTAACCTGACCGTTTTTAACCAGAGTCTGGGTACCGATTGTCATTACAACTACATCACCAACAGCAACACCGCCAACAGCAAATACTTTTGTACCGGTATAGAATTTGGTTACTGCATGACCTTTTTTACCTGTTGTTACTTTTGCAACAGCCATAACAGTAACATTACCTGGTTTGTCGCAAGAAATTGCAACGGTACCACCATTTCCATTTGGTGTTCCAACAGCTTCTGCTGTAGCTGTAGCACCTGCAGGTTTATTCAGTACATAATATTCTACATTCTTGTCTACTTTAACATTTTTCAATACAACAGGATTATTTTCTGCGTCAGCAAAATCCCATTCAACATTATTAGTAGCATAAGTTTCTAAAGCTTTATCTTCAAATACGATATTAGCACTATCTTCTACTACTTTAACTTTTGCGGTTGCAGTAAAATCATTTTCTCTGTCAATTACAGTTACAACAATTTCCTGACCTAAGTATTTTTCGTCACTCTGAGCAACAACCATGCCTTTACCTGCATTTGCAACAGCTTTACCACTTACATAATATTTTACATCTTCATTAAATTTTACTTTTGTGGTCAGACCGTTAGCATCGGAGTATTCAGCAGTTACAGGGAAAGAACCGCCTAATACAACAGTTTCCGGAACGGTCAGTTCCATTTTAACAGCTTCGCCTTTTTCTTTTACTTCCCAAGATGTTTTAGCAGAAGAACCGCCGTTTACCAGAGCAGCTGTTAAAGTATAAGTTCCTACTTTATCTAAAGAGGGTACATTAACTGTTACGATACCGTTTTCATCTACAATATTACCATCTTTATCAGCAATGATACATTTAGCGTCGGCTCCTTTAGGAGTATCTAAAGATACAGCAATATCGGTAGCTACAGCATGGTTAACGGTATTGTTGTAAATATCTTTTAATTTGAATTTTACAACCTGGCCATGTTTTAATTCTACTAAATCTTTATCCTGTTCAACAAATTCAATTTTTGTTGCAGCATTTCCTTTAACGATTACGTCAAAAGTACCTTCTGCATCTGCAGCTTTTACAGTTACAACATATTTACCTGCACGAGTTGCAGATAAATCAACTTTAATCTGACCGTTAAAATCAGTTACATCAGCTTTCGGTGCAACTGTCAAGCCTGGTCTGTTTACTTCAAAGGAAACAGCTTCTTTTCTTAACAGTTCTTCTGTTTTATCCTTTTCACCGAAAAGGGTTAAGGTCCAAGTGTTAGTTAAACCATTAGCCTGAACTTTATCATCTGTAGAAACAACTTTCACATTTTTATATGCTTCTGGTTTGTCAGCAGTTGCTTTAATAACTACTGTATTGCTAGCTTCAACTAAATCCCCGAAGTCTTTTACCTTAGGATTATCACCCTTAGATACATAAGCAGCATGAACTGTATATTCACCTGCATACGCAAAAGTTAAAGGTAATTTTGTGTTAACAGTGTCGGTAGAAGCCTCTACAAAACTTACATTGTTAAATTTAACGGATTTGTTTTCTCCTGTCATACCAAGGCATGGTGTAGTTTTAGCACCTTCGGTTACCCAGTAGTAAACGTAACCTGCGTCAGCCTGAACATAATCACCATTACCATCGGCAGCTAAGTAGTTTACCTCAACTTTTTCGGTAACTTTGACAGTGTCGTTGTCTTCGATTAATTCTAATTCACCGTGCTGTGGATATACAACATCAGCGAAAGCGGCAACTGGCATCAATGTCATTAAGAAGCACACTAATGTCAGGATCGCAAATAATTTTTTGTTTTTCACTATTAATTCCCTCCTAGGATATTTCTCGGTCAGTTTAATGTCATGCCGGACTATCGGGAAAAAAGCCCGATAAATGCGCCTTTTTTATATGCGTGTCCACCAGTGATGGATATTCAATACTTATAAAAAGTTATATTCATCAAAAAATATATATAATAGACAAAATTAAAAATATGATATATCAGACATTATTCTTTACAAGTTTCAGTATTTCGAATTATTTTTTCCCTGTAATTGGTATTTTTAAGACAAAATAAAGAAAAATACATATAGAATACATTATGAATAAAAGAGCACCTTCCGACAGAGCGAAACAGGAAATAATAATGCAGTTACAATGATTTGATAAAATAGTTTTGGGAAATAAAAAAGATGGGAATGATGTAAAAATGCATACCGTATGCAAAAGAAAAACAAAAAAGCCTGAAGAAAATGTCATCCATTTTCTTCAGGCTTTTACCTCTTACGAAAAAATATTTACCGAAATCCGTAAAACAGGATTTTACATATGTTTTGGAGCGGATACACCCAGCATGGTTAATACGTTGCGCAATGTAATGCGAGCCGCATTCACTAATACAAGACGTGCATCCTGTAAAGCTTCATCATCAGTCAACACACGGCAGCTGTTATAGAAACTGTGGAAGGTGGTTGCCAGATCGGTTGCATACCGAGCCAGTCGATAAGGAGCCAGTTCTTCTGCGGCGCCCGTAATTTCGTTAGGAAGGTCTGCAATTTTACGAATGAGTTCCAGTTCGGCTTCATCTTTTAAGAGCGTTAAATCGACATCCTTGGCCTTAGGAATAGCTTTTCCGGTAGCGGAAAGAATGCTGTTGATTCTTGCATGGGCATATTGTACATAATAAACCGGGTTGTCACTGGACTGCTGAACTGCAAGATCCAGGTCAAAATCCAAATGGGTATCCGGATTACGCATGATGAAGAAGTAGCGGGCAGCATCTTTGCCGACTTCGGAAATCAGTTCCTGTAAGGTTACATACTGACCGGTACGTTTACTCATACGTACCACTTCTCCGTTACGGTATAGACGAACCAGCTGCATTAACATAACGGTTAACTGATCCGGATCATAACCGATGGCTTTCATCGCACCTTTCATACGTGCCACATGTCCGTGGTGGTCTGCACCCCAAATATTAATAACGTGTTTGAACCCGCGGTCAAATTTATTTTTGTGATAAGCGATATCTGCGGCATAGTAAGTTGGGATACCGTTGGAACGAATCAGAACCTCGTCTTTTTCATCACCGAATTCGGTGGTTTTCAGCCAGAGTGCATCGTCTTTTTTATAAGTGAGGCCTTTTTCGGTTAAAAGATCGACAACATCCTGAATGGCGCCGCTTTCGTGCAGAGTGGTTTCACTGAACCATACGTCGTAGTCAACACCGAATTCATGAAGACCGGCTTTGATTGCCCCCAGTTTTTCAGACAGTGCGGTTTCAATCATTTTTTCCTGACGTTCTTCTGCAGGCAGATTTTTATAGGAATCGCCGACTTCCGCAATAATCCGTTTAGCGGTATCGATGATATCCTGCCCATGATAGCCGTTTTCCGGGAACGGATAGTCAGGTTCACCCAGTTCCTGATAATAACGGGCTTCCAGAGATTTCCCCAGATTTACAATCTGGTTGCCGGCATCGTTAATATAATATTCTTTGGTAACGTCATAGCCTGCCATGGTTAACAGGTTTGCCAGAGAGTCGCCCAATGCACCGCCGCGGGCATTCCCCATGTGTAAAAGACCGGTCGGGTTTGCGCTGACAAATTCGATCTGCACTTTTTCTCCGTGGCCTTTATCGACAGAACCGTATTTTTCGTCCTGTTCTTCTACAACCGGCAGAATGTCATACACCCAGTTCTGGGATAAGTAGAAATTAATAAACCCAGGACCTGCAATTTCCACTTTTTCAATCAGCTGACCGCCTGTTTGCAGCTGGTCTGCGATGGCTTTTGCGATTTCTCTCGGATTTTTTCTTGCCTGTTTGGTCAATAACATGGCCGCATTGGTGGCAAAGTCGCCGTGTGCCTTGTCTTTCGGAACTTCAATGACGAAAGACGGCATGTCGGTATAATCAAAGGATCCGGCTTCTTTTGCTTTTACGATTCCCTGTTCAATCTCCGCACGGAGCTGTTCGGTTACCTGTTCAACTAAATTCATAAATAACTTCCTTTCGTTTTGAGTAGGCGAAATCCCGCTGCCGAAATAACGGGGAGATTCCGTAAGATGTTCAAACCGTTCTCTTCGGTTCGCAATAGATGGTTATATACAGGCTGATGATACTTTCCCGGTGCCTGAAGCGGACGGACTGCCGGCTTCAAACGATCGACAGATTTCAACGCCTTTCCGATAAAGCGGGAAGGTGTTCCTTTCGCATCATCAGCTGTCGAGGACGTGACAGGAGAGCAGTTTTCTTAGACTCCACACGTCTCTTATCATGCACGAAAATCAGATAAAAAGTATCCTCATAACTTACAATTATAGCATAGTCAAGTCATTTCTTACAACTTTTAAAATGAGTTTTTGATATACCGCATATATTTTTATAATTGGGAAAACAGTAGAAAAAAATAGAATTTCTTGTTATACTAAGAAATATGTGTCATGTTTTAAATAAGCTAACAATTTAGTGGTTTTTTACTAAAATTAGCTTTTTAAACTATTTCACAACTGACATAAAAGGTGGTGAATAAGTGTTTTACGGTTACATGCGTGTTAGTACGGCCGGGCAGTTGCGGGGCAACAGTCTGGAAGAACAGGAACGGCTTCTCCGGAAGAACGGAGCAACTGTCCTGTATCAGGATGCATTTACCGGAACCAAAACTTCCCGTCCCAACTTTAATAAGTTGCTGGATGTACTAGTAGAGGGAGACACCCTCATTATTACCAAATTGGATCGTTTTGCGAGAAACACAGTAGAAGGTATCAACGTAGTGCAGATGTTATTGGAACGGGGGGTTCGAGTAAATATTCTGAATATGGGTACAGTAGACAATACGCCGACAGGAAAACTGATTCTGACGGTTATGCTTGGATTTGCTGAATTTGAGAGAGATATGATCGTTCAGCGTACTTCAGAAGGCAGAGCTATTGCAAGAACAAAGGAAGGGTACACGGAAGGGCGACCTCCGAAGTATGATAAGAAAACCCTTCAGAAGGCTTACGATCTTTTACAGGATCATACCTATACCGAGGTATCAAAAATAACGGGAATCAGTAAAAGTACACTGCAGCGGCTGCGAAAAAAATTTGATGCTGCAGAAAAATCAAATATCATAAACGCCAAATCGATGGCCGTTTGCGAGAGCGGAAATACTATGCAGACGGAACAACGGAATTCGATGTAACGTTTCTGGCTCAAGATAAAAAATCTCTTTGCGGGTGCCGATCCTATACGGCTTTCCGTAAAGAGATTTTTCTTTTTTATCGCTATTGGAGCAATTACATAAAAAGAGGAGAGAAAACGCACCCGAAGGCACGTTTCCTCTCCAAATGGAGTCAGTATGGATTATAAAAAGAATCATTTAGGATGAAATCTTATTTTGTAAACAGAACACTGGCGGTTGTTCCGTCTGTGTTGTAAACCGGTGTAACCTCAATGCCGAAGGCTTCTGCAGCGAAGCGGATCGGAACCATGGTTCTGGAGTTAACAATAAACGGTGCAACGTCCATCTTGTAGGTATTGCCGTTTACGGTATAGGTGTTACTGCCGATAATCATAACCACTTTGGTACCGTCCAGTCGGGTCACAATAGCGCGGTTTTCATCATAATAATCCACGCTTGCGCCGAATGCTTCCGCCAGTGCACGGAACGGTACGAAGGTTCTGCTCTGTGCGATGATCGGTGCACAGTCAATGGTTTTTTGAACACCGTTTACCACGATCACATTGGAACCGATGGACATGACAACCTTGTCTTCCGGTACGGAAGGTTCCGGTTTGTTGTCCGGTTTATCCGGATCCGGTCTGTCCGGTTTTTCAATATCTCCCGGCTCTTCCGGTTCTACCGGTTTTTCCGGTTCGGTCGGCTCTTCCGGATCCGTTGGTTCTTCCGGATCTACCGGAACGTCCGGTTTATCCGGTTTCGGAAGTACATTTTCGTTATCCAGTCTCCAGACCTGAGTACCGTAAAACGGATTGGCTGTTCCGATGGCAAGCCATGGATTTTCCGGAGTGTTTCCGACTGCAAAGACACGCAGGCCGTGGTTGTACGGGTCGCCCATACCGTTTGTGGTAATCGGCTGCAGAGACGTGCCGTTTCCGGTTGTATACATATCAAAACCGCATTCCGCATCTCTCAAATAGTACATGCAGCGTGCAAAATCTTTCATGTTTAAAAGCAGTTGCGGATTTAACAGATGGTCTAAAGAAGTGGTGACTTCTCCCGGAAGACTCTTCTTATTCTGTTCGTATACGGCTACAGACTTGCCGTAAAGGCGTCCGAATTCAATTGTGGAGATAATTCTCTCTTCCAGAGTCCACTGGCTGTTCTGATCCAACATAGCCTGTGCGGTACGCAGAGCTTTTGGTAAATCGGACAGATCACGAACCGCCATAGTCGGGTCGGTTGAGAAGACAGACTGGGAGAAAAATTCACTGCCGCGTTTCGGCGTGTAATCCCCCGGATTCGGCATAGCATCTGCCACATAGCTGTTCTGCGCCTGATCGGCTGCAAGCATGTTCTTCATGGTCTGGATTTCTTCTTTTTCCAGAGGTTCTTTTGCGGAAGAAGGGTCTTCCACGAGACCTTCCATGGTCTTCATAACCTGATCGGTTTCATTTTCCCATTCACCGGCGTTCATTCCGATGATTTCCCCGTTGGAAATACGGGAAAGCGGATAGAGAAGACTTCCCTCGTCAAAAGTACCGATATAGAGGTTTCCGTTATATTCCCGCATCTGCCAGATATACTGGTTGGAATGTTTTCCGAAACCGGATTTTTTCATACCGGAAAGAACTCGCGGGAATTTTTTGGTCGGTTCCCCCATAACTTTTTCAAATTGTTCATTTTTATCCATGCGGTAAAGACCGACGGACTGTTTTAAGTTTTCTGCCAGGAATTTGGCATCTTTGTTGAAGATAACATCAATTAATGCAACTTCGGTATCATTGTATTCTCCGATGTAGAGATGATCTTTGTAGACCATCATATTACATGCGGCGCTGCGGGTACGTTGCGGATCAAGGCCGAACGGATGCTTTGCACCGTCTTTCGGATCCCCGATGATCGGATCCCATTTCCAGCTGGACGCCTTCATTGGGTCTCCGTTACAGGTACCGCTCATAAGGGCGAACGGCTGCATCTGATCCGGTGTATTGGTCGGATCCTCCGGATCCCCGACTCCGGTACAGAGAGAAACGTAGAGTTTATTGTTAAATTCAATCATTTCCCAGATGGAACCGCCGTAAATGGCGTCCTGCAGTCTGCATGCCGGATATCCCAGCAGTTCAGCCGGTTCCGTAGTTCCCTTCTTGTAAGAAGATGCAATGATTTTAAAATCCTTCTGTTTTGGATTGTTTGCTTTTGTAATCGCAATGTACGGATTGGCATCGGCGCCGACACAGCTGATTAACAGATGTCCTTTGTATACGGTAATTCCGCGGATTCCGGAACAGATATTTTCTTTTCTGGCCTGTTCCCGATTTGCCGCATCCTGCATGGACGGATCCTGATAAACGCATTTGAATGCGTCGGTTTTCGGATCAATCTGATAGATGGAAGGAATTCCGTTTACACCGCCGCAGAAATAAATTTTGTCTTTGTAGACGATTGCATTACGGAAAAAAGTGGCAAGACCGTTTTTCTCCTTGGACATCAGGAGCTTGGTTTCTCCTGTTTTCACATTGATTTTACAGACAACACTGCCGGTGTAGGCACCGTCGCTTTCTCCGGTAAAGAAATCCCCGCCGTAGAGTTTATCTAACGTCTGCTGCATTTCTTTCGGGTCAAACTGATGCCCCATGCCGCCCATACCCTGAATGGTACTCATCATAGCGGTATAGCAGGTGCTGACATACATCCAGTCCCCGTAGGAAGTGGCAGCCCAGGAATAACTCTGTCCGCGGGCCCCCTGTCCGTTGGCACCGTCGACGCTACCCGGTACGGCAACCTTGCCGCCTCCGAGATAGTCCACGATTCCGTCGGCATTTTTTTCTCCGTTTCGGCTGGACGGTGCTTTATCCGGATGGGATATTTTACTGAAGGTTCCTGCATTTGACGTATATTTTACCGTAAAGTCTTTTGCAGTTTCGGTTTCTTCCGGTGTGGTCTGATCGGTACCCGCCGGAATTGAATTTTCAGAAACAGCGGAACGCCCTGCCGGTGCTTCCGATTTAAAAGCAGATTCTGTTTCTGTGGCAAAAGCCGGTGTCACGGATACCATACAGAATACGGTCGTGACAAGAGCGGCAACCAGTTTTTTTGCGTGCTGATTCATACACATCTCCCCCTAATCTATGGAAGTAAAGTTTACATGAAATTCCTAAGAATTCCGGATATGCCCTTTCACTAGATTCACATCTTTTTTACGAGATGAAATGATAGAGGAGAAACAGAATCCGAGTGGCTGAATGCTTAAAAAGTATGTATCCGGATTTATCCCGGCGGATATAGCATATAGTGATAATTCGGCCTGATTCTCTTTCTGTTTATGTCTAAATGTGTATAAGTGATTATGTCCCCGTTCCCGTAAGAGCCTAAGAGAACTCTGTCGGGATGATTTAACAGCTTGTATGCGAAAAAAACATAGGGATACCACAGTATTTTATGTGATATCCCCAGTTGTCATATCCAAGTAATCTCAGATAAATATTATTTTGTTTTCACCAGATTCTCTTATTTTGTGAAAATAACACTTGCAGTGGTATGATCCGGATTGTAGGTAGGTGTTACCTGAATGCCGAATGCTTCTGCTACGAATCTGATTGGAACCATGGTACGGTTGCTGGAAGCAATATATGGAGCTACGTCCATAGTGTGTTTTTCACCGTTAACGGTGTATGTGGTGCTGCCTACAACCATGATTACAGTTGTTCCGTCCATTTTTGCAATGATAGTGCGGTTTGCATCAATGTAGGTTACTTCTGCACCGAAAGCTTCTGCTAAAGCACGGAACGGCACGAAAGTTCTGTTGTCTTTAATAACAGGAGCGGCATCGATGTAGGATGCTTTGCCGTTTACAAGAATCTGAGAAGAACCGATGGTCATTACAACTTCGTTTGTAGCCGCTTTTTCGAATACATATCTCAGTACAGGATGAGCGGATGTTGCCAGAAGTTTCTGACCAGGTACAACGGTAAATACAGATTTATTGTCAAAACCGGTAGCAGTGATTTCTTTTAATACATAACCGGCTTTCACTTTGTACAGATCGGTGGATTTCGGAACGGTGATCATGCCGTCTTTATCCAGAGCCAGATCTCTTGCAAATGCGCTGGAACCTTCTACAGCTTCAGCAGGACCTGCAATGATGTTTACAGCAGCGGTTTTTACATCTTCTTCATAAACATATTCCAGTACAGGATCTTTTGCGGATACTTTCAGTTTTTCTCCTGCTTCTACAGCAAAGGCATATTTACGACCGTCAAAACCGGTAGCATTGATTTCTTTTAATGTCCAGCCTTTGTTTGCGGTGAAATATCTGCTGTCTGCAGGAACTGTGATGTAACCGTTTTTATCCAGTGCCAGGTTTTCGTTACGAACAGCTTTTGTAACAGCTTTGTCCGGTGTTGCGGTTAAGGTAACGAGTTCACCTGCAACAACATAACGATATTCCAGGCTCAGTTTGTCTAAAGCAACAGGAGCCAAAGTATCGCCGACTTTAACGGTGACCGGTTCTTTGGAGAAACCGGTTGCAACAACGCTGTCTAATACATAACCGTCATTTACTTTAAAGTAGTTCTGTTCAGGAACAGTTACTTTACCGTCTTTTACAGTCAGTACAACATCGTTTTTCACATCTGCGCCGTCAATTGCTTTATCCGGAGTTGCGGATACGCTAACTTTTACGCTAGCTGGTTTTGGAGCTTCTTTTACTGCGAAGATGTATCGGATGGAATGTGTTTTGCTCTTAGCGTCCGGTTTTAAGGTATCGCCAACAGCAGCAGTGGTTTTATCGAAACCGATTGCAGTAACTGTTTTTAATACATAACCGTCTTTTACTTTGTATAAATCGTTTGCATTTGGAACAATCAGTTTGTCATCTTTATCTAAAGCAACTTTTTTGGTTACAACAGCCGGAGTTGTAACAGCCTGTTCCGGTTCAGCAACAAAGTCAACTTCCTGGAAATGAGGAACCACTGCAACGGTTACAACACCTGCAGTTTTTGCTTTATTCCAGTTGATTTTGAATTCCTGTTTCTGAACAACTTCATAACCGTATGGTTTACCGGCAACAGCAGCTTTTTTATCAGCTTCGTTTAATTTGGTTTCGTTGATCCAAACTTTATCAAAAGCAACCGGTTTATCTGTAGCGATAGCAGCTTTTTTGTGTTTGTAAACAACAGTTACTTTTCCGTATACTTTCTGTACCGGAAGTACAACGGTATTGTCTTTACTTACAGCGAAAGCACCTTTTCCGGCAAAAACGTAACCGTTTAAGGTTGCATTGTTTTTGCAAACGAGTGCTACGTCATTTTTGTCTAATTCGCGCTGACCCTGTGGAATTACATACTGAACAGGGGCTTTTACGTTAATCAGGTCTTCTTTTGGAGTTTCAACATCATGGAAATATACATTGATGGTTTTTGTTGTTTTTACAACATATACATCAACAGTTCCCTGAGTTTTTCCGTTCACAACAATTTTGTTTTTGGAAAGAGAATCTGTGTATAATTTGTACTGATGCTGTCCGCGTGCAGCTTTTGGTAACTGTGCGGCAATTTCGTCTGCATAATCTGCTACGGTTGTTTTCCAGGTTGGAATGTTAACGCTGGCAGTTTTTGCAATCGGTTTTTCGGAAATAACTTTACCGGTATTATCTACTTCTTTAAAGTTTACGGTTACGTTTCTCATTACAGGTGTAACTGCAACTTTTACAACTTTATTGCTGATTGCATAAGTTTCCGGAGTAACTGGTAATACGTAGTTTTCCGGTAAATATTTTGCTACTTCTGCTTTGGTAACAGTAGTCTGGTCAACAGGAACTACCATTTTACCCTGAGGCTGAAGCGGCTGCTCATTGTAAAGATACTGAATGGAAATTTCCTGCATCTGTTTGTTAACTTTTACGGTAACAGAAGAATTGGTATCATCAATTTTATAGTTCTGTTTTTTTGCAAGTTCATAGGTAGCAGGAACATTATCTTTGATTGTCTGTTTGAAAGCAGTTGCTTTTTCCAGATCATTTACATGAATCGGAACCTGCAGGACAACTGCAGAATCTTTGTTCAGTACGTTTTTTTCTTCATCAACGTATTTAACTGCAACAGGACGTGTTTTCATGACAACATTTAAGCTGATCATGGAACCTTCCACCTGTTTGGTGTTGCCTGTTGCGTAGTCATATTCCGCATTTCCGCCGTTGTTCACCTGTGCTAAAATATCTTTCAGATGTTTTTCTGTTAAAGTACCTGCCAGTTTGCCTTCTTCATTTGTTTTAAAATCTTTTCTGTTTACAGAAAGCCGAACCTGTTTGTTAGCAGTTTTTTTACCGGTTAAATTGCCCTGTGTATCAGCATTAAGGGTATAAACATAAGCATAAACGGTTGCTTCTTTGGAAAGAACGTTTACGTTTACGGTACCTGCTGTTTTATCTTTATTCCAGTTGATTGCATATTCTTTTGTCTGATTTAAGCTATATGCAGCTGGAACATTCTTTTTAACCGCATCTGTGTAACCCTTATTGCCGTCTAATTTTTTAACATCGGCCGGAACCTGCATAGCTAAAGTGTCGACAACTTTTTTGTTCTGGTCAATATAGTTTACCTTTACCGGATAAACATTTTTTTTGTTGTAAACATTTACCACGGTATGACCACTTGCAAGGAATGTTACTTTCTCGTCCACTTTCACTAAGGAACGGTCTGTTTTTGCATTGGCTCCGTTTACATTATCTTTAATTCTTGTAAGGGATTCATGGCTTAACTCTTTATTAGCGCTGTTATATTTTACATTAATTTCTCTTTCTGTATCATTTTTTACTTCTGTATACTTGCCTGTAGGTGCACCGCTTGCATCCAGAATTGCATCATGTTCTATGATAAGCGCATCTGTTCCTACCCATCTATTAACGGCAGTTGCGGTAACACCAGGATCTGCAAATGCGGAGACCGGCATAATGGTGAACAGCATACAGATCAGCAGGATGATGCTTAAGCTTTTTCTTAATTTTTTATTCTGCATGGGTAACCCTCCTCTTTTGATTTCGTTACAATGCGTTTCAAAATAAGTTTTCAGAATAAAATCCCAGTATTTTTTACAAATTCCCAATTAAAGGGATTCTCCTAAAAATACTTATAAAAAAGGGAGGACACCACAATATTCAAGTGATATCCTCCCTGACTTATTAGATTAAAATGACATCTAACAAGAAATTGTTACTAGCGAATTACAGTAAGAACAGGATGTCAGCGGTTGTGCCATCTGGATTGTAAGTAGGAATTACTTCAATACCGAAAGCTTCTGCTGCGAATCTTACTGGAACCATGGTTCTGTTGTTGCCATCGATGTATGGAGCAACGTCCATTGTTTTGGTTTCGCCGTTAACAGTGTATTCGTTGCTGCCGATTGTCATTACAACAGTTACGCCATTCAGTTCAGCAGTTACAGTACGGTCAGCATCGTTGTAATCAACTTTAGCGCCGAAAGCTTCTGCTAATGCACGGAATGGTACGAATGTTCTGTTGTCTTTGATTACTGGTTCGGAATCGATTGTTGCAGTTTTATCGTTGATGATAATCTGGTGAGAACCGATGGACATAACTACTACATCACCTGTAGATGGAACACCTACGTTGAATACCTGAGTACCGGTGTAGTATTTGGTTACGGTTTTACCCTGCTGATCGATTGCGGAGTATTTAACGGTAGCCTGAACAGTTACACGACCTACTTTGTCGCAGGTGAAGTTCATGTCGAAGGAACCGTCTTTTGTTAAGTTTCTGATGAATGTGTCATCTCTGTCTGTGGACAGTGTTACGTTAGCACCTTCTGGTTTGTTCAGAACGGTGTAGTTAACGTTTACTAAAGCTTTACCCAGGTTGCCCTGATTGTAAATGCTGTTGCCCAGTGTTACATCGTTACCAAATTCGTCAACGATCTGAACGCCAACTTTTGTTGGTACGTTTACGTTAGCTTTGTTGGTATCGAAGTCTAATCTAGTAGCTTTGCCGGCAACTTTAATGGAGGTTTCGCCAACCAGTTTGTTGTGCCAGTAAGCCTGGATTTTGATGGTGCTGCCAACATATTTTTCATCAGATTTTACTTTCAGTGCGCCTGTGGAAGCTGTGAAGCTCTGTACAGCATCACCGGAAGCGGATAAATCTAAGGAATTTAAGATTGGTGTAACGTCTTTTTCAACGCCGCTGTTATCAATTAATTTCAGGGAAGTTGGAGCGGAGATGAATGCACCGCGTTCAACTGCTTCTGGATATTCAACGATAACTTTTACAGGGTTACCCATTTCTTTAACTTCTACAGTTGTTCTGGCAGCGGTAGTACCGTTATCTAATACAACTTCGAATACATAGGTACCTTCTTTTTTGAAGCGGTTGGTACCGTCTTTTGCAGCGGAGCAAACTTTTTCACCGTCGAAGTATAAGTCTTCGTTTTTGATGTTGGAGTTTGCAGGCTGTTCTACAACTTTAACAAAGTTTGCATATGCATCAACATCAGCGGATTTGCTTGCTTTGATCCAGTTCTGATATTCAGCTGCGCCTTCTACAGGAACAATTTCGTTGCCGTGGTTGTCATACATGGTGAATTCGATTTCAGAATCGTCAATTCTTTCGCCTAAGATATCGGTAGGACCGATTTTATCGGAACCTTCGATGTCAACAGCGCCGTTGATACCGATTACATCAACTGGAATTACAAAGTTGAATTTATCTTTGGTTTCAACATAGATTTTCTGGTGTTCCTGAGCGTAAGCTGCAGAAACGGTGAAGTGTACATCGCCGTTTTTATCAGTTGTAACGGTTTTATCGCTTAAGATTAAGCCAGGTGCGGACAGTTTCAGTTCTTTGCCGATAACAGGCTGAGCTTCTCTGTCAATCAGGTGGATATCGATTGCTGTTTTCTGAGTTTCGTTAGCAGCAACGGTAGCGCTGATTAAGGTACGGCCTTCATCAGTAGCCCAACCCAGGTCTCTGCCGTCAGCTTCCACGTGTGCACGATATCTTGTTTCGAAATCGGACTGTGGTAAAACTTTTACGGAGTTGCTGGTGATGGTCTGAGCGGTACGATTAATTTCTGCAGGAACAAATTTATCGAATTTGTCATTTACATAATTGTTGATGTATTTCTGTACATCTTTAGGTTTAAAATCAGGTGCAGGCTGAGCATTGCCGTCAGGACCCTGTGTGCTAGCGATTACGCCGGCAGCTTTCCCGGCCTGGATAGCTTCGTCACGCCATTCAGTAGATCTTAACATTTCACCTTTTGCTTCAGCATCTTTAATTAATGCTCTTGTGGTATATTTCATGGTTACTTCATAGGTACCGTGTTCTAAGAATACTGCACTGAAGGTGTCATTGTTGGTGAGCCAGTCGCCATTTGGGAGACCGGTTACCAGATCGGTTTTGATTAAGTCGGAAGCTTCTTTGTTGTCTTTTTTAGCTTCGATGGACAGTACTTTTGCTTTGTGTTCTGCAATAGTACCGGTTGTGTCTTTCAACAGAACCTGTACGTCTGTTGGTTCTTTTACGTTTACTTCATCTGCAATCACGAGTTCACTGTTAGCAGGAGCAATGTTTGCAAATGCAGCTACTGGCATTAATGTCATTAAAAAGCATACTAATGTCAGAATCGCAAATAATTTTTTGTTTTTCACTATTGATTCCCTCCTAGGATATTTTCTGGTCAGTTTAACGTCATGCCGGACAAACGGATTGCTCCGGGCGACGCTTTTTTGGCGTGTCTTTCATAGATGGACAACCAAATATTATAAATTATGAATATAGCGGTATATGGAATGATAAATAGATGTATATGTAAAATAAAACAGAAATGAAATACATAATAATATATATAGATGTAACAGTTTTAAATGTACAACCATATGTAAACAAAAGACTAAAAAGACAAAAATAGGTTACAAAATGTATTCTTTCGAGTGAATCATTGCAGTCTGAAAAAAAGACACGGAAAAAAGACAGAAGAGGAAAAAAGAGGGAAGGAAGAGAAAAAGAAAAGAGAAGCGGAAAACCGTAGGAAAAAAAGTGTAAGGAATTGCCGAATCCGAGAAGATTTTTTTTACAAACGGGTTGAGATAAGATATAATAAAAACGTATATATTTTTAGAAGGAGCGTTCACACAACATGGAAGATAAAAACATGGAAACAATGGAAGAAGAATACAACGGTATTGAATTTACGACCGGTCTGGAAGAGGAAGAACTGCCGGAAGAAAATAAAATGCCGGAAGACTGGGATACTTATGTAACTTACCTGGATGATGAAAAAGCACTGATCATGGTGGAACTGGAAGTTGCAAAGGTTGCCCCGATTTTAAAATATAAAAACCTTTTGGGGATTCAGATCACAATTAAAAATCCGACCGCTGACGGATTTTACACAGCGGAAGAACAGCCGAGACTGTTTGAAATCGAAGACCACGTGGTGGAAATGTACAAAGTGGAAGCTCATGCAAAACACGTTGCAAGTATTACAACCGGCGGAACCCGCATGATGTACTTCTATGCGGAAGATGACACCTACCTTGCAGGTCTGGTCGGGAAAGCCGCATCCAAATACGGAGATTATGAATTTAACTATCTCCTGGAAAAAGATGCTCCGTGGAATTTCTACTTCCACGTGGTATACCCGACTCTGTTAGATATGCAGCACATTAAAAACCGCCGCATGCTGAAACTGATGGAAGAAAACGGCGAAGACCTGACACAGGAACGGGAAGTTACCCACTGGTTCTATTTTGATAACGGTGCCTCCAGAAAACAGGCATCTGTCAGAATGCGTGATGCAGGATGCGAAATTCTGGATGATAACTTCTATGATGAACGGATTCCGGATAACAACTTCGGTCTGCGTGTCCTGATTAAACACGATATGACTCTGGAAACCATGACAAAACTGACCTATGATTTATATGACTTTATTGAACGCTATCAGGGCGTTTACGACGGATGGAACATCATTCCGGACGGAGATCCTGACACAGACTTTATTTAATGGAGAGGAGAATCCCGGTTGGCACAGACAGAAGCCGAATTTTTAGAGGCGTATGATGCTTCAAAATATGACAAACCGTCTGCTTCGGTGGATATTCTGGTTTTCAGTATCGGAAAAGGAAAGAGGGAAACCTACCGACAGCTTCCGAAAAGTCATCTTCAGATTTTACTGATCCGCAGAAAAAATCATCCGTTTCAAAACTGCTGGGCACTTCCGGGAGGATTTCTTGATATGGCAGAGACCCTGCGGGAGTCCGCTGCCAGAGAGCTTTACGAGGAAACCGGTTTGAAGCCGGATTATCTCGGGCAGCTGTACAGCTGGAGTGATGTGGATCGGGATCCGAGAACACGGATCATCAGCACATCCTACATGGCACTTGTCAACGAAAACAACAAGCAGGTTCATGCCGGAGACGACGCCGGAGAGGCCAGATGGTTCACGCTCGGTTCAAAGATTGAGCATGTGGACAGTCACAAGCTGGAAGGCGGTATGGAATATATCTGGAATATCAGACTGACTTTAAAGAGCGGGCAGGACGAACTGGGTGCACTGATTCGAATCACAAGATGTTTTAAAGGTTCTACCGTTTCCATCAAGCGGGAACTGGTGGAAAACAACGGGCTGGCATTTGATCATGCAAAAATGATTGAGCATGGTCTGGAAAAATTCAGACACAAAATAAAATATACGGATCTGCTGTTTAAACTGGTGCCGGAGTTTTTTACTCTGACAGAACTGCAGCATGTTTATGAGGCTGTAATGGACAAAAAAGTCTCCCGAGCCAGCTTCCGACGCAATATTGCGGATAAGGTGCTGGAAACGGAACAGTATGTGAAAAAAGGCGGACATCGCCCGTCTCAGCTTTATGTATTCAATCCGTACTGGCTCGAGGCATCCCTGATGGAAGGGGTCGTGGACCTTTGGAGCTAAGGAGGAAATGACGTTGGATAACAAAATGAATTTAACCCTGTTAACAGATTTCTATGAAATTACAATGGCAAACGGCTATCTTGAGCACGGCGTGGCCGATCAGATTACCTACTACGATATGTTTTTCAGAAAGATTCCGGATCGCGGCGGTTTCGCGATTATGGCCGGATTGGAGCAGGTGATTGAATATTTAAAAAATCTGCATTTTACAAAAGAGGATATCGAATACTTACGCGGCAAGAACTGCTTTAGCGAAAAATTTCTGGACTATCTGGCTGATTTTAAATTTGCCTGCGATGTCTGGGCCATTCCGGAAGGGACACCTGTTTTTCCGGGAGAACCGCTGGTAACCGTAAAAGGGCCTGCCATTCAGGCGCAGTTTGTGGAAACCATGATTCTTTTGAGCATCAATCATCAGTGTCTGATTGCAACAAAGGCGAACCGGATTGTCCGTGCTGCCGACGGCAGACCGATTATGGAATTCGGTTCCCGTCGTGCACAGGGCGCAGACGGGGCCATGCTCGGAGCAAGATCCGCCTATATCGGCGGATGTGCCGGGACAGCCTGTGCCATTGTGGACCGTCAGATGGGAATTCCCGCACTGGGCACCATGGCACACAGCTGGGTGCAGATGTTTGATTCGGAAGAGGAGGCATTCCGCAATTATGCCAGAACCTATCCGGATAACTGCACACTTTTAGTGGATACCTACAATGTCTTAAAATCCGGGGTACCGAATGCCATTAAGATTTTCAATGAGGAAGTACTTCCGCGCGGATTCCGTCCGAAAGGTGTTCGGATCGACAGCGGGGATATTGCGTACTTATCGAAAAAAGTACGTGTTATGCTGGATGAGGCAGGGTTTGAAGACTGCGGCATTGTCGCAAGCAACGCACTGGATGAATATATTATTCGGGATATTTTGGTGCAGGGCGGACAGGTGGATTCCTTCGGGGTCGGCGAACGCTTGATTACGGCAATGAGCGATCCTGTTTTCGGCGGTGTGTACAAACTGGCTGCCGTTGAAAAAGACGGGGAACTGATTCCGAAAATTAAAATCAGCGAAAATATTGAAAAAATTACCAATCCGGGCTTTAAAATGCCTTGGAGACTGTATGAACGAAAATCCGGTAAAGCAATCGCCGATGTGATTACACTGCATGATGAAGTGATTGACGACAGCAAACCGTATGAATTATTCCACCCGGAATACACCTGGAAACGGAAAGTTGTGAAAAATTATATTGCAAAACCGTTACAGGTACCGATTTTTAAAGCCGGGGAATGTGTCTATGAATCTCCGAATGTACAGGAAATTCAGAAGTTCTGCAAAGAGCAGATCGGCACACTTTGGGATGAAGTGACCAGATTTGAGCATCCGCATAAATATTATGTGGATCTGTCTGCAAAATTATGGGAACTGAAGCATGCCCTTTTGGAAAAATACAGCGTGCATACAGAGAAAAAGAAATTAAAAGAAACCAAATAGGTTCTGTCTTCCGAAGGGAGGACGGAAATCCCGTCTGCGCAGAGAATTGTCTTACCGGCAACACCCTGCGCAGAGTGCTTTAGGGGGGAAATATATGAAAAAATGGTTGATCCTTTTTTTGGCGGTGCTTCTCTTTTTACTCCCGGGCTGCGGAAAGGAAAGTACAACTCCGCAGAATGAAAAAAATGACCAGGAACTTGCAATCCGGATCCTGACAGATTTCAGACAGGACAGTATCGGGTATCGTCAGCTGGAGGAATTTGCACAGCTTCTTCAGGAAAAATCGGACAATACCGTGGCAGTGAAACTCTACCAGCGGGGAGACTGGGGACCTGCTTCCGGCTTTATTGAATATCTGGACATGAACACCGTGGAAATGGTATGCCTGCAGCCGCCGGAAATGAATAAGCTCCAGCCGGCGTATGAGATTTTCATGCAGCCTTATCTGTTTGCCGATCTGAATGAAGCAGAAAGTTATGTGACCGGAGAAGAAGGCGAAAAAGCCATGTCTTATCTTCCCGCCAAATATCACGGGGTCGGCCTTGTAACCGACGGTTATCAGTATCTGGTTGCTGCGGAAAACGGCGGCTGGCTGGATTACGGGGATCTGAAATGGCAGGGACAGACCAAGTCTTTGGCAGGTATTCCGGTCTATGATTTAAAAGCCGTACACGAACTGGATCTTCTGCTTGCAAAAGATACCTGGTGGAAGGAACTGACCGAAGAGGAACAGGAATGGATTACCGATGCTTTCCGGGAATCCCAGAAGGCATCGTTCTCGGTACAGCGGGAAAAAGATTTTAATAAAGGACTGGTTTCTGCGGGAATTCTCCTGCAGGGATCCGACCAGCCGGAGTGGAACAGTTATTATGCATTGTATTTAAATCAGAGAGAAAGTTATTTTTCAGAGCATGTTGATAAGCTGACACAGCACTGGCGACCGACTGCCGTGTTGCCGCCGATGACCGGAGAGGAGACGGATAACAAGTGAAAGATGTCATTTTAGTAGTAGAAGATGAGACCAATATTCGTAACAATATTGAGGAATTTCTGCAGGCAGAAAACTTTGACACCCTTGCAGCCAAGGACGGGGAAGAGGCGATTGCCGTTTTTGAAGAAAAAAAACCGGATCTGGTGATTCTGGATCTGATGCTGCCGAAAGTGGACGGACTGGAAGTCTGCAAACACATTCGCAGAGATTCTGACGTGCCGATTATTATGGTAACTGCAAGAGACGAGGAAATTGACAAACTTTTAGGGCTGGAACTGGGAGCGGATGATTATATCACGAAACCGTTCAGCCTGCGGGAACTGAAAGCGAGAATCAAGGCGGTGTTACGCCGAACCAAATCCGGATCGGTGAAAAATAATGCCGATGAGGTTCTGACATTCGGAACGCTGGAAGTGGATATGGACCGCAGAGAAGTAAAACAGCAGGGGAAAATTATCGAACTGACCCCTTCCGAGTATGCGATTCTTATCACACTTTGTCAGAACATCGGACGGCCTTACAGTCGTCTGCAGCTGTTAAATGCAACACTGGGAGAAAGTTATGCAGGTTATGAACGGGCGATTGATACCCATGTCAGCAACCTTCGTAAAAAAATCGAACCGAATCCGCAGAAACCGATTTATATTCTGACCGTTTACGGACTCGGCTATAAATTCGGTGATAACTATGAAATTAACCAGTAAAATCAGTATGATTCTGGTGGCAGTGGTACTGATGACGGGGATCTTAATCGGGATTCTCTGTATTGAAAATACCAATGACGCCTTTGATGAATATTTGTATGATACTTATGAAGTGATGTTAAATGACTGGGCACAGACCTTTACCACCTACTATACCTATAACGGAAACAGCTGGAACGGCGTGGAGAATCTGGGCAGGATCATTGATCTGCAACAGTCGGGTGTGGTTTTGAGTGATTTGAACGGAAGGATTCTCTATCACTATGACAGCGGTTATATCGGCAGGCAGGTTCCGCAGGATATTTTCAACCGCGGTTATATCCTGCGGGTGGACAATCGGGTGATCGGGGTTCTGTATCCTGCCGCCCTCTTTAACGAAACCTTTGAAATTTTAGAGGAGGATTTTGTACGCTCCGCCATTAATGCGGTCGGCCGCGGGGTCTTTTTCACCAGTCTCTTTGCGATTATTATCGGAATCGGACTGTCTGTGGGAATTGTACATCCGTTGAAGGAACTGACGCAGGCGACGAGACGGATGGCGAAGGGAAAATTCCGGGAGCCGCTTCCGATTTACGGAACCTCGGAATTCGGGGATCTTGCAAAGTCTTTTAACACCATGGCGCAGGAACTGGAAAAAGGCGTGGAGTTACGAAAGCAGATGATTGCCGATATCAGTCATGAGCTTCGAACACCGCTCACGGTTCTCGCAAGCAAGCTGGAATTTACCCTGGAACAGAACAAAACCCTTTCGACAGAGGATGTGGTGATTCTCTATGACGAAGTGATTCGTCTGAAGGGACTGGTTGGAGAATTACAGGATTTAAGCAAGCTGGAAGCGGGTCACGTTATGCTCGATAAGACCCTGATTCCGTTCCGCACGTATTTTTCCGACTATAACGTACTGCTTCAGGCGGAAGCGGAAAGCAGAGGCATTCATCTGGAAGAACATCTGGATCCGAATATGGAATACTGCTATGCCGATCCGAAACGGTTGAAACAAATCGTACTGAATCTGGTAAACAATGCCCTGCGGTATACACCGGAAGGCGGTACGATTACGATAGAAGCAAAACAAAAAGACAATGATTTCTATTTTTCTGTAGAAGATACAGGAATGGGAATCGCACCGGAGGACCTGGATAAGATCTTTGAACGGTTCTACCGGACGGATCGCTCCCGTGACCGGGAAAGCGGCGGCAGCGGACTGGGTCTGGCGATTACAAAAGCATTGGTGGAAGGCCACGGCGGATGGATCAAAGTTTCCAGTAAGCTGAATGAAGGTACGATTTTTACTGTTATGCTTCCGGGCTGGGATGAAGAAGCGGAAAAACAGAAGGCCAAGGAAACGTAAAAACATAAAGTGTGAACAGAAACCCCTGCAGGAATGATTCTGCCGGGGTTTCCTTATTTGGAAAAAGAAGTGATCCGAAAAACTGCGGGCAGGAAAGCAGGAAGATGGTAAAGAGCAGACAGAGATTCTTTTTGATTGCTTTTTTTTGTATGAAACGGTATCATAAAACAAACAAGAAATATAAACAGAAGAAAAGGCGCTGGAGGTGGGGCACTTGTTCACAAAAGAACAGATTGTTGAATATTTTCAGAAGGAAGCAGAGCGTCCGCTGAATAAAAGGGAACTGGCGGAGCGTCTCGGCCTCGAGACCCCTGAAGAGAAAGAAGAACTGCGGGCAGTTTTAAAAGAACTGACCGAAGAATATAAACTGGTCCGGGGGAGAAAGAAACGCTACGGACTGCCGGAACAGCTTCATATGAGAATCGGTGTGCTCAGCAGAAATCCAAAGGGATTTGGCTTTGTACGAACCGAAAATCCGGAGGAGGATGACATTTATGTCCGTGCCTGTGATCTTGGTACGGCTATGAACGGAGACACTGTTTTAATTCAGATTAACAGAGAGGCAAATTATAACCCGGTGACTGAAAGCTTCATGCGTGCGGAAGGTGAAATACTGGAGGTGCTGGAACGAAAAACAAGCAGAGTTGTGGGAACGTTCCATAAATCCAAGTATTTCGGATTTGTAGTTCCGGATGATAAACGTTTCGGTGGCGATATTTTTATTCCGAAGGAATTTACGAAACATGCCAGAACCGGAATGAAAGTGGTTGCGGTGATCACATCCTGGCCTGAAGGAGATAACAGCGCAGAGGGTGTTGTTACCCAGATTCTCGGAATGGAGAATGATCCGGGCGTTGATATCCTTTCCATTATTGAACAAAATCAGCTGCCTTCCGATTTTCCCTTAGAAGTGCTGGAAGCGGCAGAAGCGATTCCTGAGGTGATTCCGAGGGAGGAAGTGGAAAAGAGAAGAGACTTGCGTGATACGTTAATGATTACCATTGACGGAGAAGATGCCAAGGATTTGGATGATGCCGTATCCGTGGAAAAACTGGAAAACGGTAATTATTTTCTCGGTGTGCATATTGCCGATGTAGGGCACTATGTAACGGAAAATAGTATCCTTGACAAGGAAGCGGTGGAACGCGCCACCAGTATCTATCTGGTAGACCGCGTTATTCCGATGCTGCCGAAAAAACTTTCAAACGGGGTCTGCAGTCTGAATGCCGGAGAAGACCGTCTCGCGCTGAGCGCCCTGATGGAAGTGGATGCAGAGGGAACCGTGGTTAATCATGAAATCGTAGAATCCATCATTCGGGTCAATTACCGGATGAATTACAAACAGGTTACCAAGATGCTGGAGGAACAGGACGAAAAACTCTGCGGGCGGTATGCGGAAATTCTGCCGATGATTCAGCAGATGGCGGAACTGCAGAAGATCCTGGAAGAAAAGCGGGTACGCAGAGGTGCAATCACATTTAATGCACCGGAATCCAAGGTCATTCTGAATGAAAAGAATCAGCCGATTCGGATTGAGTGGCGAACCAGCGGGATTGCCGATAAAATGATTGAAGAGTTTATGATCTGTGCCAATGAAACCGTTGCGGAACATTATTACTGGATGGAAGTACCGTTTTTGTACCGCGTGCATGAGGAACCAAAAACAGAAAGCGTGACAGAAGTCAATCAGTTCCTGCAGGCAATGGGGTATAAGGTAAAAGGGGCTAACAAGGAAGTCCATGCGAAAGCTTATCAGATAGTCCTAGAAAAAGTAGCCGGGAAACCGGAAGAGCAACTGGTAAATACGGTATTACTCCGTTCTATGCAGCATGCGAGATATGATACCACGGAATTGGGACACTTCGGACTGTCGGCAAAATATTATTCACATTTTACCTCCCCGATTCGCAGATATCCGGATCTTGCCATCCACAGAGTGATCAAGGAACTGATGCACAACGGGGAAGTACTGAATCAGGATCGAATTGACCAGCTGAGTGAAAATATGGAATATTATGCAAAGCAGTCTTCGGAACGGGAAAAAGTGGCAGAGGAAGCGGAACGTGACAGTGTCAGTCTGAAGAAAGTGGAATATATGCTTCCGTTTGTTGGAAAAGTCTTTGAAGGAACCATCAGCGGTGTGACCGGATTTGGTTTCTTTGTGCAACTGGAAAACTCTGTGGAGGGTCTTGTGCATATTTCAACACTTTCGGATTACTATGAATTTGATCAGAAAAGCTATTCTCTGCGCGGAAGCTCCGGGAAAAAATGTTATCAGCTCGGACAGAAGGTAAGAGTGAAACTGGCCAGAGTCAGCAAGGAAGACAGACAGATCGATTTCACGCTGGCAGAAAAGAACGAATAAGCGGATTAAGAATTGAAAAATCGGAAACGGAGGGAAGGCAATTCCTTTCACCACCAGTGTAGAGTGCTTAGAGGTGGGAGTATCCTTGCCGGAAATTTATGAAAACCATTACGGAAAACAGAAAAGCAAGACATGACTATACAATTGTAGAAGCGTTTGAGGCGGGCATCGAGTTAAAAGGTACGGAGGTAAAATCCATGCGTGCCGGCAGAGCAAATATGAAGGACAGCTTTGCAGTGATTGAAAACGGAGAACTGATCTTATACGGAATGCATATCAGTCCGTATGAACACGGAAATATTTTTAACGTGGAACCGCTCCGCCCGCGGAAACTGCTGATGCATAAAAAAGAAATTATGCGTCTGCTGGGAAAAACAAAGGAACAGGGTCTGACTCTGGTACCGTTAAAAGCTTACTTTAAAAAAGATAAGATTAAAATAGAACTTGCGCTGGCAAAAGGTAAGAAACTGTATGATAAACGTGAAGCTGCCGCTGAAAAGAGCGCAAAGAGAGAAATTGAAAAAGCAATGAAAGATCGTTCCAGAGGATATTAATCCGATAGAAGGAGGTTACGACATTGAAAGAAATCAGGAAAGTATTTTTAGAGCAGAAGAAGAAAGATGTACGCCGTCATATTTCACTGGTAGGGATTGCGGTTGTTATGCTGGGATTTGCAGCATCTTTAATTGATATGTGGAATTCCGTTCGTAAGGAAGAAAAAGAACTGGAAAAGATGGAACTGAACGATTCTGACGTAACCAAAACAGAAGGAACCGTGTAAAAATAAGACGGTACAGAGAAACCGGATTTTGAAAATCCGGAGGTTTTCTGTACCGTTTTTGGTTGTTTTTTCTGAAAAATGTATAAAAATTCGAAAAAGTATTGACATATACTTCGGATGGTGCTAAACTAAAGCAGTCGTCAGCGATGACGGCAACAAATCACTCAGATTTCTAAAAAAGAATTTTTAAAAAATGCTTGACAGAAACTTAGTGATGTGTTAATATAATAAAGCTGTCGCAAGACAGTGCAAGCTCTTTGAAAATTAAACAG